>Ga0299914_10002120_pt1 | contig 13524 bp, 9 predicted proteins | sample RVTome_10_FD_201361 | JGI IMG/M metagenome (GOLD analysis project Ga0299914, IMG submission 201361) | Soil microbial communities from uranium-contaminated site in the Upper Colorado River Basin, Wyoming, United States - RVT153D57 (version 2) ...
GCGCTCGGGGCCGGGGATCGCCACCCGCACCGCAAACGAGCGGTCGCCGCACCGGGCCGTGAGCGCGACACCTCCCGGTGGCGCACCGGTGGGCCCGGCGAGCTCGGCGGTCTCGGCCGTCTCCGGTTCGTCCCAGGTCTCGTCGGGGATCACGCCCTCAGTGATCTGGACGAGTCGCTCGTCACCCGATCCCTCGCGCGCCGCAAGCCGCAGCCCCTCGAACACGGTCTCCTGGGCGCGGCGGACGGTGATCGCGAACGGGGCGAGGGAGATCTCCACGGCAAGCGGCCTCCGGTCGAGGCGCACGGTGTCGGCATCCCGCTCGATCGTCGCGGCCACGCCACCAAGGTGGCAGCGGCTCGGGCCGCAACGGTTACCAGCGGGTGAACGACCGTTCACGACGGATTCACGTCGCGTTATCCGCCTGATAACCGGGTCCCGGTGGGGTGTGCCCAAGCTGGAGTCGTCCAATTGCAGGTACTTCGTCAAATGGAGGGAGCAACGATGATTCCCCAGCACGCCGTACGGGCCGACATGCACTGTCACTCGACCGCCTCCGAGCTCGCGAAGCTCGGAATCCAGCGCAGCCTCGGCCTTCCAGAGTGCGCGACGCCGCCGGACGAGGTCTACGAGCTCGCGAAGTCGCGCGGCATGGACTTCGTGACGATCACGGACCACGACACGATCGCCGGCTGCCTCGAGCTCGCCGATCGCCCCGACACCTTCATTTCCGAGGAGCTGACCGCCTGGTTCGCCGACGAACCCCAGGCCGTGCACGTCCTCTGCTACGGGATCACCCCCGGCGATCACGATTTCCTGCAGGCGCACGGGCGCGACCTGGAGACCTGCGCGGCGTACCTGCACGAGCACGAGATCACCTGCGCGCTCGCTCACCCCTTCTTCCACGTCGCCGCGCCGCTGACCGCACGCCATCGGCGTCGGCTGGCCCAGCTGTTCCCGGTCTGGGAGGTCCGGAACGGCTCGCGCGCTCGCGAGCTCAACCTGCCCGCCGCCGTCTACATCGAGACCCACGGCGGCACCGGAATCGGGGGTTCCGACGATCACGCCGGCGTGGACATCGGGCGCACGTACACCGAGACGGCGCTCGCGTCCTCGCCGGAGGGGTTTCTGCAGCAGATCAGGGAGGGGCGCGCCGAATCGGGAGGCAGCCAGGGCAGCGCCGCCAAGTGGGCGCACGCTGCCCTGGCCCTCGCGACCCGGGCGCTGATCCGCGAAGGCGACGTGCCCGCCACCGGCGCCGTGAACCCGGCTGCCGTCCTCGAGATCGCGGAGCGGATCGTCGCCGACGGCGGCGCGCGCGGGGGCGACGGGCACGCGAACCTGGGCACGGACGAGGCCACGGCGCTGCTCCGGGCCTGGCTCGACGCGGTCGAGCTGCCGACCGACCCGCGCGCGCTCGTCGATCTCATGAAGGACGACGACTTCAGCCACTCGGAACTCTTCCGCCGGGCGAGGCGGATCCACGAGCGCAAGCTTCGCGACGCGGTCGAGCGCGTGTCGGTAGCGGTCGAGCGCCGCGACGGCTACGGCGAGGCGGCCGCGTCGCTGTTCGAGGCCGTGATCCCAGCGATCCCGTACGTGCCCGCGGCCACGATCCTCGGCAACGAGAAGGCGAAGCTGGCGCGCCGGGAAGGGGAGCCGGGGCGGGTCGCCCTGGTGGTCGACGGGGTGGGCTCGATGCACGGCGTCAGCCACACCGTCGAGCGGATCCGCGAGCACGGCGTCCCCGGGTACGACGTCGAGGTGATCGGCACCGACTCGCGGGTCGACCGCAGGCTGCCGGCGGTCGCCGAGATCGAGATCCCGTTCTACGCCGGCATGCAGATCGGGATCCCGAGCGTCCCGGAGCTGGTCGAGACGCTCGCCGAGGGCCGCTACGACCTCGTCCACCTCTCCTCACCGGGCCCGGCCGGAGTCGGCGCCGCGCTCACGGCCCGGATCGGGGACCTGCCGCTGCTCGGCAGCTACCACACCGAGCTGGCCGCGTACGCGAGCCTGCGCAGCCACGACCCCGGGCTCGAGGCAGGGATGCGTTTGGCTCTCTCGCTGTTCTACCGCCAGTGCCGGGTCGTGCTGTCTCCGAGCCCCGCCGCCGACGAGTCGCTCGCCGCGCTGGGGGTTGATCGCGACCGGATCGGGCGCTGGGCGCGGGGCGTCGACCTCGCCCTCTACGACCCGGGCAAGGCCGAGCCGGACTCGTTCCCGGGACAGCTCAAGGTCATCTACGCCGGCCGGCTGACCAAGGAGAAGGGGGTCGAGCTCCTGGCCGAGGGCTTCCTGCGGGCGCGCCGGCGCGACCCGCGGCTGCACCTGCTGCTGGCCGGCGGCGGGCCCGAGGAGAACGCGCTCCGCGAGCGTCTCGGCCGGCACGCGACGTTCCTCGGCTGGCTCGATCGCGAGGAGCTCGCGCGCGCGTACGCCAGCGCCGACCTGTTCCTGTTCTGCTCCCGGACCGACACCTACGGCCAGGTCATCGCCGAAGCGCAGGCGAGCGGCCTGCCGGTGATCGCGGTGGGCGAGGGTGGCCCGCTGTCGCTGATCCGCGACCGGCACTCCGGTTGGCTGGTCTCCCCGGACGCCGACGAGGTGGCCGGCGCCGTGGCCCAGCTCGCGGCCTCGCCCTTCCTGCGCGAGCGCCTCTCTCGGACCGCGCTCGCCGACGTCCGCGGGCGCACCTGGGAGGCTGCATTCCAGCAGCTGGCGGCAGGGTACGACCGGGTGATCGCGCGCAGCCGCCGCACCGGCGGTCCCGCCCTCGGTGGCGACCCGGTTGCGCCCGCGCCGATCATCCGCGCCGCCTGACCCTGCGCTTGCGGTTGACCCCGCTTTCAAGGGGCCGCCGCGCCCGCACGTCTACCATCCCTCTTCCAGCGATGGAACCGACCGATACCCGAGGCGACACGCTCGAGGTCGAAGCGCTCGAGGCGACGACCGACGGCGCGGCGGCCGCAGAGATCGAACTCGAGAGCCCGGAGCTCTACTTCAACCGCGAGCTCTCGTGGCTCGACTTCAACGACAGGGTGCTCCAGCTCGCCGAGGACGATTCCGTCCCCCTGCTCGAGCGGATCAAGTTCTGCGCGATCTGGGAGTCGAACCTCGACGAGTTCTTCATGGTGCGCGTCGCCAACCTCGAGGACAAGATCGAGGCCGGCCGGGACGTCCGCGGCTCCGATGGAATGCCGCTCACCGAGGTGGCCGCCGCCGTCCACGATCGGGTCATCGCCCAGCGCGACCGCCTGAGCGCCTGCTTCAAGGGGCTGCGCGGCGAGCTCGCCCGGCACGGGGTGCGGATCACCCCCGTGGCCGAAGCGTCCGAGTCGGAGCTCGAGGAGCTCGCCCGGCTCTTCGAGCGTCAGGTCTTCCCGGCGCTGACCCCGCTCGTGATCGGGCTCGGCCGCCCGTTCCCCTACATCTCGAACCTCTCCCTGAGCCTCGCGGTGCGCCTCCGCGACCCCGAGCAGGACACCGAGGTGCTCGCCCGCGTGAAGGTCCCGAAGGAGCTGCTCGGGCGGTTCCTGCGGATCGGCGATGGGGGATCGACTCTGGTGCCGCTCGACGACGTGATCGCGGCCAACGTCGGGACCCTCTTCCCGGGCATGGAGGTCCTCGACCACTCGTTCTTCCGCGTCACCCGAGACACCGACTACGACGTCTCCGACGAGGCCGATGACCTGCTCCAGGCGGTGGAGGAGGAGCTGCGGCGGCGCCGGTTCGGCGAGGTCGTCCGGCTCGAGGTCGAGGGCGGCATGGACCCGCGCCTGCGTGCCCAGCTCCTGAGCGCCATGGGGTTGGAGGAGCGCGAAGCCTACGAGGTCAACGGCTTGCTCGACCTCGGCGACCTCTGGGACGTGTACGGGATCAAGGCGCTGCCGAGCGAGCTCCGCGACCCCCCGCACACCCCCATGACGAAGCCCCGTCTGCTCGGAGACGAGGGCCAGGACGCCGACGTGTTCGCGGCCATGCGCGAGGGCGACATCCTCGTCCACCATCCCTACGACTCGTTCTCGACCTCGGTCGAGCGCTTCGTTCGCCAGGCCGTGGCCGACCCGGACGTGCTCGCGATCAAGCAGACCGTGTACCGGACGTCGGCGGACTCGCCGCTCGTGCCGTCGTTGATCGCCGCGGCCGAGCGCGGCAAGCAGGCGGTCTGCATGGTGGAGCTCAAGGCGCGCTTCGACGAGCGAGCGAACATCACCTGGGCGAAGAAGCTCGAGCAGTCGGGCGTGCACGTGGTCTACGGGATCCCGGCGCTGAAGACGCACGTCAAGTGCGTGCTGGTCGTGCGACGCGAGGGCGACGGCGTTCGCCACTACGCCCACGTCGGGACCGGCAACTACAACCCGAAGACCGCCCGCATCTACACCGACCTCGGCCTGTTCACGTGCGACGAGGCCCTCGGCTCGGACCTCGCCGAGATGTTCAACTACCTCACCGGGTACGCGCGGCCGAGCGGCTTCCGCAAGGCGCTGATCGCCCCCCACAACCTCAGTGAGAGCATCCTCGCCGAGATCGACCGCACGATCGCAGCGCATGGGCCCGAGAGCCCGGCGCGGATCCGCCTGAAGATGAACTCGCTGCTGGACGCGGCATCGATCCGGGCGCTCTACCGTGCTTCGCAGGCCGGCGTCGAGGTCCAGATCAACGTGCGCGGGATCTGCGCGCTGCGCCCGGGGGTGCCGGGGGTCTCGGAGAACATCGAGGTCGTTTCGGTCGTGGGGCGCTTCCTCGAGCATTCGCGCATCTACTCGTTCGAGCGGTCCGGCGAGGACGAGCGCGTCTTGATCGGGTCCGCCGACCTGATGCCGCGGAATCTCTACAACCGCGTCGAGCTGGTCGTGCCGATCGAGGACGCGCGCATCCGCGCCGAGTTGCTCGACGTGCTCGACCGGTCGCTGGCCGACAACGTGAACGCCTGGGAGTTGCGCGAGGACGGCAGCTGGGAGCGCCGCGAGATCGTCGGCGAGCCGCGCTCCGTCCAGCGCGAGCTGATCGAGCGCCACCAGGCGCGCGCGTCCGAAACCGCGGCCTAGGGCGCGACACCAGCGCGGCGCCCCGCGATTAGTTTCGCGGCCGCGGGCGGTCTGAGTAACGTGCCCGCGATTTCGACCACAGGAGCGAGATGAACTCGAGCAGGGGCCCTGCCGTCCTGGCGCAAGGGCTCGTGAAGCACTACGAGGGCCGTGACGGCTCGGTGGAGGCCGTCCGCGGCGTGGACCTCGAGATCCGCGCCGGCGAGATCTTCGGCTTCCTCGGGCCAAACGGCGCCGGGAAGTCGACCACCGTGCGGATGCTGACGACGCTGCTGACGATCACGGACGGCCGCGCGGAGGTCGTCGGCATCGACGTCGCCGGCAACCCCGACGACGCTCGCAAACGGATCGGCGTCGCACTCCAGGAGGCGGGCCTCGATCCGCGCCAGACCGGTCGTGAGCTGTTGATCCTGCACGGGCGGCTCTTCGGCCTCGGGCCGGACGAGGCCCGGGACCGGGCGCAGCAGCTGCTGGAACTGGTCGAGCTCGAGGACGCCGCTGACCGGCCGATCAAGGGCTACTCGGGTGGAATGCAGCGGCGACTCGACCTCGCCGCCGCCCTGGTCCACGAGCCGCAGGTGCTGTTCCTGGACGAGCCGACCACCGGCCTCGACCCGGCCAGCCGGCTGACCATCTGGGAGGAGCTGCGCCGTATCAACGCCCAGGGGACGACCGTGTTCCTCACCACGCAGTACCTCGAGGAGGCCGACCAGCTCTGCGACCGCCTCGCGATCATCGACGGCGGCCTGATCGTGCGCGAGGGCACGCCGGGCGCGCTGAAGGCGGATCTGCGCGATCGCCGCGGCGGTGCCGCCGAGCCGACGCTGGACGACGTCTTCCTCGACGCGACGGGACGCACCCGCGACCGGGCGGCCGGCGAGGTCCAGGAGGTGACCGCGGCATGAGTGCGACGCTCGAGTTGGGCAAGCGCTCGCTGCGCGAGGCGCTGCGACAGCCCGACGCGCTGTTCATGACCATGTTCATCCCGATCTTCTTCCTGGTCGTCAACACGGGTCAGGCCGCGAAGATCTTCCCCTCGGAGTCCACCGGCTTCCTCGAGGGCCAGGGCTACGGTGCGTTCCAGCTGCCGATCACGCTGCTGCTCGCCGCCTCGTTCGGCATGGCCGCCCTGTTCCTGGTCGAGGAGATCGAGGGCGGCTACTTCGACAAGCTTCGCGCGATCCCGATCCCGCGCTACTCGATCGTGCTCGGCCGCCTGGTCGCGGAGGGGGCGAAGGGCATCGTCCTGTCGTCGGTGATCGTGCTGCTCGCGCTCCCGTTCGGGATCTCGATCGCGAGCGGCGTGCCGGGCTTCGTCCTGCTGGTGGCGCTCAGCGCCCTGTGGGGCGTCGTCTACGCGGGGTTCATGCAGCTGATCGCCCTCAAGACACGCAGTGCGGCGGCGACCAACTCGGGCGGGCTGATCTTCTTCCCGCTCCTCTTCCTGACCCCGAACTTCGTGCCCCGCGACCTGCTGACCGAGCCGATGGAGGTCGCCGCGACCCTGAACCCGGTGACCTATCTGATGGAGGCGCTCCGCTCGATGATCCTCACCGACCTCGACTGGGACAAGATCCTCCCGGGCTTCGGCGTGGTCGCGATCTTCGGCGCGGTGATGCTCGTCCTCAACGTCCGGATGATCCGGAGCTACGACTAGCGCGCCAAAGCGGCGCATGGACGCGGCCGGCTTGCGCCGTCCCCGCGGGCGATCGTCCGCCAGAATCCCCGGCGTGATCCACGACGCCCACGGGTGGTGGCTGGCGCAGGAGCCGGCGGTCGAGCCCGCGAGCCCGCTCGCGGGCGATCGTGCGGCCGATGTCGTGATCGTCGGCGGCGGCTTCGCCGGTATGTGGACGGCGTGGCTGCTGCGCGAGGCCGAGCCGGACGCGAAGGTGATCCTGCTCGAGTCTGGGGTCTGCGGCCACGGACCCACCGGGCGCAACGGCGGCTTCGTGAACTCGATGTGGTTCAGCCTGCCGTCGATGCGCCCGCGCTTCGGCGAGCTCGGTGCGATCGGCGTCGCCCGGGCGGCGCAGCGGGCTGTGGACGAGATCGGCGAGTGGTGCGATGCCCAGGGGGTCGATGCCTGGTTCCGCCGCGGCGGGTACATCCAGGTGTCGACCGCGCCCGTCTGGGACGAGACCTGGGCGGACACGGTCCGGGCCTGCGGAGAGCTCGGGGAGCCCGATGCCGTGGAGGTTCTGTCCGCGAGCCAGGTCCAGGCACGCTGCGCATCCCCGGTCTTCCGCGAGGGCGCGTTCTTCCCAAGATCGGCGACCGTGAACCCGGCCCGGCTCGCACTCGGGCTTCGGGCGCGGCTGATCGAGGCCGGGGTCGAGGTTCACGAGAACTCCCGGGTCCACGCAATGCAGGCGGGGCGGGACGGCGTGGCGGTCCGAACCGCCGACGGCGCCGTCCGCGCCGGCCACGCCGTGCTCGCGGCCGGTGGCGCCCAGGAGGCACTGCGACCGCTCAGGCGCCGGCTCACGCTGACCTCGAGCCACATGGTGATGACCGAGCCGGTGCCCGATGTGCTCGCGGAGCTCGGCTGGGCCGGCGGCGAGTGCATCACCGACGCTCGTCACCTCCTCCACTATTTCCGCACGACGCCCGACGGCCGCATCGCGTTCGGATGGGGCGGCGGCCGGTGCTTGGCGGGCGCGCGCACCCGCGGCCACGCCGAGGTCGACGCCGAGGTCGCGGCCGAGGTCGCCCGGCATCTGGTCCGCTTCTTTCCGGCGCTTGCGGGACGCCGCATCGACCACGCCTGGGGCGGGCCGATCGACGTTTCGCCCAGCCACACCCCGATCGTGGGCAGCCTCGACGGCCGGGTGCATTACGGCTTCGGATTCACCGGCAACGGGGTCGGCCCCTCGCGGATGGTCGCGCACGCGCTCTGCGCGCTGGCCCTCGACCGCCGCGACGAGCACTCGCGCCTGGCGATCGTCGAGCCGCAGCCCCGGCGCGTCCCGCCCGAGCCGTTCCGGTACATCGGGGGATCGATCGTGCGCCGGGCGATCATCAGCAAGGAGGCGGCCGAGGAACTCGGCCGCGAGCCCGGCTCGATCGCCGACCTCGTGGCCGGGATCCCCGACCGGATCGGCGTACAGGTCGGCCGCTGAGCGCCGCGTCCCGGCGTACGATCGGACGCGTGCCGCGGACGATCGCCCATCTCGACATGGACGCGTTCTACGTGTCGGTCGAGCTGCTTCGCCATCCCGAGCTGACCAGCAAGCCGGTCGTGGTCGCCGGCTCGGGTCCGCGGGCGGTCGTCACCACGGCCTCGTACGAGGCGCGCGAGTTCGGGGTTGGCTCGGCGATGCCGGCATCGCGGGCCCGGCGGCTGTGCCCGGACGCGCACTGGCTGCCGCCCGACTTCGCCTATTACCGGGAGGCTTCGCGCAGGGTGATGGCGCTGGTCGGCGAGCTCGGCGTCCCGCTCGAGCCGCTCTCGCTCGACGAGACATACCTCGACCTCTCCGACCTGCCGGATCCGGTCGCGCGGATGAGCGACCTGGTGCGGCGTATCCGCGAGGAGCTCCAGCTCGACGCGTCGATTGGGATCGGTCCGAACAAGCTCGTCGCCAAGGTGGCCTCCGACGCCGAGAAGCCGCGCGGGTTCGTGGTCCTGACCCGCGAGCAGGCGGTCGCTCGGTTCGCGTCCTCGCCGGTGCGCCTGATCCCGGGGATCGGCCCGAAGACCGCCGCGCGGTTGAAGGGCTACGGCGTGGAGACGCTCGGCCAGCTTCAGCGCTGCACCGTCCCGGGTCTGATCGAGCGGTTCGGCGAGAACCACGGCCGGGCGCTGCACGAGCGCGCTCAGTTCCGCTCCGACTCGCCCGTCTCGACCGACCGCGAGACGAAGTCCCGCTCGGTCGAGACCACGTTCGACGAGGACATCGCCGACCTCGGCCGGATCGAGGAGATCGTGGGTGAGCAGGCCGGGCGGCTGGCGCGCGAGCTCCGCGAGCGCGACCTGGCAGGCCGGACGATCGGGATCAAGGTCCGCACCGACGACTTCTCCACCTACACGCGGGTCCGCAGCATCGACCACCTGACCAACGACCCCGAGACGATCAGGGCGGTCGCCCTTCGGCTGCTGCGCGACAACGCGCCGGAGCGCCCGGTGCGGCTGCTCGGCGTGCGCGTCGCATCCTTCGCGGAACCCGGCGCACCGGCCGAGGACGAGCGCGCGCCGAGCCTGCTCTCCACGCCCGGCGACTGAGATCGCCGCCAGGCGCCCGGGCCGGAGCGGGCCTACGCCACGGCCTCGGCGTGGGTGTGGGTGTACTCCCCCCGAAAGGGGAGCATCGCCACGATCATCGCCGGGAACATCGCCATGTGCTCGATCCCGAGCAGGGTGTCGAGGTCCGTGACCGCGCCGCTGGCCAGCAGCACGATCGTGGCCAGCGTCGGGAGGATCATCGCGGAGGCCATGGCGCCGTTGGCCGCCCGGCTGTGGCCGCGACGTCGCATCCACCAGACCATCGGGGCAGTCATCGAGAGGCCCATTCCGAGCAGAAACAGGGCGGGGGCCTCCGTCTGGAACTCGACGCGGCCGACGCCCGCGCCGGCCGCGGCCAGGAGCAGCGCGCCGCCGAGGACGAACATCCCGGCGAACATCACGAGCACCATCTCGGAGTAGTGCCTCGTGAACTGAAAGATCGGGGTGCGGGTCATGATTCCTACCTACCTCTCTATACCCCCTAGGGGTTTATACCTCGCGGCACCGTAGCATACCCCGGAGGGGTATGTACCGAGCGGACCGGAAGAGATCTCGGCGTCGTCAGCCGGCGCGGGCGCCGGCGACCGGGAGGGCGGACCCCTGGTCGCCCAGCAGGGCCATCGCGGCGTTGCGGCCGTTCAGGCCGATCACGCTGCCGCCGGGGTGGGTGGCGGCGCCGCACAAATAGAAGCCCTCCACCGGCGTGCGTGCGGCGAGGCGCCGGTCCCACATCTGGTCCGGGAAGCACTCGCCCTGGAAGATGCAGCCGCCCGTCAGGCCGATGCGCTCTTCGATGTCCGGCGGCCCGAGCACCTCGTGCTCGAGGACCTGATCGCGGAATCCGGGTGCGAAGCGCTCGATCAGCGAGAAGACCTGGTCGGCAGCCGCGTCCCGGAGGCCTGCATCCCACACCTCCTTGCCGGCGTCCGCCGGGGCGTACTGGCTGAAGACGCTGATCACGTGGCGGCCCGGCGGCGCCACCGTCGGGTCGGAGGCCGTCTGCGAATAGATCTCGGTGAAGCCCACACTGAGCTCGCCGCGCTCGGCGGCCTCGAACGCGGCCTGGGCGTCGTCGAGCGACTCGCGGCAGTTGACGGCGCCGGCGACCGGCCACGTCTCGCCGCCGGTGGCGGTCCAGCGCGGCAGCTCCGCGAGCGCCGCGTTCAGCTTGAGCACCGGGCTGCGGACCTTCCAGGCTCTCAGGCGCTGCGCGAACTCGGCCGGCACGGCGGCACCGTCGAGCAGCCGCAGCGCCACCTTCGGGTCGGCGTTCGAGAGCACCGCCCTGGCCCTGATCCGGGTCCCGTCCTCGAGCTCGACGCCCTCGCCCGGGACGATTGCCCCCACCGGCACCCCGCAGGCGATCTCGGCGCCCGCGTCGAGCGCCGCGTCCGCGATCGCGAAGCTGATCATCCCGAGCCCGCCGCGCACGTAGCCCCACGCGCCGGGAGCGCTGAGCTCGTTCATCTCGAGCTCGCCCATGTGGTGCATGAGGTGGATCGCCGCGGTGCCGGGCGTCCGGGGGCCGCCCCAGGCGGCGATCAGGCCCTGGCCGTAGAGCGCGTCCTTGATCCGCTGGTCGCCGACGCAGTCGTCGAGGACGTCGGTGATCGATGCCTCGAACACGAGATCCAACAGCTCCCGCTCACCGCCGAGGAGCTCCTCGATCTCGGCGCGCGACGGCGAGTCCCCCACCCAGGTGTCGCGCTCGCCCTTTCGCAGCAGGCGCCGGCAGCGATCGAAGCGCTCGTTGTACTCGTGATAGCCGCGGATGTCCGCCTCGGAGATGCCGAGCTCGCGAAGCCCCGCCACGGTGCGCGCCTCGTCCGTCCACTCGACGAACGCGGTGCCGTCGTCGAACGGGATGAACAGCGCGGGTTCGGCGATCGTGATCTCCACGCCGCGCTCGCGCAGCCCAAGCTCGCGGATCACGAGCGGGTCGAGCAGCCCGGCGACGTAGGCGCACGGGCTCACGACGTAGCGCTCGTCGGCGAACGGGCGCTCCAGCGTGGCGGCGCCCCCGAGCCGCTCGCGCCGCTCGAGGACCAGGACGCTCCTTCCGGTCCGCGCCAGGTAGGCCGCGGCGGCGAGGCCGTTGTGGCCGCCGCCGACCACGACCGCATCCCAGTCGCGCGCGGCCAGCTCCGCCGTCGGCCGGGGCAGCCCCAGCTCGCCCAGCTTCTCGGCGACCGGATTCATCGCGCGCGGCCGGCTACCAACGCGAGGTGACGACCTTCTTGCGCGTGTAGAACTCGACGGCGTCGCCGCCGTTGGCGTGCAGGTCGCCGTCGATCGAGTCCTTCCAGCCGGAGAACGGGAACCAGGCCACGGGTGCGGCCACGCCCACGTTGACCCCGAGCATGCCGGACTCGACCTCGTAGCGGTAGCGCCGCGCGGCGTCGCCGGACGTGGTGAAGATCGAGCCGGCGTTGCCGTAGCGCGAGCCGTTGACGAACTCGAGCGCCGCGTCGAGGTCGTCGGCGCGGATCACGGTCAGGAAGGGCCCGAACAGCTCGTCCCGCGCGATCTCGGACTCCGGGTCGTCGGTCGCGACGATCGTCGGGCCGAGCAGGGTCCCCCCGGGACCGGCGTCGGTGCCGTCGCGCCCGTCCAGGACCACGTCGGCGCCGTGCTGCGCCGCCCGCTCGAGGGCGCCCACGACCCGGTCCCGTGCCTCGGGGGCGACCAGCGGGCAGACCTCGACGCCCTCGCCGTCGCCCGGGCCCACACCGAGGGCGAGCGCGGCCTCGCGCAGCGCGGTCACGACCTCGTCCTGGCGCGCCGCGTCGCCGACCACGACGGCCACCGAGCCGGCGAGGCAGCGCTGGCCGGCGGCTCCGAACGAGCTCGACATGATCGCCGGGACGCTCTTCTCGAGGTCCGCGTCGGGCATCACCACGAGCGAGTTCTTGGCCCCGCCCAGCGCCTGGCACCGCTTGCCGGTGGCGACCGAGCGCTCGGCGACGTAGCGCGCCGTGGAGGCCTGGCCGACGAACGAGATCGCGTCGACGCCCGGATGATCGAGCAGCCCGTTGACGGCATCGCGCGCGCCGTGCACGAGGTTGCAGACGCCGGCGGGGATCGCGTCGAGATCGGCGATCAGCTCGAAGATCAGCTCGGAGGGGCGCGGGTCGCGTTCCGACGGCTTGAGGATGAACGTGTTGCCGCAGGCGATCGCGTAGGGCAGGAACCAGAGCGGGATCATCGCCGGGAAGTTGAACGGCGTGATCGCTCCCACGACGCCGACCGGCTGGCGGACCATCTCGACGTCCACGCCGCCGGCGACACCCTTGAGGTTCTCCCCCTTGAGCAGGTGCGGGATCCCGCAGGCCACCTCGGTCGACTCGATCCCGCGCAGGACCTCGCCCCGGGCGTCGGCCAGGGTCTTGCCCATGTCCTCGGTGACGAGCCGCGCGATGTCCTCCTGCCGGGCCCAGAGCGCCTCGCGCAGGGCCATCACCGCCCGCGCCCGCTTCTGAGGCGGCGTCGATCGCCACCCGGGGAACGCGTCGCGAGCCGCCCGGACCGCGGCATCGACGTCGGCCTCGCCGCTCAGCGGGACGAGCGCCGCGACCTCACCGGTCGCCGGGTTGACGTCGTCGAGCGTCTCCGGCTGGGCCGCCTCCACCCAACCACCGCCGACGAAGTTCCGGAGGGTGCGCGTTTCCGTGGTTGCGGGCTCCATCAGCCTTAGATACCTCCATCCCTGGGGTCACGTTCACCCGCTGCCGCGGGGGCAAAGCTCGTTTCGCGGCTTAGGTCGCTCATCAGCTACCTGCGTTGTACTCCGAATAGGGATACCACCACTCCTTGGGCGCGATCTCGGTCTCGAGGTGGACGTGCTTCGTCTCCTGGAACGCCTCGAGCCCCTCGCGGCCGAGCTCGCGGCCCAGGCCCGACTGCTTGAAGCCGCCGAACGGGCCGGCGTCGTTGTCGGTCAGCGGGTCGTTGAACCACACCGTCCCCGACCTGATCTCGCGCATGCACCGCAGGATCGTCTTCAGGTCCTGCGTGTAGACGTTCGCGCCGAGGCCGAACCGCGTCGAGTTGGCCAGCTCGATCGCTTCGTCGAGCGAGGAGACAGGGACGATCGGCGCCACCGGACCGAAGGTCTCTTCGCGCAGCAGGTCCGTCTGCGGAGGGGCTCCGGTGACGACCGTCGGGGCGAAGAAGTGCCCGCGGTCGTGCCCGGCCCGGTCGCCGCCGGCGAGGACCTCGGCTCCCGCCGCGACCGCCGTTTCGACCTGG
>Ga0299914_10002121_pt1 | contig 13522 bp, 19 predicted proteins | sample RVTome_10_FD_201361 | JGI IMG/M metagenome (GOLD analysis project Ga0299914, IMG submission 201361) | Soil microbial communities from uranium-contaminated site in the Upper Colorado River Basin, Wyoming, United States - RVT153D57 (version 2) ...
GCAACTGCGAGCCGATATGGCGGCGTAGCCGGTCAGTCTCCCTACCGGGGTCGAACCCCAGAACCTCGACGCGACCGGCGGTTCGTGCGCGCAGGCCTTGCAGGATCTCCACAGTCGTCGTCTTGCGCACTACGTTTTTGGGGCAGTCGCATTCCGTCTAGTTTGCGTATTTCCCGGGCCTGTCAACTCGACGATGTACACTTGGCGCAGCACGTCGATCCGCGCACTCGCGCAGAGCGTTCGCTCGCCACAGATCACAGACCACAGAACACAGGCTGACCCTGGTTGGCACGGTATCTGTGGAGAGATCAAGTGGCAGAGCGATGGCGACAACATCAGGCACGAGCAGCGACGGCTGCTCGGCAAGGTGATCGAGAGGCGGCGGCGCGAGAGCGCGCTAAGGCCGACGAGGAGCGAAAGGTCGCGAAGATCCGCGATGCTGTGATCGCGGCAGGCGACTTGTCGACCGAGTCGCGTAAGCGCATCCTTCGCCTCATGGGCGGTGACGCTCGATGAGCGACGACTACCAGGCGATGCTTCAGCGAGCGCTGGCGAAGGTCGAGCCGTTGAGCGACGAGCAGAGGGCGAAGTTGCGCGGCCTGCTTGGCGATCAGTCTGCTCCTCGTGATGAGGATCGAGACGAAGCAGTCGAGGGGGCCGACAACGCATGAGTGCCCCGCCAATCGGGCGGGGCACTCGCGAGCAGAACGACAAGGCAAGCCGTACTGCTCCGACTGTACCTCGCCGTACCGACAACGTTGAGCGACGACTCCGCACTTGGATTGACTCGCTGTGCGATGACCCGCCGTTGGTCGATCAACTCGACGTCGATGACCTGAGCACCGACTGTGGTCGAGCCTCACTGCTGCGCGCGGCACTCGTGCAGTTGCGCAGCAAACAGGCTGACGTGATCGAGGCCGACTTGCGTCGAGACCTCGCTGCCGACGATCTGCTTGTGCTCGCTCGCGTTCGACTCGCCTCGTACGACGTCAGCGATGCCTGCGATTGGCAGGCCGCCTCCCGCCGTCCGACCTGGGCGGAGCTTGAACGGAGGCGAGCGTCGTGACGAGTTGGCGACACTTGCCAGCGGCATGTCGCGAGATCATGGCCGAGCACGTGCGACGTGATGAGATCCCGACGTCGGTGCGCTTCCTGTTCTACGAACTGGTTCAGCGCGAGATCATCCCGAAGTCACTGCCAGGCAAGCGACAGCCGCAGCAGTACGTCAGCGATGCGCTGATGGAGTTGCGTGAATCCGGCGAGATCCCATGGTCGTGGATCGTTGACGAGACTCGATCAGTGCTTAGATGGGCAAAGTCCGACAGTGTGCTCGGCTTCCTGCGCGACAGCATCACGTCAGCGAGAATCAGCCCGTGGGGTGATGATTCACCGCCGCTTGTGCTTGTCGAGTCGAGATCACTCGCTGGCGTGCTGCGCTCGACGTCGAGGGATTATCTCGTGCAGTTAGCGTCGACCAACGGTCAGGTCGGCGGGTTCCTGCACACTGATATCGGGCCAGCGCTTGTCGCCAAGCAGCGGGTGATCTACCTCGGTGATCTCGATCACTCGGGCAGGCAGATCGAGCAGAACACTCGCACCGTGCTGGAGCAGTATGCCGATCTTGATTGGGAACGTCTCGCGCTGACCGACGTACAAGTACACGGCATCCCGTCAGTGATCAAGCACGACAAGCGCTATCGACCTGCTCGCGCTTATGAGGCGTGGGAGACCGAAGCCCTCGGACAGAACGTGATCGTCGGCATGGTGCGTGATCGGCTCGACGAACTGTTGCCTGAGCCGCTGAGCAGCGTACGAGTACGTCAGCGACAGCAGCGCGAGCGCCTGTCGGAATATCTCGACGGCTACGAACAGTGGGAGGCCGATCATGAGTGATGACACCGTGTGGACGTACATTGCCGGTCTCGACGGTGCCGACGTGCTCGACGGCATCCGCGACTGGTTGACGAGCTATGTGGCGTATCCGAGCGAGCATGCCGCCACCGCGATAACGCTGTGGGCGGCTCATACTCACGTTGTCGATGCGTTCGACTCGACACCTCGACTGGCACTGCTGTCGCCGGAGAAACGGTGTGGTAAGTCGCACACCCTCACCCTGTTGTCGACGATCACTGCTGGTGCGGAGAACCTGCTGGATACCAGCGCGAGTTTCATGTTCCGCCGCATCAGTGCCGCGCATGCCGAGCCCGCAGAGCCAGTGACCGTCCTGCTCGACGAGTGCGACGCTGTGTGGAACGGTCACAGCAGCGAGTCCAGCGAGGCGCTGCGCGCGATCATCAACGCCGGTCATTACAAGGGTGCAGTCGTCGGGCGGGTCGACACTTCGGCGGGTAACAGGTTGCTCCGGTTTCCGGTTTACGCGCCGGTCGCGCTCGCTGGGATCGGCAACCTGCCGGATACGATCCTCGATCGGTCAGTGATCATCCACATGCGACGTCGTGCTGACGACGAGCACATTCGGGACTTTCGTCAGCGCGTCATCCGACCCGAAGGCGCATGGCATCATGAGCGGCTGCTCTCCTGGCTGTACGACGTGCGTGATCAATTCGGCTGTGCCGCGTGCTGGCCAGAACTGCCACCCAATGTCACCGACAGAGCGGCGGATTCCTGGGAGCCGTTGATTGCGATCGCCGACGCAGCGGGCGGTGACTGGCCGAAGCGTGCTCGGGATGCCTGCTTGTCGCTGCTCGACGCAGCGCAGGACGACACGATCTCGATCGGCATCAAACTGTTGACCGATCTGCGACTGATCTTCGCTCAGTTCGGCGACCCGGTTGCGCTGCATAGCCTGGTGATCGTTGCTGCGCTCAACTCGATGGACGACAGCCCCTGGGGTGACTGGTACGGCAAGCCGTTCCGCCAGAACGATCTAGCGCGACTGCTCAAGCCGTTCCAACTTCGCGACCCACACACTGATCAGCCAGTGCCGAGGAACGTCCGTGCTGGCGCGTCCAACTCGGTAGCCAAGGGGTATACGCGAGCCGCGTTCGCCGACACCTGGCGACGCTACGGGATCCCTGAGCCTGGCCCTGCCGTAACGGGCGTAACAAGCGTAACTGCGCTGATCAGCAACGTTACCCCTGTAACCCCTGTTACCCCACCAGAAGGGGTTGACGAGCACAAGCAAGCCCAACTGTTGATCGCTGACGTCCTCGGCGGCGTGACGATCGGAGAGCGCAAGGAGCGCAAGTGATCAGTCACGGTACGAGCGAGTTGGTCGAGATCGACTCGCTGTTGCACTACCCCGGCAATGCTCGCCTGCACGCTGACGAATTGCTGAGGGAGTCGCTGTCGACTCATGGCCAGTACCGCTCGATCGTCGCTCAGGCAAGCACGAGGTTCGTGATCGCAGGCAACGGCACGCTTGCTGCTGCTCGTGATCTCGGCTGGTCCCATATCAGCGTCGAGTTTGTCGACTGTGACGACTCGACCGCTCGAAAGATCGTGCTGATCGACAACCGCAGTAACGATCTCGCCGGGTACGACGATTCCTTGCTTCGTCAACTACTGGTCGAGGCTCGTGACGACGGCGGCCTCCCCGGTACCGGCTTCACTGATCAAGACCTAGCCGATCTGCTCGACGAGGCCGAGACTGCGCCTGCTCGCGAGATCGGCCCGTACAACGACGCTGACGTGATCGAGAGCGCGTTCCGCTACTACCGAGCGCGCGGCTTCCCCTGGGCTGCCATGCCGCTGCACGAACGCTGGCAGCAAGTGAACCGCCTGGCTCTGACAGCGAGCGAGGGCCTGCTCCACTCACTCGCCGCGTATCGCGTGCCTGATCATTACCACCCGCAGCGCTTCACGACGCCCATCCCCGGCAAGGTCACCCCGGTCGAGGCGTTCGACGACGACGTGAAGCTCAGGCACGCACTCAGATTGATCGTCGAGGACGGCGGCGTCATCACCGACAGTGCGTTGCTGTCGACGCTCGGCTACGTCCGAGGCAGCCAGTTGGCGGCTCAGTTCCGGCCAGGGGTCGCACTGCACTACGCCCGCCGGTTCTGCCCCGAGGGCGGCACGTGGCTCGACACGTCAGCAGGCTTCGGCGGTCGCTTGGTGGCGTTCGCTGCTTCGCACTGCGGTCGTTACGTCGGCATCGACCCGTCAACGGCAGCACACGAGGGCAACAGTGCGTTGGCGCACGACTTGGGCATCGCCAACAGACTGTTGCTGCTCAACGAGCCAGCAGAGGACGTCAGCGACGTCGAGCCCGCCGACTTCGCGCTGACGTCGCCGCCCTACTTCGCCAAGGAGCGCTACAGCGACGAGCCAACGCAGTCATATCTGCGCTATCCGACCGGCGAGGAATGGCGAGATCACTTCCTGCTGCCGATGCTGCGTCTGCAATACGACGCGCTGAAGCCGGGTGCTGTGAGCGTCGTCAACATCGCCGACGTTCAGATCAACAGCGTCGAGTATCCCCTCGTCTGGTGGACGATCACTGCCGCCAAGTCGATCGGCTTCACTCACATGACGACTGAAGTCATGCCGATGCCTCGCACCCCCGGCAGAGGTGAACGACCTGAGCGAGAGGAACCGTGTGTGATCTTGCGCAAGGCAAACCGGCGTGATTGAGAGCGTCAACGTGGGACGTCATCGGCGGTACGCTCCGCCGATGGATAGAGGCAGAATCCAAATCGCTCTGCACAACATCGTCCAAGCCAGAAATGAAAACGAGGCCAGTGTTCGTGCCGCATACGAGGCAGAGATCCACGTGCTTCTCGTCGAGGGCCAGATCGAGAGCGCGGAGAAGATAGCCGAGGCGACCAGGGACACTGCTGACTCCCTCAAGCGGGCCACCTGGGTTCTCTCTGCTGCGACCATCGTGCTGGCGATTGCAACGGTCGTGCTTGTCATCGTCACTGCCAGCGCATGACGGCGCGAGCACCGGAGATCATACGGATCTGCTGCGCCCCATCGCCGAGCGAACGATGCCGGAGAATCCGATGTATAGGTGGGCGAGCGGACCAATCGCATCTCCCAGTCGCCAGTGCGACCACCCGTCGTTCCACGGGGTGCTGCGTAGGGCTGAAAGCTGGTTCCTCTTGTCGCCAAAGTGGAGAAGATCCCCGTACATGAATGCTGAGATCAACTGTTCAGGGTAGGGCGGATAGTCGTCCGCGATCTTAGTCTTATCTGGCCAGGCGCGCAAAGTTCATGATCAAGATTGAAAGCTCGATGATCTTTCGATGCGTGCTCGTGTCATGACAGCAGCGAGATCACGAGTGCTCGTGCAGCAGCAACGTGTGTCATGACAGTGCCCCACATACGCGGTGGGCTGGCCCACTTACGCACTTCCTCGACTTGTCAGAACCACACAAGCGCTATGTCACTGTTTGTGCTGCTTCGCGCAGTGATCGAGGGTATGACGGTACCCTCAAACTGTGGGACGTCGACACCGTTACGCGGGCTACCGCTACGGCGGCCATGCTCGCGGCTACTCGTGGCAGCAGTTCACGCCTACTCACGGCGCTTCGTCACCGACTGCACTACAGCCGATCGCTGACCAGCTTGGCGACGATCTCGCTGTCGTTGCCCCGTGGACGCAAGCAGCAGCCTTCAGCGGCGCAGTGCGCTCGTACCTGTGGGCTGAGGCACAACTGCTGTTGCTGCGCGAGTACGTCGACAGGCTCGGCATCATCGACGAGCACGGCGAGATCCCTGCTGGCGTCGGCTCGCTGCTGTATCGCATCGACACCACTGAGGGACGTCTCGCCAAGCTACGCACCGAGTTGGGCTTGACCCCGCAGAGCCTCGCATCATTGCTCACGAAGGCCAGTTCAGTTGCTCGTGCCGTCAATGACGCTGACATGCTCGCCGCCCTAGAGGCTGAAGGTCTCGCGATCACCCGAGCACGCGCCTTGATGAGTGACGACAACAGCATCACTGCGCTGCAAGCCCCTCTAAGCGCTTCAGACAGTGCAGGGGTACAGCGTGACCCCGACGCCGTGAACGACGCTCAGCGAAGCGCACAGCGCGTCCCAGCGCACGAATCGAGCAAGCGCACTGATGCTCCACACACCTGATCCCAACGTCAGTCCGTCCATGGCGATCATGAGCGCCTTGACGCTCGACATTGGCCGCAAGTGGGGTGACGTCGCTGTCCCCGTTCAGTGGCAGTGCGCACGCGCAGTGCTCGACGCGCAGCCGCATGATCCCAGACTGTTCTGGCACGAACTGCCGAAAGGTCACAGCAAGTCGACTGACACAGCAGCGATGAGCATCACGTGGCTGATCAAGCAAGCCCAGCCCGGCGCTGAAGGCTACGTCGTGTCAAGCGACGAAGATCAGTCCAATCGACTGCTGAACCGAGCACGTGTGATCATCCGTAAGAGCCCGACGTTGCAGGGGCACCTGAAGATCCAGAGCAAGTCGATCATCAACACCAAGAGTCATGCGTCTGTCACCGCGCTTGCTGCTGACGTCTCATCGTCAGAGGGCTTGCTAAGCCCGTGGATCGTCGTCGATGAGTTAGCCCGCTGGAAGCAAACCCAAGCAGCGAAAGACATGTGGGTTTCGATCTTCAGCAGCCACCCGAAAGTCCCAGGCGCGCGCTTGATCGTTCTCGGTCACGCAGGCGACCCGAGCCACTGGAGTTTTAAGATCCGAGAGCGAGCGCGCACGTCCCCAAAGTGGCGCTTCGTCTCAGTGCCCGGCCCGACCCCCTGGCTCGACCCTGACGACTTGATCGAGCAGCAAGCGCTGTTGCTGCCGAGTCAATACGCGCAGCGCTATCTGAACATCTGGACGGCCGGCGAAGATCGTCTCGCGTCTCGTGATGACGTGCTCGCGTGCGTCGCTGATTACGAACTGTTAGAGCCGAGTCGTGATCGCCGCTACGTCACCGGCCTCGATCTCGGCCTGACGAACGACAGAGCAGTCGCGACGATCTGCCATCGTGACGATCACACTGTTGTCGTCGATCGCCAGCACGTCTGGCAAGGCTCAAAGTCGAACCCGATCAACCTGTCAGTCATCGAGGACTGGCTGAAGCTCGCGCATCGCGAATACGGCGGGCCTGTGATTGCCGATCCGTGGCAAGCCGCGCACTTGTGTCAGCGCTTGAAGGCGGCAGGCGTCACAGTCGAGACGTTCACGTTTTCAAGTCAGTCGGTCGGTCGCTTAGCAGTGACGTTGTTCCGCTTGATCAAAGATCACGATCTGATGCTGCCGAACGATGACGAGTTGATCGACGAGTTGGCGAACGCTCGCCTACGGCAGACAAGTCCCGGCGTGTATCGAATTGATCACGACGCTAATGCGCATGACGACAGAGTGATCTCGCTCGCGCTCGCTGCTCAGCGCCTTGTGTCACGCCCGTCAGGGACTGCTCACTTCGGCGCTCGCGCGATGACGAGAGCGAATCTGCAAACTGAAGTCGACGAGCAGTTTCGCAGAGTGCTCGCTCGCGATCAGTTCAACCCGTGGCGGCGACGTAGCCGCTCAGCAGCATGACTGCGAACGTCAGCGACGACGGCGGCTGGCCCACGCCGTGGCCACATCGGTCCGTTCGGTTCACCAGTGCAGCCGATGTGCTCGCGGCCGTCGACACCACTTGGCGCGGGCTCGCTGCTGCAGTCAGTGCCGCCATTGCCAACGGCGAGATCCCGCACAACTGGTCAGTCGACGACCTTTTGACGCTGCCGTTCGTGACGAACCCTCCGCCGCCGGTCACCGAATCGTTGACGCGACCGTGCCCGAAGTGTGATGCGCCTGTCGGCCAGCGATGCATCACCCGCAACGGCGAGATCAGCGACCGCGTACACAGACCGCGAAAATGACAAGCCTGTAATTCCTACCGGTATACTCGGGTATACCCGGTCCGGGGAGGCGATCACGTGACTCGTAAGCCCGTCGTGACAGCACGGGTGGAAGCCGATGTTGTCGCGGTTCTCGACGCTGAAGCGGCACGCCGTGGCGTCACGCGATCAGCGTTAGTGGCTGCGTTAGCCGAGGTGTTCGCCGACGCGGTGGCGAGCAGTTCAGCCCCAGGTCTTCGGCCAACTGCTCGCCACCGTAACCGAAAGGAGCGCCCGTAATGGTTGATCTCAGCGCGTCGTTGATGGCCGAACGTCTGCGACAGCGCGACAAGCAAGCGAGAGCACGTCGCACTGACCCGCTAGCGCAGGCCGAACTGCTCGCGCACAAACTCACTCACGGTGATCGACTCGCAGACGGCGAGATCCCGTCTCGCGCTGAGATCATCGAGCGGTTCGTCTCGACGATCACGAAGCCGAGCAATCGAGCCGAGTCGCTGTTTCCTGACGCCCTGTTGACCGCGCTGAAGCCGTCGAGTACGGCGCTCGGCAGTCGCTGCCGTTGGTGCCTCACTGACCTGTATGCGAGAGCGCACAACAAGGCCCCGCTGCCGTGGTCGAAGGCCAACCAAGTTTTGCTCGGCCAGCCGTGCGAGAAGTGCGCGCTTCGGCTATCAGCCGCGATCGTCGCATCGGCAGAACGTCGTGAACACCGCCAGCGCGGCAAGTCGATCGTGGCAGCGTTGATTGCCTCTGGAACAGTGACCCGGCGCGACCGGAAGGGTCGGCCGGTTCGGCTGCGCACTGCCCCTGCTGTCACTGCTGCTGCCCGGTGCGACGGTCACTGCTCGTGTGGTTGTGGCACGTTCCACAGTGCTGTTGCTGCCGCGACCCAAGCTGGCGCCCGGACCTTCGTCGTGGAGGGCAACACCTGGCAGGCAGCCTCGACGATGAGCTACCACGAGTACGTGACGGGGAAGCCCATCGACTACAGCAAGCCGCCGTACAACAAGGTCACCAGAATCTCACCGTTCGGAGTCGAGCGGGAACGATGAGCCGCATTGAGACGATCAACGGCGCGCTGCGCGCGATGCATCAAGCGCTCGACTGGGTGCGCGACGAGTACGAGCCGAACGACGCCGACATGGCGGAGATCCGCAAGGCATTGATCTTGGCGCTGGGCGGGTTCCTGATCGAGCCGTCGAAGCCGAAGGATCATCCGCTCGACTGGTCGCTCATGCGCTTGCGCGCGATGCAATACGACGGCGCTGTCGCTCGACGTCTCGCTGAGCAATTCCCCGGCTGGCAGTCACACCCGTCGTGGCCGCTGAGCCGCTGGCTGAAAGTCGCTGACAAAGCGACGCTGCTGCGCGTCGCTGCGATGCTGCGCGAGATCGGCCAGGACATCTAACAACCCTCCGGCCGGCGCGCGTCCTAGAGTGTGACCGCCATCCTCATTCAAGACACGCCATCCAGAACGGACGCCGCCATGAACAACAAGCCCCTCGATGATGTGTGGGCCAGCCGCGACCGCCCGGTCCTTGTCGAAGTCGCGCGACGCATCGACCATGGCGACAGCCCGCCCACTATCGACGACATCGCCGCGGCACTCGACATGACGCCAGATGACGTCGCACGTGCCGGAGCGGCGCTCCTCCGCAGAGGTCTCATCGAGGTCATCGGCGTTGACCAGATGCCCGTCATCCGCTTCACCGACATATCCGCTGAGGCGTACTTCCTCACCGGCCTGCACCCATCGGGCGACGACGCGATCACGAGCCTCGTTGCAACGCTCCGTCAAGCCGCCGACCAAGTCGACGACCCCGACGAAAAGACCCGCCTCCGCAGGCTCGCCGACGGATTCCTCGGCATCTCCAAGACCGTCGCTGGCGGCGTTCTCACGACCTTCATCAATCAGCAGATCAACGGCTGACCATACGGAGACCCGCCATGACCACGAAGAACGAAAGCACCTGGGAACGCGACCTGGCCGTCCTCGTCGCAATCGCCAAGGTCTTCGATGACAACCCAGGTACAGAGCTGTTCACCAACGAGGTCGCCGACATAGCTGGCGTCGACCAGGACACCGCCCGCCGAGCAACCGCCGCCTGGCTCGAAGGCGGATACCTCCGCGGCGAGGACTTATCCGGGTACGGCGACACCACGTACACCGTCCAAGGGCTCACCGAAAAGGGCCGCCGAGAATCCGGCCTCTGGCCCAACCCGGAAGCCCTCACCAACCAGCTCCTCGCGATCCTGGAGCAGCGCATCAACGACACCGACGACCCCGACACCCGCAGCCGCCTCCAGAAGGCCCGCGACGGGCTCAAGGGAGTTCCCCGCGAGGTGCTCGTGAGTCTCATCGGCAGCCTAGGTTCCGGCACCATCCTGGGCTATTGAGCGTCACGACGATCTACTCCGGCACGATCCCCGGCGACGACGCGCCAATGGCGGGTCAGAATCACGCCGCTTCCCACCAACTCAGCAGCGTCCGAGTCGTCCTGTACCCACGCCCTCACGGTCGAGCCATGGCCGCGAACGTGCGGCTGATCGCGTCACTCATGATCAGTACTCCGACACGTCGAGGACGACTGCTGTTAGCTCGTCGTCGCTGGACTCGGTGCCGATGTCCTCGGACTCATCGACGCTGTACTCATCGCCAGTGATCTCCAGCGTGTTGATCAGCGGATCCTCGCCGCCCTTGATCTCGTAGGTCAGTTCGTACGTGACGCTCGGATCGAGATCGAGCAGGCCCAGGTAGCTCAACTCCACCCGGAACTCGACGTTGCAGCCAGCCGAGCCGAAGCACTCCTTCTCCAGGGTCTTGATCGTCAGTTCAAAGTCGTCGGCGGTCGGCTCGTGGTACACGACTTCCGGCTCAGTCGACTGTGTCGCTTGTGGCGGCGGGAAACTCGGCTTCGCTTCAGGCGTGCTTGTCGCAGCAGGCTCGGCTGTGACGTCCGGCTCGTCGCTGCGCAACTCAGCCACAGCGAAGCCGCCGACGAAGCCGACAGCGAGCGTGACGACGCCGACAGCAACGTTGGTGATCATCTCCTTCTTCATTGGTGATTCCTCCTTTGATTGATCACGATCACGGATCCGTCAGGCTGCACGTTGCAGCGAGTGACGTCGCCGCCTGCTTCGCGCAGTGCGGCTCGCCAGACGGCAGGGTCAGGTCGTACCACGAGCACCGGACTGTTGCGGCGGCGCTCATCCTTCGGGGCGGTGACATTGCGCTTGCTGCGCCATCGTGATCATTGTTCCCCCACAGTCGCCTCCGTGCTTGCTTGATCTGCTCATTGGTCGCGGCGAGCGAGCACGTCTCATGGGCATACGCGCCGACTGTCTCGTCGTACACGTTGAGACGTTCAGCGCTGATGCCGCAAAACGGGCACGTCTCAGCCATGACGACGACCTCCGCAACCTGCGTGACCGCAGCCACCGCAGAATCCGCCCGAGTTGCACTCACACGGGCACGGGCACGGGCCGGGCCACGGCGGGCGAACGACAGTCAGATCCTCGGGGTGGCCGATCAGCCGATCAGCACGTCGCTCATGCGAGCCTCGATTGGCATAGCGCTGATGAGCATCACGCATCGCACGAGCGAGTTGATCGAACTGCTCCCAGCGCATCGTCGCGGCGGCCAGGTGATCGTCGTCCTGCTTGCTGACGGTCAGCGTCGGATACGGGACCGCGCTGCTGCTCTCGATCGTCAACGCGATTGAGCCAGCGTGCGGGAAGTCCAGGATGACTTCAGCGAGATAATGACGGTGCAAACCGTCGTGATCGTTACCTTCGTCGCACCAGCGAACGTGGCACTTGTCGTCAGGTGTAGCAGATACTGGACCCACGGTGCTCACCTCTGTGTTAGGTGGGTGCCGAGGCCCCTGGCTCGTGATCTAGCGGACGTGAGTCGGGGGCCGCTTATCTGGAAGGTCGGACCATACGCCCGATATGCGGGGTTGTGAACGGAGTCGAAGGTCCCCAATAACGCAGCGACCCCCCGCCTCCACATGGAAGGCGAGGGTCGTCGAGTGCTGATCGACTACGCGCGCACGATCTCGACGTGCTCCTCGTCGATCTGTCGGACGCTGCCGCGCTTGACGGTTACCTTCAGGACGATCTTCAGGATCTCGCGCTGCTCACCGATCGACTTGGCATCCCAGACGGCTCGCACGTCGTCGACGTCGACGAAGTCCGCGATAGGGGACGTCGAAGCCTCAGCGCTCAACTCAGCAGTGATCGAGTCGATACGCTGCGTAGCCTTCGCGGTCTGATGCGTCAACTGTTCGCGGGTGATCAGTTCGTCCATGAACATGTCGGTCAACTCGCGTAGCTTGCCGCGCAGGCGCTCGCGCTCGGAGGTCAGCGCTGCGACGTCGACTCCGACCGGCTGCTCGACGAGATCGGCAGCATCACGCTTCAGCACGTGCAGCAGAACGTCAGTGACGTACTGATCGAGCGCGACAGCATCGCGGCTGCCGTGAAGGTGAACGCGGCATCGATACACCGGCAGCCCGTCGCTGGTCTTGCGCACGCTCATCGGGTTCTCGCCGCAGTAGCCGCACTGGTAGATCAGTGAGCCGAGCCACTTCGGCTGGTTGCCGGGGCTGGTCTTGCGCGCCGGGTCCGACAGGATCGTGATCAGCGCTTGCCGCTGGTCCTCGCTGAGGATCGGTTCCCAGGCGTCGTGCTGAACGATCTCGCCGTGGTAGACGGCATGGCCGCTCACCCGAGGCGACGTCAAGATCGAACGGATCTGCCGGTTGCCCCACGCGCCGCCGGTCACTGTGCGAACGTTGCGCGCCTTCAGGTCCTTGATCATGTGCGCGATCGAAACCCCGTTAAGGATCTGCTGAGCCATCCGGCGGATCTCAGCCGCCTCTGCCGGGTTGTGCTGCGTCATGTCGATGTACGGCTTGTCCACGTACTCGCGGATCACCTTGCCGCGATCGTCGCGCAGCACGTCGCCAGTCTCGGGGTCACGCTGCGCCACCTGCACCCGCTTGATCTTGTCAGTGACGAGGCCCCACCCGTACGGGCGAACACCTCCGCCGTAGTCGCCGCGTTCGGCCTGTCGAGCACGAGCGGCCTTGACGCGCTCGCCGCGATGCTTGCTCTCGTACGCTGCCATGTTCACAGCGTCATAAAACGACTTTGCGCCCCATGCTGTCGAGAGGTCGAAGTCGCCAGCAGTGACGGTCACGACGGTGACCTTGTGCTGCTCGCACAACTTGACAAACGCGACGCCTTCGCCGTTGTCGCGCAGTAGCCGGTCGGGGTGCCAGCCGATCACGTAGCGGACGTCACCCTGCTTGATGCGATCGAGCAGCGCTTGGAAGTCGCTGCGCTTGATCAGGTTTCTACTTGCGGACTTGCTGTTGTCGCAGAACCTGCCGACGAGCGTGATGCCGCGACGCTCAGCGAGGTCGAGGTTCTGCGCTGCTTGATCGTCGACCCCGGCCCGTAGGCCAGTGTCGTCGTCGCTGATGCGGGCGTAGTCAACGCCCAGTAGTTCAGTTACGGTGGTGTTCGGTGCCATGACGATCGCTCCTTTCGCGAGTGTGCTGGTCGTCATGGCACCATTCTGCGCTCCTGTGTCACAGATAACAAGCGGGCTTGCCGGCTCCGTTGGAGCCTAGGATGCCGAAGATCTCACCGCGGCGGACCTCGAAAGAGACGTCGTCCACCGCAACGACCTGTCCATAGGTCTTGCCGAGATCCTCCACACTGATGACGGTGTC
>Ga0299914_10002122_pt1 | contig 13522 bp, 8 predicted proteins | sample RVTome_10_FD_201361 | JGI IMG/M metagenome (GOLD analysis project Ga0299914, IMG submission 201361) | Soil microbial communities from uranium-contaminated site in the Upper Colorado River Basin, Wyoming, United States - RVT153D57 (version 2) ...
CCCCATCCGCTCGAAGGCAGGACCTGCCCCCGGATCTCGCCGGCAGGATAGGCCGCCGTATGCACGTTCAAATACAGACCGCCGTCGAGCAGCGTCTCGGCGAGCTCCTCGGTGAGCGGCTCTCCATCCGTAGGCGTCCAGAGTCCGAACGCGCTCGTTCCGTCGAACTCGTCGAGGATTCCGCGAACCACCCCGCCACCCACACCGATCTCGGCTTCGTGAAAATGGGCGTTTGCAATCGGTCCCGTCAGACCGTCGACCGTTAGATAGTAAAGGACGCCGGCGTCCGTTAACTGCACCGACGCGGTGCCCGTGCCTTCGCTCTCGATGTCGCCGCTCGCCTGTTCCGCAGTGAGCGTGGCCTTCAGGGCCGCTCCTGAGGTGGGAAAGATCTGTCCGCGGATCTCACCTCCGGGATACGTGGACGTGTGCACGTTCAGATACAGATTTCCGACGAGCAGCTCGCGGATGAGCTCCGTCGTGAGGGCCTCGTCGTCGGACGACGTCCAGATTCCCGAAGCGGTGTTGCCTTCGAACTCGTCCGCGATACCCCGAACCACGCCGCCCGGGACGCCCGTTTCGCTCAGGTGAAAGTGCGCATTCGCGATCGGTTCCGTCAGGCTGTCGACGGTCACGAAAAAGCGGAGACCCTCGTCAGTGAGAACGAGGGCCGCAGTGCCGGCGCCGTCGCTCTCTACGGCGTCTGTTTCCTGAGCGGCCGTCAGATGGGCCGTAAAAAACGTCTGGGCATGGGATGTGTGGCTGAAGAATGCGGCGGTCAGCAGGAACGCCGCGCATGCGTAACGTAGTCTCATGGATGCCTCCGTAGTAGTCGATCTGGGGATCTATACCTGGTAAGACCGTGAGAGGCAGTAGATGACTACGTGGCGAATGAGGCGTACTTCTTCAGTTAACTGACAGGTACGCCGCAATGAGCCACGAGGAGTGCAACGAAGAGATGCGGAATTTATCAACGGCCCCTAGTACGCCACGTTCAGCGAGAACACCGGCCGCCGCCCCGGCAGTGCGCGAGCGACGCGGTCGTACCCATCCCCGCCCTCCTCCAGACTCCAGTCGAAGACGTCATTGCGGTCGAGGATGTTGACGACGACGGCTCGTACCTCAACCCTCATCCGGCCCCACGATCGATCGTATGTAATGCCGGGATCGATCCGATAGGAAGGCGGCAGCAGGGGCGTCGAGGGGTCGTCGAGATCGAACGGCGCGAACGTGGGCGGATCCGGACGAAACGCGAGATAATCGTAGTAGGCCCGGCGAAATGCCCACGGCCGGCCCCACGTGCTCTCCGCGCTCGTGTGAAAGGTAAGCGCAGACGAGATCGCGATTCGGAATCGGAGCTGAAGTCGGTGGGGCTCGTTCCACGCCACGGGCTGCCACTCGCCGTTGAATCGATCGGAATCGAGCTGCTCGGCGCGGCTGTAGCTGTACTGCAGCGTCGTAGAGAGTCGGCCGGTATCCAGGGCGACGCGCCCGACGGCTCCCCATGCCCGCCCTCGCACCGCCTGCACGAAGGTCGATTGCGGCAGCTCGATCGGATCCGGCCGTGGCCGAACGGATGCGAAGTCGGTCATCAGCGTCTGGTAGTCGACGACGAGCACCCTGGGCTGCCACTTGCGATACGCTTCGAACGCGAATTGCCACGACCTGCCGGGCGTGAGCAAGGTCTCGAGCGCCAGGTGATACGATCGCGGCGGAGCAACGGATCGATCGACCGGCAGCCAGAACCGGACGAAAGGGACAACGGATGTAGAGCCCGAGCTCGTGAGTGAAAGTGAAGGAATGAACTGGCGGTAGATGCCACCGGCGACGCGCAGCGCATAGGATCCCAGGCGGCCGGCGTCGCCATCGTATCGCACCGACAAGCGCGGCTCGGCGTACACCGTTCGGCGTGCTGGAAGATATGTCAGCCGCAGCCCCGGATCGATCCCGGTCCGAAGACCGAGGGACAACCGATTCTCGACGTATCCCGCAATCTCCCAGACATTCGATTCGTGCGTGAACGGCCGTACGAATTGATTCCCGAGAATGAATCGGCTGTTGATTCTCTCCGCTTCGAGACCGATGTCGACGTGCTGGCGAGGAGACAAACTCCGGCTCAGGGCCGCCTTCACGGCAATCTCTCGGATATCGTTTTCCTCGTCCGATCCCACAGCGGTCTCCAGCACCGTGCGCAGATCCGCGGCGGCATGCTCGACCTCGGAAGCGGATGCGCCGAAAGGCAAGCCTGCTTGCGCCGACAAATACAGATACCTGGACATGTGGTGGCTGGCTCGAACCTGAGTCGTGACGACGGACCGGGCATCCACCAGCCAGGCGTGGCGAGCCTGTGCGGTCCAGTTCGTCCAGTCGTAGTCGTCCCGCGTCAGCACCAGACGATCGAAATCGGAGGGTGAGTCGGAGTTAACGGCCGTGAGCTCCGATGCAATCTGGTTTCGCGCGCGGTACGCGGAAGCGTACACACTGTGAAAGGGTCCCAGGTTGATCCGCCCTGCGGCATGAACGTCCCAAAAAGCGAGATCCGGAACGTGCCGGCGACTGATCAGTGAGGTCGTGTTCACGTCTTCGTCGATCCAGATGCCGGCCAGAATCGGGTCGACGGCGTTCCAGCGATCCAACAGGTTTTCAAGACCCGGATCTCGGAAGGCGCTCCACAGACCCGTCCTGGCTGCCAGCATACCCCCGGCCACGCGTCCTTCCGAGAGCGGGAAGCGAGCCTGAATCCTGCCGTTCACGCTGAGGGGGTCGATATTGAATGCAGCGCTGCGATCCGCCTGATCAGATACGTCGTGATCGACCGCTACCACGCCGGATTGATGGCTGCCCAATGCCGCGCCAAATCCCGCCTTGTGGACGGTGATTCGGTCGATCGCCAACGGGCTGAAGGCACCCAGATGCCTCCCGAGTGTTACCGGATCGCGAACGGGTACGCCGTCCAGCACCGTGAGGTGATCGCCGCCCGCAGCACCCTGAATGTGCATATCCGCCATCGGATGGCGCACCGCTACCCCGGCGAGGCCGCCGGCGGCGCGCGACACATCGGCCGTCCCGACGGTGGATTGTGCCATGAATTCGGCACTCGAGACCGATCCCGACCCGAGCTCCTGAGACGACAGCCTCTGCGTCAAACCGTCGATGACGATCGGCCCCATATGTACCGGCTCGGGAGTGAGGGGGATTTCCACCCTGTTGCGGTCTCCAGGCGTGACCACGATGCTCTCGATCGCCGTTTCGTATCCAATGTAGGTAGCCACGACGCGGTGCGGGCCCGAAACGAGCGACGAAAAGCTGAACAGACCGGCGGCGTCCGTGGTCGTACCGGTCGATGCATCCGCCAGCAAGACGTTGGCGAAGGGAAGCGGCTCGCCCGTCGCCGCGTCGATCACGCGGCCTCCCAAATGACCCAGCCGCGGTGGAGCACGAAGGGCTTCGATCACGACATACGTTCCGCTGGACGATCGTACGTAATCGAGATTCGACCCGGATAAAATGCAGCTCAGGAGAGACTCGGCGGAGAGCCCGCGTCCGTCGCAGTAGACGTATTTATTCGCTGCGAGGCCTGACGAATAGACGAGATCGATATGCGCAAGACGAGCGAGCTCCTCCAGTGCACGATCCATGGCCACGCCGCGAAGAACGAGCGTGTAGCGCTTCGAGTCTGCATGCTGGGCATTGGCCGGCTCGATGCCCGCCGTCGAAAACGTGAAGACCATCACTATCGTGATCAGCCCGGGACGTAGTCGATTGGACGTGCGTGCTGGTCTGCCCATCTGCGTCGTTGAATGCTACAGCGACTGTTCCGGCGCCGACAGCGCGAATCCGCGGCTCGTTTCTCGATACGTACACCCCTGGATGAGGCAAACGTCCCGAAGAATCTGATCTACCGTACCGCCACGGAGGTAGAATAGACTCATGGGCTCGGTCAGGTCAACCCCCGTTCTAGGTGCAATCGTCACGCCGTAGCGTCTCTCTACCTCATCCAGAATCACATCGAGCGGCCGATCGACGGCGGCAAAGCCACGGGCTCTCCAGGCAAGCACGTGTTCGAGTGGGGCGGTGTCTTCGGGCGCTGAAGTGCGAATCCTTCCGCCGTCGGAGACGATGCCAACGGCTCCGTGATCGGATAGAATCACGGCACGATCGGGGGCCGACGTCGCATGGAGACGGATGCGCCCGGACGCCAGAGTCACCTGTGTCCCACCTTCTTTTGTGCCGGGACGGGATAGAACGTTAAACGACGTGCCGAGTGCCTCTACGCGCGCATCGGATGTCTCCACGACGAACGATCTCCCGGCCGGCTCAATCCTGAAGAATGCCTCTCCCGTCAACCGCACCCGTCGTTCGGCGCGAGACCAACCCGGCACGTCGAATCCTCGGGTGTACCGAAGTTCTGTGGCACTGTTGATTTCGACGACCGAGCCGTCGGGCAGATTCACTTCCCCATACTCACCCGGCTCGACAGCAACTGTAATGGGTACAAAGAGCCAGATCCCGAACGCAACGACGACCGCCGCCGCGATAGCCGCGCCTACGAGCACCATGCGCGGATACAGGTTGCGACGATCATTACGATGGATGATGGATCGGGATTCGGGATTCGGCGGCTCTAAGCGGTCCACCAGATCGCTCCACGCCTCGTCCGTCGATACCTCGACCTGGTCCGAGGGGCCGACTTCTTCAAGCAGGTCCCAGATTTGCACGATATGGCGGCGTTCCCCTTCGGGCTCGTTGAGTAGTGAATCCCCCAGTGGGGGCGGTAGCACGATGTTCTTCTTTCTGTCGGTCATTTCAAAATCGCGGGTTCGAAGGTCTGAATCCGCTTGTTCAGGTGTTTCAGGGCGCGGATGATATGGTTGTTCACCGTTCGAGGAGAGATGTCCATTACCAAAGCGATTTCGTGATGACTGAGATCGTGATACCGGCTGAGCATCAGGGCCTCCTGCTGGCGGTCGGGCAGCTCTTCGATCCACTGGTGCAACATGTCTCCCAGTAGGGCGGCGTCAACATCGTGGTCCCGCTCGCTTCCGTTTGAGATGTGCGTATCAGCTTCTCTTTGCAGGAGCGTGTGCTTCCGACCGTGGGCCCGCGTATCCCTCAGGTACCGCAAGGCGCGGTTTCGAGCCATCCCGTAAAGAAATGCTTTCAACGACCTGGACGGATCCAACGTGTGACGCGTGCCCCAGAGATCGACGAAAACGTCCTGGACCAGATCGTGCGCGACGGATTCGCTCCGAATGATTCCTCGGACGTACCTCAGCATCTCGTCGCGGAAGCGTCGAAACACTTCCTCAAACGCCGACCGATCGGATACGATTATCCGGCGGCAAAGCTCGTCCGGCTCGCCTTGCACGTCGTGGTCTAGTTCCAGTGGATTTTCCATTCGCTGCGAGGGACGAGCAACCCGCGATCCGTCTCGCGCCCCGTCCTGCTAGTACTGATCGCGAGAGCCCTCCGATGACTACTTCGCCGGACCTTTATTCATGCGCGTATCCGTATACGCCCCAACTCTTGGGCCTTTTAACATCGCGAATAATCCGGATGGCCGCCGCATCGGAATGGTGCTCGTGCGCCGGCTTCGACGCTTGCTCGATTGAGTTCAGTGGGCTTGGTCATGGCGACTACATCCTGGGGGTTGGAATCCCTGACTCGACGTATCTGGCGACGGAAGGTGCTCAAGGTTTTGTCCGGCCGCTCGGATTCTATGGCGAGAACGAGCTTGCGCAGGACGTGGAATCCGCGACCGTCATCACGTTATCGGATGATCAGCCGCGCGCCGACGCGGTCGTCAACCTTCGAGACGAGGGCAGCGCCGAACCGAACTAAACTATACTCCGAGTTCGACTAGTTCCGGATCGGGTGGCAACGACACGATAATGCGCCGGGCCCCATGCGGCTCGATCGTGACCCGACGAGGCGTCTGCTTCGGTTCTTCGCCCTGGACGATCACCATCGTTCCACGCTTCTTAACTTCTCCACCGATCGCCCCTCGCCCTGCCGTGGTGATCCACGGGTGGGACCACTCCCAGAGCCACTTCGCGTCCGGCAGGATCATCCGCACGCAACCGTGCCCGACCGGCGGTCCCGAAGGCACCGAATCGTACTGATGAAGGTGGATGCCTCGCGTATTGTGGATGTTCATCACATAGCGCATCCGCCACACCTGGTCCGGAGGACTCTCGGTAGAGACCCGCTCGAGCTCGCGCCAGTTCATGTAAAAGCGGCCGGTCGGCGTCGGTGTGCCCTCGGCGCCGGTAGAGGCCGGCCCCCATCGCTTGAGCTGCCCGTATTCGTACGCGGCCCACGACTGCACGTCTTTATCCACCACAACGACCTTCTCGATGTAGGCCGCGCCCGGGTATTCAAGAGGGAAGGGCGAATACGCCCGGGGGTCCAGGTCGAAGTGCTCGGGACGAGCAGGCAGCGCCAGCGTGTCCCCCAGCCGAAGGTCGGTCAGCGTGGCGCCGTTGAGCAGGAGAGTCAGAGCCAGGCGCTCGCGGCCGCGTTCGGGTTCGCCTGCCCCGATTTTATTGTAGAGATCATGGCGAGCACGCACAGAATTGCCGGACGAATGCTCGATCGTGTATACGGCATAAGGGATCGGCTCCGGCGGTAACGGGCCCTCGCCCTGCCGATTCAACAAATCGCCCAGGGCTCTCTGATCATATGTGGTCCGCTGGGCCGCCGCCTCTAGACCTGCGACGCCGCATGCTACCAATAGCAGAATGAGTAGGAGCCCGTACCGGCTCACATACTCGACGGAAATGTAAATTTGCCGCCTCAGGCGCGCGCGTATCGATGTACTCATTTCGATGTACTCATCCATTCCCCGTACCAACATCTTGCTTCATCAAATACGTGTACGAGCGTCGGAGCGTAATGCTCGCCAAAACTGACTTTTAGCAATCTGACAGTTAGCAAACGGACCTTTTAGCCATTGTATTTGGATTCATTCAACTGACTTTGGTCCTCTTGCGATCCGTTTGCGGCAGTAACGTGATGCAGATGTCACAAGTGCGAGTAAATTCACACGATACAAGGCTTCTCGCGCGGCTGGAGAACCTTCGATTCCACCGTATCTACATGCCGGATCAATCGAATGCCAGCGCATCGGACGACGCTGCATCGAAAGCATCCCGAGTAGCCGACGCACGCGGCGGGAGCCGCTGGGATTGGCCCCCCGAACGTCCTCCAGAGCCCTTGCCGGTGTGGAACCAAATTAGTTCCTCGCCATTCGACCGTGCCGTTCCTATTTCCCATCCATTACCACCCTTCCCCATTGTCTGATCAGAAGATCATTTTTTCGATGAACCGAGTGGGCAAGGTCTTCAAGCCCAAGCGGCAGGTTCTGCGCGACATCAATCTCTCGTTCTTCTACGGCGCCAAGATCGGCGTGCTGGGCCTTAACGGCGCGGGCAAAAGCACGCTCCTTCGCATCATTGCCGGCATCGACACCGACTATCAGGGGACTATTCAAGCAGAGAAGGGGATCACCTTTGGATACCTTTCGCAGGAGCCGCAGCTTGATCCCCAGAAAACGGTCCGCCAGATAGTCGAGGAAGGAGCGGCCGAGACCGTCGCGCTGCTGAAGGCTTACGAGGACGTGAATGCACGCTTCGCGGAGCCGGACGCCGACTACGGGGCGCTGATGGAGAGGCAGGGAAAGCTGCAGGACCGGATCGACGCGGCGGGAGCCTGGGATCTCGATAGCCGCCTCGAAATGGCGATGGACGCCCTCCGATGTCCTCCCGGTGACACGCCTACGACGGTGCTCTCCGGCGGTGAGCGCCGGCGGGTAGCGCTGTGCCGCTTGCTGATCCAACAGCCGGACGTGCTGCTGCTCGACGAGCCGACCAACCATCTCGACGCGGAATCGGTCGCCTGGCTCGAGCAGCATCTGGCTCGCTATGAGGGCACAGTCATTGCCGTGACGCACGACCGGTACTTCCTCGACAACGTGGCCGGCTGGATTCTCGAGCTCGACCGAGGTTACGGTATTCCGTTCAAGGGGAATTACTCATCGTGGCTGGACCAGAAGAAGCGCCGCCTCGAGGTCGAGGAGAAGCAGGAGTCGAAGCGGCAGCGTGCGCTGGAACGGGAGTTGGAATGGGTTCGGCAGTCGCCAAAGGGCCGGCACGCGAAGAGCAAGGCACGTATTACCTCCTACGAGGAGCTGCTCGCGAGCCAGCAGGACAAGCGAATGGAGGAGATGGAAATTTTCATCCCCGCCGGCCCGCGCCTCGGAGACGTCGTGGTTCAAGCCGATGGCGTCGCCAAGGCATACGGCGACAAGCTTCTCTACGACGACCTCAGCTTTTCACTACCGCCTGGCGGTATTGTGGGAGTCATCGGTCCGAATGGTGCAGGCAAGACGACGCTCTTCCGGATGATCACCGACCAGGAAACACCCGACGAGGGCGAGATCCGGGTTGGCAGCACCGTCAAATTCGGTTATATCGACCAGAATCGTCCGCTCGACGACGATAAGTCCGTATGGGAAGAGGTCAGCGGCGGCGCCGAGTTCGTAAAGCTCGGAAATCGCGAGGTCAACTCGCGCGCATATGTCGGCCGATTCAATTTCGGCGGGAGTGATCAGCAAAAGAAGACGAAGGAGCTGTCCGGCGGGGAACGCAACCGCGTGCATCTCGCGAAAATACTTAAGGAGGGCGCCAACGTCCTGCTTCTCGACGAGCCGACGAACGATCTCGACGTGAACACGCTCCGCGCGCTTGAAGACGCGCTGCTGGCGTTCGCCGGGTGTGCGGTCGTCATCTCGCACGACCGCTGGTTCCTCGACCGTGTCGCAACGCACATCCTGGCTTTCGAAGGTGAAAGCCACGTCAGGTGGTTCGACGGCAACTATTCCCAGTACGAGGAAGATCGGAAGGCACGTCTGGGCCACGACGCCGACCAGCCGCACCGAATCAAATACAAGCGGCTGGTGCGGAGTTAGCGTCAGCTAATGCATTTTCATACGTTGTCTGCCGATTTCGTCAACCGAAATATGCCAACGGTAGATCAACACTCCGATATGATTCGCACTCTCCTATCGTTGATCGTCGCTTGTATCCTCCTCTCGTGTAACGAGACGCAGACAACGGGAGAACCAGATGAGATGCCGAATGTGGTCATCATTTTTGTTGATGACATGGGGTACGCGGACCTCGGCTCGTACGGCGCTGCGGATTACACGACGCCGCATCTGGACAGAATGGCAGATGAAGGCGTTCGGTTTACCAGCTTCTACGTGAGTCAGCCGGTATGCTCTGCGTCGCGAGCGTCGCTGTTAACCGGCTCATACTCGAATAGAATAGGCATTCACGGAGCCCTCGGACCCAGCAACACCCATGGGATTCACGATGATGAAGTTACTCTTGGAGAGCTCTTCAAATCCAAGGGGTACGCCACGGCAATGTATGGTAAATGGCATCTCGGTCACCATCCTGAGTTCCTTCCAACCCGCCATGGCTTTGACGACTTCTACGGCATTCCCTATTCAAATGACATGTGGCCGTATCATCCTGAAAATCCGGAAGCGTGGGAGGATCTTCCGACTATAAAGGATGAAGAAACCGTCGGCTTCAATATGGATCAGTCCAGGTTCACGACCGACTTCACCAACCGGGCGGTCGACTTCATCGAACGCAGCACGGCGCAAGAAACGCCTTTCTTCTTGTATGTGGCGCATCCGATGCCCCACGTTCCGCTCTCCGTATCCCGGGAGCGAGAGGGAGAGAGCAGAGCCGGATTGTACGGCGACGTGATCAAGGAGCTCGATTGGTCGGCGGGCGAAATTCTGAACGCCATCCGGGAGACTGGAGTCGATGAGAACACGCTCGTGATGTTTGCTTCAGACAACGGTCCGTGGATGAGCTATGGCAATCACGCCGGCTCAGCGGAACCGCTTCGGGAAGGAAAGGGAACGGTTTTCGAGGGAGGCGTGCGCGTCCCGTTTATCGTGCGGTGGCCTGGTACGATTCCTGACGGTCTCGAGGTGTCGACTCCGGCCATGACCATCGACGTGTTTCCCACGCTTGCCGGCTTGATTAAGGCCGACCTGCCCGAACATACCATTGACGGCAAATCGATCTGGCCGCTGATTACTGGTGAAGCTGCGGTCTCACCTCAAGAAGCATATTACTTCTACTACCATGAAAATGAGCTTCATGCGATGCGAAGTGGTAAATGGAAGCTCCACTTTCCACATACGTATCGCACGATGATCGGGCAAGAACCCGGAAAGGACGGCATTCCGGGCAAATATGACAACACAGCAGAAATCGGACTGGCGCTCTATGACCTGGAGCGTGACATCTCTGAGTCGAACGATCTATCGAGCGAGTATCCAGACGTTGTAGAAGAGCTTTCCCGCATGGCGAATGCAAAGCGGTCCGAGCTGGGGGATGCGTTAACCGGCGTCGTCGGTACCGGATTGAGAGAACGCGGGAAAGTTGGCTCTTCGATTGACGCGATGGCGGACACTCTCAAGCCAGGATATCGTGCACGACTTTCCCGTGCACGTCCGTGAGACGGAAGTCGCGGCCCTGGTACGAGTACGTGAGTCGCTCGTGGTCGAGTCCCAGAAGGTGAAGGATCGTCGCTTGAAGATCGTGGATATGGACGCGGTCCTTGACGCCCGTATATCCGATCTCGTCCGTCTCGCCGTAGCTCAGGCCCCTCTTGACGCCTCCACCGGCCATCCACATGGTGTATGCATCGCGGTGGTGATCGCGCCCGACGTACGGATTGTCCGTGCCCGAGCGGTTCTCGAGCATGGGCGTTCGGCCGAATTCACCGCCCCAGACGACGAGTGTCTCGTCGAGCAGTCCGCGCTGCTTCAGGTCGAGCAGCAGAGCAGCCGTGGCGCGGTCTGTCTCACGGCAGCGGTCCACGAATCCGATGTTGAGCGCCTCTGACTCGGATGCTCCATGCGCATCCCATCCCCAGTGGAAGAGCTGGACGAATCGCACACCCCGTTCGACGAGACGCCTCGCGAGAAGACAATTGTTTGCGAATGATTCCTGACCCGGCTGCGTCCCGTACATCTCGTGGACGGACTCCGGCTCCTTGGAGATGTCCATGGCTTCCGGCACCGACATCTGCATGCGAAAGGCCAGCTCGTACTGAGCGATGCGTGACAGCGTCTCCGGATCACCGAATTCCTCGTAGTGGCTCCGGTTTATCGCGTTGATCGTTTCGATCGACTTCTGCCTTAGCTCGCGGTTCATACCGTCGGGATCCGACACGAAGAGCACGGGGTCGCCGTGCGAGCGGCACTGCACACCCTGATAGACGGTAGGAAGAAATCCGCTGCCGAACACGCTGCGGCCCGCGTCAGGTTGATTGGCACCGGAGAGCAGCACGATAAATCCGGGCAGATTCTGGTTCTCAGAACCGAGACCATAGACGGCCCATGACCCCATACTTGGCCGGCCGGGCCGGGCATGGCCGCTGTGCAGGAGGAGCTGCGCCGGGGCGTGGTTGAATTCATCCGTGTGCATGGCCTTCAGGAACGTCACCTCGTCCGCGACCTGTGCGAAGTGCGGCATGAGGTTGGAGACCCAGCTTCCGCTCTCACCTCGCTGCTGGAACGTGGCCTGGGGTCCGAGCATTTTCGGCGTGCCCTGAATAAACGCAAAGCGCCTGCCCTCGAGCAGCGATTCGGGGCACATCTCGCCGTCGAGCCGATGCAGCTCCGGTTTGTAGTCGAAAAGTTCGAGCTGAGAGGGCGCCCCGGCCATGTGCAGAAAGATCACATTCCGCGCCCGGGGTACGAAATGGGGATTTTGGAGCGCACTCGGATCCAGCAATCCACTCTGCGCGGTTGCCGCCTCTTTCGTCCCGCATCCGATGAGCGAGGACAGCGCGATTGCGCCAAGTCCCACCGAGGAAGTCTTTAGAAAATGTCGCCGTGTGATTCCGTGCAGCGCCTCGAAGCATCGCTCTTTGTAACGCTCAGTCGACATCTTACCCTACTCTTTTGTGAGGAAGGAATCCAGATTCATGATCGCATTGGCGACGACCGCCAGTGCGGCGTCCACGGGGGCAACGGACTCCTCCCGTTCGGCAAACGTGGCATTGCTGAAGAGCGACTTTCGTTTCTCCGAGTCATTCTGATACTCGGCCAGAGCACGTACGTAGAGGTCCTGGAGCGAGGTCAGAGTCTCGGCCGATGGATCGCTCATCAGCGCGCGCCGGTAGCCACGTCGAATCTGGTCTTCGACAGACGAGCCGCCTTCCGTCCTCATGTTTACAGCCAAAGCGATCGCCGCCTCGACGTACGTGGGGTCGTTCAATGTGACGAGGGCCTGAAGGGGTGTATTCGTGCGGATCCTACGTGAGGTACACACCTCGCGGCTCATGGCATCGAAGGCGAGCAGCGACGGGTGCGGCGCCGTTCGGCGCCAGAACGTATAGAGCGCGCGGCGATGGCGGTCTTCTCCCTCGCTGGTCTGCCACTCCAACGAGCTGTACGGATTGTTCCAGACGCCTTCCGGCTGAACCGGATAGACACTCGGTCCGTACATTTTGTCGCTGAGCAAGCCGCTGACCGCGAGGGCCTGGTCGCGGACCTGCTCGGCGGAAAGGCGAAATCGAGGTCCGCGGGCCAGCAGCACGTTCCCGGGGTCGTGCTGGAGCAGCTCGGGCGTCACGCGCGACGACTGCTGATATGTGGCGGACATCACGATGTCCTTGAGCAGGCTTTTGACACTCCACCTGCGCTCATTCATGAATCGCAGCGCGAGCCAGTCGAGAAGCTCCGGGTGAGTTCGGGATGCTCCCTGCGTACCGAAATCCTCCAACGTTTCAACAATTCCCTGGCCGAAGAGCTGCTCCCAGAATCGGTTGACGGTGACGCGCGCTGTGAGCGGGTTTTCCGGGGAGACGAGCCAGTTGGCCAGGCCAAGGCGGTTGCGAGGCGCATCCTCGGGCAGGGCGGGAAGCGAGAGTGGGACGTCTGGCTCGACCCGCTCACCCCTGACCATCCAGTTGCCGCGGTCGAAGACATATGTGAATCGTTCCTTGTCCTTGGGAAGCTCCTTCATGATCGGGGTCGAGATCGGCTCAAGGTCGCCCCGTCTCGTCCGGAGCTCTCGTATCCGCTCTTGAAGCGCCGGTTGATGTGCCTGGGTGAAGAACTCACGCAGCTGATCCACATCATTCGGGCTGCGGTCGGACCTCTTCGCGATGCGGAGGATTCGGGGCGGTACAAGCCGCTCGTCGAACGTCGGAGGACGAGCGCCATCTGCTGCGTAGGCCTCCAGGCTGTCTACCCATGCAATCCACGCCAGCGAGTCGGTAATTTCCGGCTCGGCTCGATGCATCTCGGCGACGATTTGCTCGCCCTCCGACCGAGCCTCATCCGAGAAGTGATACATCTTCGGCTCGTTGTCGAACTGATCTGCATCGGCCGTATTGTTGAAAAAGGCGTAGAGCTTGTAGAATTCCTCCTGCCGGAAGGGGTCGTACGGATGGCCATGGCATTGCGCGCACGCCATCGTCGTAC
>Ga0299914_10002123_pt1 | contig 13521 bp, 7 predicted proteins | sample RVTome_10_FD_201361 | JGI IMG/M metagenome (GOLD analysis project Ga0299914, IMG submission 201361) | Soil microbial communities from uranium-contaminated site in the Upper Colorado River Basin, Wyoming, United States - RVT153D57 (version 2) ...
CTTTTAACGATTTTGCCATTGACAGTGAAAATAATGTCTGGCTGACGAATTCAAATAGTGGTATCAGCGTCTTGCTCAATGATAATAGCTGGCAAACCTATACGCCAACCGACAGCGGATTAGCCAGCGCCCAGGTCATTTCAATTGCAATTGATGATGATGACCGAAAATGGATTGGCTATGAGATGAGCGGTGTCAGTCTCCTGGATGCCGACAATACCTCCTGGCAGTATGAAACAACCCCTATGTTGAGTGGCAGTGCAGTGGCAGACATTGCCATTGCCCCAAATGAGGATACGTGGCTGGCAAACGAACCGAGTGGGGCCACACGCAGCTTTGGCGGTGGCGGCCTGGGCTTTAATGGTACGATTCAAAGTGGTTACTGGCATAAGCTGCAAATCGGGGGCGGCGCAAATCTGAATGATAGCGACGGCTCACAGTTGAGTTCCGTGACGCTTGAAGCAGGCGGTGCCACTTTACTGCCCACTTTAGTCATTACTGCCAGTTCACCAACTTTAGATAATTTAACCGTTATCGGTGGCGGCGGCGACGGCATTGCCGTTATTGATAGCGATGGCTTTACCTTGACAGACAGTTTGATTGCCGCCAACCGCCAGGATGGTATCCGGTTGGAAGGCAGCGGCAGCAGCAGCCAAACCTTAGACAATGTTACCATTCAGTCGAATGGGCGGCATGGTGTGTATATCAATCATGCAGAGTCGCTTTTGATCCGTGATGCGACGATTGATGACAATATCGGACACGGGATTTTTACTGTTGCGGCCTTAAACAGCTTGACGGTCGAAGATAGTGTCATCCAATTGAATGGAACGGCCGCCCGGCTGGCGTCAAATGCTGTGTTGCAAAATGTCAGTTGGTTAGAAAATGAGGTAAATCAGATTGAATGGTTGGCGGGCACACTGACGGCGAATCAAACCTGGACGAACGACGAGACCTCTCATTTGCTCCTCGGTGATATAACCGTCAATGATGGTGTCACGTTAACAATTGAATCGAACGTTCAGCTCTTCATTGCAGAAAGCAGCAGCCTGCTCGTAGAGGGTGTTTTAACGGCCGTTGCCAGTCAAAACGAACCGATTTACATTGGCTCCGCCGATGAAACCGCCCCCTTTACGCGCCTACAGATTGGCGGCGGAACCGTGGCTGACAGTGACGGTTCCCACCTCAAATATGTCATTATCCAAGGCGCCGCCGACGACGGCCTATTTGTCACCAACAGTACGCCCACCCTTGAATATCTGACTTTCCTGGATAATGATGTGGGCCTGCGAGTCAATAATAGTAGCGGCCTGACCGTCGCCAATAGCAATTTTGATGACAATGTCACCTTTGGCTTGGAAAATGAAACGACAGGTCAGGTTGTCACGGCCGTTAACAGCTATTGGGGCGCAGGTAGTGGCCCCTTCAATCTGGCGCAAAACCCCACCGGTGCAGGAGATAACGTCAGCGATGGGGTCGATTTTGCCCCATGGCGGACAATCCCCGTAGGGATGAATGGAGTGGCTGCCTTCTTAGAAAATAAAACAGCTACCGATTACTCGACGCTCATATTTGATGATGACACAGATTTATATATGCGCGTCTATCCAAACGGCCGCGCTGTCTATTTCGACAGCCAGGGACGGCACGACTACACGCTGCACCCCGACGGCCGTGTTGAAGGGTATACCTACAACGGAGACGGTACCACGGCCACCTTTTACGTTCAGGCCCCCGGTGAAACAAGCCCTCATTGGACATGGACGTTTGGCTACAGCAATGGGATGCTGGCCAGCATCACCGACCCCGCCAACCGAGTGACCGATTTCACCGTAGATGGCCATGGCCAACTGCGGGATGTCGTCTTCCCCGACAGCAGCCGGGAAGATTTCTTCTACGATTCACGTGGTTTATTGACCCAGCATATTGACCAAAACGGGGATGTCGCTACCTACGCCTATGACAGCTACGGCCGTATCGCCACCGATACCCGCCCCATTCGTGACGTGTTTGACCCCCAGACCGGGCAAATCAATGCTGACTCTGAAGTGCGGTCATTTGGCCCATCCGACACCTCATTTGCCCTGATTAATGACAGCGCGGTGGGCGACCCTGACAATCCGGCAACGGCCGTGCCCACCTCGACCGTTCTCATTGACTCCATTAGCTACGGTGTGGGGTCCGTGTCCGGATTGACCAATCAGTGGGGCAATTGGCTGGAAAAAACCGATGCGACTGAGCGTACTACCAGTTACGAGCGGGATACGGCCAACGAAGTAACCCAAGTGACCTTAGCCAACGGCGACTGTGTTGATGCCACCTACGATGAACAAGGCAACGTCCTCAACGTCAGCCGGATGGATGAGACGGATTGCGATCAGGCGCAGCCCACCAATGCCCAAACGGCCGCTTACACCTACGAACCCCGCTTCAACCAAATCAAGAGCATTACCGATGTCCGTGGCAACACCACCACCTACGTCTATGATTATGAAGTTGGGCTGGGAGAATCAGGCCTGTTGGTTCGGATCGAATATCCTCAGGTTGAGGATGAAAACAGCATTTTGGTCACGCCCGTGGTCAGCTATACCTACAACAGCCTCGGCTTTGTGGAAACAGAAATGGATGTCCGCGGTACCGTCACCCGCTATATCTACACCACCGGGGATGCCAGCGAAGCGGCCGGCGGTGCCAACCCCCTCTTTGCCGCTGGCGTGTCGCCGGTGCCCGGCCTGCTGACCCAAATCATTCAGGATGACGGCGGCATTGAGCTGACCACCACCTATAAAGAGTTTGATGCCTTGGGCAATCCGATGCAGGTTATCGCCCCCGGCGGCGACAATGTGACCTTAATGGATTACGACAATATGGGCCGCGTCATCAGCCAGACGGATGCCGTGGGCATCACTACCATTAGTGACTACAACGACAATGGCAACCTGGTGCGCCGGGTCACCGATTACACGCCCGATGGCACCACCGGACGAAACATCGTCACTGAGTTTGCCTACGATGCCGACTATCGCCTCATTTTGGAGCGCACCACCGCCGATGGCCTTATGGTCGAGATGCGCTACGCCTTTGACATCAACGGCAATCTGGCCAGCCAGACGGACGGCAATGGCAACCAGACCCTCTACGAATATGATGATGCTAATCGCCCGGTGAAGGTGATTGATCCCACCAGTGAAGAGATCACGTACACTTACGACCAAAACGGCCGTGTCGAAACTGTCACTGACGCCGACGGCCACGTCAGCCGCACTGTCTACGATGCCTTCGGCCGTGTCGTGCAGCAAATTCAGGATGAAGGCGGTCTTGACCTCACCACCAGCTACAGCTACGACCTCAACAACAACCTGGAAGAAACCACCGCCCCCGACGGCACAGTCACCTGCTATGAGTACGACAGCCACAACCGGCAAACGGCCGTTATCCAGGATTGCGGCACCGGTGGCTTGAGCTTACGCACAGAGTACGTTCTTGACGTGGGCGGCAACGTCATCACCACTACCAACGAACGGGGCATCGCCACCACCAACGAATACGATGCCCTGGGCCGGGTTACCCTCACCCGCCAGGACGATGGCGGTCTTGATTTGGAAACCAGCCAGACCTATGACGCGGCCAGCAACCTGGCCACCATCACCGACGAGCGTGGCATCGTCACCCGCTACAGCTATGACGACCTTAACCGTCTGACCAGCAACTGCGCCGACGAAAACGGCCTCGACCTCTGCACCAGCTACGGCTATGACCGGCTGGGCAACCAGGAAAGCATAACCGACCCGGTCGGTATCACCACCTTCACCGTCTTCAACGCCTTTGGTCTGCCCTTGCAGGCAACGGCCGACAGCGGCGGCCTGGACGCCACCACCAGCTACCAGTACGACAACGCCCTCAACCTCATTCGCCACACCGACGACAACGGCAACTCCACCATCTTCAAATACACCGGCCGCCACCAACTGCAGCAGGAGATTTACGCCGACGGCGCGACCATTGCCTACACCTACGACGGCCGGGGCAATATCCAGACCCGCACCGACCAGGCCGACGAAACCCTCACCTACAGCTACGACGGCAACAGCCGGGCTATCACCATCACCTTCTCTGGCGGCGGCAGCCAGAACTTCCAATATGACACCATCGGCCGCACCACCCTGGCCCAGGAAAGCGCCAACGGTCACAGCAGCAGCCTGGCTTATGGCTACAACGCCCTCGGCGACGTCATCTCCACCACCCAGGCCCTCGACGGGGTGGGCGGCAGCGCCTGGCAGGTCGCTTATGGCTATGATTACACGGCCGGTGTCTACACCACCACCTACCCCTCCGGCGTCGCCGCCGTGGCCACGCTCGACCCCCTGGGCCGGGTGGACCTGGTGCAGCAAGACAATGGCGGCCTGAGCACCGTCGCCGACTACAGCTACGACGACCTGGGCAGCTTCTGGGAAATCAGCTACGGCAACGGAGCGGTCAACCGCTTCGACTACGACGCCCTGCACCGCACCAGCCGCGTCCAGCTCACCGCCAACAGCAACACCCTGGCCGACTACGGCTACGGCTATGACGATGCCGGCAACCGCACCTACTTGCAGCGCGGCCACCTCAGCGGCGATCCGGCCGATGTCTACCAGTACGACGGCCTCTACCAGCTCACCCAGGCCTGGTATGGGGCCGACGCCACTGCCCCCGGTAGCATCACCAGCTACGACGACCTCCAAACCTACAGCCTGGATACCCTCGGTAACCGGTTGGAAGTCAGCTTTGATGACACGATCACCACCACCGTCCAGCCTTATGGCCAGCACGACAACAGCCAACTGAGCAATGGGATGAACCGGTACGACGTGGTTGATGACAATCCTCTCAGCTACGACCTGCGCGGCAACACCCTGGCCGATGGCCTGACGACCAACAACTACGGCTACGACAATCTCAACCGGCAAATCAGCCTCACCAATGGCAGCGACAGCGCCGAATACATCTATGATGCCATGGGGCGGCGCATTGCCAAAGTCGTCACCACCACGGCTGGCGTCACCACCACCCACTTTATTTACGACAAGCAGTTCCGCGTCATCGAAGAGCGCAGCAGCCAAAGCGTGTGGCAGGCTCGCTACACCTACGGCAGCGGCATTGACGAGCCCCTGCTCATGGAGCGGAACAGCACCAGCTACTACCTCCACCGCGACGCCCTGGGCAGCATCACCGAAGTCAGCAACAGCAGCGGCAGCCTGGTGGAGCGGTATGAGTACGATGTCTATGGTGAGCCGGAGTTCTATGACGGCAGTTACAATGCCATCACGGAGTCCGCGATTGGCAATCCCTACCTCTTTACGGGAAGGCGTTACGATCCTGAAAGTGGCAACTACTACTATCGGGCCAGGATATACAGTCCGGCCTTAGGCCGTTTCCTCAGCCTGGACCCCTTGGGCTACGAAGCCGGGGATGCCAATTTGTATCGCTATGTTTTCAACAACCCCGCCAATCTGACCGACCCTACGGGCGAAATTGTACCCATCCTGATTGCGGTGGCTGTTTTAGCCACCAAAGCCATTGATTACGGCCTGACCCTCTATGACATCATTCAAGCCCAACAAACGATCGCCGACCCCTGTGTGCCACCGGAGGAGAAGCTGCTGGCCGGGTTGACCATCGCCCTGGCCGTTGGTTTAGAACTTGTCGAACCGGATGATCTATTGCCGGTGGGCTTACCGGCCGATGACATTGCCCGGCGGGCAGTAGTAAAGCAAGCCCGTAGAGCTTTGCAAGAAGGCGGCATCGAAGGCTTTGTGCGTTCGGTCAAAGACCAGTTGGGCGACAGCGCCGACAACATCCTACGTGAGCTTGGCTTAGGTGATTATGTGGACGATGCGGCCGGCAAGGCTGATGACACCGTGGAGGCTGTTATCCGAACCTGTGCCAACAGCTTCAGTTACGATACCTTGGTCTCCACGCCCTACGGCTTTGCCGCTATCAGCGAGCTAGATGTTGGCGAATATGTCCTTGCCTTCGATGAAGCCACCGGCACACTCATCTATGCATCCATCCTGGCTACCTGGGTACATCATGACCCCGTCATTGTCCATCTGACCATTGATGGTGAACTAATAGAGACCACACCCGAACACCCCTTCAAGCTTGCCAACGGCGACTGGGTTTTCGCAAAAGAGCTACAAACCGGCGACCAAATCCAGAAAGCCAACGAAACGACGGGAACAGTCAATGAGATTAGCTTTATTTATGGTGCCCAAACCATGTACAATCTCACCGTAGCCACGGCCCACACCTTCTTCGTCGGTGAAGGGCAATGGTTGGTTCACAATTGTAAAGCCTATGCAAATACTGCAAATAGCGCCCTTAGACAACTACCTCAAAATTTGCGCCAAGTAACTATTGCGGTTAGCTTGGCCGAAGACGGAAAGCCTGTATTAGCGGTATTTGGGAGCACATCTAAAATTACTGACGAAGCAGTTACTTATTTACGTAGCAGAGGATGGAATGTACTTGATCCGCCAAAGGTGCGAACCCCAGATTTCCATGCAGAAAGACAATTGTATAATGAAGGCTATACAAATATCGGAATTTCTCGACAGGCGGGAATGTGCCCATCGTGTGAGGCCTTCTTTAAAGATAAACCTTGGGTAACAATAACGCCTTATCAACCATAGGGAAAATCAAACTTTGAGACAAAATAGGTTTCTGATGAATAATACAATTGGTGAAATAGTAACGAAAACCATTAATAGTCTTCCTGTTGAAATTACGGAGGGAGAAGCAAAGTTATTTAATTCTTTCCCAATAGAAGAGGTAGTTCCCGTTTTACGAACCCTAGTTCAGGATGAATTAACAGACCCCATAATTGCGTCGAGGTCTTTTGATGCATTATTAAAGCTGGATGCCCTTGATAAAGTGGATTTTTTGATAGATTTATTTGACAATTCAAACCAAGAATGGCGTCTAGTTTGTTGTCAAAATTTATCAAAATTTAATGATTCAAGAGCGGTTGAGAAACTTTGTAATATCGTTCTCCATGATCCAAGCCCAGATATAAGATTTTGCGCAGCAGAGTCACTGTCAATTATTGGCGGCCCGGCAGCAATTGCTGTGCTTGAAAAGGTGAAAGACAGTGATACTGGAATCGATTATGAAGGATTCAAAATTGCAGATATGGCGGCGAAAGCAATAGAGAAAATTCGTACTCGGTACGAATAGATAACGATAATGGACATTAAAAACTGAATACGTTTCGATTGCTACCCTTGGCAATCCGTATCTCTTCACGGGAAGGCGATTCGACCCCGAGAGTGGTAACTACTATTACCGGGCCAGGATTTACAGTCCCGCTTTAGGCCGTTTCCTCAGCATGGACCCCTTGGGCTATCAGGCCGGGGATGCCAATTTGTACCGCTATGTTTTCAACAACGCCGCCACCCTCACCGACCCCATGGGCCAATGCGTCTTCGCAGTAGTAGATACGGTGGCTTGTATAGCCGCGGCCGTGGCCCTGGTGTCCAAAGTCGTTGATTATGGCCTGACCATCTATGACCTCTATCAGGCTAAACAGACCTTAGAAGATCCTTGCTCCACCCCTGAAGAAGTGCTTTTAGCCCTCTTAAATATAGTCCTGGCAGGCGCATTTGAGTTAATCGAGCCGGACGACCTCCTGCCGGTGGGCATTCCGGCCGATGATGTGGCTCGACGCCTAGTCATGAGGCAAGCACGTAAAGCGCTTCAAGAAGAAGGTGTTGATGGCTTTGTGCGGGTCATCAAAGACCAGCTCGGCGACCACGCCGATGATGTGCTGCGCCAACTGGATTTAGACGACTATGTGGATGATGTCGCCGGGAAAGCTGATGATGTGGTGGATGCTGGCGATAATATCGTGGAGGCTGTTATCCGAACCTGTGCCAACAGCTTTAGTTACGATACCTTGGTCTCCACGCCCTACGGCTTTGCCGCTATCAGCGAGCTAGATGTTGGCGAATATGTCCTTGCCTTCGATGAAGCCACCGGCACACTCATCTATGCATCCATCCTGGCTACATGGGTACATCATGACCCCGTTATTGTCCATCTAACCATTGATGGTGAACTGATTGAGACCACACCCGAACATCCCTTCAAACTCGCCAGTGGTGAATGGGTTTTTGCCAAAGCTTTGCAAATCGGCGACCAAATCCAGAAAGCCAACCAAACGACGGGAACAGTCAATGAGGTTACCTTTATCTATGATGCCCAAGCCATGTATAATCTCACTGTGGCCACCGCCCACACCTTCTTCGTCGGTGAAGGGCAATGGTTGGTTCATAATGACTTTTGTAAATGGCAGTTTCCAAATCCTGGCAAAGCAAATCAAGCTGCAAGCAGAGGTTGGAACAATACTGATATACAAAACATATTGGATAGTCCAGCGTTGACGGGTGAAAATATCAACAAAGCCACAGGCAACTCTGCAACATACTATTACCGTCCAGACGGGCATTATGTTGTTCGTGATGATGTAACAGGAGATATTTTTCACGTTAGTAACACCCATGATCCAAATTGGATTGATCCGAATACGAATCAGCCAATCAAACCAATTCCTTAACGACTATGAACTCCAAGCAACAACAACTGAGAGGGCTTATTCAGAGGTACCGTTCACTGGGTATTATAAAGGGTAATGAACTTCTTCTATCACCTAAAGATGCATTACTTTTTGCCAACGACTTGAAAGCAATAGATATCTCGATCATGGGTGTTGATGGATGGCACTTTGTGGACAAAAGCAAAGGATGGATTGTTCAGGATCTAACCGTTGAATTTGGTGTTGATGAAGACATACTGCAAATGGAAAATGCCTCGGAAAAAAGCGTCGAACAAGTTACGAAATTTTTAGAACAACTTGAAGAAAGAATTGATTTTGTTTCGTTTATCCTAGACATTCCAAGCAGCTGGGAAATTGTTTAGTATATTGATGAATAGCAGTAAAAAGTAGCTCTTTTATATTATGAGGTGCTATGAAAATGGATGTTCTTCCCTCTGCTGTAGTGAGGTCTTCTGGTGGCTGAGGTCGGCGCCTTGCCGCACCACCACCTTTCTCTGTGTTTCACGTTTGCATTCTAGTGCCGTATTGGGTAGTGGCAGCATAGCACCTTAACAACCGACGACGATGTTCTGGCCTACAAAGAAGCCATCGGGGAAGTAGGCTTCTACCCCATCCTGGCCACCATTGTCCATCAAGACCAGGCGCATCAAGCCATCACCGACCCCTGTGTGCCACCGGAAGAGAAGCTGCTGGCCTGGTTGACGCTTGCTCTTTCCCTTAGCTTAGAACTGTTAGAGCCGGACGACCTCCTGCCGGTAGGTATTCCGGCCGATGACCTTGCCCGGCGAGCAGTGGTAAAGCAGGCCCGCAGAGCCTTGCAAGAAGGCGGCATCGAAGGCTTTGTGCGTTCGGTCAAAGACCAGTTGGGCGACAGCGCCGACAACATCCTACGTGAGCTTGGCTTAGGTGATTATGTGGACGATGCGGCTCAAAAGGGCGATAACCTCGTCAACGATGCCGTTGGCGCTATCTGCAGCTTCAGCGCCGATACATTGGTCTCTACCCCCTATGGTTTTGCCGCCATTAGTGAATTGGCAGAGGGACAATATGTCTTGGCTTATGACGAGGCCACTGGCACGCTGATATACTCACCCATCCTGGCCACCTGGGTACATGAAGACCCACTTATCGTTCACCTGATCATAGATGGCGAACTGATCCAAACAACACCGGAACATCCCTTCCGCCTGGCCAATGGAGAGTGGGTACCTGCGGCCGCCCTGGAAATTGGCAGCCAGGTTCAACGGGCCAACGGCACAACCGGCATTGTCGCAGCCATTGAATTCAGCCACGACAGCCAATTGATGTACAATCTCACCGTAGCCACAGCCCACACCTACTTCGTCGGCGATGGCCAGTGGTTGGTTCATAATACTTGTGGTCTTAGATCGCTCATTAGTAGAGACAGTAGACTGGTTAAAGAAGCTGAGGCTGCGGCCAGATCGCATCAACGAAGCCTGGATGCTTTGACAGAGCAATTGGGGAAAGGCAATCTGAACCCAGGAATTGGGTCAAAAAGGCTTTTCGGCGATGTGTTTGAAGCGCGGGCTAGAGATGGAGCAAGAGTATACTTTAGACAGGTATCTGACGATGTTATAGAGATCCTAGGAAAATCCAGCAAAGCTAATCAACAGAGAGTTATCAATATTCTCCAGGAATTGTACGGGCCATGATAAAGATAGATGGAAATAACTACCAAATCGTTGTATTGACAAGTGCATCTGCTATTAATCCGGATAACGACAACGTGGATATTGAGGTCATTTTCGATTCTGGCAAACGATACGTCGCAACATTCTTTACGTTGGATAATATCCGGAGCCTTATGGATAAGTATAAGGAGACCCAGGAATGTAAAGGTGGGTTGTACTTCTGGGCATCAGATATGGTTGTTGTTCGGAAGCTTTCAAGGGAGATTATTCATGAAACCGTCGAGGATTTGATCCTAACGGGTGAAATTGAGCACGCTTTCTCAAGTCCACTCCCAGACTGACGCCAACAGTAGACACCCAACACCTTATCGGCAACGCGGGCAATACTATCAGCTTACAACCAGGCGATACGATCCGAGACACGACCCCTCTGCTGTGGTGAGGTCTGCCGGACTGCGGTCGGCGTCCTGAGAGCCCAAAGGTCGCAGTGAAAATGAAATAAATTGAGTGATATCTCTGCCTTCTTTGCGTCCTCTGCGATTCAATAATTTTTAAAATGCGAAAAGTCAACACATCCTGGCTTAGAAAGATGGCACCCACAAAAACTGTACATCCGTTAGATAAATCCTCTAACTGGCTCGATTGGGTCAAAGGGAGCGTCAAACTGTATCCGTATCGTTTTTTGGCCGGTCTGTTGGTGGCGGCGGCCCTCTTATTAACGATGGCCACACCGCAAGATTTGCTGCGCCTGCAGATGCCGGAACCATGGTCGTACCAACTGGCGGCCGAAAACTTTGTGCAAGGCAAGTGGACATTAACAACGGAGGAAGTAGCAGCAGCCCGGACTCAAGTGCGGGTACAAGGGTCTCGTTTAACCCAATATATTGAAATTGCGCCAGATGTGTGGGCCTTTCGCCAATCACCGGGCCTGCCCTTGCAACTGGCTTTTTTTCAAACCGTTGCCGGCCAACCACGCCTGGCCAATATCTCATTGGCCTTGGCCGCGGCTCTCATTGTTTACACCCTTTTGTCATTATGGTTCAATGAAAAAGCCGCCTTGATTGGCGTAACCTTGTTGTTGTGGACGCCAATTAGCCTGCTGGCCTTGCACTATACCCTGATGGACACCTTTTCCGGGGGCATGTGGCCCCTTATTGCCGGGGGAGCGCTGCTCATTTTTGCCAAAGTAGAACGAAACGCCAGGCCCGTGTGGCCCTGGGCTATCTTGTTTTTGGCCGGCTTTGCCGCCGGTTGGTCGGTGGTGGTGCGAATTACCAGCCTGCCGCTGGCCTTTGTCCTGGCGGGATTTGGCCTTTATCTGATCTGGGCGAAGCAGCCGCTGCCCCAGGTGAAGCGAGCCAGGCGAACACGAAAAAAGAAACAAAAACGGCCGTTGCGCCTGGACAAAACTGGCTGGCAGCAGCTTATGGCTCTGGTTCTGGGTGGCTGCCTGGCTCTGGCTCTTTTACTGACCTACAACTGGCTGACTTTTGGCAAGCCGTTTGATAGCGGCTATTTATATCCCAGTAATTATGAAGCCCACAATCTGTGGAGCGATGAGCCTTTGACGGAGGTGCCGGGTGGTGTCAAAACCTGGCTGGCTGGCGGGACAGTGGCCGATATGATTGTCACGCTCTTTGTTCATATCCGGCTTTGGCTGCGGCCGGCTACCTGGGCCTGGCCGCTGTGGCCGCTGGCCTTGTGGGCGATTTATAAATTACTGCGTCAAAAACAAGAGCGACGCCCTGCCTGGTTTATCTTAATCTGGCTGCTGGTGGCCTATGCCCCCTTTGCCGGGATTGTTTTCTTTGGCGTGACCAGGGCCTTGGCCGTACCCTATGATCAAGGATGGGGGTACTTTGTTCCCAGCCGCTACTTATACACAATGATGCTGCCCTTTGTCTGGTGTCTGTCCTGGTTCATAGTGCGCTGGCCCAATCGCTGGCTGTTTGGCTTGTTAAGCCTGTATGTGGTTGGCAGTGGCTGGTTATTTTTAGCAACCCTGGCCCATTAAACGGCCGTTGTTCAGGTTGAGGGGGAAACTGCTTGTCGCTGCTGAAACGATTCCTGCCCTATTTAGGCACTGCCCTTATTATCTGGCTATTGCTGCGGCAAATATCCCTCCACCTGATCTGGCAGCTTTTGCGCCAGGCGCAATTTGAATGGGTCGCAGCCGGCCTGGGCTGGTACGTGGTGACCATCATCCTGAGAGCCTATCGCCTGGGCACTTTGCTGGCGATGACAGGCTGGCGCCGGCCGTTATCCCTGCTGCCGGATGTCCTGGCGCTCAGCCTCATCAACAACCTGCTGCCGGCCCGGGCCGGCGAGCTATCTTTTCCCCTTATCATGCAGCGCCGTCACGGCCTGGCCATCAGCGAGAGCCTGGTCTTACTCTTTATCGTCCGCTTCTTCGATTTCCTCTGTGTCATCGGCCTGTTTGTCGTTTTCGCGCTCCTAAATTCAGCCAATCTAACCAAGGCCACCGGCAGCTTCATCTTAAGCCTCAGCCTCTTGCTCATCCCGCTCCTCGTTCTGGGGGCCTTACTGCCCTGGTTGGGTAGCAAGGGCTTACAAGCCATCACCTGGTTCATGCAGCGCCTTGGCCAGGCCGAACGGCCGTTCAGTCAAAAATTGTTAGCCGGTGGCCAGACGGCCGTCGAGGTGATCGGCCGTGTTCATAAAATAGAGACCTACGGCCGGGTTCTGGGCTGGTCTTTGGCCGGTTGGCTGACGACATTCGCCTGGTTCACCGCCTTTTTGGCCGCCATTAATATCCCTGTGCCTTTACCCCTGGTCATTGTCGGGGCTGCCTTTGCCACCTTAAGCAAAGCTCTGCCCCTGGCCACAGTAGGCGGCTTTGGTGCCCATGAAGCCGGCTGGGCCTTTGGCTTTCACCTGATCGGAATGCCGGCCGATTTAGCCATTGCCAGCGGCTTTGCCATCAACATTCTCACCCTATTGGCCTCCATCACCGTGGCTCTTTTTGTATTCAGCGTCAATCCCCACCTGTTCCGCTTACAGTTCAAGGAGTGGTGGGAAAGCGGCCGAATAACGGCCGCGGACGTGAGCAGTGAATGAGTGACGGCCGCGGCCGGTCTGGGCAACTGTGAATTATCTCCTCAATTAAACGGCCGTTTGCTGTCCGGCAGTGGTGGTTGTAGCCTCCACACCTTTCCGGTAATAGCCCAGCAATACAGCCTTCGATATAGCCAAGCCTTTCATCTCGGCCCCATACCCCCCTCCCCCCTCGCCCCTCGGCCCTCGCCACTCCCC
>Ga0299914_10002124_pt1 | contig 13520 bp, 20 predicted proteins | sample RVTome_10_FD_201361 | JGI IMG/M metagenome (GOLD analysis project Ga0299914, IMG submission 201361) | Soil microbial communities from uranium-contaminated site in the Upper Colorado River Basin, Wyoming, United States - RVT153D57 (version 2) ...
GTGCACCGCGCCCCGCGCCGGCTCCCGGTGCCGAGCGGCCTCGCCCTGGGCCGGCTGCCGTTCCGCCCCGCGGCACAGTCGCCGCTCCTGCCGGAGGGCGGGGAGGCGGCCGGGCGCAGACGCCTGGCGAGCTGGCTCCGCACCGGGCTCGCCCGCTACGGCGAGCTCCATGACGACCTTGCTGCCGACGGGACCTCCAGGCTCTCCCCGTACCTGCACTTCGGCTGCCTCTCGCCGCGAGAGGTGGCCGGCCGCGCGGCCGGACGCCCTGGGGCAGAGCCTTTCCTGCGCCAGCTCGCCTGGCGCGATTTCTTTCACCAGCTCCTCGCGGCGCGGCCGGAGGCCTCCCGCGAGGACTACCGGCGCCGGCTGGCGCCGTGGCACGACGACCCGGAGGGCCTCGCCGCCTGGAAAGAAGGGCGCACCGGTATCCCGCTCGTCGACGCCGGCATGCGCCAGCTCGCGGCGGAGGGCTGGCTGCACAAACGCGCGCGGCTCGTCGTCGCCTCCTTCCTCACCAAGCACCTCTCCGTGGACTGGCGCTCCGGCGCGGCGCACTTCGCCGAGCTGCTCGTCGACGGGGACGTGGCCCAGAACTCCGGCAACTGGCAGTGGGCGGCCGGAACGGGGGCGGACACGCGGCCGAACCGCATCCTCAACCCGGTGCTCCAGGCGCGCCGGTACGACCCCCGAGGCGAGTACGTGTGCCGCTGGGTCGAGGAGCTCGCGGACGTCTCCGGGCCGGTGCTCTTCGAGCCCTGGCGCCGCGGGGGCGTCCCCGGCTATCCGCCGCCGCTCGTCGACCTGGCCGAGTCGGCCTCGGCCTGGCGCCGGAGCTCGGCGCAGTGAGCGCAGATGCACCCCTCGGCCGAGACCCGCTCCCAGCCGGGCGGAAGCTCGCCGGCATGCTCCCCCGTCTCCGTGACGGCCGCCCCGCAGGGGCAACGGTAGACCGCGGTGATGCGCGTCAGCGGCGAGTCGGGGGAGCTGAAGGCGACTCCCATGGCCAGATTGTACGGCTACACAGCAAGCAGCAGGAGAAGCGCCTTGCCCGCGGGCCCGAGCGCGACGGCCGCCCGGCGGAGCGAGTCGAGCAGTCCGGTTGCCGCCTTCGTGAGGGCATCTGCGTCCCCGAGCACCTGCGTGGCCCGCTGCAGAAGACCTGCGATCCGGTCGCGGTCGGGCTTGGGGCTCGCCGCCTCCGCTTCGGCCGCGGCGACGGCCGACTCCGCGGCGTGCCGGGCCGGGTACGGGAGGGACGCGCCGTCGATGAGGCGGCGGAGCTCCGCCAGCTCGTCGCGGACTCCGACCGCGCTCCAGGTGCCCTCGACGTGCAGGCTGCCGACCGTCAGGTCACCGCCGACGTTCTGGATCGAGGCGGCGGTCTGGCTGCCGATCTCGAACGAGGTCATCGCCCTGTGAAGAGCCTGCCGAAGCGGTTGAGGACGATCCCGATCACGACCAGCGCGGCCGCGGGAACCGTGTAGCCCGGGACGGCCGGGTCGATCACGTTCGCCGTCCAGTCCGTGTCGCGGTAGACGGCGGCGCCGGCCAGCCCGAGCAGGAACAACCCTGCGAAGAAGAGCGCGAGGCCCAGGGCGGCGACGCCCCGGCCGAGCGAGACGCCGCGCCCGCGCTCGCCGCCCACGTACACGTTTCCGCCGACGTTCGCGATCGAGCCGCCGACCTGGCTCGGCACCTCGAAGGTCGCTCCGACCTGATCATGTGGCTTTCCGCTCATGCCTCCAGGACGGGCGAGCTCCGCCGCATCTTCCGTCGCGCTGAGGTCAGGCGATGCCGACCAGGTCGGCGTACTCGGGGTGGCGCTGGATGTAGGCCCTGACGAACGGGCAGACGACGAGCACCTTGAGGCCGCGGGCGCGGACGTCGTCGAGCGCCCGCGCGACCAGGAGGGATCCGACGCCCTTGCCCTCGAAGTCCCTCGCGACCTCGGTGTGCAGGATCGTCATGAGGCCGGGCTGGAGGTGGTAGTCGACGACGCCGGCGAGGTCGGGCCCGGCCCAGCCCTCGTACCGCTGCGCTTCCGGGTTGTCCTTCACGGCGAGCATGCGGTGCCGCCCCAGGATACGTTTCGCGCCACCGCCCGCGCCGCGAGGAGAGGAGACCGCGTGAACGACTTGAAGGCCACGCACTACCGCTGGGACGACATCCCGAAGGACGAGCTGAAGCCGGACCTCCACCGGCGGCTCGTCACCGGCGAGCGGATGATGCTCGCCCACGTCTACCTGGACAAGGGCTGCATCGTCCCGCAGCACTCGCACGACAACGAGCAGCTGACCTACATCCTCCGGGGCACGCTCCGCTTCTTCCTCGGCGAGGACGGCGCGGAGGTCGTCGACGTCCACGCCGGCGAGGTGCTGCACATCCCGTCGTGGCTCCCGCACAAGGCCGAGGCGCTCGAGGATACGCTCGACGTCGACATCTTCTGCCCGCCCCGGCAGGACTGGCTCGACGGGTCCGACGCCTACCTCCGCGACGACGGGTGAACCTCGGGCTGGAGGACAAGGTGGCGCTCGTCTGCGGCGCCAGCCGCGGGCTCGGGCGCGCGGTCGCGAGCGAGCTCGCCGCCGAGGGGGCCACCGTGGCGATCTGCGCGCGCGACCCCGAGCGGCTGGGGGCGGCCGCCGCCGAGCTCGGGCCGGACACGCTGGCCGTCCCGGCCGACCTCTCCGTGGCCGGGGAGCCGACCCGCGTCGTCGAGGAGACCGTCGCCCGCCTCGGCCGGCTCGACGTGCTCGTGGCGAACACCGGCGGGCCGCCCGCCGGGTCGCACGACACGCTGACGCTCGCGGACTGGGACGGGGCGACCGCGCTCCTCCTCAGGAGCACGGTCGAGCTGACCGGCGCCGCGCTCCCCGGCATGAAGGAGCGCGGCTGGGGGCGCGTCCTCATCGTCACCTCGGTCGCGGTGAAGCAGCCCGTGGACAACCTGATCCTGTCCAACAGCCTGCGCGCCGCCGTGACCGGCTACGCGAAGACGCTCTCCCGCGAGGTGGCGACGCGGGGGATCACCGTGAACACGATCCTGCCCGGCTACACGGCGACCGAGCGCGTCACCGACCTGAACCGCGCCAACGCCGAGCGGGAGGGGGTCGAGCCGGAGGAGATCCAGGCGCGGCTCGAGGCCTCCATCGCCATGGGGCGGCTGGCCGAGCCCGAGGAGTTCGCGGCGCTCGCGGCGTTCCTCGCCTCCGAGCGGGCGAGCTACATCACCGGCGCTGCCTTCGCCGTGGACGGCGGGTGGCTGCGAGGGCTTCTCTGACGGGCGTCCACGAGCGGGCCGGGCGGCTGCTCGAGCGCGAGCTCGAGCGCTTCGAGCGCGACCACCCGCGCTCCGGCACGCTCTCCCGGCGCGCTTCTGCGTCGCTCCTGGCCGGCGTCCCGATGCACTGGATGGTGCGCTGGCCGGGCGCCTACCCGGTGTACGCCAGCGAGGCGAGGGGCGCTCGCTTCCGCGACGTGGACGGGATCGAGTACGTCGACTTCTGTCTCGGCGACACGGGTGCGATGACCGGCCACTCGCCCGAGCCGGTCGTCCGGGCGGTGGCGGAGCAGGCGGCGCGCGGGATCACGCTCATGCTCCCCAGCGAGGAGGCGCTCTGGGTGGGGGAGGAGCTCGGGCGCCGCTTCGGGCTCCCCCGTCGGCAGTTCGCGCTCACGGCGACGGACGCGTGCCTCGGCCCACCGGTGACCGCTCGAGGAGACGACCCGCGTGGTCGAGTGGAACGACGTCGGCGCGCCGCGTCGAGTACCTCTTCCGCCCCGAGCGCCCGGTCACCGGAAGCGACGCCGCCGCGGGCGGCGACCCTCTGCTCGACCGGCTGCTCCACCTCTACGCGCTCAACCGGGGCGTGCTCCTGACGCCGTTCCACAACATGGCGCTGATGTCCCCGGCGACTACCGAGGCCGATGTCGACCTCCATACGGAGGTTTTCGGGGAGATCGCGGGCGAGCTGACCGCCGGCTGAGGGAATTCCCGCAATGCATCCCCGTGCTTTGCCCGGATGCGCCGCACGGGCAGGCCGGGCAGGCTGGGGCCATGAAGCGGGCTCTCCTCGTCGGTGCCGTGGTCGTCGGTTGTCTGGCGCTGCGCCGAATCGGCCGCCGGTCCGGAGCGACCGGCCCGGAGGTGCGGGCGCCGCTCCCCGGCGACCACATCGTTTCGCACCCGCTCTGGCAGTCCACGCGCGCGATCACGATCGAGGCTCCGCCGGAGGAGGTCTGGCCGTGGATCGTCCAGATGGGCTTCCCCGCCTACCGTGCCGGGTGGTACACGCCGTACTGGCTCGACCGGCTGCAGTGGGGGATCGAGGAGCGGAGCGCGGACACGATCGTCCCCGAGCTCCAGGAGCTCGCCGTCGGCGACCGCGTTCCTGACAGCCGTGACTGGTCGGCGTACTTCCACGTCGTCGAGCTCGAGCCGGAGCACGCGCTCATCCTGCACTCGACCAGGCACGTGCTCAGGCCGATGCGCTCGAACGAGTTCACCTGGGCGTTCGTGCTCCGCCCCGAGGGCGAGAGCGCGACGCGTCTCTCGATCCGGGCGCGCGGACGCATGGAGCCCCGGCTCGCGCGCATGCTCCTGGGCCCCCTGATCTCCGTCGGCGACTTCGCCAACGCGTCCGTGATGCTGCGCGGGATCAAGGCGCGAGCCGAGGGCCGCAGGGCCGTGCGCGAGAAGGCGGCCGCGTGAGCACCGCCGCCGCCACCGAGCCGCGCCGCCGCCCGCTGGGAGCCGTCCTCTGGTTCGTCTGGATGGTCGCGATGTGGATCGCGTTCTTCGTGCTCGTCCTCGCCGACCGCCTCGGCGAGGTCTGGGACTGGGTCACGGACCTGCCGCTCGTCGCGGAGATCGTCGTCTGGATCGCCTTCTTCCCCTGGGTGCTGGGCACGTTCGTGTGGACGCGGGACTGGGCCGACTGGCTGCGGCTGGCGCTGGTCGTCCTCTTCGCCGTCGGCTGGACGCTCGTCTCGATCCCGCGGAAGAAGTAGCCGGCCGGTCTCATGCCGGGGCGGCCCGGCGCCGAAACCTTCGGTGATGACCGGCGTCCTCCCCGGGCCGCCGCCGGGCCTCGGCGGCGCCCCTCGCGCCTTCTACGAGGAGCTGCTCCGCATGCTCGCCGCCGTCCGGCCCGCGCGGCTCGACCCCCGGCAAAGTCGTGCGACGTTCGAGGGACGCGGAGTGGAGGTGCTGCTCGCCCACGCCGAGCGGGACGAGTGGATCGTCTGGGCGTCGGTCGGTGAGCGGGACGCGATCGCCGGCGCCGGCTGGGCGCACGAGCACTTCTTCGCCCCCGACCCCGGCGAGGTGAACGGCCGGCCCTGGACGACGGAGATCGCCGACTTCGTTGCCGAGCTCCTGCGCGGGGAGATCGAGATCCGGACGACCTACCGCGGCGACAGCCCGATCGCCGTGTCGCACTGGAACCACGACGACCGGGGCGAGCCGGGGCTCGTCTGGAAGACGACCTTCCTCACCCCGGCCCGCCTGCTCGTCTGGCGACCGAAGCGCACCGAGGCCGAGCGCCTCAGCTTTCTCTAGAGACCAGGTGGGTCGCGGCCGCCTTGAAGGAGGCGACCACGGTCTCGCCCTCGTGGAGGCCGAGCCGCTCGACCGAGGCGGTCGTCACCTCGCCGACGAGCGGGCCGACCTGGACGCGGGCCCGGTTCCCGATCCGGACGAGCGACGTGATCGGCCGGCGGACGTGGTTGAGCGACGAGTCGTGCGGGGGCTCGCGCGCGATCGAGATCTCCCACGGGTACACGGCGACGGACGCCGGGCCCTCGCCCTCGTCGACGGAGTAGAGGATGCTGCCGTCCCCGAGCGTCACCTCGGTCAGCCCGCCGGCTCCCCGGCGCGCGAAGCCGGCGAGGACGTTCGCGCCCGTGAAGCTTGCGACGAAGGCGTCGGAGGGCGCAGCGACCAGCTCGCCGGGCGTCCCCACCTGCAGGAGGCGCCCCTCCACGAGGACGCCCACCCGGTCGGCGAGCACGGCGGCGTCCTGGAAGTCGTGCGTGACGAGCAGGACGGGGAGGTCGAGGTCGTCGAGCGTCCGCCGGAGCTCGGCCCGCACGCCTGTGCGCGTGTGCGCGTCGAGCGCCGACATCGGCTCGTCGAGGAGGAGGACGTCCGGATCCCGCGCCAGGGCGCGGGCGAGCCCGACGCGCTGGCGCTCGCCGCCGGAGAGCTCCCCGGGTTGGGCGTCGGCGAGGGCGGCGATCCCGAGCCGGTCGAGCACTTCGCCGGCCCGCCCGCCGCCGGCGTAGGCGACGTTCTGCTCCACGGTCATGTGCGGGAAGAGGGCGTAGTCCTGGAACACGTAACCGACGCCCCGCTCCTCGGGCGGGAGGTCGATCCCGGCCGCGGCGTCGAAGAGAAGGCGCCCGTCCAGCGCGACCCTGCCGCGCTCGGGCCGGGCGAGGCCCGCGATCGTGCGGAGGACGCTGGTCTTGCCCGCGCCGGAGGGCCCGACGAGCGCGACCGTCTCGCGCCCGACCGCGAGCGCTAGCTCGAGCCGAAACGGGCGAAGGGGGAGAGCAACGTCGAGGTGGAGCGCGTCCATGCGGGAAGGAGCTTGGCAGCGAGCAGGATGGCGGCGCTGAGGAGCACGAGGAGCGCGCCGAGCGCGAGCGCCAGGTCGAGGTTCAGGTCGAACTGCGCATAGATGGCCAGCGAGAGCGTCTGGGTCACGCCCTGGAGGCTGCCGGCGAACATGATCGTCGCCCCGAACTCGCCGATCCCGCGCGCGAAGGAGAGCGCCGCCCCGGCCGCGAGCCCGCTCGCCGCGAGTGGCAGGGCGATCCGGAAGAACGTCCGGGCGGGGCCGGCCCCGAGCGTCCGCGAGGCGTCGAGCAGGGAGTTGTCGAGCGCCTCGAACGACGCGATCGCCTGGCGGAGGTAGAACGGGCTGGCCACGTAGGTGACCGCGAGGACGACGGCCGCCTGGGTGAAGCTCACCGTGACCCCGAGCGCCTCGAACGTGCCTCCGAGGAGGCCGAGGCGGCCGAACGTGGCGAGCAGGGCGAGCCCGGCGACGGCGGGCGGGAGGACGAGGGGCAGCTCGACCAGCGTGATGACGAGCGCGCGGCCGCGGAAGGACCGCGACGCGATCAGGTACGCGGTCGGCGTCCCGACCAGGAGGATGAGCGCCTGGGAGATCAGCGTCGCCTTCGCCGTCACGACGATCGCGTCGAGGACGACGTCGTTCCCGAGCTGCGAGACCAGCTCGCCTGGCGCGACACGCAAGAAGATAGCGAGGAGCGGCAGGGCGAGGAAGGTGAGCGCGAGCGCGGTGGCCGCGACCAGCGCGGCCGTGAAGAGCCGGCGCCGGATCACCGCTCGACCATCACCGACGTCGACTTCACGATCGCGACCGCCTCGCGGCCCGGCCGCAGGTCGAGCTCCTCGGCCGCCTCTCGGGTGATGATGGCGACGACCCGGGCGGGGGAGGTGACGTCCAGCTCGACCCTGGCGAGGAAGCCGTCGACCTCGACGGCGCGGACGACGCCGCGGAAGCGGTTGCGCGCGCTCAGCTCCTCCGGCGCGGTCTTCCCCTGGAGTCGGGTCACCTCGTCCGCGGGGACGAGCCGCCGGTTCGCCTTGTCGCGCTCGGTGCGGATCCGGCCGGCGCGGTCCCAGCGGCGCAGGGTGTCGAGGCTGATGCCGAGGGCGCGCGCGGCCTCGCTCGCGGTGAGGAGCTGCTCGCTGCTCACGGCCGCCTCCGGTCGTATAGAGTCGCGCGTGGATATCGCATATGCATTGCCTAGGCATTATCGAGACGCCTGGGCCTGGTTGTCAAGGAGGCACGTGTGCAGAGATGGTTCGTGGTTTCGACGGTGGCCCTCGTCCTGGCAGGCTGCGGGGGCGGCGACGACGGGGAGGCGGGAGGCGCCGCGCCGACCGTGTACGCGGCCGCCTCGCTGACGGAGATCTTCCCGGCCGTCGACCCCGCGCCGACCTACAGCTTCGCCGGCTCGGACGAGCTGGCGACGCAGATCCGCGAGGGCGCGCCGGCCGACGTCTACGCGGCGGCCAGCTCCACGTACCCGCAGGAGCTCTACGACGAGGGCCTCGTCGAGGAGCCGGTCACCTTCGCCTCCAACCGCCTCGTGCTGATCGTCCCCGAGGACAACCCCGCCGGCATCGAGGAGCTCGCCGACGTCGCCGAGCCGGGCGTGAAGCTCGTCATTGCGGCCGAAGGCGTCCCCGTGGGCGACTACACCCGGGCGGTGCTCGAGGACCTCGACCCCGCGGCCGCGCTCGACAACGTCGTCTCGAACGAGGACGACGTGAAGGGCGTCGTCGGCAAGATCGCCCTCGGCGAGGGCGACGCCGGCGTCGTCTACGCGACCGACGCCGCCGTCGCCGGCGACGCCGTCGCCGTGATCGAGCTCCCCAAGGGCTCCCAGCCGCCGATCGACTACCAGATCGCCGTCGTCGCGGCGAGCGAGAACGAGGAGGCCGCGCAGGCCTTCGTCGACCTCGTGCTCGGGCCGGACGGCCGGGCCGAGCTCGAGGCCGCCGGCTTCGTCCTCCCCGAGTAGGAGGGTTCGGCGAAAGAACGGCGGTGCCGCCGGGCCGCGCTGCCCCGGCGGCGAGCGGAATTCCGCCAAACCCTCCTAGAAGCGGCGGGGGAACTGCCTCACGATGCCGGGTGAGAGCTCATCCGCCATCTCCAGCGCCTGCAGGTGGATGGCGTCGTAGGCGGCGACGTCGGCGGCCCAGTCGGCCTGGAGCCGGGCGACGACCTCCGTCGTCGTCAGGTCGAGGTGCTCGTAGAGCATCTTCGTCAGCTCCCGGAGCTTCCACGAGCGCGGGTTCGCGGCGTTCAAGAAGGCTGCGATCTCGTCGGCGTTTGCGCGCCAGCGAGCCTGGTGCGACGCGACTCCGGCCTGGTCGCCGGCCATCGCCGCGGCGATCAGGTCGGCGGCGATGAGGATGTGCTCCCGCAGGAGGCGGCTGAGCTCCTCGCCCGCGGCCGCGCCGTAGAACGGCTTGATCGCGTCGCCGAGGTCGTCCTGGTTCTCGAGCAGGCGGCCGACGGTCGCCTGGGTGTCGGGCGCGGACGTGGTCAGGCTGATGATCGCGAGCCGGGTCCAGGTGACGTGGTCCTCCCAGAGCTTGCGCATGTCGTTGCGGAGCGCGAGCTCCCGCTTGGAGATCGAGCCCTTTCCGTCGCGCCGGTCGTCGCCCCCGGCGAAGGCGGCCGGCCCGCCGGCGACGGCGAGCATGATCGCAGCGGCCAGGAGGGCGATCAGCAGTGTCGACCAGGACCGAGCCGAGCGCAGTGTCAGAGCCTTGCCCATGGGTCTCCTCCGTTCGAACGAGTTCCGATTCCCTCGAAGCTCTTCGTGACGGTTGCGTCCTGCTTCTTACGGCCGCCCGGCGCGCGGTTTTCGGCCCGCGCCGACCGGGAACGAGTCGCTTCCAATCGATGAAAGGGGTCACCGTGGAAGGCATGCGCGACAAGGCCGAGGGCAAGCTCAAGGAGGCCGAGGGCAAGCTCACGGACGACGAGCTGCGCGAGAAGCAGGGCCAGGCCCAGCAGAAGGTCGGCGAGGGCAAGGAGCAGCTCGAGGACGCGAAGGACGAGGCGCGCGAGCGCCTCTAGCGAGGAGCCGCACGGCCACGGGCGCCCCCGCGGCGCCCGTGGCCGTCTTCGGCTGCGCTACGGGCACGGGCGTGACCCCTCCGGGAGGGCCGGCTCCGGTCTATCGTGGCCCCAGCAACCGTCAGGAGGGAGCACGTGCAGATCACGAGGAACGGCGTCGAGACGGCGGCAGGGCCGCGCGAATGGTTCACCGGCACCGTCTACCTCGACCAGGTCGCGACCCCGGCGGGCGCCTCGCGCCTGAGCGCGGCGAGCGTCCACTTCACGCCGGGCGCGCGGACCGCCTGGCACACGCACCCGAACGGCCAGACGATCTACGTCACGGAGGGCGTCGGCCTCGCGCAACGGCGCGGGGGCCCGGTCGAGGTGATCCGCCCCGGCGACCGCGTGTTCTTTGAGCCTGGCGAGGAGCACTGGCACGGCGCCGCACCGACGCGGTTCATGACGCACCTCGCCATGCTCGAGGTCGACGCCGAGGGCACCTCCGCGACCTGGGGCGACCATGTCACCGACGAGGAGTACGGAGCGGCGCCGCCGATCGGCGTCTGACTGCCACGGGCCAGTCAGGGGCCGGCCTCGACATTGCGGCGAAGGTTCCCGTGATAGCCGACCATCTGGCGAGCCAGGACGAATTTCAAGACGGGCTGCAGGACGCGGATCGGGCCCCGCAACTCACCGTCGGCAACGAAGTGCACCCGCGTTCCCTGGTCGTCGGCCTCGAACGACCACGTGCCGTCGATCGGGTAGGGCCCTTCGACGATGTGGGCGTGGACGCGCACCGGGCGGTCGAACTCGGTGAACTCGACGATCTGCTCGAACTCCTTGCCGCCCGGGGGCTTCGTGCGCTCCCGGACTCGCGTTCCCAGCCGCGGAGGTCCGTCGGTGAGCGGCTCCACCGATGTCTTGGACGTCTGCCAGTCGGCCAGGGTGGACGGGTTCGTCACGTAGTCGAAGACGACCTCCGGCGGCCGGCTCACGAAGAATTCCTGTTCGATGCGCATGAGGCGCCTCCTTACTGAGGATTTGCGTCGATGGAGCGGGCGAGCTGAACTAACCGGCTCAGACGGTCCCGCTTCGGACGGCACTTCTGCCCTGGGCCGGCCCAGAATGACTCCGTGTCGGCGAGCGCCCGCAGCGGATCGACCGGAACGGGTGCGGGCTCGTGCCAGGGATGCCAGGTGAGGACGAAGGGAAGAAGCTCGCCGGCCGAGACGAGGAAGTCGGCGCGCACCGCGTCGTCCTCGGTGCGCGTCTCGACCGCGGCACGTAGCCAGATTCTCTCCGTGCCTGCGATCGCCACGTCTGCTCCGTCGATGCGGCGAAGCCGCGGCCGGATCCGTCCGTAGTCGAAGCGAGGCCGGAAATCCATCTGCATGCGGACCTGGCCGCGAACGCCCACGACGAGCCGTACGACGTCGGCCGCCTTGCCACGAGGCGGCATGAAGTCGACCAGTCGGACCGACCCCTCCGCCGTGTCGAAGTCCGTCTCGAGCACGAGCGTCTCCCCGCGGTACCGGCGACTGGTACGCCGCAGGTGCCCGGCCGGGGCGATCTGCCAGCGGCCCCGCTCCTCGTCGCCGAGCAGGGCCGCGAGGGACGCCGACGAGTCGAGGCGCGGGTGGCAGAGCCAGTCGATCGATCCGTCCTTGCTCAGGAGCGCGGCCGTCTGGGTGTCCCCCAGGAGCGCGTAGTCCTCGATTCGCCGCATCCGGCTCACCCACGCGCCTTGGCGGTTCGGCCGTCGAGCCTGGTCACGTCGGCGTGCGCGGCGGCAGGCTCCCGCTGCGGCAGGAAGCGGACGACGACGGCGGCCGTGACCGCTGCGAGCGCGGCGGCGACGAGGAGGCCGGTACCCATGGCCTGGGTGAACGCGTCGCCGGTGACAGTGAGGAGCCCCTCGGCAGCGTCCGTGGGGAGCTGGGCCGCGATCATGTTCGCGGCGCCCACCGACTCCTCGGCTCGCGCCTGAGCCTCAGGAGGCAGGCCCGTGAGCGAGCCTTCGACCTCGCTTGCGTAGAGCGAGCTGATGAGCGAGCCGATCACGGCAACGCCGAGCGCTCCCGAGACCATCCGCGCGACCGTGTTGGTGGCGGAGGCGACGCCGGCCTTGGCCGCCGGAACCGCGCCGACGACCGCCTCGGTCGCGGGCGCCATGACCCAGCCCAGCGCGAGCGTGAGCCCGAAGAACCACGCGAGCAGCCCGAGCGTGCCCATGTCCGACTCCCAGAGTGTGGTCAGCGCGAGGAGCCCGGCGAGGCCGCTCAGTCCGGCCGCGACGACGCGCGCGGTGCCGAGTCGCTTAACGGCCTTGCTCGAGGAGCCGGCGCCGATCATCAGACCGAGCGCCATCGGGCTCATGATCGCGCCCGCCTCGATCGCACTGAAGCCGTGGGCGAACTGCAGGTACTGGGTCAGGGCGAAGATGCCGCCGAGCAGGGCGAAGAAGGCGACGCTGACCGCCGCCGTGCCGACGCTGAAGCGGGCGCTGCGGAAGAAGCCGAGGTCGAGCATCGGCTCGGGGATGCGGCGCTCCCACCACAGGAAGGCGCCGAGCAGCGCCACGGACGCGGCAAGCAGTCCCAGAATCAGGCCGGTGGTCCAGCCCCGCTCCGGGGCTTCGATGATCGCGTACACGAGGACGCTGAAGCCGGCCGTGGAGAGCGCGGCCCCGAGCAGGTCGAACGAGCCGGGCTTGGGATCGCGGCTCTCGGGGACGTAGCGGATCCCGAGCAGCAGTGCAGCGACGGCGAACGGGACGTTGACCATGAAGATGGCGGACCAGTCGAACCACTCGAGGAGGAGGCCGCCGGTGAGCGGGCCGAGCCCGATCCCGACGGCCGCGAGAGCAGCCCAGATGGCGATCGCCTTGCCGCGCTCCGCTCCGGTGAAGAGGTTGGCGATGATGGAGAGGGTGGCCGGCATGATCAGCGCGGCACCGACTCCCATGGCCGCTCGCACGGCGATCACCTCGTCGGCCGAGTCGGCGACCAGGGCACCGAGGCTGGCCAGGCCGAAGATGGACACGCCGGCCTGGAGCGCGAGCTTGCGCCCGAAACGGTCGCCGAGCGTGCCGAACACGAGCAGCAGGCCGGCGAAGACGAGCAGGTAGGAGTCGACCATCCACTGCAGCTTCGAGGGGGAGGCGTCGAACTCGTCCTGCAGGGTGGGCAGCGCGACGTTGAGGATCGTGTTGTCGAGCCCGATGATCACCAGGCTCAGCGACAGCACGCCGAGCGTCTTCCAACGGCGTGCGTAGTGGGCGGGGTCGACGGTCATCAGCGGCACTCCTTCCGGGGGTTCAAGAGCCGATCGGGACGTCATTGCCATCGGTTCTTCACCCTCGCGGAGCAGCGCCGGCGTCGCGCCGGTGATTTCGCCTGTATTGGCGAAGAGAGGCCCGGAGAAGGGCGGGGATACGATCACCGCACGTGCTGTACGGGAGAGACCCGGAACGCTCTCGTATCGGCGAGCTGCTCGACGGCGCTCGCGTCTCGCGCAGCGCCGTGTTGGTCATCTCCGGCGAGCCGGGCGTCGGCAAGTCGGCTCTGCTGGAGGACGCCCGCGACCAGGCCGGCGACATGCTCGTGCTCAGCGGTGCCGGGGTGGAATCGGAAGCGCAGCTCCCGTTCGCCGCCCTGCACCAGATCGTCCGCCCGGTCCTCGGGCACGCCGAGAGCCTTCCGCAACCGCAGGCCGCGGCCCTCCGCGGAGCGCTCGGCGTCGAGGCGGGGGGAAGCGGGGATCGCTTCCTCGTCTCGCTCGCAGTCTTGAGCCTGCTCGCCGAGGCTGCGGAGGATCGGCCGCTCCTCTGTCTGGTGGACGATGCGCAGTGGCTCGACCAGGCATCGGCGGACGCGCTCGTCTTCGTGGCCAGGCGGCTCGAAGCCG
>Ga0299914_10002125_pt1 | contig 13514 bp, 9 predicted proteins | sample RVTome_10_FD_201361 | JGI IMG/M metagenome (GOLD analysis project Ga0299914, IMG submission 201361) | Soil microbial communities from uranium-contaminated site in the Upper Colorado River Basin, Wyoming, United States - RVT153D57 (version 2) ...
CGACCTCGTCGGTCCCGCCCAGCCGCCGGAACTTCCGTTCCTGGAGCACACGCAGGAGCTTGACCTGCACCAGCGGGCTCATCTCGCCGATCTCGTCGAGGAGCACGGTCCCCTTGTCCGCGATTTCCAGCAGGCCCTTCTTGTTGCTGTCGGCTCCCGTGAACGCGCCGCGCATGTGCCCGAACAGCTCGGAATCGAGCAGCGTCTCGGGCAGCGCCCCGCAGTTGACCGCCACGAACGGCCGTTCGCTCCTGAGCGAGCGCCCGTGGATGGCGCGCGCGACGAGCTCCTTACCGGTGCCCGACTCCCCGGTGATGAGCACGGTGCTGCCCGTGGGCGCAATCGTCTCGATCAGCCCGAACACCGAGACCATCGCCTGGCTGCCGCCGAGGATGTTGTCGAACTGGTGGCGGGTCTGGAGGGCGCGCTTCAGCAGGACGTTCTCGCGCTGGAGCTGGCGGCGCTCGATCTCCTTCCGTACCCGCAGGCGCAGCTCGTTGGCGGCGGCGGGCGACTTGTTCACGTAGTCGGCGGCGCCGAGCCGCAGCGCCTCCACCGCCGTGTCGGTGGACGCAAACGCCGTCATCACGATGCTGATGATGTCCGGGTCGATCCGCTTGGCCTCGCGCAGGACGTCCACGCCGCTCACCTGCGGCATCCGGATGTCGGTGATGAGCACGTCCACGCGCTCGCGCTCGAGCAGCTCGATCGCCGCCGCGCCGTTCTCGGCCAGTAGCACCTCGTGGCCGTCCCGCCGCAGCATGATCGACAGCAGCTCCCGCATCGATCGCTCGTCGTCCACCACGAGCACGCGCGACGCGGCGGCGGACGCCGCCGTCTGCACCTCGGCGCCCATCAGCCGAGCGCCGCCTCTCCGGCCGGCGCGGGCTGGACCGCCAGCGGCAGCTTCACGGTGACGGTCGTCCCCTCGTCGGGCTGCGAGGTGACGTGCAGCTCGCCGCCGTAATCGCTGACGATCCGGTGGACGATCGAGAGGCCGAGGCCGGTCCCGCGCGCGAAGCCGCCGCGGAACGGCTGGAAGATGTTCTCCAGCTCGTCGGGCGCGATGCCGGTGCCCTCGTCGGCGACCGCGATCGTGAGCTGCCCGCCTTCGGCGGATCCGCCGGACGCCGCCTCCACGCGGAGCGACAGCTCGCCGCCCTCCGGCATGGCGCGCAGTCCGTTGGTCGCGAGGTTCCACACGACCTGGCGGATCTGCGCCTCGTCGGCCAGGCACCAGACGGGCGCCTCCGGCACGTCCACGCGGACCACGTGCGGCTCCTGGCGATCCGGGCTGTTCTGCAGCAGCGTGGCCGTCTCGGTGACGACCTGCCGGACGTCGAGCCGGGCGGCGGCATTGCGCTGCGGGCGCGCGTAGGCCAGGAAGCTCCGGATCGTCTCGTTCAGCCGCTCCGACTCGCGGATCACGATGTCCATCAGCTGCGCCTGTTCCTCGCTGAGCGGCAGCTCCTGCCGGAGGATCTGGATCGAGCCCGACATCGAGGCGAGCGGGTTGCGGATCTCGTGAGCGATGCCGGCCGCCATCTCGCCGACCGCCGCCAGCCGCTGCTGCATCCGCGCCTCCCGCTCCTGCCGGCGGGCCTCGGTCACGTCCTGGAAGGTGATGACGAAGCCGCTCTCGCCGCGCGGCGTCATCAGGACGGCGGTGCTGATGCCCAGCTCGAGGCGCCGGCCGTCCCGCCGGGTGAAGGCGTACTCCACGCGCGGCATGGGGGGCCGCGTCTCGGGCGGTCCGAACACGCCCTCGAACACCGGCGGGAGCTGCAGCACGCGGCGGGCCGGCCCCCCGCGCACCGCCGCCGCCGGGAGGCCGAGGATGGCCTCGCCGGCCCGGTTCAGGGTGATGACGTTCCCCGCCAGATCGGTGGTCGTCAGGCCGCTCGCGAGGCTGTTGATCGCGTAGTCGCTGAACGCCCGCAGGTCGGCGATCTGGTTCGACGCGTGCTCCAGCTCCTGTCCCGCGCGGCGCAGGCTCTCCGAGAGATAGCCGCTCAGCGCCGCGACGGCGATGAAGCCGAAGACGTTGAGGCCGACGGTGTACAGCGCGATGCGCGGCGAGGGCCCCGCGGCCGCGCCGGCGACGCCCGGCAGCGCCGGCATGCCGAGGTACTGCGCCGAGACGAGGCCGCTGTAGAGCGCCGCGCTCAGCGCGCCGATCATGAGCCCGCCCCGGCGCGAGCGGACGGTGCTCGCCGCGATGATCGGCAGCATGTACAGCGTCGAGAAGAGGCTCGTGACGCCGCCCGTCAGGTGGATGAGCCCCGACACGATCACGACGTCCACGGCGAGCTGGATGTCCACGATCCAGCGGTGCTGCTCGGTCTGGCGGAACAGCAGGCTGTAGACCACCGTCAGCGCGTACGTCAGGCCGATGAGGAAGAAGAACGGATCGACCGGCTCCGTGCCGGGGGACTTGATCTGGGTCAGGATCGCCGACCCGAACAGCACCGTCACCGCCGCGGCGCGCCCGCCGATGAGCCAGAGCACACGCCGCCTGAAGTCGCCCCTCGGCTTCACGCGATCTCCCCGGGCGTCCCCATGCGGCGTTCCACGTTCAGGAGTCCTCCTTCGGCACACCACGGATCTCGGGGCGCTTCACCCATCCCTCACCCCGCGAGCTGGTTGACCATCTCGAAGATCGGCATGTACATCGCGATGACGATCCCGCCGACCACGACGCCGAGGAACGCGATCATGATGGGTTCGAGCAGCGTCAGCAGGCCGGCCACGGCCGTGTCCACTTCTTCCTCGTAGAAGTCCGCGATCTTCGACAGCATCGCGTCGAGCGCGCCCGTGGTCTCGCCGACGTTGATCATCTGCACGACCATCGAGGGGAAGACGTTCGTCTCCTTGAGCGGCCCCGACACGGTCTCGCCGCGCTCGATGCCGGTCCGGGTGACCATGATCGCGTCCTCGATGATGGCGTTGCCGGACGTCTTGGCCGTGATCTCGAGCCCGTCGAGAATCGGCACGCCCGAGGCGAGCAGCGTCGAGAGCGTGCGGCAGAACCTGGCCACGGCGACCTTCCGGAGGATGCTGCCGAGGACCGGCGTCTTGAGCAGCAGCCCGTCGATGACATGGCGGCCGGCGTTGGTGGCGTAGTACTGCTTGAGGGCGAACCCGGCGCCGACGGCCAGGAGGACGGCGAGCCAGCCCCAGGCCACGACCCCGTCGCTCGCCGCGATGACGACGCGCGTGGGCAGCGGCAGCTCCGCGCCGAGCCCTTGGAACATGGTGGCGAAGGCGGGGATGACCTTCCAGAGGATCGCCGCCACCACGACCACCGCGATGAACATGACGGCGATCGGGTAGATCATCGCCGACTTGACCTCGCTCTTCAGCTTGACGTTCTTCTCGATGTAGACCGCGAGCCGCTTGAGGATGGTGTCGAGGATGCCGCCCGCCTCGCCGGCGGCGATCATGTTGGAGTAGAGCGCGTCGAACGTCTTCGGGTGCCGCTTCATCGAGTCGGCGAGCGCGGCGCCCGACTCGACGTCCTCGCGCACCTTCAGGATCGCCGCGGCGAAGTGCTTGTTCGGCTCCTGCCGGCCCAGGATGTCCAGGCACTGCACGAGCGGCAGCCCGGCGTCGATCATCACGGAGAACTGCCGGGTGAAGATGGCCAGGTTCTTCGCGGGCACGGTCTTGCCCCCCGGAGCCTTGGCCTTCGCCTCGGCGCGCGCCCGCGCCGGGTCGATCCGCGTGACGCTGATCTGCTCCCGCCGCAGGGCGGCGACCGCCTGGTCCATCGACTCGGCCACCCGCTCGCCGGTGATCGTCTCCCCGGACCGCGTGCGCCCCGAGAACGCAAATGTCGGCATAGCTGTCGATCCTCTGAATCCCGCGCCAGAGGTCCTGACCCCCTCAGCACCTGAACAATCGGGTCACACACCCCCGGGGTCACGACCGACCCCGCGTCAGCGGGGCGTTCATCACACAGTGCGATCGAGCGAGGCGGAGCCTCTCGGTCTCGCGCGGAGCCTCGCTCGACCTATCGCCTCGTCACCACGCCGGCGCCCGGCCGCGCCATGCCGGCGCCCGGCACGACGCCCGCGCCGCGCGTGATCATCTGCTCCAGTTCGTCCTTCAGCGACGACGCGCCCATGGCGGTCTCCAGCGTGATGAGCCGCCGCTGGAACAGCGTCGCCAGGCTCTGGTTCATCGTCTGCATCCCGAGCTTCTCCTGCCCCGTCTGCATCGTCGAGTAGATCTGGTGCACCTTGTCGTCGCGGACCAGGTTCCGGATCGCCGGCGTCGGCACCATGATCTCGAGCGCGACGACGCGGCCGAGACCGTCGGCGCACGGCAGCAGCGCCTGGCAGACGATGCCCTCGAGCACGAGCGAGAGCTGGGTGCGGATCTGGCCCTGCTGGTGCGCCGGGAAGACGTCGATGACGCGGTTGATCGTCTGCGCCGCCGAGTTCGTGTGCAGCGTGGCGAAGGTGAGATGCCCCGTCTCGGCGATGCGCAGCGCGCACTCGATCGTCTCCAGATCGCGCAGCTCGCCGATGAGGACGATGTCCGGGTCCTCGCGCAGGGCGGCGCGGAGCGCGTTGGAGAAGCCGTGCGTGTCGGCGTGGACCTCGCGCTGGTTGACCAGGCAGCCCTTGTGCGGATGGATGTACTCGATCGGATCCTCGATCGTGAGAATGTGCTCGCGCCGTTCGGTGTTGATCTTGTCGATCATCGCCGCGAGCGTCGTGGACTTGCCGCTGCCGGTCGGCCCCGTCACGAGCACCAGGCCGCGCGGGCGGTCGGCGAGCGTGGCGATGACGGGCGGCAGCGCCAGCTCCTCGAACGACTTGATCTGCTCGGGGATGACGCGGTAGACGGCGGCCGTGGCGCCGCGCTGGCTGAAGACGTTGCAGCGGAAGCGCGCGAGGCCCCGGATCCCGAACGAGAAGTCCAGCTCGAGCGTCTCCTCGAAGCGCTTCTTCTGCGCGTCGGTGAGCACGCTGTAGGCGAGCGCCTTCGTCTCGGCCGGCCCGAGCGGCGGTAAATCCAGCATCTGCAGCTTGCCGTGCAGGCGGATCTGCGGCGGCGATTGCGTCGTGAGGTGCAGGTCGGATCCACCGAGATCGACCAGCGTTTTCAGGAGTTCGGGCAATGTAGCCAAGTCGCGTTGCTCCAGTATCCAGTTCCCAGTTCCCAGTTCCCAGTTGCCCGTCCAGCTCGCCATCCGGTTCTTGCTGGAAACTGGAAGCTGGAAACGCGAACCTGGCAACTGGCTGCTATTTCACCGTCTCTCTCGCCACTTCCTCGACCGTCGTGACGCCGTCCATGACCTTGCGGAGGCCGCTCCGCCGCAGTGTGAGCATCCCTTCCTCGACCGCCTTCCGCTTCAGCTCCAGGCCCGAGGCGCCGACCAGGATCAGCTCGCGCAGCTCCTCGGTGATCTCCATCACTTCGTACAGACCCAGGCGCCCCTTGTAGCCGGTGTTGTTGCACTTCTCGCAGCCGGCGCCGCGCTTGGGGACGACGCTGGCGGCTTCCTCCTGGGAGAAGCCGGCGTCCACGAGCGCCTGCGGCGGCGTGGGATGGTCCTCCTTGCAGGCCGCGCAGATGCGGCGCACGAGGCGCTGCGCGCAGATCAGGTTCACCGAGCTGGCGACCAGGAACGGCTCGATGCCCATGTTCATCAGGCGGTTGATCGTGCTCGGCGCGTCGTTGGTGTGCAGCGTCGAGAGCACCAGGTGCCCGGTGAGCGCCGCCTTGACGGCGATCTCCGCCGTCTCGAAGTCGCGGATCTCGCCGACGAGGATGATGTTCGGGTCCTGGCGCAGGAACGACCGGAGCGCCGCCGCGAAGTTCAGCCCGATGTTCTCGCGCACCTGCACCTGGTTGACGCCCATCAGGTTGAACTCGACCGGATCCTCGGCCGTCATGATGTTGGTTTCCACCGTGTTGATCTTGGCGATCGACGAATAGAGGGTGTTCGTCTTGCCGCTGCCCGTCGGGCCCGTGACGAGCACCATGCCCCACGGCTTGGCGATCGCGGTCTCCAGCTTCTGCAGCGACTCGGGCTCGAAGCCGAGCTTCGTCATGTCGAGCATCAGCTTGTCCTTGTCGAGCAGACGCAGCACGATCTTCTCGCCGAAGAGCGTCGGCAGGCAGGACACGCGGAAGTCGATCTCCTTGGTCGCGCCCTCCACGGCGAAGCGGATCTTGATGCGGCCGTCCTGGGGCAGCCGCTTCTCCGCGATGTCCAGCTTCGACATGATCTTGATGCGCGATGTGATCGCGTCGCGGAACTTCATCGGCGGCGCCATCACGTTGTAGAGGATGCCGTCGATGCGGAACCGGACGCGGAACTCCTTCTCGTACGGCTCGATGTGGATGTCGCTCGCGCCCTTCTGGATCGCCGACATCAGCATCAGGTTCACCAGCCGGATGACCGGCGCCTCGCCGCCCTGCCGCTCGAGCGACGCGACGTCGATCTGCTCCAGCTCGTCGAGCACTTCGACGTCGTCCTCGACGATGGCCGCCGTTTCCTCGAGCGCCTTGGTGACCAGTTCGAGCGTGGCGGCGCTGCTCAGGTTCGCCGACTGCGCGGGCGGCGGCGCCTTCTTCTCCTTCTTTTCCTTCTTCTCCGGCGCGGGGCCCGCCGCGCGCGTGCTGCCGGGGGCAGGGACCGGGTAGTACTTCTGGAGCGCCTCGAGCACCGCCGTCTCCGACGCCACCACCGGCTCGACGTTGTAGCCCGTCATGAACTTGATGTCGTCCATGGCGAACACGTTCGTCGGATCCGTGATCGCGATCGTCAGCGTCGCGCCGGATCGGCTGAGCGGAAGGATCTGGTACTTCTGCGCCGTCTCAGCCGGGATCAGCTTGATGACCGACGCGTCGATGTCGAACTGCGCGAGGTTGATGGAGGGGACGCCGTACTGCTTGCTCAGGAGCGACGTGATCTCGTCGTCGGTGACGAAGCCGAGCCGGACCAGGTTGAGCCCCAGTTTGCCCCCGCTGGTCTTCTGGTAGTTCAGCGCCTCCTGCAGCTGCGCAGGCGTAATGCGCTTCTCCTTGAGGAGCAGCTCGCCGATCCGGACCGCCATCGTTCAAGCTCTGAGTCGGATATGTGTCTCACGGGCGGGACGCACGCGGCCGCGCTCCGTGGATCCGGCGGGGAATGACTTGCTGGGGGAGCTTGATACTCGCATCGCTGACAATTTTTGTCAAGGCTGAGGTGCGGGCTTTGAACGAGATTCGATGCGAACGTGTAAATACGTGGCAATCGTGTGAATGGCGAGGCCATCGCAGGTAGCGGCGACTCGGAATGGAAAATGGAACGAAAATGGAAGATGGGTCAAGCGCGCGCGGGTCGGGCCGCCGGGGTGGAATCTGGCAGGCTGAGCGGATAGCGGATAGCGGACTCAGAACAGCACTCTCACACCCAGACCCCACCCGCGGTCCGCGTCCTCGGCGCCGAGCGTCACCTGCCCGTCGATGAGGATCGATCCGGCCGCGGCGTAGCTGAGGCCGGCCGTGCCCACGGGCGCGCGGCCGGCGGGCTGGTCGTCCCGCGTGTTGAAGCGGAAGCCGCCGCGGACCGCCATCCGGCGCAGCACGCGCGCCTCGGCGCCGGCCGCGAAGTTCCGGACGAGGCCGGTCGTGCCCGGCACGCTGCGAAGATCCAGATCCGCCGACACGAGGAGGCCGGATGCGGCCGTGAGCGCCACGCCCGCGCGCACCTGCCGGTGGAGCTGCAGCGACTCCTCGGCCCCGGGCGTCTCGAACTCCGGCTCGCGCACGTTGCGGACGGTCAGGCCCGCGCGGAGGGTGCCGGCGACCGCCATGACGCCGATGTCGGCGTCGAACTCCGTCGAGCCGGATCCCACGAGGCCGCCGGCATCGTCCAGCAGGTCGCCGCGATCGCCCGCGGGAACCAGGCCGGACGCCGCCACGCCGCGAACGAACTTGAGCGTGGTGCCCACGGCGATGCGGTCGGTCAGCGACTGGACCAGCGTGACGCCGGTGTGGTGGGTGATGAGCGATGCCACGCGCGCCACGCCGCCGGCCGCCAGGGTCGGCGGCGTGTCGAGCTGGTCCGGCGCGGCCAGTGGCGACTCCACCGTTGTCGCGCGGAGGCGATAGTAGGTGAGGCCGAGCGCCGGCACGCCCAACGCGAGGAGCGTCGCCGATTCGGAGCCGGCCAGCGGCCCGGACCCCCTGCTGGCCTCGGCCGTGTTGTGATCGAGCACCAGGCTGAAATAGGCGCCAGAGGCCAGGCCCGCCGGATTCCAGTAAACCGCCGACGCGTCATCGACCACCGCGACGAACGCCCCGGCCATGCCCGCCGCCCGTGTATTCGCGATCTCGAAGGTTTGCGCGGAAGCCCGGGCGAGGGGCGCCAGGATTAGGGCAAGCGCCAGACAGGCGGCCCCGGGCGGTCGGGTTCGGCCTGATCGTGAGGACCGGCTCCCACCCGAGCCGGAAGGGGAGACCGGCTGCGTGAAGCCCCGCGCCCGTGTCTGGAAGCCGGAGACTGGACTCTCGACGCCGGGAACTGAAGGCCGGGAGCTGGACGCTGGAAGCTGGACGCTGCGGGCTGACATTCGCGCAAGCTTAGCGTACGGACGCGGGACCCCCGCAGAGATTCGGTCACGACGGCCACCCCTAATTACAAGCAGGACAGGTACTTCCCTCCGCCTCATGAAGGAAACCTCCATGCCCGTTCCGTCGTATTACCCTTCGACTCACGCGTGTATCGATTGGCCGGGCCGTCAGTCAGCAGGACCGGTTGCTCAGCTCCGCGACACCGCTGGGTTTCGGCGCGGGTGAGCTCAGGGTTCAGGGAACCGTACACGTGTCGTCTCTCCCTGCCGCCAATCCCGGCACCCAGGAGACCGAGGACCCCATCATGACCAGACTTTCGACAGGCGCGGATGCCGCGCCCGCTCCCACTGGGCTGTTGTCACGATTCGTCGGCGTCATCACGTCGCCCAAAGCGACGTTCGAGAACGTGGCGGCGCACCCCCGATGGCTCGGAATGCTCGCGCTGACGTTCGGCATCACCCTCGTCTGCGCCGTCGGGCCGCTGTTCACCGAGTGGGGGCAACAGGCGTCGCTCGACCAGCAGGTCCAGTTCATGGAGTCCTTCGGAGCGACCATCAACGACGAGGCGTACGCCCGGATGCAGGACCAGATGCGCATTGCGCCCTACACCACCGCCGCGGGCATCGTGTTCGGGGGCGCGGTCATGCTGCTCGTGGTGACCGGCATCCTCTTCGGGGTCTTCACCGCGGCGATGGGCGGCAACGCCACCTTCAAGCAGCTGTTCGCGGTGGTCGTGCATGCGGGCGTGATCTCGGCGCTGGCCCAGCTCTTCGCGGCGCCGCTCAACTACGCCCGCGGCAGCCTCTCGAGCACGACCAATCTGGCCGTGCTGCTGCCGATGCTGGACGAAGGCTCCTTCGTGGCGCAGTTTCTCGGCATGATCGATCTGTTCATGGTCTGGTACGTGGTGGTGCTCGCGATCGGCCTCGCCGTGCTCTACAGGCGCCGGACGCAGCCGATTGCCGTCTCGCTGTTCGCCGTCTACGGTGTGATCGCGATCGTCGTGGCCCTGGTCAAGAGCGCTTTCGGAGGAAGCAATTGAGCCGGAACAAGAAAATCCTGATTGGCGTCGGCATCGTGCTGATCCTGGGGGCGATCGTGTACGCCAATCTCGCCTTCCAGCGCACCACGGGCGTCACGGTCAACACGGAAGCGATCCAGAAGCGGCGCCTCGAGGCCCTCGTGTCGGCCTCCGGGAAGATCCAGCCGACCCGTTCCGTCAACATCAGCGCCGACACGATGGGCCGCGTCACGGACCTGGTCATCAACGAGGGCGAACGCGTCAGCCGGGGGCAGTTCCTGCTGCAGATCGATCCGCGGAACCTGCGGACGGCAGTCCAGCGGACCGAGGCGTCGCTGCAGGCGGCGCGGTCGCAGATGGAACAGCTGCGGCTTGCGCTGGAGAGCGCGCGCGTGGCGCTGAAGCAGGCGGAAGACAACTTCCGCCGCCAGCAGGAGCTGTGGAAGGGCGGGCTCACCACGCGCGAGACGCTCGAGCGGGCCGAGAACGAGGTCACGATGCGCCGGTCCGACCTGCGCTCCCAGGAGCAGCAGGTGACGACGCAGGAGCTGCGGATGAAGCAGGAGAGCGCGCTCGCCGAGAGCGCGCGCTTCGATCTCAGCAAGGTCCGCATCGAATCGCCGATCGACGGCATCGTCACGCGCCGCAACATCGAGGAAGGCGAAACCGTCGTCGTCGGGACGATGAACAATCCGGGGACGGTGCTGCTGACCATCGCCGACATGTCGGCGATTCAGGCGGAGATCGAGGTGGACGAGACCGACATCCCCAGCCTCCGCACCGGGCAGACCGCCAGGGTGACGATCGACGCGATGCCGGGCCAGACCTTCACCGGCCGGGTGACCGAGATCGGCAACAGTCCGATCCAGGCGAGCGGCCAGACGGCCACCACGCAGGCGACGAACTTCCAGGTCGTCGTCACGCTCGACCAGGAGATCCCGGATGTGCGGCCGGGGTTCACCTGCACCGCGGAGATCACGACCGCGGTGCGCGACGACGCGCTCGCGGTGCCCATTCAGGCGCTCGCGGTGCGGGAGGTCATCTTCAACGAGGAGGGAGCGATCGTCCGGCAGAACAGGGATGAGCGTCGGGGACGCTCCACGATTCCAGGCGCGTCGGCCCAGGAACTGCCGGAAGGCCATACCAGAAAGGAAGAAGAAGGCGTCTTCGTCGTGCGCGGCGACCAGGTCGAGTTCCTGCCGGTGGCGACCGGCATCGCCGGCGACAAGTACTTCGAGGTGCTCTCCGGATTGAAGGAAGGCGAGCAGGTCGTCACCGGACCCTTCAACTCGGTACGGAATCTCGGCGACGGCGATGCGGTCAAGGTGACCGCGCCAACCCCCGTGCGACGGCCATGAACAAGTTCCTGGACGCCATCACGGTCGCGGTTTCGTCCGTATGGACGAACAAGCTGCGGTCCTTCATGATGGTGCTCGGCAACGTGGTCGCGGTGACCTCGATCATCGCGGTGGTGTCGCTCATCCGCGGCATGGACACCTACGTCGCCGACGCGATCATCGGCGAAGTCGGCGCCGGCACCTTCCGTGTCGAGCGCGTCGGCTTCATCACCTCCGAGGAGGAGCAGGAGCGGGCGCGACGCCGGAATCCCATCATCACCCTCGCCGACATGCGTGCGATCAGCGACTTCTCGGACCGGATCGAGGCCGTCATGGCGGAAATGACCTCCTCCGCGAACGTCGCGTTCGGCAACACGGAGCTCGAAGGGACGCAAATCCGGGGCGTCTCGGCCGAGTATGCCGAGTTCAGCGGCTTCACGCCGGCGCTCGGCCGCATCCCGAGCCGCCTCGAGGTGGAGCGGAACCGGCCCGTCGCCTTCCTCGGCTGGAATACCGCCGAGAACCTGTTCCGGGGCCGCAATCCGCTCGACCAGGTGATCCTGATACGCGGCAGGCATTTCCGCGTGGTCGGCGTGGCCGAGCAGAAGGGCTCGGTATTCGGCAACTCGCAGGACGAGTTCGCCGTCATTCCTCTGGGCGCGTTTCAGAAGCTGTTCGGCGCGCGGTGGTCGCTGTCGCTGGCGGTGAAGCCGACCGATCCGGAGGTGCTGCCCGCCGCGATGGAAGATACGCGCGTGGCGCTCAGGATTCGCCGCCAGCTGGGGCCGAAGGAGGACGACAACTTCGGCATGCTCACCTCGGACACGCTGATCGACTTCTGGCGCACGTTCTCCGCCGGCATCTTCGCGGTCCTGCTCGGCATCGTCTCGCTGTCGCTCGTCGTCGGCGGCATCGTCATCATGAACATCATGCTGATGGTGGTGAGCGAACGCACGCGTGAGATCGGCCTGCGGAAGGCGCTCGGCGCGCGCCGTCGCGACATCGTCTGGCAGATCCTCACGGAATCGACGACGCTCTCGATGGTTGGCGGGCTGATTGGCACCGCGCTCGGGTTTGCACTGGCGTTCGGCGTCAAGGCCCTCACGCCGCTCCCGGCCGCGATCGAGACCTGGTCCATCGTGCTCGGCCTGGGGATGACGGCCACCGTGGGCCTCTTCTTCGGCCTCTACCCGGCCATGCGCGCCGCGAGCCTGGATCCCATCGAGGCCCTGAGGCGGGAATGAGCGCCGGCAGGCCGCACACCAGCGGGCCGCGGAGGGGGTCGCTCCGCGCCGGCCTCTTCGCCGAGATTCTGGCGATGGCGGTGGATACCCTGCGCGCCAACAAGCTCCGCTCCGCGCTGACCATCCTCGGCGTCGTGATCGGCGTCACGTCCATTGTCGCGATGACCTCGCTCATCCGCGGGTTCGGCGATCAGATGCACCAGCTGATCCGCCAGATGGGCTCCGATACGATCTACCTGCAGAAATTCGGCATCAGCAGCTTTGCGAGCGGGCGCAGCTTCCTTGACTTGCTGAAGCGTCCGAACCTCACCGAGGAGGACGCGAAAGCCCTCGCGCGCGCCCCGACCGTCGCCCTGGTCGGCCTGCAGCTCGGCGGCGGCCCGGGGGTGGGGCCTCAGCGGATGACCTATGCCAACGAGTCCACACGGCCGGTGATGGTCATCGGCGCGAGCGCGAACTTCGCGGAAACCAACTACATCGAGCTCGAACACGGGCGCTTCTTCAGCGATTTCGAGGTCTCACGCCGGCGTCCGGTCGCCGTGCTCGGGTATGCCCCCGCCTCGACGCTCTTTCCGAACATCGATCCGATCGGCAAGAAAGTACGGATCGGCCAGACGGAATTCACGGTCGTGGGGACGATGGGCAAGCGGCCGAGCCCGCTGTTCGGCAATCCCGACGAGTTCGCGGTCATTCCCGTCACGACGTACGAGAAGCTGTACAGGACCCCGACCATTCGAGGCGTCCTGACGCGCATGCTGTCGATCACGGTCGTGCCCAGGCCCGGCATCCCTCGCGACGAGGTCATGCGCGAGGTCGAAGAGATCATGCGGAGCCGCCATCGCCTGAAGCTCGACGAGGAGAACGACTTCGACATCGTCACGTCCGACGCGGTGATGAAGATCATCGATCAGCTCACGCAGGCGGTCGCGCTGGCGCTCGTCGTGATCTCGTCGATCGCGCTCATGGTGGGCGGCATCGGTGTCATGGCCATCATGACGATCTCCGTCACGGAACGGACGCGGGAGATCGGGATCCGGAAGGCGATCGGCGCGCGTCGCCGTGAGATTCTCGTGCAGTTCCTGCTCGAAGCGGTGTTTCTCACATCGCTTGGCGGCGTGCTCGGCATCCTGCTGGGCAGCGCCATCGGCCTCGTCGTGAATCAGCTCGCCAACTTCCCTGTCTCCCTGCCGCTGTGGTCGTTCGCGCTGGGCTTCGCTTTCTCCGCCGCGGTCGGCATCTTCTTCGGGATGTATCCCGCGATCCGGGCGTCGCGGCTCGACCCGATCGAAGCGCTGAGGTACGAATAGCCAGTAGCCAGTTGCCAGTTGCCAGTAGCCA
>Ga0299914_10002126_pt1 | contig 13514 bp, 12 predicted proteins | sample RVTome_10_FD_201361 | JGI IMG/M metagenome (GOLD analysis project Ga0299914, IMG submission 201361) | Soil microbial communities from uranium-contaminated site in the Upper Colorado River Basin, Wyoming, United States - RVT153D57 (version 2) ...
CGTCTTTAAGCAGCTCTTCGACAAGGGTTACATCTACCGCGACAACTACATGGTCAACTGGGACCCCGGGTCGCACTCGGCGATCTCCGACCTCGAAGTCGAGAACCGCGAGGTCGAGGACACGCTCTACTCGATCGACTACCCGGTGGAGGGCTCCGACCGAGTGCTGACCGTCGCCACGGTGCGCCCGGAGACGATGCTCGCGGACACGGCGGTGGCCGTGAATCCCGCTGACGAGCGCTACGCCGACCTGGTCGGCAAGCACTGCGTCCTGCCCCTGGTCGGGCGCCGCCTGCCGATCATCGCCGACGAGCACGTCGACCCCGAGTTCGGCACCGGGGCCTTGAAGATCACTCCCGGCCACGACCCCAACGACTTCGAGATCGGCCGCGCGCACGGCTTGGAGGAGATCGGCGCGATCGGCCCCGACGGTCGGATGACCGAGGAGGCGGGGAGATTCGCCGGGATGACCGCCGCCGAGGCGCAGGAGGCGGTCGTCGCCGCCCTGCGCGAGGAGGGCCTGTTGCGCGACGAGGAGCCCTACGTCCACTCGGTCCCCTTCTCCCACCGCTCGGGCGAGCGGATCGAGCCGCTGATCTCCCTGCAGTGGTTCTGCCGCATGGACGAGCTGGCGAAGCCGGCGATCGAGGTGGTCGAGCGCGACGAGGTGCGGATATCGCCGCCGCAGTGGAAGCGCGTCTACCTCGACTGGATGCGCGAGATCCGCCCCTGGTGCATCTCGCGCCAGCTCTGGTGGGGGCACCGGATCCCGGTCTGGTACTGCGACCCCTGCGAGGAGACCTTTGTCGGCGAGCAGGCGCCCGAGGGATGCGGCGCCTGCGGGGGGGAGCTGCGCCAGGAAGAGGACGTGCTCGACACCTGGTTCAGCTCGGCGATCTGGCCCTTCGCGACCCTCGGCTGGCCCGACGACACGCCGGAGCTGCGCGCCTTCTACCCGACCAGCTTTCTCACCACCGCACGGGAGATCCTCTTCCTCTGGGTGGCGCGGATGATCATGACCGGGCTCGAGTTCCCCGGCGCCATCCCCTTCCGCGACGTCTACGTCCACTCGGTGATCCAGGCCCGCGACGGGCGGCGGATGTCGAAGAGCCTCGGCACCGGGATCGACCCGCTGGAGGAGATCGACGTGCACGGCGCCGACGCGCTGCGCTTCGGCCTGCTTGCGATGTCCTCGACCCAGGACGTGCGCTACTCCGACGCCAAGGTCGAGCAGGGGCGCGATCTAACAAACAAGCTCTGGAACGCGAGCCGATTGATCCTGCTCAACTCCGCCGAGGTCGAGGCGGAGCCGCGCCCGGTTCAGGTGGAGGACCGCTGGATCCTCTCGCGGCTTGGGCGGACGATCGCCTCGGTGACGGAGAAGCTCGAGGCCTACGACTTCGCCCACGCGGTCCAGGAGGCCTACTCGTTCTTCTGGTCGGAGCTGTGCGACTGGTATCTGGAGATCGCCAAGCCCCGCCTCTACGAGGGGGAGGCCGAGGCGTCGGCAACTCTGCTCTGGGTGCTGGAGCGCACGCTCGCGCTGCTGCACCCGATCATGCCCTTCGTCACAGAGGAGATCTGGTCCTACCACCGGGCTCGCCGTGGCCACCTCGCGGTCCACCCGTTTCCCCGGCCCGACGAGTCCCTCTTCGACCCCGAGGCCGAGGCCGACGTGGAGGCGGGGGTGGAGCTGACCCGCCGGCTGCGGGCCTGGCGCGACCTGGTCGAGGTGCCGGTGGCGAGCGTGCTGCCGGCCCGCATCGACGGCGTCGATCCTCAGGAGTTCGTCGGCCGCCTCTCCCGCTTCGACTTCTCCGGAGCCGACGGTGGCGATCCGGTCGCCTCGATCGGCCCAGTGAAAGTCCTGCCTTCGGCGGAGATCGACGCCGCTGCGGTCGAGTCGCGGCTGGAGAAGCACCGCGCCGAGCTGCGCGCGGAGGTCGAGCGGGCCGAGCGCAAACTCTCCAACGAGCGCTTCGTCGCCAAGGCCCCGCCCGAGGTCGTCGAGGAGGAGCGCGGCAAGCTCGAGCGCTACCGCGCCGAGCTCGAGGAGCTCTCCGAATAGACGCGGAGGCCTACCTCGAGTCGCTGGAGCCGATCGGCTGGAAGCTCGGCCTCGATCGGATGCACAGGCTGACGACCGCGCTGGGGATGCCCCAGCACCGCTTTGCCTCGATCCACGTCGTCGGCACCAACGGGAAGTCGTCGGTCACCCGGGCGATCGCGGCGCTGCTGGAGGCGCACGGGGTGGGGGCGGGCGCCTGCGTCTCGCCTCACCTCTCGCGCTGGTTGGAGCGCACGCTCATCCACGGGGAGGAGGTCGGCGAAGCGGAGTTTGCGGCCGCGGTGGAGCGCGTCGCCCAGGCGGCCGAGACCGTGGAGCGCGGCATGGAGGAAGGCGAGCGGATCACCCAGTTCGAGGCCGCGACCGCGGCGAGCTTCGTCGCCTTCGCCTCGGCCCGGGTCGAGGCCGGTGTGATCGAGGCGGGGCTGGGAGGCAGACTGGACGCGACGAACACGATCCTCTCGCGCCTGACCGTGCTGACCTCGGTCGGTCTCGACCACACCGAATGGCTGGGGCAGAGCGAGGCTGAGATCGCGGCCGAGAAGCTGGCGGTCCTGCGCGACTACTCGACCCTCGTGGTGGGAAGGGTGAGCCCCGAAGTCATGTCCCTGGCCGAAGAGGCGGCGCGGAGGTGCGGGGCGGAGCTGATCCGCGCCCCCGACGATCCGGGGCAGGAGCTGAGATTGCGCTCCCCCGGGCCATTCCAGCGTCGCAACTTCGCTCTGGCGACGGCCACCGCGGAGGCCTTCCTCGGCCGGCTCGACCCCGAGCGCGTTGCCGCGGTGGCGGAGACGCTGACGATCCCCGGTCGTCTGGAGCGGATCGCCGGCGATCCTCCCGTCCTCCTGGACGCCGCCCACAACCCCGACGCAGCCGTCGCCCTGGCCGAAGCGCTGCCGGAGGCGGCCGGCGGGCGCCCTGTGGTCGCCTGCCTGGCGATCCTCGCAGACAAGGACGCCGCGGCGATGATCCAAGCCCTGGCGCCGGCGCTGGATCGCGCCGTCTGCACGGAACTCCCCGCCGACGGGCCGAAAACGTCGGCTATGCCGACGTTTTCGGCCCGTCGGCGGCGGGGGTCGCATGCCGCCGGCGATCTGGCGCGGTTGTGTGAGGCTGCGGGCCTTTCGGCTGAGGCCGAGCCGCGTTTTGACGAAGCTCTGGGGCGGGCTCGCGCGCTTGCCGTGGAGGCTTCGGACGGCGTGCTGCTCGTCACCGGCTCCCATTACGCGCTCTCGCGTGCGAGGATTCTGGTGTGAATCGAAGCGCAAGCTCCGAGCTTCTCGCGATGATGGGCTTGGTCGCGGCGGTGGTAGCCGTGGTCATCCTCGTCTTCTTCGGGATCGGCTACGCCTTCGGGAGGCTGTTTCTGTGAAACGGCGTCGCCCAAACCCCGGACAGGGCTAAGGGCGCCGGCGGCGAAGTAGACTGCCGCCTCCGCTTTGGCGGAACTTCACCATGTCACTAGCGATATTCGGCATCAGCAACGGCGGGCTCAACCTGATCGTGTCCCTGCTCGTGCTGGGATTTTTCGTCGTCTGGCTGGCGCTGATCGTCTACACGTACCTCGACGCCAAGCGACGCATCTCCGATCCCTTCCTCGTCGGCTGCGCCACCCTCGCCTCCTTCTTCCCCTACATCGGCACTGCCGTCTACGCGATCGTGCGCCCGCCGGAGTTCCTCGAGGACGCCCACGAGCGCGAGCTGGAGATCAAAGCCGCCGAGCTGCGCGTGCGCCAGCTCACCGAGCAGTCATGCCCGAACTGCGAGTACCCGATCGAGAAGAACTTCCTGCGCTGCCCCAACTGCCGGCGTCGCCTCAAGGACCCATGCTCGAGATGCGGCAGGCCGGTCGACCCACGCTGGTCGCTGTGCCCCTACTGCGAGACCGGGCTGCAGAGCCGCGACGCCCGCCGCGGCCAGAGACCGCCGCCGAGGCGCGAGTCGGGAGCGCGAAGGAGAGCGCCTCCCCCGGCGCCGCGAAAAGAATCCGAACGCCCCGAGCCCAGAAAGGAGCCGGCCGCCCGCGTCGCCTCCGAGGAGGCGTCGAGACCAAAACGACAGCAAAGGAGCCCCGCACGTGAGCCGGACCCTGATCCTCGTCAAGCCTGACGCCTTCGAGCGCGCCCTGACCGGTGAGGTCATCGCGCGCTTCGAGCGCAAGGGCCTTCGCATCGCGGCCCTGAAGAGGATGCAGGCGGATGAGGCGATCGCCAACGAGCACTACGCCGAGCATCGGGAGAAGCCGTTCTTCGACGAGCTGGTCTCCTTCATCACCGGTGGGCCGCTGGTGGCGATGGTTCTCGAGGGCGCGGAGGCGGTCCCCGCCGCTCGTCAGCTGATCGGCGCCACCAATCCCGTCGAGGCCGCGCCCGGCTCGATTCGGGGCGACTTCGCGTTGGAGGTCACCTTCAATATGGTCCACGGCTCGGATTCCGATGAGTCCGCCGAGCGGGAGATCGGAATCTGGTTCCCCGAGCTGTAGTCCTCGCATCCGGATCTCCTCAGCGGAGCGAGATTCTTCGGAAGCTGGATGTTGAGTTCGAGGTTGTGGTGCCTGGGGTTCGCGAGGTTACGGGTGGGGAGCCTGAGTTCGAGGTTCGTGAGAACGCCCGACGCAAGGCTCATGCGGTCGAGTGCGGGGGCCTCGTGATCGCCTGCGACACGGATGTGGTTCTCGACGGGAAAACACTCGGGAAGCCGGCTGATGAGGCTGAAGCACGCGATTACCTCGATCGCATGTCGGGGCGCGCGCACACGGTTCTCAGTGGCCTGGTCGTGCTTGCCGACGATGAGGAGCGCAGCGGACTGGAGCGGACTCTGGTGACCTTCAAAGAGCTTTCCAGCGCGGAAAAGGAGCGGTATGTGAGGTTTGGGGAGTGGCGGGGCAGGTCCGGGGGGTATGCGATTCAGACGCTTGGGTCGACTCTGGTCGAGCGAGTCGATGGGAGCGTTTCGAACGTGGTGGGCCTTCCCGTGGGATTGCTGCTGGAGCTGGCGCCGGAGCTGTTCGGCGACTGATCAGCCGCGCAGGGAAAGCGCCTCGTCGAGGTTCTCCAGCAGGAAATCGGCGGCGTTGGGGTCGAAATGGGTGCCGTGGCCCGCCTCGATCACCTTCGCCGCCTCGTTCACCGTCATCGCTTTCCGGTAGCAGCGGTCGCTGAGCAGCGCGTCGAAGACGTCGGCGACGGCGACGATTCGCCCTTCCAGTGGAATCTCTTTGCCTCTCAGGCCCCGCGGGTAGCCGCTGCCGTCCCACCATTCGTGGTGCGTGAGGGCGATTTTCGCCGCCATTCGCAGCAGCTCGCTGTCGGAGTCGGCGAGGATCTCGTAACCGAAGGTCGTGTGGCGCTCCATCTGCGTCCGCTCCTCCGGAGTCAGCGGGCCGGCCTTGCGCAGAATCCCGTCGGGCGTCGCGATCTTGCCGACGTCGTGCATTGGCGCGGCGGCCCGCAGCAGCAGGACTCGCTCGGAGTCGAGCCCGAGCCGGGTGCCGAGAAAGGCGGCGATCGAGGCCATCCGGTTCACATGCCGGCCGGTTTCGGCGTCGTGCATCTCGATCGCGCGGGCCAGGAACTCCACGGTCTCCTGCCGGGAGGAGCGCAGCTCCTCGATCGCCCGCTGCTGGGCGAGCGCCAGCTCGTCGCGGAAGTGCTCCGCCCGTTTCTCGGCGCTCTCCAGCAGCACCCTGCTGCGCGCCTTCTCGGCCATCTCCAGCTCGCGCTGGCGCAGCGCGTTCATCGTCGTGATCAGCAGCTGCCCCGGCCAGAACGGCTTCACCAGGTAGCCCTGGGCCCCGACCTCGAAGGCTCGCTCGGCGATCTCGGGGTCGTCGACTCCGGTGACGAGGACAATCGCAGTGTCGGGGTAGCGCTTGGCTATCTCCTCGACCAGAACCAGGCCGGACTCGCCCGGCATCTGAATGTCGCAGAGGGCCAACTCGAACTCGTCCCGGGCAAGCTTCTCCCGTGCTTCCGCGACGCTGGACGCGAACTCGCACCGATACCGCTTTCCCAGAGTGCGGTCGACAAGTCGCAGCACCTCCGGCCGGTCGTCGGTCGCCAGGATGCCGGTCGAGCCGGTCTTCGTCGCGGCCGCCTCCCTCTCCAACAACGCCGAGTCGGTGCCCTCGGCTTTGGCCTTACTTGCTTCGCCTTGCACCAGCCACCCGTTCCGATTTGTCCAGTACTGCTCTAGTCTTTTCGACTATACGTGCCCAGTTTCCTCATTGCGAGGAACGGCATCCACACTTTTGGGATGATTTGCAGGCCAATGGCTCGCCACACGCACGCATGGGCCTGATCGGCCGCCTGAGGGGACTCGGCGGCCGCGACATGGCCGTCGACCTGGGCACCGCCAACACGCTCGTCTACGTGCGCGGCAGCGGCATCGTCCTCTCGGAGCCTTCCGTGGTCGCGATCGACTCGCGCAACGGCCAGGTCCACGCCGTAGGGGCGGAGGCGAAGCGGATGCTCGGGCGCACCCCCGGCACGATCACCGCGATCCGCCCGCTCAAGGACGGAGTGATCGCCGACTTCGACGTCACCGAGCAGATGCTGCGCCACTTCATCAGAACGGTGCACCGCAGCCGCTTCGCCCACCCACGCGTCGTCGTCTGCGTGCCCTCCGGCGTCACCGGGGTCGAGAAGCGGGCGGTCGAGGAGGCCTGCCTTGCCGCGGGGGCCCGCCATGCCTACCTGATCGAGGAGCCGATGGCGGCCGCGATCGGCGCCGGCCTGCCGGTCGCCGAGCCGACCGGATCGATGATCGTCGACGTCGGCGGCGGCACCACCGAGGTCGCGGTCATCTCGCTGGGCGGGATAGTCGTCTCGCAGTCGATCAGGGTCGGCGGCGACGAGCTGGACGAGGCGATCGTCAACCACTGCAAGCATGAGTACAAGCTGGCGATCGGCCACCAGGCGGCCGAGGAGGTGAAGCTGGAGGCGGGATCAGCCGCGGCGCTGCCGAGAGAGGTGAGGACAGAGATCCGCGGCCGCGACCTGGTCTCCGGCCTGCCGAGAACGGTCACGCTCTCCTCCGAGGAGATCCGCGAGGCGCTCGACGAGCCGGTCAGCCACATCGTCGAGGCGGTCAAGGACACCCTTGACCGCACCCCCCCGGAGCTGGCGGGTGACATCATGGACCGCGGCATCACGCTCGCGGGCGGCGGCGCCCTCCTGCAAGGACTCGAACAGCGCTTGCGCGACGAGTGCCAGATGCCCTGCCAGCTGGCAGAGTCACCGCTCACCTGCGTCGCGATCGGATCCGGCGTCTCCCTGGAGGAGTTCGAGGCGATCCATCGGGCGCGCAAGAAGTCGAAATAGGCATCCAACGTGTATCGAAAGCAAGTACGCCGCCGCCGGGCGGTGCTGGCGCTTCTCATCATCAGCTCCTTCGCGCTGTTGACGCTGACCTATGGACAGCGCTCCGGCGGCCTGCAGCGAACGGTGAGCGCCGCCTTCAGCCCCGTGCAGACAGTCGCCGACAGGGCCCTGAAGCCCGCCCGCGACCTGGTCAACTGGTTCGACGAGACCTTCGACGCGCGCGGCGAGAACAAGCGGCTGGCGGAGGAGCTGGAGGCGGTGCGGGAGCAGGCGGTCGCCGGCAAGGCGGCGGTGGGGGAGAACGCCGAGCTGCGCAAGCTGCTGAGACTCGATCGCACCGGCGTGCTCGCGGCGTCCGCCTACGAGCCGGTGACCGGACGGGTGATCGCCCGCTCGCCGACGATCTGGTACGCGACCGTGACGATCGACCTCGGCGAGGGGGACGGCGTCCGCGTCGATGACCCGGTGATCTCCGGCGCCGGGCTGGTCGGCCGCATCGCATCGGTCGGCGGAGGCTCCTCCCAGGTGACGCTGCTCACCGACCACACCAGCGCCGTCACGGCGAAGGTGGTCCCGCAAGGGGTGCAGGGGATGATCCGGCCCGAAGTGGGCGACCCGGAGGATCTGGTCCTCGACTTCATCGACTCCTCCCGCAAGGTGGGCGTGGGGGACGCGGTCGTCACCGCGGGCTGGCGCGCCCAGGACTTCGCTTCGCTGTTCCCGCCCAACCTGCCGGTGGGCGAGGTGACGAAGGCGTCGATCGATGAGCAGGTGGCGAGTCGGCAGGTCCAGGTCCGCCCCTACGCTGACATGCGAAACCTCGACTTCGTCCAGGTGCTGACGGGGGGGTCGCGGTGATAGTCACGCCGAAGATCCTCGCCCGGCTGGCGGCGATCGCCGTCGGCGGCGTGCTGCTGCAGCTCTCCTTCTTCTCCCGCGTCGAGCTGTTTCACGTCAGCCCCGACGTGCTGCCGGCGTTGGTGGTCGCGCTGGGGCTGCTCGGAGGGTCGATGACCGGCGCCGGCGCCGGCTTCTCGATCGGGCTGCTGGTCGACTGCCTGCTGGTCCAGGCGCTCGGCGCAACCTCCCTGGTGCTGCTCGGCACCGGCTACCTGGCCGGCCTCGTCCGCGAGCGCTTCGAGATCCACGGCACGCTGGCGCCGCCGCTGCTCTGCGCGGGAGGGACGCTGTTCGCCGGCCTCGCCTTCGCCGCGGTCCAGCTGCTGCTCGGAGTCGATGCTCCGATCAGCGGCCTCCTCGCCCGCGACATCGCGCTCAAGTGCGTCTATGCCTTCTTCCTCGGCTGGCCGATCTACCTCGGCGTCCGCCGCGTCTTGCGCCCGGCCCTGGTCGAGGAGCCGCGGGTGCGGCGACGCAGGCAGCCAACAGTGCTGGGAACCTGAATCCATGTACCTGCGCACCGGCGAGCGAAGCCCCCAGATGAGCAATCGCCTGGCCCTGCGCCTGGCACTCTTCGGCGGCTTCGCCCTCGTCCTCTTCGCGATTCTCTTCTTCCGGCTCTGGCAGCTTCAGGTCCTCTCCGGCGAGGAGTATCTGGCGGAGGCGAACAACAACCGCATTCGCGAGTTCCGGGTAAGCGCTCCCCGGGGCGAGATCCTCGATCGCGACGGCAAGGTCCTGGTCGGCAACCGCACCAGCCTCGCCCTCGTGGTGCGGCCGCAGAGACTGCCGGCGGACGCGGCCGAGCGGCGGGCGGAGCTGGCTCGACTGGGGGAGCTGACCCATACCTCGCTGCGCCGCGTGCGCCGCACGATCGCCGAGCAGCAGGAGGTGGCGGCGGGCGCTCCGGTGACGCTGCGCCGGGACGTGGGCGACTACCTCGTCTACTACCTGCAGGAGAACCAGGACGAGTTCCCCGGCGTCGAGGTGCAGCGGGTCTTCGTCCGCCGCTACCCGAACGGGACGCTCGCCGCCCACACGCTGGGCAGCGTCGGCGAAGTCAGCGAAGAGCAGCTGAGAGAGGCGCGCTACGAAAGCCTCGAGCCGGGCGATCGAGTCGGCCAGGACGGCGTCGAGTACAGCTACGACGGCTTCCTGCGGGGGGAACCGGGCCTGACCCGGATTCAGGTAGACGCCTTCGGCCGCCCGACCCCCAGCGGCCGTCTGGTCTCCAAGGCGCCCGTCCCCGGCGACAACCTGCAGCTGACGATCGACGCCGACCTGCAGGCCGCGGGGGACGCCGCGCTCTCCGGCCAGGGCCTCTACGGCGCCTATGTGGCGATGGACGTGAGAAGCGGCCAGATCCTCGCGATGGGGTCCAATCCGACCTACGACCCGGCGGTGTTCACCAGGCCGCTCACCCAGAGCCAGGTGGACGATCTCATCCGAGACCCCGTCGCGGCGCCGCTCACCAACCGGGTGATCGCCGGCCTCTACCCGACCGGCTCGACTTTCAAGCCGATCACCTCGATCGCTGCGCTCGCCGGCGGCAACGTCACCCCCGCCGAGTCGATCTACGACGACGGCGTCTTCACCCTCGGCGGGATCGACTTCCGCAACGCCGGCGACGCCGCCTACGGGTCGCTCAGCATGCAGAGGGCCCTCGAGGTCTCCTCGGACGTCTTTTACTACACGCTCGGCGATCGCATGTACCCGGGGACGGACCTGCAGAAATGGGCGGGCAAGCTCGGGATCGGCCGCGAGGCCGGCATCGACCTGCCAGGCGAGCAGCCCGGCTTGCTGCCGACTCCGGCCTGGCGCAACGAGCTCTACGGCGAGAGACTCACCGATCGGCCCTGGTCGGCGGGCGACAACGTCAACCTGGCGGTCGGGCAGGGCGACCTGCAGGCCGACCCGCTGCAGATGGCGGTCGCCTACGCGACGATCGCCAACGGCGGCCTTGTCCCGCGCCCCCATGTGGGCATGCAGGTGGAGGACGCCGCGGGGCGCGTCCTGCGCGAGATCGAGACCAAGCCGGCCCGCCGGGTGCGGATCGACTCCGAGTGGCGCGATGTCATCCTCGATGGTCTCCACGACGCGGCCCAATCGGGCGAGGGAACCTCCTACTCGGTCTTCGGCGGCTTCCCGGTGCCGGTCGCCGGCAAGACCGGCACGGCTGAGCGCCCACCGCACGCGGATCAGTCATGGTATGTCGTGCTTGCTCCCTATCCAGACCCAGAGATCGTCGTCGCGGTGACATTCGAACAGGGCGGCTTTGGCGCCGAAACGGCCGCTCCGGCCGCCCTGGAGATCCTCTCCGAGCATTTCGGCAGAACCGCCGAGCCGGTTTCCGACGGCGCGGGGGTCGTCGAGTAGCCATGTACGCAACCCGCGCCCGCCAGGCCCACCCGGAGCCGTTCGCCATTCGCCCCAGCGTGGCGGAGCGTCTCGGCCTCGCCTACATGGACGGCACCCTGGCGCTGTCGGCGATCGCCCTCGCCGCCTTCAGCGTCCTCACCCTCGACCAGGCGACGGTGAGCGACGTGCCCGGCGCGCCCGACTACTTCGTCGAGCGCCAGGTGGCATACATGGGCCTGGGCATCGTCGGCATGCTCCTGCTCGCCCGCCTCGACTACTCGCGCTTCCGCGAGCTGCGGGTCGGCCTCTACACCTTCCTCTTCGTGAGCGTCTCCCTCGTCTTCGTCTTCGGGTTTGCGGCGCGCGGCTCACGGCGCGCCTTCGACCTGCCGTTCTTCAGCTTCCAGCCATCGGAACTGGGCAAGCTCCTGCTCGTACTGGCGCTTGCCGGCTTCGTCATCGATGGCGCCCGGCGTGGCTCCGCGAGGCAGCGCACCGTGCGCTACCTCTGCCTCGGCCTTGCCCCGGCTGCTCTCGTCTTCTTGCAGCCGGACCTCGGCACCTCTTTGGTGTTCGGGGCAATCACCCTCGCCGTGATGTACGTGGGGGGCGTCCCCTGGACGCACCTCGCCGGCATCGGCGCGGCCGTCGTCGCACTCACAACCCTCGTTCTCGTGGTCGCTCCCGCTGTCGGGACGCCGATCCTCAAGGGGTACCAGGAGGAGCGGCTGACGTCGTTCCTTCACCCCGACGAGCACGCGGGCGACGCCGGCTACCAGCAGAACCAGGCCAAGATCGCGATCGGATCCGGGGAGACGACCGGCCGAGGCGATCGGGCCACCCAGACGCGGCTTGACTTCGTGCCCGAGCGGCACACCGACTTCATCTTCGCGGTGATCGGTGAGCGCTACGGGTTCGCGGGGGCCGCGCTAGTCCTATCCCTCTACGCCCTGCTGATCTGGCGGGCGCTGCGGATCGTGACTCTCTCGAAGAACTCCTACGGGACCCTTGTGGCCGGCGGCATCGCCGCCATGCTGCTCTTCCAGGTCTTCGTAAACGTGGGGATGAGCCTGGGGATCATGCCGATCACCGGGATCCCCCTGCCGCTGATGAGCTACGGAGGATCCTCCGTGCTCGCGACTTTCCTCGCGGTGGGAGTCCTTCAGAGCATTCACATGCAAGCGCGGCTCAGCCAGAGAGGCAGGTTCGCCTGGTGACTTCGTGAAGAAGCTCCGGCGAATGCGTACCTATCTGAACTGAGCTGATATGAAAAAGACAATTCTGGTTTCCGCGGACCGCGGCGAGACACGCGTGGCAGTCCTCGAATCGAAGGCCAAAGGCGGTGTGCGCGACGTCGCGGAGCTGTACATAGAGCGCCGCGGCCGGCGCTCGATCGTCGGCAACATCTACAAAGGGAAGGTCGACAACGTCCTTCCCGGCATGGAGGCCGCCTTCGTCGACATCGGCCTCGAGCGCAATGGCTTCCTGCACGTCGACGAGATCGTCCTGCCGGGCGGCGAGCAGGCGCCGAAACGCGGCCGCGGCAGAGGCAGGCGAATCGACGAGCTGATCAAGCCCGGGCAGGAGATCGTCGTCCAGGTCGTCAAGGACCCGCTGAAGACGAAGGGGGCGCGGCTCTCGATGAACGTCTCGATCGCCGGGCGCTACCTCGTCTACGCGCCGCAGGGCGGGGGCGTCGGCGTCAGCCGCCGCCTCTCCACCTCCGAGCGCGACCGCCTGCGCAAGATGGTCGACCGCACCTACAGAGGCCCGGGCGGGCTGATCGTCCGCACTGCCGCCCACGGGGCGAAGAAATCGGACTTCGTGCGGGAGATCGGCTACCTGCACAAGCTGGCGGAGGTGCTCGACCGGCGCACGGAGCAGACGAAGGCGCCGAACCTGGTCTTCCAGGAGGCGGACCTGCCGGTGCGGGTTCTGCGAGACGTCTTCCTCAGCGACTTCGAGAAGGCGATCATCGACTCCCAGAAGCAGTTCGACCGGGTGACCGGCTTCTTCCAGCGCACCGCGCCGGAGCTGGTCGACGGGGTCGAGCTGTATGAGGGCAAGAAGCCCCTGTTCGAGAAGTGGTCGATCGACAGAGAGATCGAGTCGACGCTGAACCGGCGGATCGACCTGCCCTCGGGCGGCTACCTGATCATCGACTACACCGAGGCGCTGACCGTGATCGACGTCAACAGCGGCAGCTTCACCGGCCGCGGCAGAGGCGGCCTGGAGGAGACGATCACGCGGGTCAACACCGAGGCCGCCGAGGAGGCGGTGCGCCAGCTGCGCCTGCGCGACATCGGCGGCATCATCGTCATCGACTTCATCGACATGGCGCGGGCCAGAAACCGCGACAAAGTGCTGAAAACGCTGCGCAGAGCGCTCGACACCGACAAGTCGAAGAGCTACGTGGTCGAGGTCTCGCCGCTGGGGCTGGTCGAGATGACCCGCCAGAACGTGACCGACGGGGTGCGGGAGATACTCACCGTGCCCTGCACCACCTGCGAGGGAGAGGGCGTCGTCCTCTCCGCCGAGACGGTGGCGCTGGACGGCCTGCGCAAGCTGCCGGAGATCGTCGCCGACAACCCGGGCCCGGAGGCGTTCCTGCTGCGGGTCAACCCGAAGGTGGCGGCCGAGCTGATCGACCCCGACAGCGGCCTGGCCGAGCTGGAGGCGGGGACCGGCAAGCAGTTCCACTTCGAGGGCGGCGACGCGCTGCCGATCGACACCTTCGAGGTGGTCGAGTCGGGGACGCGCGAGGAGATCGAGGAGCGGGCGCTGCCGTTCAAGGTCGGCGAGGAGGTGCTGGTCAAGATCGACGAGCCGCACATGTACAACGCCGACGACGCGGTCGCAAGGGTCGA
>Ga0299914_10002127_pt1 | contig 13512 bp, 12 predicted proteins | sample RVTome_10_FD_201361 | JGI IMG/M metagenome (GOLD analysis project Ga0299914, IMG submission 201361) | Soil microbial communities from uranium-contaminated site in the Upper Colorado River Basin, Wyoming, United States - RVT153D57 (version 2) ...
AGTCCGACGATCTCGAGCAGCTCGCGAGCGACCTCGTGAGCGCCGGCCAGCGGCCGCCGGTGGCCCTCGCTGACGAGGTCGTAGAGCTCGGCCATCGCCCGGGGGGTGTTGAAGTCGTCGGCGAGGGCGGCGAGAAACGCCTCGCGGCGCGCATCGACGTAGGGGTCGGCCTCGCCCTCGACGCGCTCGGCGTCGCGGAAGAAGTCGCGAAGCCGCTCGTTCCGCGCCGCCGCCTGCTCGAGCGCATCGACGTCGAAGGACAACGGCTGGCGGTAGTGCCCTGAGATCAGGAACGCGATCACCGTCTCGGCGCCGAACCGCTCGATAGCGCGGTGGAGCAGGAAGACGTTCCCCTCCGACTTCGCCATCTTCGCCTCGGGGCCGGTGAGGACCATGCCGTTGTGCATCCAGATTCGGGCCAGCGGCTCGCCGCGCGCCGCCTCGGTCTGGGCGATCTCGTTCTCATGGTGGGGAAAGACGAGGTCGGAGCCGCCGCCGTGGATCGCGAAGTCGGTTCCGAGCAGCGTCTCGGCCATCGCCGAGCACTCGATGTGCCAGCCGGGCCGCCCGTCACCCCACGGCGAGGGCCAAGCCGTGTCCTCGCCCTCCTTCCGCGCCTTCCAGAGAGCGAAGTCGAGCGGGTCCTCCTTGAGGCGGGCGTCGCCCGTCTCCTCGCCCTGGTCCATATCCGCCGGGTCGCGGTTCGAGAGCCTGCCGTAGGCGGCGAAGCTGCGGACGCGGAAGTAGACGTCTCCTCCGGACTCGTAGGCATGCCCGCGCTCGATCAGGGTCTCGATCAGAGCGACGATCTCGGCGACGGTCTCGGTCGCAAGCGGCTCGTCGTCCGGGCGGCCGAGCCCGAGGGCGCCCGTGTCGGCGAAGTACAGCCGCGTCATCTCGTGCGCGTGCTCGGCGGACCCGACGCCGGCCTCGCGGGCGGCGGCGTAGATCTTGTCGTTGATGTCGGTGACGTTGATCACCAGCCGCGGCGCATACGCCTCGTGGGCCAGGAAGCGACGCAGCAACATGAAGATCACGTAGGGCCGCGCGTTGCCGACGTGGATGCGCGAGTACACCGTCGGCCCGCAGGCGTAGATCCCGACCTCGCCGGGGTCGACCGCCTGCGGCTCGCCACTCAGGGTGTCGTTTATCCGCACCGTTCGCACGACGGCAATGCTATGGGGATAACCCCACGCCGGGACGCCGGTTCCCGGCATTGCTCCGCGGCGGCCGAGGCGCGATCCTGTGAGTGATGTCCGCCGCGACCACGATTGCCGCACCGACCCGGGCTGCCGCCGTCGGGGCCCGGTTCGCGCGCGAACTCGTCTACCTCCTGATCGCTTTCGCGACCAGCATCGTCGCCTTCTGCGTCTGGGTCGCCGGGGTGACGGTGGCGCTCAGCTTCGCCGTCCTGATAATCGGGATCCCGGTCGCGATCGTGGTCTTCTGGGTGTTCCGCTGGACCGCTGAGCTCGACCGCCGCAACGCTGCCCTCGTGCTCGGCAGCAGGATCCGGACGGGCTACCGCCCCCGCGACGCCGGCGGCTGGCTCGCACGGATCGGCGCCACGCTCACCGATCCGCAGAGCTGGCGCGATCTCGGCTGGCTGATGATCCATTCGATCCTCGGGTTCGGGTTCGGGATCGTCGCGATCACCCTCGTCGCGACGACGCTCGGGCTCGCGACGCTTCCGGCCTGGGCGTGGACGATCCCCGAGGACACGACGATCCTGGTCCCCTGGAATCTCCAGCAGGCCTGGGTGGTGTGGGCGACCTGGCTGCTGTCGATCCCGGTTGCGGTGCTCACGGTCGCCCTCGTGCGAGCGATGGCAATCGGCCACAGCGCTCTCGCGCGGGCGCTGCTCGGGCGCGACGAGGCCGAGCTCGAGCGCCGCGTCGAGCGGCTCGAGGAAACTCGGGCCGGGGCTGTAAGCGCGGCATCCGAGCAGCTCGAGCGCATCGAACGCGACCTGCACGACGGCGCCCAGGCGCGACTCGTCGCGCTCGCAGTCGACCTCGGCCTGGCCCGCGAGCGCTTCGATGAGGATCCCGAGGGGGCCCGGAGGCTGATCGCCGAGGCAGCCGAGGAGGCAAAGTTGACACTGGCCGAGCTTCGCGACCTCGCGCGGGGCATGCGGCCGGCCCTGCTCGCCGAGCGCGGGCTCGACGAGGCGATCCGCGCGCTCGCCGCGCGGGTGCCCCTGGCGACCGAGCTCGACGTCGATCCGGGCGGGGCCGAGCTTCCGCGTGAGATCGAGTCGGCCGCCTACTTCGTCGTCGCCGAGGCGCTGACGAACGTCGCCAAGCACAGCGGCGCGGCGCGGGCGGAGGTCCGCGTCGCACGCTCGGGCGGGTGGCTGATCGCCGAGGTCCGCGACGACGGCAGCGGCGCGGCCGACCCGGCGGGCTCGGGCCTCGACGGCCTCCGCCGCCGCGTCGAGGCCCTCGACGGGCGCCTCTCCGTCCTCACCGGGTCGGGTTCCGGGACAAGCGTCAGGGCCGAGCTTCCATGCGAGCCCTGATCGTCGAGGACCTCGCCCTGCTGCGCGCCGGCCTGTCGCGGGTCCTCGGCGCTCACGATTTCGAGGTGATCGCCGTCGCCGACGCCGACGCGTTCGCCGGCGCACTCGAGTCCGGCGATCGTCCCGATGTCTGCATCGTCGACGTCAGGCTGCCGCCGACGTTCACCGACGAGGGCATCCGGGCCGCGCTCAGCGCCCGCGAGCGTTGGGCGGAGCTCCCGATCCTCGTCCTGTCCCAGTACGTGGAGCGCAGCTATACCCGGGAGCTTCTCGCCCAGGGCCCGGGCGGCGTCGGCTACCTGCTCAAGGACCGAGTGGCTGATGTCGGCGACTTCGTCGACGCGGTCAGGCGCGTGGCCGGGGGCGGCACCGCCCTCGACCCCGAGGCCGTCCGGCAACTCGTCGGTGACCGCGACTCCGGCCCGCTCGGCGAGCTCACCGCCCGTGAGCGCGAGGTGCTGGAGCTGATCGCCGAGGGACGGTCGAACGCCGGCATCTCCACCGCTCTCGGGATCGGCCACAGCGCGGTCGAGAAGAACGTCTCCCGCGTCTTCGACAAGCTCGGTCTGCCCCGCTCCGACCACGCGCACCGCCGGGTCCTCGCCGTTCTCGCCTGGTTGGAGGAAGGGAGCTCGAACCGCGCCGGCGGCGCCTGAGCTCCGCCGGCGGCGTCATCCGGGCATCAGAGGCCGCCCCGGGCGGCCTCCATCCAGCCGGCGCGGACGCTCAGGAGCCCTTCTTTCGGTTGACAGCAGCGAGGAGCTGGCGCTTGTTCATCTTCGAGCGCCCCTCGATGTTGTACTTCTTCGCCTCGTTGTAGAGCTGGTCGCGGGTCTGACCGCCGCCGCCGGTGCCGGAGCGCTTCCCTCCGCGTCGCCCGGACGACATGTCGCGGGTCGACGTGCGCGAGCGCTGCCGAGACTCGCCGTGGCGAGCGCGTTCCTTCTGGACGGTGCGTGCAGCGATCTCCTCGGCCCGGTCCTCGGAGCGCCCCTGATCCTTCTGGCTCTCCTTGACGTGCTCGTACTGGCGGCCTCGCTTGCTGCCCTTCTTGATCCCACGCGGTGGCATCTGATGCGCCTCCTTCATTCGTCGGATTCGCCGACCGCATACCCGAGTCGCCGGGGTGAAAACGGCGCCTCGCAGCGGGGTGACGGGCTAGCCGGGCGGGTCTCGATGCTCGAGCGGATGCACCGCCGGCCCGCTCAGCACCTCGCCCCGCGCGCCGAAGCGCGAGCCGTGACACGGGCAGTCCCAGGTCCGCTCGGGACCGTTCCAGCGCACGAGGCATCCGAGATGGGTACACCGCGCCGACAGCCAATGAAGGGGGCCGGCGTCGTCGCGGTACACCGCTCGACGCCCGCGCCCTGCCCCGACCACCCGGCCCTCCCCAGGGGCGATCCCCTCGGCGCTCGCGCCGCGACGAAGCCGGTCGCCGACGAACGCAAGGCCGGCGTCGACGTTGTGCTCGATCAGCGGCACCGTGCCGCGCAGCGGAGGGAGGCGCCACGGATCGAAGATCTCCGCCCACCGGCTCGGCCGCCCGAGCAGCGAGTCGCTCATCATCCGCCCGGCCGTCGTCCCCATCGCCAGACCCCACTTTCCCATCCCGGTCGCGGTGACGACCCGGTCCGACCGCGGCGTCAGGCGGCCGATGTACGGCAGTCCGTCCTCGGAGACGTAGTCGTGGGCGCTCCAGCGGTGCTCGATCCCAGTCGCACCGAAGCGCTCGCGGGCGAAGCGCACGAGCGCCCGGAGGCTCTCGTCGGCATCGCCGTGGCCCATCGCATGTCCCTGCCCGGCGACGATCAGGAGCTCCTCGTCGCGCCAACCCATCGAGCGCAGCGACCGGGTGGGCGAGGACGTGCTGATGTACATCTCACCGAGCGGCGGCGTCGCGACGCGGGCCGTCAGCGCGTAGGAGCGCGATGGCTTCGCGCGGGCGAACAGGAGGCCGCGATCGAGGAAGGGGAGCTGGGTGGCGACGACCACTCGCCCGGCCCGGACCCGGTGCCCTCCGGCGACGAGGACGTCGCCGCCTGTCACCCCCACAGCCGCCGCGTCCTCGTAGACCGACGAACCGGCGTCCTCGATCGCGCTCACGAGGCCTTCGAGGTAGGCGATCGGATCAAGCTCGGCCTGGTCTCCGATCCGCGCCGCGGCAGCGATCGGGAACGGGAGCCCGGCCTCCTCGACGTAGTCGACCGCGAGGCCCGCCGCCGTTGCGGCTTCGACCTCCTCCTCGATCGCTCCGCGCCCGGCCGGGTCCTCGGTGTAGGCGAGGTGGGGCTTGCGGCGCAGGTCGCATGAGATCCCGAGCTCGGCGACGAGCCCGACGACCGTCGCGATCCCGGCCTCGTTGATCTCGGCGTAGGCGCGAGCCGCTGCTTCACCCCGGGTCGACCGGAGCGATGCGTACCGCAGCCCGTGCAGCGAGGTCAGCTTCGCGGTCGTGCTCCCGGTGACACCGGCGCCGACCCGGCGCCGCTCGAGGACCGCGACCCTCGCTCCCGAGCGAGCCAGCTCGAGGGCGGCGGTGAGCCCGATGATCCCGCCACCGACGACCGCGACGTCAACCGACGTCTCGCGGTCGACCGGGGCCCGGGCGGACCGATCCGGCCGGTCGTGCCAGGGCGACCCGGCGCGGCCCGGAAGCCCATCGTCGGCGGATCCGCCGTCGGCGCCGAAGGTCTCCATCGCAACCGGCGTACCCGCGGCCGCGATCGGGAAACCGCTCTGTGGTCCGGGCGGGCCTCGCTAGTGGCCCTTCTCGGAACGTTGGGCCTGAAACGGCGTGGCCCAGGTGCCGTCAGGCAAGGACGCAGGATGCAGGGTTTGCCGGTTGGCAAAGCCAAATCCGAGGACGCAGCATGGCGGCGCCTGGGGCCGCCGTTTCGGGTGCAAACGTTTTGCGAAGGGCCACTAGGCCAGCTCGCGCTTCAGGACCTTGCCGGTGGCGTTGCGGGGAAGCGCGTCGACGAACTCGACGTCGCGAGGCACCTTGTAGCGGGCGAGGTTCGCCTTGACGTGCGACCGCACCTCGTCGGCCGTCAGCTCGGCCCCCTCATGTGGCGCTATGAACGCCTTCAGCCTCTGCCCCCACTCCTCGTCGTCGACCCCGACCACCGCCACCTCCTTGACCGCCTCGTGGCCGGCGAGAAGGTCCTCGACCTCACGCGGAAACACGTTCTCACCGCCGGAGACGATCATCTCGTCGTCGCGGCCGTCGATGAACAGCCGCCCGTCGCGGTCGAGATGGCCGACGTCGCCGGACGACAGGAGCCCGGACAGGTTCTCCTTCCCGCCGCCCCCGGTATAGCCCTCGAACGCCATCTCGTTGCCGACGAAGACGCGGCCGGTGGTTCCGGCGGGGACCTCCGCGCCGTCGTCGTCGACGATCAACAGCTTCGTTCCCCGTGGCGGTCGCCCCGCGGTGCCGGGAGCGACGCGCAGGTCGCCGGGGGTGGCGATCGTCGCCCAGGCGACCTCGGTCGAGCCGTAGAGGTTGTAGAGGTTGTCGCCGAACGTGTCCATCCATCGGGTCGCGAGCGGCCCCGCAAGCGCCGACCCGCTGGCGGCGGTGACCCGCAGCGACGAGACGTCGTAGCGGCGAATCGTCTCCTCCGGGAGCTCGAGGATCCGCTGCATCATCACCGGGACGACGACGAGCGCGGTCGCGCGGCTCTCCGCCAGGGCGCGCAGGGTCTCCTCGGCGTCGAAGCGGCGGCGGAGGACGTAGGTCGAGGTCAGCGCCAGCCCGAGCGAGAAGTGGACGAAGCCCCACGAGTGGAACATCGGCGCGGCGATCAGCGTCCGCTCCCGGGCCCGCAGCGGGATCCTCGAGAACATCGCCGCGAGCGGTGCGAGCGACTCGGGTTGAGTTCGCCGCGCTCCCTTCGGCGTGCCGGTCGTCCCCGAGGTCAGGATCACGAACTTGGCCGACTGCTCGGGCGGGTCGAGGTCGTCGCCCGCCTGCGACGCGATCAGGTCCTCGACCGTCGGGTCGGCCCCGGCACGAGCCTCGACCTCGGAGCCCCCACGGTCGCGGCCCTCCGGCTCCCGCCAGGCGACGTAGCGGCGCAAGCCGTCGCCGGCGTCGGCGAGCAGGCCGGCGAACTCCTCGTCATAGATCAGCGCCGTCGGGCGCTCGCGCTCGACTACGCCGGCGAGCTGGGGCGCGGCGAAGGCGGTGTTCATGTAGAGGCCGATGCCCCCCAGCTTCGCCAGCGCCAGCGTCGCCTCGACGAAGCCGCGATGGTTGCGGCACATCACCGCGATCCCGTCACCGGGCCTCACTCCCTCCGCGATCAGCGCCCGGGCGAGAGCGTTCGAGCGCCGGTGCACGTCGGCGAACCCCAGCCGTCCGGCCTCGTCCTCGACCATCGGCGCGTTCCCGCGCGAGGCGGCCGCGGCGGCGATGCCGGCCGCCGGCGAGGCGCCCCAGCGCCTCAGCTCGCGGGCTACCCGAACGACGCGATCCGGGCGCATCGGACGGATCACGCCCGCTCCGGCAAGCGTCCTGACGTTGAACGGCAAGTCCGGGAGCGGCCCGAGCGATCCGACGCTCACTCTGCGGGCCGCCGATTGCAGCCGTGCGAGCGCTCCGAGGTCGTTGTGAGGTCGTCCCACGGCCGAAGCGTAGCCACGCTCGCCGGGGCTCCGCGCCACCGGCCTAGGGTTCGCTCTCGATCAGGGCGACGGCGAGGCAGGCCATGCCCTCGCCCCGCCCGACCCACCCCATCCCCTCGTTGGTCGTCGCCTTGACGCTGATTGGCGCACCGACGATATCGCCGAGGTTGTGCTCGATCTCGGTCCGGTACGGGCCCAGCGCCGGCTCCTCGGCGAGGACGGTCGCATCGACGTTGAGCGCCCGCCCCGGGACCATCGCGATCACCGTCCGCAGCAGGTCGAGGGAGTCGGCGTCCCGCCAGCGTTCGTCGTTCGGGGGAAAGTGACTGCCGAGGTCGCCGAGCCCGGCCGCGCCGAGAATCGCATCGCAGATGGCGTGGGTGACCACGTCGGCGTCGGAGTGCCCGGCGAGGCCGAGCTCGTGGTCGATCTCGACGCCGCCGAGGACGAGCCGGCGCCCGACTTCGAAGCGATGGCTGTCGTAGCCGATCCCGGCCCGGGCGCTCAACCGAGCGCCTCCATCCGCCGCTCGCGTCCCTCGAACACGGCCACCTCCTCGATCCCCCAACCGCGCATCCGCTCGACGGTCGGCTCGTACTCGTAGCCGATGTGCTCGGGCACGTGCGCGTCGGAGGAGAGCGAGAACGCCGCACCGGCGTCGATGCACATCTCGACGAAGGCATCGGCCGGGTAGAGCTCGCCGATCGGCTTTCGCAGCCCCGCCGTGGAGATCTCGACCGCCACTCCCGACTCGGCGATCGCCTCGATCGCGGGCTCGTAGTGAAAGCGGAGGTCGCGCGCCGGAAGCGGCCGTTGCTCGCCCCAGTACTTGATCAGGTCGGGGTGGGCGAGGATGTCGTAGAGGCCGCTCCGCGCCGCCTCCGCGAGGGTCTCGAAGTAGCGCCTCCACAGGCGGTCGGGGTCGGGGCCGCCCTCCCAAGCGTCGAAGATGTGGAAGTCGACCGCCCCGTCGCCGACGAAGTGGACGGACCCGATCACGTAGTCCCAGCCGTGGCGGTCGAGGACGCTCGCGATTCGATCCTCGCGTCCGACCACGAAGTCCATCTCGATCCCGAGCCGGAGCTGGGTGCCGGAGACGAACTCGCAATAGGCCCCGAGATCGTCGACGGCGCTCGTCTGCCAGAACGGGTGGTCCCAGATCTCGAGCGCCTCGGTGAACCGGTGGATGTGCTCGGAGACGCCGAGCTCGTCGATTCCGCCGGCGCCCGCGGCATCGAGGTAGCGATCGACGTTGTCGTTGGTGAAGTACTCCTGCGGAGTCGCGTCGGGATCGTCGGGCCGCAGGTGGACGTGATAGTCGGTGAGCATCCGGGAGTACGGTAGACGCGGATGGTTCACCTTCGCATCGTCGTCCCGAGCGACCAGGCCGTGCCGGTCCTCGATCTCCTCGACAGGACACCATCCGTCTCCAACCTGATCTACCTCGAGCAGGCCGCGCATGCCGGAGGGCGAGCCTCCGATCGCGAGTCCCAGCCGCCACCGCCCACCCGGCATCCGCTAGCGTCGTCGACCCGATGCCGCAGACGGCTCTCGACCTGACGATCATGCTCGGCGCCTTCGTCGTCGTGACGGCGATCGCGGCGTTGCTCGGCGCTGCGAACCTCGGAACGGCGGCGACCTTCGGTCAGCTCGCGTTCGCCGGCGCCGTCCTCTGGGTCATCGCCCGCGGCTGAGGCGCCGCGGTCCGGTGTCGCCGCGCTGGATGAGTTGCTCGTCTACACGCCCTCGCCGAAGCGTCCGCTGAGCATCTCGCGCATCCGCCGGATCTCGATCTCCTGGTCGGCCTCGATGTCGGAGGAGAGCCGATAGACCTCGGGCACCAGGCCGCCGCCGGCATCGCGTAGGTCGCCGACCATCACCAGCGCCCCCTCGTGGTGCTGGATCATCAGCCGGCAGAAGAGGCGGTCGAATTCACCGTCACGGGCGTCTGCCAGCCGCTCCATCTGGCGCGGAGTGAGCATCCCCGGCATCAGCTCTGCCGGGCCGCCGCCGTGCTCGTGAGAGGCGTGCGGCTCCACACCGTGAGCCTCCAGCCACTCATTCATCAGCTCGATCTCGCTCTGCTGGCTGACCTCGATCCTGCCGGCGAGCAGGGCGACCTCCTCGTTGTCCGTTCGCTCGTCGAGGAGGCCCGCCATCTGGATCGCCTGGGCGTGGTGGTGGATCATCCCGTGCATGAACTCGATGTCGGCCTCGGTCGGCTCCTCCTCGGCGAGGAGGTCGAGCTCTTCGGGTGACACCTCGCGCACGCCCTCGCCGGGGGCGGACGGCTGCACCACCCGGGCTCCGTCACCGCCGTCGGAATCAGTCCCGCCGAGGAGGATCAGGGCGGCGGCGGCCACGGCGACCGCCAGGCCGGCGGCGACCATCCTCGCGACTGGGATCGAGCGTGAGGGGATCGGGCCTCCTTGTCTCGTTGCTACCCCCCTCGCGACGATTGACTCTAATTGATTGATACCGTTCGGCTCCCGAACTGCAATCAGGCCGTCTCGTCGGCGGCGCGGTCGGGGGGGCGCGTAGCTTCGTCGGGCGACCGAAGCCAAGGAGGAGGCGGAGATGCGAATCCACTCTGCTAGCCGGCCGTCTCGGCCGTCCGCAGCACGACGAGGCCTTGGAGCGGTCGCCGCAGCATTGCTCATCGCGGCACTGTTCCCGGTCCTGGCATCGGCCCAGGACGACCCGCGCATCGGCCTCGGCGACGGCCTGTTCGACGCCGAGACCGCGAGCAGCGGCCTCGACCTGCTGGGGCACGTCAACAAGCCCGACGACTTCTTCAACGAGGACAACCCGGGCTCGATCGCGCTCGCCAACTCGGACCTGGCGCTGCGCGACGACCTCGCCTTCGTCGGCAACTTCAACGGCTTCAACATCTACGACATCTCGAATCCTGCGAGCGCGGAGCTCGAGACGTCGGTCGTCTGCCCGGGAGGCCAGGGCGACCCCTCGATCTACGGCGACCTGCTGTTCTTCTCAGTCGAGGAGACGCGGGCGCGGATCGACTGCGGCGCCGGCGACGTCACTCCCGAGAACCGGTTCCGGGGAGTGAGGGTGTTCGACATCTCCGATCTCGCCAACCCCGAGCAGGTGGCGGCGGTCCAGACCTGTCGCGGGTCGCACACGCACACGCTCGTCCCCGGCGACGAGAGTTCGAACGTGGTCTACGTCTACGTCTCCGGCACCGCCGGCGTGCGGCCGGACAGCGAGCTCGCGGGCTGCTCGAACGAGGGCCCGGAGACGCCGAACCCGTCTCGCTGGCGGATCGAGGTGATCGAGGTCCCGCTCGACGCACCCGAGGATGCCGAGGTCGTGAACGAGCCGCGGCTGTTCACCAACCCCGACACCGGCGCGATCGACGGCCTCCAGAACGAGCCGCCGACCCCGAACCACCCGTCCGGAGCGCCGTGGGGCCCGACTCCGATCACCGACGCCTGCCACGACATCACCGCCTACCCGGAGATCGGCCTGGCGGCCGGGGCCTGTGAGGGCAACGGGATCCTGATCGACATCAGCGACCCGGCGAACCCCGTTCGAATCGACGAGGTCTCGGACCCGAACTTCGCCTACTGGCACTCGGCGACGTTCAACAACGACGGCACCAAGGTGGTGTTCACCGACGAGTGGGGCGGCGGACTGGGCGCGCGGTGCCGCGACATCGACGAGCCCGCCTGGGGAGCCAACGCGATCTTCGACATCGTCGACGGTGAGATGGAGTTCGCGAGCTACTACAAGGTCCCGACGATTCAGACGCCGGCGGAGAACTGCGTCGCGCACAACGCGTCGCTGGTGCCGGTCCCCGGCCGCGACCTGATGACCCAGGCGTGGTACCAGGGCGGCGCCTCGGTCTGGGACTTCTCGGACTCCGAGAACCCGCAGGAAATCGCGTTCTTCGATCGCGGCCCGATCGACGAGGAGGCGCTGATGCTCGGCGGTCTGTGGTCGACCTACTGGTACAACGGCACCATCTTCGGAACCGAGATCGCGCGCGGGTTCGACTCGTTCGGGCTGACGCCCACGGACGAGCTCTCGGAGTCGGAGATCGAGGCCGCGTCCGAGGTCGAGCTCGACCAGTTCAACGCTCAGCTGCAGCCGCAGATCGACTGGGCGCCGAGCTTCGCCGTCGTTCGCGCCCTCTTCGACCAGGCGGTCCGATCGGGCGAGCTCGACTCGAAGAAGGCCAAGCAGATCGACGGCTTCCTGAGCCGCGCCGAGCGGTTCGCCGGCGGCCCCCAGCGCCGGGCGGCGATCGCCCAGCTGGAGAACGCGGCGAGGAAGCTCGGCGACTCGCCCAAGCAGCAGGAGCTGGCCGCGGCGATTCTCGAGCTCGCCGACACCCTGCGCTGAGCACGATGCAGCTCCTCGTGTGCGCGATCAGTACGGCCCAGGCCTACTGATCGCGCACGCGGCGGGGTCCGGAGAGCTCGGCGAGCAGGAGCTCGGCGAGGCGGAGGTCATGGGCAGTCGTGACCTTCAGGTTCTCGGCCGGTGAGGGGTGAATGAGGACGCGCCCGCCCCGCGCCTCGACCAGCATCGCGTCGTCGGTCGCGACAATCGAGCGCTCGGCGGCCGCATGAGCCTCGCGCAGGGGACGGGTCCGGAACGCCTGCGGCGTCTGCGCCGCCCAGAGCTGATCACGGCTCTCGGTCGTGGCGACCTCGGGCTCGGGCTCCTCGAGGGCCGGGTCCGGTCGCCGGGGCTCGCGAGCGCGCTTGACCGTGTCGGCGATCGGCGCCGCGGCGATCACGCCGGCTGCGTCGGGGCGCGTCGCGAGCCGCCGCAGGATGGCGTCGATGAGCTCAGGGGTCACGAGGGGCCGCGCGGCGTCATGGACGGCGACGAGCTCGGACTCGACCGCGTCCAGCGCCGCCGCCACCGACGCCGCGCGCGAGCCGGCGCCGGTGACGACGTCCGCGGCTAGCTCGCCGCCCGCGGCGGCGACTGCGACCGCGGCGGCGACCTCCTCCTCGCGCCCCGGCGGCGCGGCGACGACGGCCCGTCCGACGGTCTGCGCTACGGCGAATGCCTCGACCGACCACGCGACCAGCGGCCGGCCGCGGAGCTCGACGAGCGCCTTCGGACCGCTGGCCCCGAGCCTCTGCCCGGAGCCGGCGGCCGCGATGACTGCGGTGGCTCTCAGGTCGAGCTCGCCGGTGGCGTCGACGCCACTAGACGACGGTGACCTTGGCGCCGAACCTCTCCTCCAGCAACTCGTCGATGTAGGCCTCGGCGCCGTCCTCGTCCTTGTCGAGGGCGTACATGAACTCCGAGGCGAGGATCTTCTTCGCCCGCGTGTACATCTGCTTCTCGCCGGTCGAGAGGCCCTTCTCCCACTCGCGGATCGCGAGGTTGCGGACGACCTCCGCGAGCTCGAACACGTCCCCGGTCTTGATCTTCTCGCGGTTGTACTTGAAGCGCCGGTTCCAATTCTTCGGCATGTCCGAGACATCGCCGGTGAGCACGTCGATCACCCGCTTGACCTGCTCCTCGTCGATGACCCGCCGCAAGCCCGCCCGGTTGGCGTTCTCGCACGGGACCATGACGGTCATCTCGTTGTGCAGGATCTTGATCGTCAGGTAGTCGCGCTTCTCATCGAGGAGCTCCTTGGTCTCCTTCTTGAGCACGACTCCTGCCCCGTGGTGGGGATAGACGACGTTGTCGCCGACCTCGAACTCGCATTCGACGGGCTCCAGATCGACGGCGTCATCAGTCATCTCCTCAACTAGCTCGGGAATGTTTGCCTCCTTGGGTCGTGGCAGCCGCCCTCGGGCGGCCGCCGGTTGCTCATCTGTAACGGTCGACGACGTCGACCTCCTGAAGTCGGCGAAGGCCCTCGCGGATCTCCTTCGCGTGCGACTCCCCCACCCCATCCACCGCTGCCAGCTCGTCCTCGGGCGCGGCCAGGATCGTCACCAGGTCGCCGAAGTTGTGGACGACCTTCTGGGCCACGAGGCGCGGCAGGCGCGGGACTCGGGAGAGGGCTCGGTAGCCGCGTGGCGAAACCGTGAAGTCCAGGGTGTTCGTCTTCCGGTCGTAGCCGAGAAGCTCCGCGAGGCGGCCGAAGTCGAGAAGCTCCTGGTGAGCCAGCGCCGCGAGGTCGGAGAGCGCGCGCTCGATCTCGGGCTCGGAGTCGACGACGCTGTAGTCGCGAACCGCCGCCGCTCGCTCGGCCATCACGCCGACGACGGTCTCCTCGAGCTGCATCTCGATCAGCCGGCCTTCGGCGCCGAGCTCGATGATGTAGCGCTCGACCTCGGCGGCCATCCGGCTGACGAGCTCGGCCCGCTGGATCACCGCGAGGACGTCGTAGAGGACCGCTCCGCCCGCGAACTCATGCCCGGTCAGGC
>Ga0299914_10002128_pt1 | contig 13512 bp, 27 predicted proteins | sample RVTome_10_FD_201361 | JGI IMG/M metagenome (GOLD analysis project Ga0299914, IMG submission 201361) | Soil microbial communities from uranium-contaminated site in the Upper Colorado River Basin, Wyoming, United States - RVT153D57 (version 2) ...
CACTGCAGGGTGATGTTGAGGAGGTAAACCTTCTCAACCTCACCCTGGTGTTCAGACCCGGCGCTTCTTCGGCGGACGGCAGCCGTTGTGCGGGATCGGCGTGACATCGCGGATCGAGCGGACCTGCAGACCCGCCGACGCCAGCGCCTGGATCGCCGACTCCCGCCCGCTGCCCGGACCCTGGATGCGTACGTGCACGCGCTTCATCCCCAGATTCGACGCCTCGCGACCGCACTGCTCCGCAGCGACCGTGGCGGCGAACGGCGTCGACTTCTTCGATCCCTTGAAGCCCGCCTTCCCGGAACTGCCCCACGTCACGACGTTGCCCTGCATGTCCGTGATCGTGATCAGCGTATTGTTGAACGTCGCCTTGATGTGGGCGATGCCCTCCGCCTCAACGTGCCGGCGGGTACGCTTGGTCCGCACGCCCTTTTTCGGATTCGCCATCTCGATTCCCGTCGGTTGCCGGCGCCCCGGTTCCGGGCGCCTCGGTCTGGAACGTCACGCTGCGGTGGCGCTCCTACTTCTTCGTGACCTTCTTCTTGCCTGCGATCGCCACGCGCTTGCCCTTGTGGGTCCGCGCATTCGTGTGCGTCCGCTGTCCCCGAACGGGCAGGCCGCGACGGTGCCGCAACCCGCGATAGCAGCCGATGTCCATCAGCCGCTTGATGTTCATGGAGACCTCCGTGCGCAGCGCACCCTCCACCTTGTAGCGCGCCTCGATCACGCGACGCAGGCGATTCACTTCGTCGTCGTTGAGGTCCGATACGCGGCGGTCCGGGCTTACGCCCGTCTCTTCCAGAATCTTCCTGGCCGATGGCAGGCCGATCCCGAAAATGTAGGTGAGGCCGATCTCGATCCGCTTGCTGCGCGGCAAATCCACGCCGGCGATACGCGCCATGTTATTACCCCTGCCGCTGCTTGTGTCGCGGGTTCTTCTTGCAGATGATCCGGATCACGCCCGCGCGCCGGATCACCTTGCAATGTTCACAGATCGGCTTGACGCTGCTGCGTACTTTCATGGTCAATCCCCAGTTTATTGAACAGCTTTTCAGTATAGTCAAAGCGGTCGTGACGAGCAAGACCTCGAGCGACCGGCTCACGCCGTCAGAATCAGCGGTCCCGCCTCGGTGATCGCCACCGTCTGTTCGAAATGAGCGCTCCTGCTGCCGTCGGCGGAAACGACCGTCCAGCGGTCGGCCAGCGTACGCACGCCGACCTGCCCGGCATTGACCATGGGCTCGATGGCGAGGACCAGGCCGGGCTGAAGGCGCAGGCCGCGACCGGGCCGTCCGTAATTGGGGACCTGGGGTTCCTCATGCGGCCCGCGGCCGATCCCGTGACCGACGAGGTCGCGGACGACGCCGAAGCCTGCGGCTTCGGCGATCTCCTGGATGGCATGGCCGATGTCGCCGATCCGGTTGCCGGCGCGGGCCTGCTCGATGCCGGCCGCGAGGGCGTCACGCGTGACCTGGAGCAGCCTCGCCGTGGGTTCGTCCACGTCGCCGACGGGGAAGGTGCGTGCCGCATCGGCGAACCAGCCGTCGAGCTTGACGCCTGCGTCGACGGAAACGATGTCACCCTCATGGAGCGTGCGCCGCTCGGAAGGAATGCCGTGCACGACTTCTTCGTTCACCGATGTACACAGGCTGGCGGGAAAGCCGTAGAGGCCCTTGAATGCGGGTTCGGCGCCGTCGTGGGACCGGATGAAATCCTCGGCGACCCGATCCAGCTCCGCGGTCGTTGCTCCCGGCACGACGCGCGGCTCGAGCTCGATGTGGAGCGCCGCGAGGATGCGCCCTGCCCGCTCGATGGCTCGGATCTCGTCCGCGTTCTTGAGCGCGATCACGAGCCGAGAAGGGCGAGGAGGTCACGCTGCACGGCGTCCACGGGCCGGTCGCCGTCGACGTGGTGCAGCGGCGTCGATGAACGTTCGTAATAGTCGATGAGCGGCGCGGTCTGTTCGTTGTAGACTTCCAGGCGCCGGCGCACCGTTTCGGGCTCGTCATCGGCACGCTGGGTGAGGGCGGACCCGCACGCATCGCAGCGATCGGCCTCGCGTGGCGGTTCGAAGAACACGTTGTACAGCGCGCCGCAGCTGCCACATGTCCGGCGACCGCTGAGCCTCTTGATGAGCGTGTCATCGTCGACCTCCAGCACCAGCACCGCACGCACGGGCCGGTCGAGCTCACCGAGCAGGGCATCCAGCCGTTCCGCCTGCGGGAGAGTGCGCGGGAAGCCGTCGAACACCACGCCCGTCTCGGCCGCTTCGCCGGCCAGATAGTCCCGCACGATACCGAGGATGACGTCGTCCGGCACCAGTTCGCCCGCGTCCATATAGCGTCGCGCTTCGATGCCCATGGGTGTGCCGCGCCGTACCGCAGCGCGCAGCACATCGCCGGTGGACAGCCGCAGGAGCGTCAGCCGGTCCGCGAGCAGAACGCCCTGCGTTCCCTTCCCCGCTCCGGGCGGCCCGAACAGGATCAGATCCCTTTTCATTCGTTCTGACGCTCGCATGGCTGAGTGGCCGAGTCGCTGAAACGGCGGACGATCCTGTGACGGGAAGTCCCGTTCAAGTCGTCCGCCGTTCTATCAGCCGTTCGACTCCGATCGTGTGACGCGGAGTGACCGGAGGTCACATGTATCGCTGGCGGCCGCGGAACCGGACGCGGCCCTTCTTCATGAAGCCCTCGTAATGACGCAGCAGCATGTGTTGCTGCATCTGTTGCACCGTGTCGAGAGCAACGCCGACCACGATCAGCAGCGACGTGCCGCCGAAGAAGAAGGTATTGCCGAGATTGAAGAAGCCGATGATCCAGAACGGCAGCAGCGCGATCAGTGCCAGGTAGACGGCACCGACGATCGTAACGCGACTGAGCACATAGTCGATGTATTCGGCCGTGCGTGTGCCCGGCTTGACGCCCGGGATGAAGCCGCCCTGCTTCTTCAGGTTCTCCGCCAGGTCGACCGGATTGAAGATGATCGACGTGTAGAAGTACGTGAAGAAGAGAATGAGTAGCGCGTACAGTATGTTGTAGAGCGTTGCGCCCGGCGTCAGGTAGGTCGATGCATTCTGGAGCCAGCCGATGCTGCTGAAGGTTGCGAGCGTGCCCGGAATGATGATAATCGACTGTGCGAAGATGATCGGCATCACGCCCGCGGAGTTGATGCGCAGCGGGATGAAGCTCTTCTGACCTTCACGCACCCGTCCCCGGCCCATGACCTTGCGCGGGATCTGCACGGGGATCTTGCGTGCAGCCATGGTCATGGCCACAACGCCGGCGATCACGGCGACCATGACCGCAATCAGCATGAACACGGCGAACCAGCTGATCACGCCGGTCGTCACCTGCTGCCACGTCGTATATGCGGCGCCCGGGAAGCCCTGGATGATGGAGAAGAAGATCAGCAGCGACATGCCGTTGCCGATGCCCCGCTCCGTGATCTGTTCACCCAGCCACATGACGAACACCGCACCGATCGTGAAGATCAGAGTGCTCGAGATGATGAAGAACAGGCCGGTCGCCTGGACCACGCCGGGCGTCGATTCGTTCAGCGTCTGGAGGAATGCCGAGTAGCCGACTCCCTGCATGACCGCGAGCGCGATCGTGGCGTAACGGGTCCACTGCGTCAGCTTCTTGCGTCCCTCTTCGCCTTCCTTCTGCATCTTCTCGATGGTCGGGAAGACGGCGGCGAGGAGCTGAAACATGATGCTGGCGGAGATGTACGGCATGATGCCGAGCGCCAGTACGGTCGCCTTCGACAGCGCGCCGCCCACGAACATGTCGTATACGCCGAGCAGCGTGTCGGAGTACTGTGCGAACGCCTGCTGGAGCGCGACGTAGTTGACACCCGGAATGGTAATGTGCGCGCCGAACCGGTAGATCAGCAGCACCATGAGCGTGAAGAGAATCTTCTCCTTCAGCTCGGGAACCTTGAAGAGGTTCGGAATCGGGTTCGCCATCGGCTCAGCTCTCCAGCAACTCGATGCTGCCGCCGGCCGCCTCGATCTTCGTGCGGGCCGCCGCGCTCACGCGGTGCGCGCTGATCGTGACCTTCCGCTCCAGCTCGCCCTCCGCCAGGATCTTCACGGGACGGCCCTTGCCGAGATCGATCAGGCGGTGCTCATGCAGCACCTCCGGTGTGATCTCGGTCTCCGCGAGCGCCGCGATGGCGTTGAGGTTCACGATCTCGTACTCGGTACGGAACAGATTGGTGAAGCCGCGCTTCGGCAGGCGGCGCTGAATCGGCATCTGGCCGCCTTCGAACCACGTCGGCGTGCCGTGATGACCGGTACGCGCCTTCTGTCCCTTGTGACCCTTGCCCGACGTCTTGCCTGTGCCCGATCCCGGACCGCGGCCGAGACGCTTGCGGTCCCGGTTGGCGCCCTCGGGTCGTGGCAGCTTGCTCAGATCCGACATGCTACGCCTCTCCCTCCGCGACTTCCTGCACCTCGACCAGGTGTCTGACCTGAAAGAGCATGCCGCGGATCGCGGGATGGTCCTTATGGACGATGGTCTGCTGATGTTTGCGGAAGCCCAGCGCCTCCATGGTGGCGCGGTGCTTCGCCGGTCGGCCGCTCAGGCTGCGGACCTGCGTGATCCGCAGCGCCGTGGGCCTGTCCGCCTTCTTCGCTCTAGCCACGACGACCTCCCAGTCCCAGCTCCTCGACCGAGATGCCGCGCTCGCGCGCCGCACGCTCCGGCGTCACGAGCTGCGCCAGCCCGTCCATCGTTGCGCGCGCGACGTTGATCGGATTGTTCGACCCCTGGCTCTTCGTGAGCACGTCGGTGATGCCGACCGCCTCGAGCACGGCGCGCACCGGACCGCCCGCAATGACACCGGTACCGGCGCCCGCCGGCTTCAGCATCACCTTCGCGGCGCCGTGACGCCCGATCACCTCGTGCGGCAGCGAGCCCGCGACAACGGGCACCTTCGTCATGGCGCGCCGCGCCTGCTCCAGGCCCTTGCGGATGGCCTCCGCGACCTCGTTCGCCTTGCCGAGCGCAATGCCGACATGCCCGGCACGGTCGCCGACCGCGACCAGGGCCGTGAACGAGAAGCGACGTCCGCCCTTCACGACCTTCGCCACGCGGTTCACGAAGATCACGGTCTCGGCCATGTCGGATTCGCGTTCCCGCGATCGACGTCCGCCGTCGCGACCGCCACCGCCACGTTCCTTGTTCCCGCCTGCCTGCGGCTCTCTCGTCATGCTGCGCTGATTCTCCATCGTCGTTTCCGCCCTCAGAACTCGAGGCCGCCCTCGCGGGCACCCTCGGCGAACGCGGCCACGCGCCCGTGGTACTGGTATCCACCGCGATCGAACACGACCCGTGTGATCCCGGCGGCCTTTGCCTTTCCGGCCAGCAGCTTGCCCGCGGCGCGGGCCAGTGCCGTCTTCGTGCCTTCGTCCGAGCCCCGGAGCTCGTCGAGCTCCTTCGTCTGTGTCGAAATGCCCAGCAGCACCTTCCCCGTCGAATCGTCGGAGACGTGCGCCTGGACGTTCTTGTTCGACCGGTGGATCACCATGCGCGGCCGCTCCGCCGTGCCCGCCACTTTCCGGCGCACCCGACGATGCCGGCGCTTCAGCAGATCTTCCCGATCCCGTGTCTTCGTTCTCAGAGCCATTGTCGTCCTCCCGCTACTTCGCGCCGGTCTTGCCGGCCTTGCGCCGAACCTGTTCGCCCTGGTAGCGGATTCCCTTGCCCTTGTAAGGCTCCGGCGGTCGTACCGACCGGATCTCCGCGGCCACCTGGCCGACCTTTTCCTTGTCGATGCCCTCTATGACGACCGTCGTCGGACCGGACGTCGACAGCGTGATCCCCGCCGGTTCCGGATACTGCACCACGTGCGAATACCCCACGTTCAGGACCAGTGTCTTGCCCTTCTTCTCCGCGCGGTAGCCCACGCCGACGATCTCCAGCGTCTTGCGATACCCCGACGTGACGCCCTCGACCATGTTCGCCAGCAGCGCGCGCGTCAGACCGTGGAGTGCACGGTGCTCCTTCGAGTCCGACGGCCGCTTTACCAGCAGCTGTCCGTCCTCCTGCTCCAGGTCCATCTCCGACCGTATCTTCCGGTCCAGCTCGCCCTTCGGCCCCTTCACCTTCACGTTCGCACCAGCGACCGTGATCGTGACATTGGCTGGCACCGGGATCGGCTTTCTGCCGATTCGTGACATGGTTTTCTCCCCCTACCAGACCAGTGCCATGACTTCACCGCCGACCTTGTGCGATCTGGCCTGGCGATCCGACATCATCCCCTTCGATGTCGACACGATCGCGATGCCCAGCCCGCTGCGCACCCGCGGCATCTCGTCCGCTGCCTTGTAGATCCGGCGACCCGGGCGGGACACGCGCTTCACACTGCGGATCACGGCACGGTCCTCGTAATACTTCAGGTAAACGCGCAGCACTCCATGCCGGCCATCATCCAGGACCTTGTAGTCGTGGATGAAATGGTTCTCCTTCAGGATGCGTGCGATCTCTGTCTTCAGCCTGGAGACCGGCAGGTCGACGCGCTTGTGCTTCGCCTGCGAAGCATTCCGTATGCGCGTCAGCATGTCGGCAATCGGGTCGGTCATCATGCGTGTTCTCGTCTCCCATAGTATCCGGCGCTCTCGCCCGGACTTGTGGAATTCACGGGTGAGGGTGAGGGGAGGGTGAGTTCAATGAACTCACCCTCAGCCTGACCCGCTCCCTGCTTTACTACCAGCTGGCCTTCCGGACTCCCGGAATCTCGCCATTCAACGCCATCTCGCGGAAACAGATCCGGCACAGGCCGAACTTCCGCAGGTATGCGCGCGGACGTCCGCAGCGCTTGCAGCGATTGCTGTACCGACCGGCGAACTTCGGCTTCAGCTTGTTCTTCTTGTTCTTTTCGATCAGTCCCTTGCGTGCCATCCTCGATCGGCTCCCGTTAGCTCGCGGCCCCAGCCAGCTCGCCGCTGACCAGAACTGCGGTTTCGCCGCGGAAGGGCATGCCCATTTCCCGCAGCAGCGCGTACGCCTCGTTGTCCTTGTCCGTCGAGGTGACGAACACGATGTCCATGCCGTGCACCTGCGTCACCTTGTCGTAGTCGATCTCCGGAAAGATCAGCTGTTCCTTGACGCCCAGCGTGTAGTTGCCGCGGCCGTCGAACGACCGGGTCGGCACGCCGCGGAAGTCGCGCACGCGCGGGAGCGACACATTGATCAGGCGGTCGAGAAACTCGTACATGCGCGCGCCGCGGAGCGTCACCTTCGCCCCGATCGGCATGCCTTCACGCAGCGAGAAGTTCGAGATCGCCTTGCGCGCCTTCGTCACCACTGCCTTCTGGCCGGTGATGATGCCCAGCTCCTCGACGACGCTGTCCATCAGCTTGGCGTTCTTCGGCGCCTCGCCCAGTCCGACGTTGATGACGACCTTCTCCATGCGCGGAATGCGGTACGGGTTCGTGAATCCGAACTCCGCGCCCAGCTTCGCGCGCACCTGGTCCTCGTAGTATGCCTGCAGTCTCGGCTTCATCTCTGATCTTCCAGTCTCATGCGCCCGAGCGCGGGATCGGATCGCCGCTCCTGGCGGACACCCGTTCCTTCGTGCCATCGGCATCGATGTGCTGGCGCACCCGTGTGGGCTCGCCGGACTTCGGATCGAGCAGCATCACATTGGACGCATGGAGCGGCGCCTCGAACGTGACGATGCCGCCCTCCTGATTCGCCTGCGACGGCCGCGTGTGACGCTTGCGCATGTTCACGCCTTCGACGACGACGCGGTTCTCCTTCGTCAGCACGCGGAGCACCGTACCCTCCTGGCCCGCGAAGTTCCCGCGAATCACGCGCACGCGGTCACCGCGGCGCACATGCAGCTTCTGGCGTACCGGCGCAGTCCGGCGCCGGCCTCCGCCCATTACGGGTCGTGCCATCAGATCACCTCCGGCGCGAGCGAGACGATCTTCATGAACCGCTTCTCGCGCAGTTCGCGGCCGACCGGTCCGAAGATACGGGTCGCCCGCGGCTCACCGGCATCATTGATGATGACGGCGGCATTGTCATCGAACCGGATGTAGGAGCCATCCTGGCGCCGCACTTCCTTCGCGGTGCGTACGACGACGGCCTTCGCTACCTCCCCCTTCTTCACGGTGCCGTTCGGCAGCGCGTCCTTGATGGCCACGACGATGATGTCGCCAACCGATGCGTACCTGCGGCCGGAGCCGCCGAGCACACGAATGCACAACGCCTCCTTCGCGCCGGAGTTGTCGGCAATCTTGAGTCTGGTCTCCTGCTGGATCATTGCCGACTCCTCACTTCGCCTTTTCGACGACTTCGACCAGGCGCCAGCGCTTCTGTTTCGACAACGGTCGCGTCTCCACGATCCGTACGACGTCGCCCTGGCGCGCCTGACCGTCCTCGTCGTGCGCGTAATACTTCTTCGTGCGCACGACCTGCTTGCTGTACAGCCGATGCGCGACGCGTCGTTCGACGCCGACGACCACCGTCTTCTCCATCTTGTCGCTCAGTACGGTACCCACACGTACCTTGCGCCTGTTGCGTTCCGTCTCGTTCATTTCAGCCATGACTCAGCTCCCGCTCACGCAGGATGGTCTTCATTCTCGCTATGTCGCGCCGCAGCGATTTCAGCAACGCCGGATTCTCCAGCTCCTGGGTCGCGCCCCGGAATCGAAGACGGAACAGCTCGTCCTTCGCCTGAAGGATCTGATCGCGAATTTCCTCGTCGTTCAGATCGCGGATGTCCGCACTGTTCACGTCTTGCCCCCTTCCGCGCTGGCACGCTCACGCGACACCAGCTTGCACTTCACCGGTAGCTTGGCAGCGGCGAGCGCGAACGCCTCCCGTGCCAGCTTGTCCTCGACGCCCTCGATCTCGAACATGACGCGGCCCGGCTTCACCACGGCTACCCACAGCTCCGGGTTGCCCTTGCCCTTGCCCATCCGCGTCTCCGCCGGCTTCTTCGTTACCGGCTTGTCCGGGAAGATCCGGATCCAGACCTTGCCGCCGCGCTTGATGTGACGGGTCATCGCCACGCGTGCCGCCTCGATCTGCCGATTCGTGATCCAGCCGGGCTCCGTCGTCTGGAGACCGTAATCGCCGAAGGCGACCGTGTTGCCGCGCGTCGCCATGCCGCGGGTACGGCCCTTCTGCTGCTTCCTGTATTTGACTCTCTTTGGTGCCAGCATTGCTCGAGCCCTTCCTAGACACCCGTCGAGTACGTGCGGCCGCGGCGGTCCTCGACCACCTCGCCCTTGAAGATCCAGACCTTCACGCCGATCGTGCCGTACGTCGTCTTCGCGGTGGAGATCGCGTAATCAATGTCCGCGCGCAATGTGTGCAGCGGCACGCGGCCCTCATGGTAGCCCTCGACGCGCGCGATCTCCGCACCGCCGAGCCGGCCGCCGACCTTCACGCGGATGCCCTCGGCACCCGCACGCATCGCGCTCTGCACCGAACGCTTCATCGCGCGGCGGAACGAGATACGCTGCTGCAGCTGATGCGCGATGCTGTCCGCGACCAGCTGCGCTTCCAGTTCCGGCCGCTTGATCTCCTCGACATTGATGGAGACCTCGCTCTTCGTCAGGTGGGCCAGCTCGTCGCGCAGCTTGTCCACCTCGGCGCCCTGCTTGCCGATGACGACGCCCGGCCGGGCCGTATGCACCGTCACCACGATCTTCTGCGGCTTGCGATCGATCTCGACCTGCGCCACGGCCGCATGCGACAGCCGCTGGTGCATGTACTTGCGGATCGTCTCGTCTTCCTGCAGCAGATCCGCGAACGCTCGCTCGGCGTACCAGCGCGACCGCCACGGCTTCACGATGCCGAGCCGGAACCCGCGCGGATGGGTCTTCTGTCCCATGACCTACTCCTTACGCCCGCGCCGTGAGCGCGAACCTGTGTTACGCGCCGCGTCGGTACCGACGGCAACGATGATGTGGCTGGTCGGATGCTGGATCGGTGCCGCGCGGCCCATGGCCGCGGCACGCCACCGCTTCAGACGCGGCCCCTCGTTGATGTAGGCCTCCGTTACGACGAGTTCGTCGACATCGACGAACTCGCCGGCCAGATCGGCCTTCGACCGCGCGTTCGCGACTGCGGAGCGCAGCGTCTTGTCGATCTGCTCTGCGGCCTTCTTCTTCGTGAACTGCAGAATCGCGTACGCCTCGCCCACGCTCTTGCCGCGGATCAGGTCGATGACCAGCCGCATCTTGCGTGCGCTCTGCCGATTGTACTTGCTGATTGCCCGGGCTTCCATCATTCGCCTACTTCGTCGGTTTGGATCGCTTGTCCGCCAGCTTGCCGCCATGACCGCGGAACAACCGGGTCGGCGCAAACTCGCCGAGCTTGTGGCCGACCATGTTTTCCGAGATATACACCGGCACGAACTTGTTGCCATTGTGCACGGCCAGCGTGTGACCGACGAAGTCCGGCGAGATCGTCGATGCGCGCGCCCAGGTCTTGATGACCTTCTTCTCGTTCCGGGAGTTCATGCCGTGAAGCTTCAACATCAGCTTGTCGTCGATGAACGGGCCCTTTTTCGTCGATCGGCTCATAGTCTCTTCCGTACGTTACGGCTCATGTCGTCGCCTTGCCGCGCTTGCGGCCGCGCACGACCAGCTTGTTCGACTGCTTCTTCTTCTTGCGCGTCTTCACGCCCTCGCGCTTGCCCCACGGCGAGACCGGCGGACGCCCGCCCGACGTCTTGCCCTCGCCTCCACCCAGCGGGTGGTCGACCGGGTTCATGGCGACACCGCGCACCTTCGGACGACGGCCCCGCCAGCGCATTGCACCGGCCTTGCCGACCGACTGCTGGTCGTGATCGACGTTGCCGATCTGGCCGATCGTGGCGAAGCACTCCTTGCGCACCATCCGCACTTCGGTCGATGGCAGACGCACCGTGACGTAGTCGCCTTCCTTCGCGACCACCTGCGCGCTGGCACCGGCTGAGCGCACGATCTGGCCGCCCTTGCCGAGCTTCAGCTCGATGTTGTGCACCACCGTACCGAGCGGGACCTCCGCCAGCGGCAGGCAGTTGCCCGTCCTGATGTCCACGCCCGCGCCCGCCACGATGGCATCGCCCTGCGCCAGGCCGCGCGGATGGAGGATGTAGCGCTTCTCGCCATCCTCGTAATGGATCAGCGCGATGTTGGCCGAACGGTTCGGATCGTACTCGATATGGGCGACCTTGCCGACCACGCCGTGCTTGTCGCGCCGGAAATCGATCCGCCGATACTGCCGCTTGGCACCGCCACCCCGCCGACGCGACGTGATGTGGCCGTGATGGTTGCGTCCGCCCGTCTTCTTCACGGGCTCGAGCAGGGACTTTTCCGGTTCCCCACGCGTGATCTCGTCGAAAACCGTGACCGAGCGGAAGCGCGTGCCCGGTGTCATCGGCCTGAATTTCTTGATCGGCATCAGACCCCCTCGTATACGTCGATCGAGTCACCCTCGACCAGCTTCACCAGGGCCTTCTTGTAGCCCGATTTGCGGCCGGTGCTGCGGCCGACGCGCCGGACCTTGCCCGGGTAGTTCGCCGTCCGCACATCGGCGACGGTCACATTGAACAGCTCCTGCACGGCGCTGCGGATCTCGATCTTGTTCGAATCCTTCGCCACGATAAACGTGTACGTCTGCCGCTCTTCCTGGAGCATCGCCGACGCCTCGGTCACGACCGGGCGAATGATGACTTCGCGCGCATCACGCATGCGCTACCTCCTGAGCCCGCTCCAGCGCCGGGGTCTCGATGATCAGTGTGTCGGCCCACAGCAGGTCATACGCCGACTCCTGACCGAACGACCGCACGAGCACGCCCGGAATGTTACGCGCGGAACGGTGCACGATCGGCTTGTGGCCGTCCGTGAGCACCAGCACGTTCAGCTCCGCATTCTGCGGCACACCGGCCGCGGCGAGCAGCGCGGCGATCGCCTTCGTCTTCGGCGCCTCGAGCTGGATCGCGTCGATCAGGTAGATGCCGCCATCCTGCGCGCGCACGTTGTACGCCGAGCGACGGGCGAGCCACTTGACCTGCTTCGGCACATCCTGCCTGAAGTTGCGGTTCGGCCGCGGACCGAACACGCTGCCGCCGCCGCGCCACTGAGGCGAGCGGATCGAGCCCTGCCGCGCGCGTCCCGTGCCCTTCTGCCGCCACGGCTTGCGAGCGCCGCCCGCGACATCGGCCCGGGTCTTCGTCGACGCCGTGCCCTGCCTCTGGTTCGCCAGATACGCCTTCACGACCTGCCACATGGCAGCCTCGTGAACCGCCCCGTCGAACAGGACTTCGGGCAGATCGCGATCGCCCGTCTTTTCGCCTTCGGCCGTTATGACCGGTGCCTTGTACATCTCAGTTCTCCCGATAATCCGCATTACATCTTGCGGATGAATACCAGACTGTTGCGCGAGCCGGGAACGGCGCCGCGGATGTAGATCAGATTCCGGTCCGCGTCCACGCGCTCCACGCGCAGATTGCGTACGGTCTGCTGCGCGTTGCCCATCTGGCCGGGCATCTTCTTGCCCTTGATGACGCGCGACGGGTTCGTGCCCGGACCGATCGACCCCGGATTGCGCTTCCTCGGGTGGCCGTGGCTCGCCGGCCGGCCGCGGAACCCGTGGCGCTTGACCACACCCTGGAAGCCGCGGCCCTTCGTCGTGCCGGTCACCCGGATCTTGTCACCCTCCTGGAACTGGTCCACCTTCAGTTCCTGGCCCAGCTCGTAGCCATCGACCGACTCCACACGGAACTCTTTGAGTGTCCGCGGCGCGTAGTCGATCCCGGCCTTCTGTGCGTGACCGAGCTCCGCCTTCGGCGTGCGATTCTTCTTCAGCGCGTCGAATCCCAGCTGCAGCGATCCGTACCCGTCCGCCTCCGGATTCCGGATTTGCGTGACCGGACACGGTCCCGCCTCGATCACGGTGACCGGAACCGCAGCGCCGCCGTCACTGAAGATCTGGGTCATGCCCAGCTTCCGTCCGATGATTCCTGCCATGGCTCAGACCTGCCTAATCCACCTTGATCTCGACATCGACGCCGGCCGGAAGATCCAGCTTCGTGAGCGCGTCGATCGTCTGGGGACGGGAGTCAATGATGTCGATGACCCGCTTGTGGGTCTTCAGCTCGAACTGCTCCCGGCTCTTCTTGTCGATGTGCGGCGAGCGCAGCACGGTCCAGCGCTGAATCCGCGTCGGCAGCGGAATCGGTCCGCTCACCTTCGCGCCGCTCTTCTCGGCCGTGCGTACGATGTCGCTCGCTGTCTGATCGATCACCGCGTGATCGAACGCCTTCAGCCGAATTCGAATCTTGCCGTTTGCCATATTTCCTGAGATGCAGGGTTAGGGTGTGGGTGAGGGTGAGGAGGGAGAGGGGCTCGCCCTCCTCACCCTCACCCTCTCCCTCACCCTGCTACTGTATTACTTCCGTGACCACGCCGGCGCCGACCGTGCGGCCGCCCTCGCGGATCGCGAACCGCAGCTCCTTCTCCATGGCGATCGGCATGATCAGCTCGATCTCCATCTGGATGTTGTCGCC
>Ga0299914_10002129_pt1 | contig 13511 bp, 9 predicted proteins | sample RVTome_10_FD_201361 | JGI IMG/M metagenome (GOLD analysis project Ga0299914, IMG submission 201361) | Soil microbial communities from uranium-contaminated site in the Upper Colorado River Basin, Wyoming, United States - RVT153D57 (version 2) ...
CCAGCGCGTGGCCGGCGGCGTCGCGGGCGTGGACGCAGGTGTAGCCGACCGGCTTCGAGTCGGTCGCCCCTCCGGGGCCGGCGATTCCGGTGATCGCGCAGGCGACGTCGGCTCCGAAGCGATCGAGCGCTCCGGCGGCCATCGCCTCGGCGACCTGCGGTGAGACCGCGCCGTGGCGCTCGATCAGCGCCGGTTCGACCGCCAGCAGCTCCGACTTGGCCCGGTTGGAGTAGGCGACGATCGAGCCCGCGACGTACCGGGAGGCGCCGGGGACGTCGGTCAGGCGGGCGGCGAGCAGGCCGCCCGTCGACGATTCGGCGAGCGCGATCGTCCGCCCGCGCAGGAGCTCGGCGAGTTGCTCGTCGATCGTCGTTCCGTCGACGCTGAACAGGAACCTGCCGTGGCGCGCCGCGATCCCCTCCACCAGGCGCTCGCCGGCCTCCTCGGCGCCGGGGCGGTTGCGGACGTCGATCTCGAGCTCCCCGCGGCGCAGGCAGGTCGTGATCTCGAGCGCCCCGAGGTCGACCTCGTCGGCGATCTCGCGCAGCGACTTCGCGATCTCCGACTCGGGAATTCCGAACAGCCGGACGGTCCGCGTCCGGAACGGCTCCGTCCGCTCGAGGACCGCCCGCACTTCGGCGCTCGCGACCGCGCGCGGCCACATCTCGTGCAGCTCGCGCGGCGGCCCCGGCATGACGATCACGACCGGGCGATCAGTCACGGCGACGACGAGGCCGGGCGCGGTCCCGGCGGGATCGACGGTCGTCGCCCCCCGCGGGACCATCGCCTGCTTCCGCGTTCCCTCCCGCATCGCCTCGGGGTCGAAGCGGGCTCGCCGGGCGAAGCCGGCGACGATCGCGGCGATTCGCTCCTCCATCGCCCGGTCGAGGACCAGCGGCAGGCCGGCGAAGCGGGCGACGATCTCCGTCGTCAGGTCGTCGGCGGTCGGTCCCAGTCCGCCGCTGGTGACGATCAGGTCGCAGCCCTCGCCGGCGAGGAAGCGAAGCGCCGACTCGAGGTCGGCCGGGCGATCGCCGACGACGACGAGCTCGGCGACCTCGACGCCGAGCTCGGCGAGGCGCTCGGAGATCCAGGGGCCGTTCCGGTCGCTGATCCGGCCGCTGATCACCTCGGTGCCGGTGACCAGGATCCCCGCCCGCACCGGCCGCGCCGCCGCGCTAGCACCACCAGGATCGCGCTTCGCCCCGGAATCACCGCTCCCTTGTCGTGGCTCCGCGCTCACGGACACCCCGGCCCCGGGTCGGGCGCCGGGCGAAGCCGGCCCGGCGGCCGGATCCGGTAGGCGGTCGGCCCCTCCGCCTCGGGAAGCGCGCGGCGCTCGCCGTCGAGGAAGAGGCGAACCTGATCGGGCTCGTACCCGGACGGGAAGCCGAGCCTGAACCGCTCGGCCTCGAAGAGCTCCTCGCTTCCCTCCGGCAGCACCTGGCCGTCGACCAGCGGTCGATCGCCGTCGCCGACGAGGCAGACGCGGACGTCGTCGCGGAGGACGAGGCGCAGCCGCACCGGGCCCTCGGCGGCCTGCGAGCGGTTGCGGGCGGCGTCGCGCCGCCGCTCCTGGCGATCCTGGCGCGCCTGACGCCGCTCCGCGCGGTCGCCGCTGCCGTCGTCGTCGTCGTCGCCGCCCGTCAGCCCGAGAAGCAGGAGGAAGACGACGATCACGGCGGCGCCGACGCCGGCGATCGGTCCCCACCGGGGGCCCCGCGGACGCTCGTCGAGCCGCCGCCGCCGCTCGAGCACCGGCTCGCCCGCGACCGGGTACGCGGGACGCTTCGGCGCCTCGACCTGGCGGCGGAACTCGTCGACGAGGGCGTCGGCGTCGAGCCCGAGGACGCGTGCGTATGTGTGCAGGAAGCCCTTCGCGTAGGCGTGGCTGGGGAGCACGTCCCAGTCCTCGCTCTCGAGCGCCCGCAGGTACTTGGTGCGGATCTTGGTCCGCTCCTCGACCGTTCGCACGTCGAGCCCCTGGCGCGTGCGGGCGCCCTTCAGCACCTCCCCGATCTGCATTTCGCCGCGGTCGTCGTACTCCGCCATCGGGCCATATTGTCGCTATCGCACGCGACGGGCGGCCTCGCCGCCCGCCTCAGGAGCGCAGCCGCTCGAGCTCGCTGCGATCGACTTCGGCGCCCGCGGCGCCCGCGCCGGCGGCGCCCTCGGCTCGGGACTCCGCTTCGCCGTCGCGCTGTCCGAGCAGCCGCGGGAGGTCGGCCATCGAGACCAGGACCTGTCGCGGCTTCGAACCCTCGTAGCCGGAGATGATCCCCCGCCGCTCGAGCATGTCGATCAGCCGGCCGGCGCGGGTGTAGCCGACCCGGAGCCGGCGCTGGAGCATCGACACCGATGCGGTCTCGCTCTCGACCACGATCCGGGCCGCATCGGCGAGCAGGTCGTCGGCGTCGGCGTCGAGCTCGCCCTCGGAGGATCCCGCCTCGAGCTCGGCGTGGTCCTCGAGCAGCTCGGGATCGAAGTCGGGCTCGCCCTGGCGCGACCAGTGCCCGCAGAGCCTCGCGATCTCCTCCTCGGTGACGAAGGCCCCCTGGATCCGCTGCAGCTTCGACGTCCCGACCGGCCGGAAGAGCATGTCGCCCTGGCCGAGCAGGCTCTCGGCGCCGCCCTGGTCGAGGATCACGCGCGAGTCGACCTGGGAGGCGACGGCAAACGCGATCCGGGCCGGGATGTTGACCTTGATCGTTCCCGTGATCACGTCGGTCGAGGGCCGCTGGGTCGCGAGGACGAGGTGGATTCCGACCGCGCGCGACTTCTGCGCCAGGCGGATGATCGAGTCCTCGACCTCGGCCGGGGCGACCATCATCAGGTCGGCGAGCTCGTCGATCACGCAGAGGATGTGCGGCAGGGGCGGCTCGCCCGAGCGCTTGCGGGTCCGGTTGAGCTCGGCGAGGTTGCGTGCCCGGGCCTCCCCCATCACCGAGTACCGGCTCTCCATCTCGCCGATCAGATTGGCGAGCACGTTCGCGGCCAGCCTCGGGTTGGTGACGACGGGCGTCAGCAGGTGCGGAAGTCGCTCGTAGTGGTTGAGCTCGACCCGCTTCGGATCGACGAGCACCAGGCGAACCTCGTTCGGCGAGGCGTGCATCAGGATCGAGCTGAGGACCGCGTTGATGCAGCCCGACTTCCCCGAGCCCGTGGTCCCGGCGACGAGCGCGTGCGGCATCAGGGCGAGGTCGGTCGACACCGCCTGTCCGGCGACGTCGCGACCGAGCCAGGCGAGGAGCGGCGACGAGCCCTGGGGGCGGCCGTCGTAGATGTCGCCGAGGCGAACCATGCGCCGGCGCTGGTTGGGGACCTCGACGCCGACCGCCTTCTTGCCCGGGATCGGCGCCAGGATCCGGATGTCCGTCGACGCCAGCGCGTAGGCGAGGTCGTCCTTGAGCTGAGCGATCTTCGCGACCTTCGTCCCCGGGGCCAGCTGGAGCTCGTAGCGGCTGACGTGGGGGCCGCTCACGGTGCCGGTCAGCCGCGCCTCGATCCCGAAGTGCCGCAGCGCCTCGAGCAGGGCGCCGGCGACGGCCTCGCGATCCTTGATGTCGGGGCCGGGGTCGGCCTTGCCGCGGACGAGCACCTTCACCGGCGGTGGTTCGTAGGCGATCTCATCCGAGGCGGTGACCCCGTCACGGCGGTTGCCCATCGGCGTCCGGGCGACATCGGCTGCCGCGCCGGCCGCCGGCGCCTGCTCGCCGTCGGCACTCGGCTCATCGTCCTCGTCAGCAGCCAGTGCGGCCTCCTCGTACGAGTACTGGTCGGAGACCTCCGCCTCGGTGACATCGTCGTCGCCCCATTCCCCGCGCTCGAGCTGTTCGGTGCCGGCCTCCTCCGCGTCGGCTACCGGCGGGTCGGCAGGCTCGGGCTCGAGCCTTCGAGTGATCTCGATGTCGGCCGCGGCGTCATCGCCCCAGCCGTCGTCGGGGGACCGGTCGGCGGTCATCATCGCCCCGGCGATCTCGCGGGTTCCGTCGCCGGCCCGGTGGGCGAGGCGCCTCGCGCCGGCGCCGAGATCGGCGATCGTCCTGCCGCTCAGCAGCAGCAGGCCGGACGCGAGCATCAGCAGCGCGAGGATGTGGGCGCCGGCGCGCTGGAACAGGGTCGAGGCCGCCCAGTAGAGCGTCTCGCCCGCCGCGCCGCCGTGCTCGCTGAAGAACGCCGGATCGAAGTATCCGCGGCGCGCCGGGCCCTCGCCCCCGAGGCCCGCGGTCTCGGCCGCGAAGGCGAGCAGCAGGCCGCAGAGCACCAGCACCCCGCCCGCCGAGGTCGCCGAGGGGGCCGGAAGCAGCGGCCGCGCGATCAGCGCCCCGCCCCAGGCTGCCAGCGCAACCGGAACGACGTAGGCGACCTGGCCGACGAGGTTCGCGAACGCCGCATCGAGGCGGCCGCCGATCGCTCCGCCGTCGCCGTCGAGGTAGAGGACGGACGCGAGATAGACGCCAGCGGCGATCAGCGCCAGGCCGATCAGGTCGTAGTGGCGCTGCTCGAGGCCGTCGACGAGCCCGCGCGCTCGCCCGCCGGGCCCGGTCGAGCGGGCGCGGGATGCGGGCTTGCGGTTTCGGGCCCAGGGCAGGTTCATGCTCAGCGATGAACGGCGCGCGCTCGGCGCCGCCCGGAGGAGTTCTTCGACGCCTCATCCCCCTCCCCTGCGTGGGCGCCGGGCCGCCGGGAAGGTGGCCGGACGGCGCGTAAATTCGCGCTAAAAGCTTCCGGCCGGAGCTCTGCGGAGGGCTAACCTTGTGCCCATGCTCGCAAGCGGCACCACGACCGGTCGCGTGCTGGTCGTCGAGGACGACGACGCGATCGTCGACGTGCTGCGGCGAACGCTGCGTCAGGAGGGTCACGAGGTGCGTGCCGCAACCGACGGTGAGCAGGCGCTGAGCACCGCCGCGGAGTTCGTCCCCGACCTGATCATCCTCGACCTCGGGCTGCCGGGGATGGACGGCGTCGAGGTCTGCCGGCGCCTGCGCGCCGACGGCGACGTTCCGATCCTGATCCTGACCGCGCGCTCGGAGCTCGACGACCGGGTCGAGGGCCTCGACTCGGGCGCCGACGACTACCTCGTGAAGCCGTTCGAGCGCCAGGAGCTGCTGGCGCGGATGCGCTCGCTGATGCGCCGGCGCCCGCCGCGCGGGAGCGCGGCCCTGGTCGTCGGCGACCTCCGCCTCAACTCCGATCGGCACGAGGCGGTGCGCGGGGAGCGCGAGCTCGAGCTCACCAACCGCGAGTTCGAGCTGCTCGAGTACCTGATGCGAAACGAGCGCCTGGTCGTCTCGCGGGAGCGCCTGCTCGAGGAGGTCTGGGGCTACGACCCGCTGGCGATGACGAACACGATCGACGTCTTCATCTCGAATCTGAGGCGCAAGCTCGAGCAGGACGGGGAGCCGCGCATGCTCCACACCAAGCGGGGCGCCGGCTACGTCCTTCGTCCGGCCGCGGACGATGTCGCCTGAGGCGCTCCTGAATCGGCTGCGGGCGATCCGGCTCTTCCCCCGTCGCTGGTCGGTCCGCCGCCGAATCGCCGCCGTCTCGGCGACGATCACGTTCGTCATCCTCGTCGCCTTCGCGCTCGTCGTCGGGCGGCTGGTGAGCGATCAGCTGACCAGCGACTTCAGAGACGAGTTGCGGTCGTCGGTGACCCAACTCGCGCTCAGCGCGGAGATCGTGCCGACGCTTGAGGGTCCCGGGCTCGAGCTTCAGCGGCCGATCAGCAACGTACCGATGAACGACGCCGCGATCCGAGTGGTCGACCAGACCGGCGTACCGTTGCCGGGAGACCAGCTACCGGCGCCCGATCTCGGCCCGCCATTGCCCGGCACCATCGTCGAGGTTGGGGAATACGAGGTCGCGTCCCAGTCGATCGAGAAGACCGCTCTTGGCGGCCCGGTGTTCGTCCAGTACGCCCGCAGCACCGCCTCGCTCGACAAGACGATCGGACGCCTGTGGCTGTTCCTGATCGCCGGCGTGCTCGGCGGCGCCGTGCTCGCCGCGCTCGCCGGGCTCGCCGTCGCCGGGCGGGCGATGCGCCCGGTGACCTCCCTCACAGCGACGGCGCGCGAGATCGCCGCGACCCGCGACCCGTCGACCAGGATCCCACGGCCGGGGAGCGACGACGAGGTCGCCGAGCTCGCGCGGATCCTCGACGAGATGCTGCGCGAGCTCGACGCCGCGCGCTCGGAGGCCGAGCACATGGTCCAGGTGCAGCGGGAGTTCGTCGCCGACGCGTCGCACGAGCTCCGCACCCCGCTGACGAGCATCCTCGCCAACCTCGAGCTGCTTCAGGAGAGCCTCGAGAGCGGAACGCCGAACGGCGAGGAGGCCGAGATCGTCGACGGGGCGCTGCGCTCCTCGCGGCGGATGCGGTTGCTCGTCTCCGACCTGTTGCTGCTCGCCCGTGCCGACGCCGGTCGAACCGGAGTCCGCCGTCGCTGCGACCTCGCCGCGGTCGCGGCCTCGGCGCGCGACGAGGTGAGGGCGTTCGCGCCAGACCACGAGCTCGTCCTCGAGGCGCCGCAGCCGGTCACGGTCGACGGCAACGACGAGGAGCTCCACCGACTGATCCTCAACCTGCTGGAGAACGCCGTCCGGCACACCCCGCCCGGCACGCGGGTGTCGACGACGCTCGCCCGGAGCGGCGGCGAGGCGGTGCTCGCCATCGTCGACGACGGTCCCGGCCTCCCCGAGGCGCTCGGCGACCAGGTGTTCTCGCGCTTCGTCCGCGGGGGCGGACCGGCCGACGTCGCCGCCGACGCCGGCACCGGCCTTGGGCTGGCGATCGTCAAGGCCGTCGCCGAGTCGCACGGCGGCGGCGTTGCGGCCGGGCGCAGCGACGGCGGCGGCGCCCGGTTCGAGGTCCGGCTCCCCCTCGCCGAGGCGGCGATTCCGGCGGGGACGGCCGCCGGCTGATCCAAGCGTTTCTTTAGCCTTCCTTAACAACCCGGGCTACTCTTTCCACTGGACGAGACACCCGCCCACCGGGGACCCCCTCAACATCCCCCTCGATGGGCGAGCTTGGTCAGTTGGCCAGGCGGGCCGCCGGGTTTCTCCCTCCCTGAACCCGGCGGCCCATCTTTACCGACACCCACCGCCGCCTCCTCCACCGCATGTGTGTCCGGCGGCGGCGTTGCGCCGCCGCAGATGCAGGTGAGGCGCCGAAGGCGCCGCAAGGGTATGTGTCCGGGTGCGGCGGGTCTGTAGCTAGATCTCGACGACGACCGGGAGCACCATCGGGCGGCGACGGAGGCGGTCGTAGACGAAGGCGGCGATGTCGTCGTGGAGGTCGTCCTCGAGCAGCATCGGGTCGCGGGGACCGTCTCCACCCTTGCCGGCGCCGCTGATCGTCGCCTCGACGACGTCGCGGAGCTCGGCGATCAGGTCCTCGATCGCCTCCTGGTCGAGGAACGGGACGCCCCGGAAGATGATCTCCGGTGGGGCGACCGACGAGCCGTCGTCAGCCGACACCGTGGCGACGACGATGAAGATCCCGTCGGCGGACAGCCGGCGGCGGTCGCGCAGCGCGACATCGTCGGGATCGCCGATGTCGACGCCGTCGACGAAGATCATCCCGGCATGGACGTCGTCGCCGAACGCGGCGCCGTTGGCGCCGATCTCGAGCGCGAGGCCGTTGCGCCCGACGAAGACCCGCTCGGGGTCGATCCCGACCGCGTCGGCGAGATCGGCGTGGAGGCGGAGCCGCTTGTGGTCGCCGTGAGCCGGGAAGGCGTAGCGCGGGCGGGTGAGGTTGAGCATCAGCTTGAGCTCCTCCCGCGAGCCGTGCCCGGAGACGTGGATCGGGGCGTCGGCCGCGGTCACTACCCGGGCGCCGATCTCGTAGATGCGGTCGATCGTCTCGTTCACCGCCCGCTCGTTGCCGGGGATCGAGGTGGCCGAGAAGATCACGGTATCGCCCGAGTGGAGCTCGATGTCGCGGTGCTCGTGGTGGGCCATCCGCCGCAGCGCCGACAGCGGCTCGCCCTGGCTTCCGGTCGAGATCGCGATCACGCGCTCGTCGGGGAAGTCCTCGATCTCCTTCGGTGAGATCAGCAGCCCGTCGGGGGCGTTGGCGATGCCGAGGCTGCGGGCGATGTTGAAGTTCTTGCGCATCGAGCGGCCGACCAGGGCGACCCTGCGGTCGAGCTGCGCCGCGGCGTCGACCACCTGCTGGACGCGGTGGACGTTGGAGGCGAAGCAGGTGACGATCGCGCGCCCCTCGCAGCGCGAGAACTCGCTGATCAGCGCCGGTCCGACGCTGGCCTCGGAGGCGACGACGCCCGGGCGGTCGGCGTTGGTCGAGTCGCCGTAGAGGCAGAGGACCCCCTCCTCCCCGAGCGCGGCGAGCCGGGCCAGGTCCGCCGGCCGGCCGTCGACGGGCGTCTGGTCGAAGCGGTAGTCGCCGGTGACGAGCACGGCCCCGAGATCGGTGTGGAGGGCGACCGCGCGCGCGTCCGGGATCGAGTGCGACATGTGGATCGTCTCGATCTCGAACGGGCCCGCCGCCGTCCGCTCGCCGGCCTCGAGGGTGACCAGCGGGGCGTCGCGGATCTTGTGCTCCTCGAGCTTCGATCGGACCAGGCCGATCGTCAGCGGGCCGCCGTAGATCGCCGCCGGCATTCCGATCTCACGCAGCACGTAGGGCAGCGCCCCGACGTGGTCCTCGTGGCCATGGGTGAGCACGATCGCCTCGATGTCCTCGCCCCGGCCTCGCAGCGACGAGAAGTCGGGCAGCACGAGGTCGATCCCGTGCATCTCCGTGGTCGGGAACATCAGGCCGGTGTCGACGATGACGATGCGCCCCTCCGACTCGACGACGGCCATGTTCTTGCCGATCTCCCCCAGTCCGCCGAGGGGGAGGATCCGGATCGCGCTAGCCACCGATCAGCTCGCCCCCGCGGCTGAGAGGAGGCCCTGACGCTCGAGCGCGGCCCGCACGGTCGCCCGCTCGCCGGCGCTCGCGGGGACGAGCGGGAGGCGGAGGTTGGCGGCGGCGAGCCCGAGCGCCTCGAGCGCCGTCTTGACCGGAATCGGGTTCGGCGCCACGGTCAGCGCCGCGTAGATCGGCGCGAGCTCGCGGTCGATCTCGGCCGCGCGCTCGTGATCGCCCTCGGCGACCGCCTCGTAGATCTCGCGCATCCGCGGGCCGACGACGTGCGAGGCGACGAGGATCCCCCCCACTCCGCCGAGCTCGAGCGTGCGCAGGAAGACCTCGTCGTTGCCCGCCAGCAGGTCGAGCCCGTCGATCGGGCCGAGCTCGGCGTTGTTGGCCTGCTTGACGGCGACGACGTTCGGGATCTCGGCGAGCTCGGCGAGCAGGTCCGGCGGGAGGTTGACGACGCAGCGCGATGGGATGTTGTAGAGGACGATCGGCGTTCCCGCCGCGGCCTCGGCCACCGCCTCGAAGTGGGCTCGCAGGCCGGTCCGGTTCGGCTTGTTGTAGTACGGGGTGACGACGAGCGCAGCGTCGGCGCCGAGCCGGCAGGCGTCGCGGGTCAGCTCGACGCTGTGGCGGGTGTCGTTCGACCCGGTGCCGGCGATCACGGTCGCCCGGTCGCCGACCTCGTCGAGCACCGCCTCGACCAGCCGCAGCTTCTCGCCGTCGTCGAGGGTCGGCGACTCCCCCGTCGTCCCGGCGACGACGAGCCCGTGCGAGCCGTGGTCGACGAGATGGTGGGCGAGCCGTCGCGCGGCGTCGAGGTCGAGCGCGCCGTCGTCGGCGAAGGGCGTGGCCATCGCCGTTATCACTCCGCGGATCGGGGTCATCGCCCTAAGTATCGCGAGCCGCGAAGACGGGTGGCGTCCGGTCCGCCCACGGGCGCGCGCACTCGAGCTGGGCGGCGACGCGGATCAGCAGGTCCTCGCGGCCGTAGGCGGCGACGAGCTGCACCCCCACCGGCAGGCCGTCGGCGCTCCAGCGCAGGGGCAGCGAGATCGCCGGCTGTCCGGTGACGTTGACGATCGCGGTGAAGGCCCCCTGCGGGACGCCCCGGGTGAACGCGGCGAGCGGGTCCGGGCCGGAGTCGTCGTGGGTGCCGAGCGGGACGGGCGGCTCCGCCATCGTCGGGGTCAGCAGGAGGTCGAACCCGGACTCGTGCCAGGCCGCGATCGCCCGCGTGACCGCCTGGTGCAGGCCGACGGCGCGCAGGTAGCGGCCGGAGTCGCGCTCGCGTCCGATCTCGGCCAGGGCCCAGGTCAGCGGCTCGACGTCGGCGGCGCCGATCTCGCGGCCGATCGCGGCGCCGATCTGCCCGAGCGCGGCCGCCTGGGCCGCTGCCCAGCGGGTGAGGAACGCGTCCTCGAGGCCGAGCTCGCCGACCGTCCGGGCGTCGGCCGGGGCGGACTCGACGACCTCGTGGCCGAGCGACGCGAGCAGATCGCCGGCGCCTCGGGCCGCCGCGGCGCACTCGGGATCGGAGCGCAGCCCGGGCACCGCCGGGTCGACCGCCAACCCGACCCTGAGCGGCGCCGGGTCGGCCGCGAGCTCGTCGACGTACGGACGGGCGGGGGCCGGCGCGACGTAGGGGTCGCCGGGCGCCGGGCCCTCGACCGCGTCGAGGACGGCGGCGGTGTCGCGGACGGTTCGCGAGACGATCAGCTCGACCGTGAGGCCGGAGAAGTCGCCGAGCGGACCCGGTGAGACCCGCTGACGGGTCGGCTTCAGCCCGACGAGGCCGCAGGCGCTGGCGGGGATCCTGATCGACCCGCCGCCATCCGAGGCGTGGGCGACGGGGACGATCCCCGCCGCGACCGCCGCAGCGGCGCCGCCGCTCGAGCCCCCGGCGGAGCGCTCCGGGTCCCACGGGTTGCGGGTCGGCCCGTAGGCCTCGGGCTCGGTCGTCGGCTGGATCCCGAGCTCGGGAACGTTGGTCTTCCCGATCGTCACCAGCCCCGCGGCGCGAAAGCGCTCGGCGAGCACGCTGTCGACCGGCGCCCTGAAGTCGAGGTCCCTGAGCACCCGCATCCCGAGGTGAAGCGGCTGACCGCGGAGGCTGGCGCCGAGGTCCTTGAGCAGGAACGGCACGCCGGCCAGCGGGCCGTCGACGGCGGCGGCGAGATCCCGCGCCTCGTCGTAGAGGTCGTGGACGATCGCGTTGAGCCGCGGGTTGACGTCTTCGGCCCGAGCGATCGCGGCCTCGGCCAGCTCGACCGGGCTCGCCTCCCGATCGCGAACGAGCCGCGCCTGGGCGGTCGCGTCGAGACGGGCGAGGTCGGTCACGGCGGCGCTCACCCTAGAGGACTGAGCTCGGCTGCCTGGCAGGCGCGCCGGCGGTCGCGATCAGAGCAGCGGCTCGAGCCCGACCGTGAACCGGTCGGGGAGCCCGCCGACGCCGCGGACGGCGAGCAGCACGCCGGGCATGAACGAGCGGCGGTCGATCGAGTCGTGCCGGATCGAGAGCGTCTGGCCCTCGCCGCCGAGGATCACCTCCTGGTGGGCGACGAGGCCGGGCAGGCGGACCGAGTGGATCGGCTCGTGGACGTTTCCGCCGCCCTCGCGGACGAGCTCAGCCGTCAGCCTCGCCGTCCCCGACGGGGTGTCGAGCTTGCGGTCGTGATGGAGCTCGACGATCTCGCACTCGGGCATGTGCGCCGCGGCCTCGCGGGCGAACCGCATCATCAGGACCGCGCCGATCGCGAAGTTCGGCGCGACGATCACCTTCGCGTCGCCCGCCGACGCCTCGACCTCGTCGCGGAGCCGCCCGAGGTCGAAGCCGGTCGTCCCGACGACCGCGTGCACGCCGGCGGCGAGGCATTCGCGAACGTTTCCGGGCGCCGCGTCCGGGGTCGTGAAGTCGACGACGACGTCGGCGTCGGGAAGGCGCTCCGAGAGCGCCGCGTCGAGCGCCGGATCGGCTCGCGCGACCAGGTTGAGGTCCGGGGCGGCGCCGACCGCTTCGCAGACGGCCTCGCCCATCCTTCCGGCGGCGCCGGATACGGCGACGCGGATCACGCCGCGGTGAGCGCCTCGCTGACCTCGCCGGCAGCCGCCCGGAAGCGATCGACGTCGGCGCCGATCCCGGCCGCCGAGAGGCGAGCGGGGTCGTAGACCTCGGCCGTCAGCTCGGCGACGTCGTCGATGGTCACCGCGTCGACGCGGGCGAGCAGCTCGTCGAGCGAGAGCAGCGGCAGGTCGAAGAGGATCGCGCGCGAGTTCCGTGCCATCCGGGCGTTGGTCGATTCGAGGCCGAGCACCATCCGCCCCTTGACGTGCTCCTTGGCGCGGTCGAGCTCATCGGCGCTGATGCCCTCGTCCCGGAGCTTCGCCAACTCGCCGCCGATCACCGCGCACGCCTCGGCGACGTTGTCCTCGCGGGTGCCGACGTAGAGGCCGACGAGGCCGCTGTCGACGTATTGCTCGGTGTAGGAGCCGACCGAGTAGGCGAGCCCGCGCTTCTCTCGCACCTCGACGAACAGCCGCGAGGAGATCGCGCCGCCGAAGATCGCGTCGAGGACCGAGAGGGCGAAGCGGCGCTCGTCGCCGCGCGGGATGCCCGGGCCGCCGAAGCAGAGGTGGTACTGCTCGGTGTCCTTCGGGTGGAAGCGGAAGCGCTGCGCCGCGGAGCCGTTCGACGCCGCGGCGACGCCGAGCGGTCGGACGGCCGGGCGCAGCAGGTCGCTCGCCAGCTCGACGATCCGCGCGTGGTCCAGGTGCCCGGCGGCCCCGACCACGATCCCCGGCCCGACGTAGCGGCTGCCGTGGTAGGCGGCGATGTCGCGCGGCGGGATCGACGCGATCACCCCGGCGTCGCCGAGCACGCGGCGGCCGAGCGGATGGTCGCCGTAGATCGCCTCGGCGAGCACGTCGTGGACGCGGTCCTGCGGCTCGTCCTCGTACATCGCGATCTCCTCGAGCACGACCTGGCGCTCGGAGTCGATCTCGTCCGGGGGCAGCGCCGGGGCGAGCAGCATCTCGGCCAGGAGCCCGAACGCGTCGGCCGTGTGCTCATCGAGGAACCGCGCGTGCAGGTGCGTCGACTCCTTGCCGGTCGCGGCGTTGGCGGCCGCGCCCATCCCGTCGAAGCGCTCGGAGATCTCGATCGCCGAGTTCCGCTCGGTGCCCTTGAACAGAAGGTGCTCGAGGAAGTGCGAGACGCCGGCGATCTCGCGGGCCTCGTCGCGCGACCCGGTGCGCACCCAGAGGCCGAGCGCGACCGAGCGAACCGACGGCACGGCCTCGGTGACGACGCGGACGCCGCCGTCGAGCTCGGTCAGCCGAACGCCCTCGGGGAGGCTCGTCTCCGCGGCTGCGGCGACCACCGGCTAGCGGCGCCCGCCGCCGCCGCGCCGCTCGCGCCCGCCCCGTCCGCCGCCACCGCCGTCGAGGCGCTCGCGCTGGCGCCCGCCGCGGCCGTCGCGCCCGCGTCCGCCGCGGTCTCCGCCGCCGCCCATCGTCGGGTCGCCGGTGCCGAGCTTCGCCAGCTCCTCGGGGCTCTTGCCCTCGATCGCCGGGTCGTCGGAGAGCCGGAGGCCGATCCGGCCACGCTCGCGGTCGACCTCGGCGA
>Ga0299914_10002130_pt1 | contig 13510 bp, 12 predicted proteins | sample RVTome_10_FD_201361 | JGI IMG/M metagenome (GOLD analysis project Ga0299914, IMG submission 201361) | Soil microbial communities from uranium-contaminated site in the Upper Colorado River Basin, Wyoming, United States - RVT153D57 (version 2) ...
TAGAGGCCGACGATCACCGCATTGGTGAAGAAGCCGGCGACGGCCGTGACCAGGGCAAGCTGGCCGAGATCGGGGCCGACATGGCCGAACACGGTCACCATCACGGCCGACATCAGCATGAAGGCGATGATCAGCGGCTGCAGCCGGACCTTCTGCGTGAGGAGGCCGAACAGCAGGGCGCCGGTGGCGCCGCCGACGTTGGCCCAGACGAGGACCCCGCCGGCGGCCGAGGGCGCGAAGCCCATGTCGACGACGATCTTCGGGATCCACTTCAGCACGAAATAGAAGGTCATGATGTGGAGGAAGTAGGCCAGCGAGACCAGGATTGTCAGCCGGGCGAGCCCGGGCGCGAACAGCCTGGCGATCGACGCCTTCGTCGAACGCGGCTCCGGATCGGGCAGCCGGTCGACCGGCGGATGCCCCATCCGGGCCATCGTCCGGTTGACGGTCGCCAGCGCGTTGGGCGGGCGCTTGAGGATCAGGAACTCGATCGATTCAGGCAGCAGGAACCAGACGAGCGGAATGAAGGAGGCGGTGACGATCGCCCCGAACAGGAAGACTGATCGCCAGTCGAACGAGGCGAGCAGCATCGAGGCAATCGAGCCGCCGATCACCGCCCCGATCGGATAGCCGCTCGCCATGATCGCCACGGCCAAAGCGCGTCGGCGCCGGTTGGAGAATTCCGCCGTCATCGCATTGATCGCCGCCAGCATGCCGCCGATGCCGAGGCCGGTCACGAGGCGGTAGACCGACAGGATCACGACATTCTGCGCCGTCGCGGCGAGCATCATGCCCGTCGCCATCAGGACGAGGCAGGCGAGGATCATCGGGCGCCGGCCGATCCGGTCGGCGACGTTGCCGAGCAGGATCGAGCCGACCGCCATGCCGATCAGCTCCATCGACAGGACGATGCCGAGCTGGGCGCGATCGATTCCCCATTCCGCCGCGATTCCAGGCGAAGCGAAGCTGATGGAAAGGACGTCGAAGCCGTCAAGGGCGTTCAAGGCGATGCACACCCCGACGGCGGCGATCTGGAATCGGCCCATCGGGCGTTCGAGGATCGTTTCACGCGGATCCATCAGGCCGGGGCCTCCCTCCCACGCGCCGGAACCGTTTGCCGGCCGGTCGCGTCCTCGCAGGTTGAGCTAATCTCGCTGCGTCTTCAACCGCTCGTCGAGCCGGGCCAGCACCTGGTAGCAGGGCAGGACCTGGGCGACGCTGGCATTGGGTTCCCGTCCTTCGCGGATCGCAGCGATGAATTCCCGGTCCTGGAGCTCGATCCCGTTCATCGACACGTCGACCTTGCTGACGTCGACCGGCTCCTCCTTGCCGGTGACGAGATCGTCGTAGCGGGCGATCCAGGTACCGTTGTCGCAGATGTAGCGGAAGAAGGTGCCGATCGGACCGTCATTGTTGAAGCTCAGCGAAAGCGTGCAGATCGCACCGTTGGCGGCCTTGAGCTGGATCGACATGTCCATCGCGATGCCGAGATCGGGATGGTGCGGGCCTTCGATCGCGTGCGCCTCGACGATCGCCGCGCCGGCCTGGTACTGGAACAGGTCGACGGTGTGCGCGGCATGGTGCCACAGCAGATGGTCGGTCCAGGAACGGGGTTCGCCCTTGGCGTTGATGTTCCTGCGCCGGAAGAAATAGGTCTGCACGTCCATCTGCTGGATGGCGAGCTCGCCGGCCCGGACGCGCTTGTGCACCCATTGGTGCGACGGATTGAATCGCCTCGTGTGCCCGCACATCGCGACGAGCCCGGTCTCCTTCTGCTTCGCGACGACCGCTTCGGCGTCGGCCAGGCTGTCGGCGAGCGGGATCTCGACCTGAACGTGCTTGCCGGCCTCGAGGCACTGGATCGCCTGCTCGGCATGGATCTGGGTCGGCGTGCACAGGATCACGGCGTCGACGTCGTCGCGCGCCAGGCTTTCCGCCAATTCGGTGGTGGCGTGGCTGATGCCATATTTCGCGGCGACCTTCTGCGTCGCCTCGAGCGTCCGGCCGACGAGGGAGACCACATCGACGCCGTCGATGTTCCTCAGGCCATCGAGATGCTTCTCACCGAAGGCACCGGCACCGGCGAGCGCGATCTTCATTGCGCGGGCTCCAGGACGATGTGGCCGACGGCGGTGTTGCTCGCCGGCACATGATAGTGCCGGTGGAGCTCCTTCACCTTGTCTCCCAGCGCGCCGCGCATGATCAGCCACATCACCAGCTCGATGCCTTCCGATCCGCTTTCGCGCAGATATTCGATATGCGGCATCTTCCTCAGCCGCTCCGGATCGGCGGTGAGGTCGTTGAGGAAGGCGGCGTCGAATTCCTTGTTGATCAGGCCGGCGCGCGGGCCCTGCAGCTGGTGGCTCATTCCGCCCGTGCCCCAGATCTGCACGTTGAGATCCTCCGGGAAGCTCTCGACCGCGCGGGCGATCGCCTCGCCGAGCAGCCAGCAGCGATTGCCGGTGGGCGGCGGATAGGTGACGACGTTGACCGCGAGCGGGATCACCTTGACCGGCCAATCGTCGACCTGGCCGAACATCAGCGACATCGGAACGGTGAGGCCATGGTCGACCGCCATCTCGTTGATGATCGTCATGTCGAACTCGTCGAGGATGCAGCATTGGGCGATGTGCCAGGCCAGGTCGGCATGTCCTTTCACTGCCGGCACCGGCCGCGGACCCCAGCCCTCGTCGGCGATCGGGAATTCCTCGGCGCAGCCGATCGCGAAGGTCGGAATGATCTTCATGTCGAAGGCGGAGGCGTGGTCGTTATAGACCAGGACGACGACGTCGGGCTTTTCGGTCTTCTCCCACGCGCGGGTCCATTCGTAGCCGGCGAAGACCGGCTTCCAATAGTCCTGGTCGGTCTTGCCGAGGTCCATCGCGGCGCCGACCGCCGGAATATGGCTGGTGGTGACGCCGGCCGTGATGCGCGCCATCTCAGCGGCCCTCCTTGATCGAACGTTGTCCCTCGGGCGAGCGGCCCCCGGCCAGCATCATCGCCGCATATTCCTCCTGGGTCATGCCGGTCATCGATCCGGCGGCGAACTGGAAGCTCTTGCCGTCGGTCGAGAAGAGCTTGGCGAGGAAGTAGATGTTGCCGCCCTCGTCGAGCATCCGGTTATAGTCGCGAGCGAGCACCGCTTCCTTCTGCGCGTCGGTGAGCGGCCATTCGTCGAGATAGGCCTTCTCGTCCTTCCTGAACCGCTCGCGATTCTCCGCCTTCATCAGGCTCATCGCGAACTGGTTGAGGTGATAGCCCTGGCGCGCCCGCTTGGCCGTGTAGACCCGGGTGCCGGGTATGTCGTCGAACGCGGCGAGATATTCGTGAATGTTGCGAGGCATTACAGGCCCCTCTCCTTCAGTTGCTGGTCGAGGCGCGGGAATACGCGCCGCGCATTGCCTTCGAACACCTGCGCCCGCTGCTCGGGCGTCAGGTCGAGCGCGTCGATGTAGCGCTTGGTGTCGTCGAAATAGTGGCCCGTCTGCGGATCGACGCCGCGCACGGCGCCGACCATCTCGGAACCGAACAGGATGTTGTCCAGGTCGATGACCTCGAACAGCAGATCGATCCCCGGCTGGTGATAGACGCAGGTGTCGAAGTACACGTTTTTCATAACGTGGCTGTCGAGCGGCGGTTGCTTCAGCATGTCGGCGAGGCCGCGATAGCGACCCCAATGGTAAGGCACTGCGCCGCCGCCATGCGGGATGATGAACCTGAGCTCCGGGAAATCGCCGAACAGGTCGCCCTGGATGAATTGCATGAAGGCGGTCGTGTCGGCGGAGATGTAATAAGCGCCGGTGGCATGGAAGACCGGGTTGCAGCTGCCGGAGACGTGGACCATCGCCGGCACGTCAAGCTCGACCATCTTTTCGTAGAAGGGGTACCAAGCGCGGTCGATCAGCGGCGGCGCGGTGAAGTGCCCGCCCGAAGGATCGGGGTTGAGGTTGCAGCCGACGAATCCGAGCTCGGTGACGCAGCGCTCGAGCTCGGCGATGCTGTTCGCGATGTCCACCGCCGGCGATTGCGGCAGCATGCACACGCCGATGAAGATGTCGGGATAGAGATCGACGCAGCGCTTGATGAGGTCGTTATTGTGGCGCGCCCAGGCGGCCGACACGGCTTCGTCGCCGATATGGTGCGCCATCGCCGAGGCCCGGGGACTGAAGATGGTCATGTCGGCGCCGCGCTTGCGCAGCAGCCGCAGCTGGTTCGTCTCCAGCGTCTCTCTTATCTCGTCGTCCGACAGGCCGGGATAAGGCGGTGGCTTCCCGCCCGACTTGAACGCGGCCTTCTGGGCCTCGCGCCAGTCGCTATGGGCGGCCGGCGCGGTCGTATAATGGCCGTGGCAGTCGATGATCATGCCGCCTCCTGCCGCTGCCGGCTCAGGACGGCTTTCGCTTTCGCCTCGAGGCCGTCGGCCGGCTCCAGCGCCATCGCGCCGATCCGGCGCTGCGCCGCCGCGGTCGCGGCAGCCATGCCGCTGGGGACGCCGAGATCCTCCAGCGTCCGCACGACCTCGTCCATCTCGGCGGCGCGGCGCAGGCCGTGGACCATCATCCGATCGAGATTGTAATCCGCTTTGGCGGCCCAATCGACGCCGGGCCAGCTCGCATCGAGCGATGCGGCAACTTCCTCGAGCACGCCGGCGCGCCAGCTTGCCAGGAAGCATTCGGCGCTGAGCGCCTCGATCCCCTTCACCATCACCGATCTCAGCATCTTGATCGTTGAGGCGCGGCCGATCTCGTCGCCGGCCTCGCCCGGCGCGAAGCCGATCGATCGCAGCCGCGCGCAGGCCTCGCCGGCCCGCGGCCCGCTCACGAGCAGCGGCACCGCGAGGCGCAGCGGCAGCACCGGCGCCATCACGGCGACGTCGGCATAATGGCCGCCGGCCTTTTCGATGATCGCGGCCGCGCGACACTTGGTCGCCGGAGCGACGCTGTTGAAGTCACAGTAGAATGCGCCGGGCGACATGAAAGCGGCGGCCTGCTGCGCGGCGGCGATCGCCTGGTCGGCGGTGACCACCGAAATGAGCAGTTCGGCCGCCGCGACGGCTTCCTCCAGCGTTTCGGTGCCCGCCACGCTCAGCCCGTCATAGTCCTCCCGCTTGGCCGCGGCGGTGGCCGGGTCGAGGGTCTTGATGTCGAAGGCGAGCAGGCGCAGCGACGGATCGAAGGCCTCGGCGAACGCCATCCCGGCCTCGCCGAAGCCGATCAGAGCGGTCGTGCTGGCTGCGTCCGGCATGGCGGCACGGCTAGCGGCCGCGCGGCCGCAGCGGCAAATCCGAACGCCGGAGCCCCTATTCGATTCCCTGAAGTGTGGGGTCTGATGTCATTGCGCGCAGGAGCTCGACGAACTGCTTCTGCGCGGGTGCCGGCCGCCAGTCGGCGCGGGTGGTGAGGCCGATTGGCCGGCGCGTCTCCTCGATCGGATCGCCGATCGTGACGAGGGCGCCGCACGCCACGTCGTCGCGCACCTGGTGGGGCGACAGCAAAGTGAGGAAATCGCCCTGGATCAGCAGGCCGCGAATGGTCAGCACCGAACCGCAGACCACCGGCGCGGCCGGCACTTTCAGGCCCCTGGTCTCGAACAGCCTGCGCCAGAGCTGGCGCAGCGGCGTCCCCGGGCGCGCGATCACCCATGGATGTTCGGCCATCCGTTCGAGCCCGATCCTGCCCGCGCGGGCCAGCGGATGGCCGCTTCCGGCGACGACCACCAGCCGGTCGTCGAACAGGGGCTCCTGCTCGACGTCGGGGCCCGGGGGCGGCTGGCGCAGCGCGCCGATCAGGAAATCGAGCCGGCCGTCGCGCAGCTGCTCGAGCAGTTCGGCATGCGGCCCTTCGACCACCTCGATCCGTACCGTCGGCCGCTCGCGGTGGAAGCGGGCGATCGACAAAGGCAGCAAGCGCGCCCGCGCCAGCGGCATCGCACCGATGCGGATGCGGCCGGAATCGATTCCCGCCAGCGCGAGAAGTTCGTCCAGCGCCGCCTGGATCTCGTCTATGGCCAGGCTGAATCCGCGCGCCAGCCGCTGGCCTGCCCAGGTCAGCCGTACGCCGCGCCCTCGCCGCTCCACCAAGGCGACGCCGCTCAGCCGTTCGACGTCCCGCACGGCCCGGTGGAGAGAGGGCTGGGTGAGGCCGCTGTCTTGTGCCGCCTTGACGAAGCTGCCGGCCGCGGCGAGCGCGAGCAGCGCTCGCACCTGGCTCATCGTGACCAGATTCTCGGTGCCCCTGAATCCACTTTTCGAACCGCCCCTGATGGCGTCGAACGCCGCGGTCATCGCGGCGCCGGCGACGTCGACCCGGTCGGCGAGCCTGGAACCGGCCTCGGTGACCGCCATTCCCGTCGAGCCTCGATCGAACAGGCGAAACCCGATCTGTCCTTCCAGCTTTGCGATGCCCTGGGTGAGCGCCGGTTGCGACAGAGCGACCTGGCCCGCGGCGCGGCTGATGCTGCCGCAGCGGCGGATCGCCGCGGCGGCGCGCAAGTGGCGCAGGTTGAGGTCGTAGGGCTCCGGATGCACGAATGCGGTCATAGCAGGAACTTATGGCACGCGAAGTCGGAACCCGGCGCTAATAGAGGCCGCGTGCTTCGAGCTTTTCGATCTCACGCGCATAGGGCTTCATGCCACGCGCGATGGAGTAGACGGCGATCGGCAGCAGCACCGCGGCGACGAGCATCATCGAAATCCAGAGTTTCTGCTCGCCGCCGGCGATATAGGTCGTCACGAGCGGCACGAGGCTCGCTCCCAGCGCGCCGAACACGATGAACATGAACAGGTAGACGGCGGTCACCTGCCCACGCATCTCGTTTGGTGTGATCGTCTGGATGGCGACGTTCTGGGGCACGGCCGCGGCGATGGCGAACACGCCGGCCAGCGATCCGCAGATGACCGCAAGCTCGCCCGTCGGCATCAGCGGCGAGGCGACCGAGAAGGGAACGGCGATGGCGAAGACGTAGGCCGTGGTTCGCACCGGCGCGTCCTTTCCCCGCTTCGACAGAAATTCGGTGAGCCAGGTGCCGAAGATGACGCCGATCGGCATGGCAATGAAGAAGGTGATGCCGCTCCACATGCCGATCTGCTCCGGCGTCCAGCCGTAGGTGCGCATCATGAAGGGCGCGCGCCACGCCTGCAGCCCGCCGGCTTCCAGCGCGCTGATCGCGAGGCCGATGAACAGGGGATAATAGACTCCGCCGCGCGAGCGGATCTCGCGCAGCACCGTCGAGATGGGCAGCGTTGTACCCTTGGTGACCTTGCCGCGCCGGGGCGGCTCCGGAAGGACGAAGAGAAAGACGGCAAGGATGAGGCCCGGAATGCCGACGAAGATGAAGACCCATTGCCAATTGCGGATCAGCAGCGGCCCGACCGGGGTCGGCTCCCATGCGGCGACATAACCGAGCAGCATGCCGCCGATGACCGCGCCGAGGCCCGTCCCGAGAATGAAGCCGAGCTGGAGGAAGGCGAAGGCGCGTGGCAGGTGTTTGGGACGGAAATAGTCGGCGAGCAGCGAATAGGTTCCGGGGCCATGCGCCGAGCCGCCGACGCCCACGAACAGGCGGGTTCCGAAGAATTGCGCGAAGGATTGGGCGAGACCGCCGACGGCGGTCATGCCGCTGGTGACGAGGAGGCCGAGGCCGAGAATGATTCTGCGCGGATAGATATCGACGAGCCGTGCCAGCGGGATCCCGACGAAGACATAGAAGAAGATTCCGGCCGGGCCGAGCAGCAGGCCGAGCTCGAAGTCGGTCAGCCCGTAGTCGCGCTTGATCAGCTCGCCGATGAGCTGGAAGACGGCGATGTCGAGGAAGTTCATCATCGTCGCCAAAGTGACCAGCACCAGCGCCGTGCTGGCCCAGCCCAGGGACGGCCACCGCTGCTCCGATGCCTCCGTCGGTGCGGTGGCTTCGGGCGGCAAGCCGGCGGCGAGCGGCGTGGTTCCCATGCGCAATCCTCTCCTTGACCCGTCGGCTTTGCGCCGCTCGGCGGTCGATTCACGGCTGCCATATGATCATGTTGTTTGTATGTGTGCCATACCAAAGTTCGAGAGGATTCGTCCCGCCATGAACAAGCCGATCCTTACCATGTACCACATCCCGGGCTGCCCCTTCTCCGAGCGGGTCGAGATCCTGCTCGAGCTCAAGGGGCTGCATGCGATCATGGCCGACGTGGAGATCGATATCTCGAAGCCGCGGCCCGACTGGCTGCTGAAGAAGACCCGCGGCACCACCGCTTTGCCGGCGCTCGAGCTCGACAATGGCGAAACGCTGAAGGAAAGCCTGGTGATCATGCGCTATCTGGAAAGGCGCTTCCCCGAGCGGCCGGTGATGCAGGCCGATCCGTTTCGCGGCGCGGTCGAGGAGATGCTCGTCGCCGCGGATCAGGTCACCGGCGCCGGCTATCGGATGATCCTCAATCGCGATACGGCCAAGGCCGACCAGCTTCGCGGCGAGGTCGACGGACACTGGGCGAAGCTCGACGACTTCCTCACTTATTACAGCCCCGAAGGCGAGTTCCTGTTCGAGACCTTCGGCTGGGCTGAGGTTGCCTACACGCCGATGTTCAAGCGGCTCTGGTTCCTCGAATATTATGAGGATTATGCGCTTCCTGCCCAGCTCGAGCGCGTTCGGCGCTGGCGCGACGCCTGCCTTGCTCATCCGGCCGCCCGGCATCACAACCACGAGGAGCTGATGAAGCTCTATTACGACTATAGCCGAGGCGCCGGAAACGGCGCGATTCCGGAAGGGCGCAGCATCTCCAGCTTCACGCTCGATCCGCACTGGTCCAGGCGGCCCATGCCTCCGCAAGGGGGCAAATGGAGCGAAGGCGCGACCGACGCCGAGCTGGGACTCGCCCTCTGATGTCGAAGCCGCTCGATACGTTCGTCGGCAAGACCGCCTTCGTCACCGGCGCGGTCAGCGGCCTCGGCTTCGGCATCGCCAAGGCGCTCGCCGGAAAGGGCGTCAGGCTCGCGCTCGGCTGGCGCAACGAGGCGGATCGTGAAGCGGCGGCGCGCTGGTTCCGCGACAAGGGCCATCCCGAGCCCCTGTTCGTCCGGCTCGACGTCAGCGACCGCGACGAATGGACGGCGGCGCGCGAGACGGTGGAGCGCGAGCTCGGCAAGCTTCACATCCTCGTCAACAATGCCGGGATCAGCGTTTTCGGGCCGATGGACGAGGCCACCCATGCCGATTGGGACTGGATCCTCGGCGTCAATCTCGGCGGCGTTATCAACGGCCTCGTCGCCTTCCTGCCACACATGGAGGCCCATGGCGAGCCCGGCCACGTCGTCAACGTCGCCTCGATGGCAGCCTTCCTCGCCGGGCCGCAGGCCGGCATCTACACAACCTCCAAATTTGCGGTCCGCGGCCTCACCGAGTGCCTGCGCTACACGCTCGCGCCGACCGCGCTCGGCGTCTCGCTGATGTGCCCCGGCCTCACCGCGACCAACGCTTACGCGTCCGCGCTGAAGCGGCCGGCGGAATATGCGCAAAGCGGTCTCGGCCAGGTCGATGCGGCGACGCTGGCCCCGCTCGCCCCCGTCTTCGCCGCCGGCATGAGCATCGAGGAAGCCGGCGAGCGGATGGTGGCCGGCATCCGGCGCGGCGACTTCTGGATCTTCACCCACGGCGAATATCAGGAGGATTTCCGCGAGATCGCCGAGGAGTTGAAGGCGGCGCTGCCGGTCGAGGCCTTCCCGCCCGAACGCCTCGCCGTCGAGGCGCAGAGGCGCAAGGCAAACCGGCTGGCGCTCGAGCGCCGCACCGGCCTGGGCGACATGGTCGTGGAGGAGTAGCCTCCGCGTCTGCTCTCAATAGTCATCCCGGCGAAAGCCGGGACCCATGAACACCGTGGCTATCGAAGAACGTACGGATCCATGAGCGCGGCAGTCCCTCGGCGCCTCCGCGTGACCCTGGGCCGATTTGATCTCACGCGGACATGCGGAGATGCGGAGATGCGGAGAATGCAGACGGAGCGGCCGGTCTCTGGTCTCGACCTCTTCGGTTCATAGGTTCCGGCTTTCGCCGGAATGACTCCTTGAAGTCCGAGCAGCCGCTACGCCGCCGTTTCGGCCGGCAGCGCATCCGCCGGGACGTCGCCGATCACGGATTTGAGCTCGGTGAACTCTTCAAGCCCGAACTTGCCGAACTCGCGGCCGTTGCCCGACTGCTTGTAGCCGCCGAACGGCGAATTGAAGTCGAGACCGCCCGCATTCACGAACACGCTCCCGGCGCGGATCCTGCCGACGATCTGCTTGGCGACGTTGGGATCGCCGGCGATGTAGGCGCCGAGGCCGTAGGGCGTGTCGTTGGCGATCTCGACCGCCTCGTCGAGCGTGTCGTAGGGGATGACGACCAGCACCGGGCCGAAGATCTCCTCGCGGGCGATCGTCATGTCGTTGGAAACGTCGCCGAACACGGTGGGCTTCACATAATAGCCCTTCTCCTTGCCTTCGGGGCGGCCGAGGCCGCCGACGACGACGCGGGCGCCCTCGTCGATGCCCTTCTGGATCAGCCCCTGGATCTTCTCATACTGGCTCTTGTTGACGACCGGGCCGATATGGCCGCCCTCCTTCATCGGATCGTCGACTGCCTTCGAACCGAAGATTTCGGCGAGCTTCTGCAGTGCCTCTTCATATTGCGAGCGGTGGACGAGGAACCGCGTCGGCGCGATGCAGCTCTGGCCGGAGTTGAGGAGGATGCCGCCGGCGCCGCCGGGAAGCGCCACGTCGAGCGGCGTGCCGGGCAGGATGATATTGGGCGACTTGCCGCCCAGTTCCTGATGCACGCGCTTCACCGTCTCGGCGGCGTTCTTGGCGACGAGGATGCCGGCGCGAGTCGATCCGGTGAAGCTGATCATGTCGATGCCCGAATGCCTGGCCAGCGCCTCCCCGACGCCCGGCCCGTCGCCCTGGACGAGGTTGAAGACGCCCGCCGGCACGCCGGCCGCGTCCATCACCTCGGCGAAGATTTTCGCCGATCCCGGCGTCTGTTCGGAGGGCTTCAGGATCACGCTGTTGCCGGCGGCGATCGCCGGGGCGACCTTGGCGACGATCTGGTTCATCGGCCAGTTCCACGGCGTGATCAAAGCGACGACGCCGATCGGTTCGTAGACGACCTTGTTCTTGCCGGTCGATTGCTCGAACGCGAACGCCTTCAGCGCCTCGAGCGTCGAGGCGAGGTGGCCGAGGCCCGAGCCCGCCTGGGCGGTCTGCGACAGCGAAATCGGCGCGCCCATCTCCTCGGAGATCGACCGGGCGATGTCCGGGATGCGCTTCTTATATTCCTCGATGATCCTGCCGAGCAGCGCGACCCGCTCGTCCTTGCCGGTCGAAGAGAAGCTCTCGAAAGCGCGCCGCGCCGCCGCGACCGCCTTGTCGACATCGGCCTGGCTGCCCAGCGTGACCACCGACACGACCTCCTCGGTCGCCGGGTTGACGACTTCGTGGCGCTTGCCGCCTTCGCTGTCGGTCCACCGGCCGTCGATATAATGCTGCAGATAGCTGTTCATGCGAAGATCCTCATCCTTGCGGGTCGACCGCTACTTGGAAGCGATGCCCGCGCGAGTCCAGAGGAGGCTCGGCATCGAATAGCGTCTGCTTATGGCCCCTCGGCATTTCCGATTTGCCCGCGGCGGGCGCGGGCGCATTGGAGGCGGCATGTCGGGAATAGTCGTCCGCAACGTCGAGCGCGCACCGCTCGAGATCGTCGATGGGTTGGGCGCCAGCGGAGTGGCGACCGTCCACGAGGCGCAGGGCCGGACCGGGCTGATGCGCAGCTTCATGCGGCCCATCTACGGCGGCGCCCGGATTGCCGGATCGGCGGTGACGGTCTCGGCGCCTCCGGGCGACAATTGGATGGTCCATGTCGCGATGGAGCTGCTGAAGGAAGGCGACGTGCTGGTGCTCGCCCCGACCAGCCCGTGCGAGGACGGCTATTTCGGCGATCTGCTCGCCACCTCGGCAATCGCGCGCGGCTGCCGCGGCCTGGTGATCGAGGCGGGGGTGCGCGACGTCCGGGACCTGCAGGCGATGGGCTTTCCGGTCTGGTCGAAGGCGGTGTTCGCGCAGGGCACGATCAAGGCGACGTTGGGATCGGTCAACGTACCGATCGTCTGCGCCGGGGCGTTGGTCAATCCGGGCGATGTCGTCGTCGCCGACGATGACGGCGTCTGCGTCGTGCCGCGCGCCGAAGCGGAGGAGGTTCTGGGCCGGGCCCGTGCGCGCGAGGCCGCCGAGGAGGAGAAGCGCAGGCGGCTCGCCGCCGGCGAACTCGGGCTGGACCTGTACGACATGCGCGGCAAGCTCGAGGCGCTCGGCCTCAAATATGTTTGAGGGCGCCGATGGCTGAGGGCGTGCGCTGCATGTGGATGCGCGGCGGCACGTCCAAGGGCGGCTACTTCCTGGCGGAGGACCTTCCCGCCGATCATGCCGAGCGTGACGCCTTCCTGCTGGGGGTGATGGGATCGCCCGACCCCCGCCAGATCGACGGGATGGGCGGGGCCGATCCGCTGACGTCGAAAGTGGCCGTGATCTCGAAATCGGACCGCGACGGAGTCGATGTCGATTATCTGTTCCTCCAGGTCTTCGTCGATCAGCCGATCGTCACCGATGCGCAGAATTGCGGCAACATCCTCGCCGGCGTCGGGCCGTTCGCAATCGAGCGCGGCCTGGTCGAAGCGGCGGAGGGCGAGACGAAGGTCGGCATCTACATGGCCAATACCGGACAGGTCGCCGTCGCGACCGTCCGCACGCCGGGCGGAACGGTCGACTATGAGGGCGAGGCGCGTATCGACGGCGTGCCCGGGACCGCGGCGCCGATTCCGCTTGAATTTCGCGACACCGCCGGGTCGAGCTGCGGATCGCTGCTTCCCACCGGCCATGCCGTCGACGAGATCGGGGGCGTCGCTTGCACGCTGATCGACAATGGCATGCCCTGCGTCGTCTTCCGGGCCGAGGATGTCGGCGCGACCGGTTACGAGGATCGCGAGACGCTCGATGCCGACACGGCGCTCAAGGCGCGGATCGAGGCGATCCGGCTCGCCGCGGGACCGATGATGAACCTCGGCGACGTCCGCGAAAAGTCGGTGCCGAAGATGATGCTGGTCGCGCCGCCGCGGCATGGCGGCGCGGTGACCGTGCGCTCCTTCATTCCGCGTCGCGCCCACGCCTCGATCGGCGTCCTCGGCGCGGTCAGCGTCGCCACCGCGTGCCTGGTTCCCGGCTCGCCGGCCGCCGCGCTCGCGCAGGTTCCGGAAGGGCGGCGCAAGACGCTGTCGGTGGAGCATCCGACCGGCGAGACCACCTGCATCCTCGAAACCGACGAGGCGGGCACGGTCACCAGCGCGGCGATGCTGCGCACGGCGCGCAAGCTGATGGATGGCGTGGTGTTCGGATGACCGGCGGCACGCCCGCCCGGGTGCGAAGCTGGACCGAGCACCCGTCCAGGCCTCGTTACGCGCCGCCGCCGGGAGCGGTGGACGCGCATTGCCACGTCTTCGGGCCGATGG
>Ga0299914_10002131_pt1 | contig 13509 bp, 7 predicted proteins | sample RVTome_10_FD_201361 | JGI IMG/M metagenome (GOLD analysis project Ga0299914, IMG submission 201361) | Soil microbial communities from uranium-contaminated site in the Upper Colorado River Basin, Wyoming, United States - RVT153D57 (version 2) ...
TCGATGCCCTCGAAGCGGCGGAGCAGGTCGCAGGCCGCGTGCAGCTGGCCGATCTCCATGTCGAGATGCAGCTCCCAGATCGACTTGACCCTGCGGTCCTCCTCGTTCTGCAGCATGGACCAGTACAGGTAGGCCTCGTTGTATTCGTGGAAGACGAGCTGCTTCAACCACGAGTCGATCGGATCGAGCAGCGACTCGTAGTGGGTGACGTGCTGCTCCTCGATCAGCGCGATCTCGGCGTACAGGCCGCGGGCGATCGGCTCGATCCAGTCGCTGCCGTGGTTCATGTAGAAGTTCATTGTCTGCTGCTCGGCAGCGATGATCGTCATCACGTGCATCCGCGAAAGCGGGTCGACGGTGTGGGTCTCGTAGTGGCCGCGGACGTCGTCGTGGGGATGTCGGTGCTCGACGATCGTCGGGCGGCCCGGTGTGATCTCCGTCAGCCGGTCGGTGAGCTCCGTCGCGTTCTTGCCGTCGAGCAGCTCATACAGGTTGGCGTAGCGGTAGAGGTGGTCGAAGTCCTCCAACAGGGCGAAGTCGAGGGCCTGCTTCAGCATCGGATCGGGCTCGTGCCGAGCTAGCCATGCCGTCAGATCGACCGCCACCTGCTCGTACCCGATCGTCGTCTCCAGCGGCGTCTGGTCACCGGGGTTCAACCCGTTGACCACCTTCTGCTGCTGGGCGTCCACCCGTCGCGACAGCGCCAGCGCGCGCTTGATCTCCAGGTTGTCGGTGTGCCGCGCGAACTGGTGCGAGAAGCTGATCGACTCGACCTCGATCCCGTTCATGAGGATCACCCGTGTGCGCGTGTACGGGTGGACATCGAGCTTGTCGTAGGGGGCGACGTTGAGCTCCGACCAGTTGCGGAACTGGTCTTCGACGGCGATGCCCTTCTGGTCCAGCGGGTTCATGGGTTCGCGCCTTCCTGCTCGTCGACGGCGGCTCGCAGCTCTTCCTTGTTCATCTGGGACCGGCCCGGGATGTCCAGCTCCTGCGCCCGGGCGTACAACTCGTCGCGGCTCATCTCCGTCGCCCGTGATGATGAAGCGCCATCGCCAGTGAGGACCTCGCCGACCGACATCGACATGAGCAGCCTCGATCGCATGTCGCTCGCCCAGCCGTAGTGCTCCTCTTCCTGGGCCAGCACCTCCGCGGTGACCGTCTCGAACTGCGAGCGCAGATCGCCCGTGGCCATCCGCGTCGCCAACTCGGCGAGCAGTACCCAGTTTTCCCGGTCCTTGGCCTCGGCCAGCATGACGGCCTCGAGCATGGCCAGCTCGGCCGTCACCGGATCGATCGAGCCATCCAACAGGTAGGTCGACTCCAGCAGGCCGGTCCCCGCCTTCTCAGTCGCCCGAGCCGCCCCGCTGACGTACTGCGGGTCACCCCCAGCAGCGGCGATCAATTGCTCCAACTTCTCGACGTGCTCGCGGGTCTCCTCACCGAAGTGCTCGTACTGCCCGCTCAGCTCGGCGTCGGCGGTGCGGCCGGCGACCGAACGGTAGAGGTGGGCTCCGCATCGTTCGTGGGCCAGGCAGGCGCTGAGGAGGTCAGCGACGAACGCAGCGTCGACGCCGGCATCAACGAGCGCCGTGCCCGGCCCGGCGTCCGGCAGCTGGCGCTCCGGTGGCACGTAGGTCGCGCCGATGGGCAGGGCCGTGCCGCCGGTGTCGCTGGTCACCACGATGGTCATCGGTCCTCCTCGGTTGCGTAGAGAGCGTTCACTGGAGCTGGGCTGACGCGTCGGCGGCTGCCAACTCTCGGCCTTCTACTTCGGGGCGTCGTCGGGTATGGCGCCGAGCTGCTCCTCGATCCGCCGCAACGACGTGCTCGAGGTGCCACGAGCCGTCTAGTTCCCCTGGCAGCCGACCTCAAACCTGCCGGCGTTGCGCCGGCGCGCCCTCACCGCTGGGCGGTCAGCTCTCGCTTGCGCTCCTGGGCCGCTTGGCCGATTCGCTGGAGTTCGTCGCCGAGGCGCTCCCGCAGCTCCGGGAACGCCTGGGACTCCTCCTCCTCGACGTGGTCCTGCACCGTCGACTTCAGCCGGTCGACCAACGCCATCGTGTCCCCCGAACCCGATCGGAGCTGGGCGATCAGCGACTTCATCTCCCCATGCTCTTCCTCGGCATGCTGCTCGAGCTCGGGGTCGAACTCGGCCAGCTTCGGATACACCAGCTCCTCCTCGACCGATGCGTGGACCTCGAGCTCGTTGCAGATCTCCTCGACGATCTCATGGTCACCGCTCGATTCGAACTGGGAGAACAGACCCTCCACCGTGCGATGGTCCTGCTCCAGCATCTTCGTGACGTCCATCACGTCCTCCTGATCGTGGTTGCCGGGCTGTACCCACTCACCGGTGGCGCCAATCCGCCCTCGTGCGCGATGGGACTCGGAGTCGACCTGTCTCTGCGAGGGATCGGGGCGGGATGAGCGGCGACACGAACCCTTGCGAAGGTTCCGGGCTCCGCAAGGCGCTCCATGTGTGCAGAAGATGGGATGCGGGATGGGATGGACGGCCGGGCGCGCGCCCGTCTGGGATAGCCAGTCGGGCTGCGCCGGGCGACGCACGCCCACTTCGAAATCAATGGCTCACCGGCGGCCAACCTGAGGTTGGGGAGCAGCTCCGGACCGAACCTCGCCTTCTGTGCGGCCCGACGGTACGACAGATCCAACAGCACCGGATCCGGGCCGGTCCGGCGATGGGACGGCGGATGACTCGGACCGATCAGAGGGTCACGAGAGATAGCTGTCGACCTCGCCCAGCGCTCGTTCGAGGAGCCCCGTCAGGCCGATCTCCTCGGCATCGCGACGTAGGCTTTCCATTTCGAGACACCGACTTTGGGCGGCGAGCAGGCCGATGACGTCGCGCCACTGGCGATCGCTGATCTCACCCCCGCGACGGAACCAGTCGAGCTTGCGAAGGATGAGCACGTCGGGCGCCGTGACCCAGAGCTTCTGGCCGTGCCTGACCTCGACCTGAACGCGGCGCTCCAGCTGCCAACGGTCGAGCGGGTCGTCTCCGAGGACGAACAGATCGACTTTCATCCCGTCCTCGTGGAGCACGTTGAACGACGACCTCGTCCGCAACGCCTCGGCAGGGCCCTCTTCGGGCACGTAGAACGTCGGGCGCAGCTCCTGGAGCAGGGCGTCGAGCCGATCTCCATCGAGACCGACCGCCATGTCGACGTCGACCGTGGATCGAGGCTCTCCGAGCGCCGAGCTGGCGAGCGAACCTCCTAGGGCGTACTCGATGTCGAGTCGTTCGAGGATCCCTGCCACCAGGAGCGCCAGCTCAACGGGGCCGATCACCGCTGCTCGGCGCGAGCGCTCCGAGCCAACCGACGGCAGTCGATCGAGAGCTGGTCGGCGACAGCGAGCCTCTCTGCCGGTGACATCTCCGCCCACCGGCGCAGCTGCATAGCCCATATCTCCGGGGAGGTGTCGGACGGCCGAGCCCGCATCGATGGAGCGTCGCTCATGGCGCCATGCTACGGCTCGCCCGTCGACGGATGACGTACTCCGGCCGGAGGGTCAGCTTCCGACGCCGTCACGAGGGCAAGGACCGCTACTCGGTCGCCACATCCCGGCACGCCCGCGGTTGGAACGTGCGATCTCCGGTGGTCAGCGGCCGGGTATGCGCGTCATCATGGGCGTTCAGGTCTGACACGAGTCGATGCGATCCCCGCCGACCAGCGTCAGAGGTGCGAAGCGCACGACCCCCTGCACGGGGGAAGCACCCGTGACCCCCACGAAACGCCGCCGACGGTCTCATTGACAGATAGTATTACTATTGTCATAGTGTTACTATGCCATCGCGTCAGAGCCGGACGGAGACCACGGCGGCCAACCGCCGTACGGTACTGGCTGCGGCACGTGCATTGTTCGAGGAGCGCGGCTTCCATGGCGCCGCCGTCGACGCCATCGCCGAACGCGCTGGGTTCAGCGAAGGGGTCGTGTACTCGCAGTTCGGCAATAAGGTCGAGCTCTTCCTCGCTGTGCTCGAGGCCAACATCGCTTCCCGGGCGGATGGTCTCGCAGATCGCGCGAAGACGCTGCGGGACCGTGGCGGTGGCGCCGTGGACCTCAATCGGTTCGCGCTTGCCCAGTCCCGGGCCAGCCTGCCGTGGCAGGCGGCGCTCTTGGAGTTCCGTGCCCAGGCGTGGCGGGATCCGGAGCTCAACGCGAGATACCGGGAGCTGCACGCCCGGGCGGTCGAGAACGTCGCGTCCGTCGTCGAGAGCGTGGCCCCGAACGTGGCGCTGGACGCACGCCGGGCCGCAGTAGCGCTGCTGGCCGCGGCGACGGGACTGACGCTCGAGGCCCTGGCAGACCCCGAGTTCGACCTCGACCGCGGCTTCGATGACCTGGTGGTCCTCGCCGTCGCCCACGCGGAGGACAAGCGATGACCACAGCGACCTGGCTCGAGCACGCACAGCGCGCCTTCGTCGAGCTCATACCCGAGCATCTCGAACGTCTCTCCTGGCCCGCGTCGCGCCTGGTGGCGCACCAGCGCGAGCAGCTGCGGGGCCTGCTCGGCCACGCAGCTGCTCACTCGCTGTTCCACCGCGACCGGCTCGCGGGGATCGATCCCCACACCTTCGAGCTCGACGATCTCGGTCACCTGCCGGTGATGACCAAAGCCGAGATGATGGAGCGCTTCGACGAGGTGTGCACAGATCGGCGTCTCACCCGGGCTGCTGTCGACGCGCACGTGCGGCGGCTCGGCGAGGACCTCGAGTTGCTCGACGGCGACTACGTGATCCTCGCCTCGGGTGGGAGCTCGGGGCGCCGGGGCCTATTCGTGCGCCACCACACCGAGCTACCCGACTACCTGGCGGCGGTCCTGCGCTCAGGCATGGCCGACGTGGCCGGCGCCTTCGGGTGGCCCCCGCCGTTCCGACTGGCCGTCACCGTCGTCGCCGCCCCCACCGCGGTCCACGCAACCCGCGCGTCGGCGCCGCTCAGCGGCGGGGTTGGCGACGTCACCTTCGTGCCGGTGACCCTTCCGTTCGAGGAGATCACCGCCCGGGTGGAGGCAAGCCAGCCGATGTTGCTCGCCGGTTACACGTCGGTGGTCGCCCGTCTCGGTGACGCGGCGGCGGCGGGCGCCCTGCGTGTCGATCCACAGGCGATCGTGGTGACCAGCGAGCAGCTCACCCCGTCGCTGCGAAGCCGGATCGAGCTCGGCTTCGGGAAGGAGCCCGCGAACAGCTTCGCCTCCTCGGAGGGTGTGGTTGGGTCGGCCCCTCCTGGCGACGACGTCGTCACCTTCGCAAGCGACGCGGCCATCATCGAGTTCGTCGACGCGCACGACCAGCTGGTGCCCGACGGAACGCGGGCCGATCACCTGCTGGTCACGGTGTTGAACAATCGCACCCAGCCCCTGATCCGCTACCGCATGGACGACGCAATGACGCCGATGCCTCCCGACGAGCATCACGGCCATCGTCGAGCGCTGGTCGAGGGCCGCAACGACGACCCCTTGCGCTTCGGTGACGTAGAGATCCACCCGGTCGTTCTGAGCAACGCTCTCCTCGGTAACGACGCCGTGCAGGAGTTCCAGGCACACTGCGGCGACGGGACGCTCTCGGTCGCCCTGGTCGCCTCCACTCCGGTCGACGAGCAGACGCTCGCCCAGGAACTCACAGACCGCCTCGCAGCGGTCGGAGCTCTCGTGCGAGTCACGGCTCGCCGCGTGGACGCCCTCCAACGAGACCCACTCACCGGGAAAGCACCAAGAGTCATCCTGGACACCCAGCCCAGCTGATCCGCCGGCCGGAAGCCCGTGCACCGAACTCGGCCTGCTGGACCGTGTCGCTGTCGAATATTCGGTCGTGGCGTCGGGCAGTCATGATCGGGCCGTGGTTCGTGTGTCGGTACCGGCTGCTCGTCGGGCTCGTGGCCTTGGCGGTTCGGTCGGGCCGAACGAGGACCTCGAGATCGTCGTGTTCCGCCCACCAGGTGGCAGTGCTGCGTCGTCAGGTCGGTCGCCCAGCGCTCACCGAGCCGACCGATCGCTGCCTGGGCGACCGTGGGCCGGGCGCTGCCGCGACGGCGACGTGAGGGCTGGCTGGTCACCCCTTACACGGTGCTTCGGTGGCATCGCCGGCGCATTGCCCGCCACTGGAACCAACCCGCCACCCGGCGGCCGGGCCGGCCACGAACATCGGCCGAGATCCGCGAGCTGGTGGTCCGGATGGCCACCGACAGCCCGATGTGGGGGTACCGGCGCATCCAAGGCGAACTGAGCCGCCTGGGTCACCGCATCGCCCCCTCGACGGTGTGGCAGATCCTGCAAGCCCATCACATCGACCCCGCGCCGCATCGGGCCGCCGTGTCACGGTCGGCGTTCCTACGCTCGCAGGCCCCGGTGGCCTGCCGGCCAACCTCCTCCGGTGTGAGCGGCTCGGGCTCGCCTCGGGATACCGACGGCGGACGCGCCAGCGCTGCCGGAGATGCCGGGAGCGGATGATGGGGCTCGAACCCACGACCTCAACCTTGGCAAGGTTGCGCTCTAGCCAACTGAGCTACATCCGCAGGGACGGGTCATCTTAGCAGCGGCCGTACGCTGCTCACCGCGGTCGGGCTGGTCGGTTTCGGGCACACTACGGGTTTCACTGCCCACCGACCGTGGAAGAGCATGTGACCGTGGCCCGTCGCACCGCCCAGACCACCCCAGACCGGCCCCGGTCCCACGCGGGCGAGCGCGCCGTAGTCCACGACCTGCCCGACACCAGGCCGAGCCGGGTGGTCGTCGAGGGGGTGAGGCCATCGGTCGACGGGGGACGGTTCCCGGCCAAGGGCGTCGTGGGCACCCCCGTGGAGGTGTCGGCCGACGTCTTCGCCGACGGTCACGACCACGTGGCCGCCGCTCTCCGCTACCGCTACGGCACCGAGGCATGGCGGGAGATGCCCATGCACCCGCTGGGCAACGACCGCTACTCGGGCGGCTTCCGGCCCGACCGGATCGGGCTCTGGGAGTTCACCGTGGTGGGCTGGATCGACCACCTCGGCACCTGGGTGGCCGACGCCCGCACCAAACAGGAGGCCGGGGTACTGACCTCGGTCGACCTGCTGATCGGGGCCGAGCTCATCGACGGGGCGTCCAGCCGGGCCGGCGACGGCGAGCGCACGGAGCTGCAACGGGCGGCACGATCGTTCAGGGAAGGCTCGGCGGACAGGTGGCTCGACGACGAGGTGCTGGAGCGGGCGGCGTGGCTGCACGGCGGTCGCCGGCCGCTCGGCGCTTTGGGAGGCACCCGTACGGTCTGGGTCGACCGTCCACTGGCCGCCTGCAGCGCCTGGTACGAGTTCTTCCCCCGCTCGACCGTCGACGGCAGCAATCGCCACGCCACCCTGGCCGACGCCATCGACCGACTCGACCACATCGCCGAGCTCGGCTTCGACATCGTCTACCTGCCGCCCATCCACCCCATCGGTGAGACCAACCGCAAGGGCCGCAACAACTCCGTGGCGGCCACCGAGACCGACGTCGGCAGCCCTTGGGCCATAGGAAGCTCCGCAGGAGGCCACACCGCCGTCCATCCCGACCTGGGCACGCTGGAGGACGTGAAGCGCCTGGTGGCGGCAGCCCAGGAGCGGGGCCTGGAGCTCGCCCTCGACATCGCCTTCCAGTGCTCACCGGACCACCCCTGGCTGCAACAGCACCCCGAGTGGTTCCGGTACCGTCCCGACGGCTCGATCCAGTACGCCGAGAACCCGCCCAAGCGCTACGAGGACATCGTTCCCATCCACTTCGAGAACGACGACTGGAAGGCGCTGTGGGTGGCCCTGCGGGACGTCTTCCTGTTCTGGATCGACCAGGGGATCACGGCGTTCCGGGTCGACAATCCCCACACCAAGCCGTTCCGGTTCTGGGAGTGGTTGATCGCCGAGATACGAGCCACACACCCCGAGACGATCCTCCTGTCGGAGTCCTTCACACGCCCCCGGCGCCTGGAGGCCTTGGCCAAGCTCGGCTTCAGCCAGTCGTACACGTACTTCGCCTGGCGGGCCTCGGGGACCGAGCTCACCGAGTACTTCACCGAGCTCGCCACCGAGGCCGTGGACTACCTCCGCCCCAACGCCTGGCCCAACACCCCCGACATCCTCACCGAGCAGCTCCAGGACGGTGGTCTGCCGGTTTTCGCCACCAGGGCGCTGCTGGCCGCCACCCTGTCCGCCAACTGGGGTGTGTACGGACCGGCCTTCGAGCTGGGGGAGCATCTGCCGATACGGCGCGGCAGTGAGGAGTACCTCGACTCCGAGAAGTACCAGCTGCGGCGCTGGAAGCTGGACCAGCCCCGGAGCCTGGCGCCCTTGCTGGGGCGCCTGAACGCCATCCGCCGGGCACACGCCGCGTTGAGACAGGACCGCACCCTGGCCTTCCACCCCACCGACAACCCCCAGCTCCTGGCCTACTCCAAGACAGCCGGCGAGCCCGCCCCCGACCGGGTCCTGTGCATCGTGAACCTGGACCCTGCCAACAGCCAAGGCGGGTGGGTGAACGTGCAGACCCACCTCCTGGACCTGGACGACGGTCAGAGCTTCTGGGCTTCCGACGAGCTCGGGGGGGAGCGCTATGGGTGGGGACCCGGGCGCAACTACGTCCGCTTCGAACCGGGTGACCCTCCGGGCCACATCCTGGCGCTCGAACCCCGATGAGCAGCACCCGCCCGGCACCGAGCTCGGCGCCACCCCAACCCACGGGGCTGGCTCGGGAGCCGGAGTGGTACCGCGACGCGGTGATATACGAGCTCCACGTCAAGGCGTTCGCCGACAGCAACGGCGATGGCATCGGCGACTTCGACGGGCTCACCCAGCACCTCGACTACCTGGAGGAGCTGGGCGTGACGGCGGTGTGGCTCCTTCCCTTCTACCCCTCCCCCCTGCGCGACGACGGCTACGACACCGCCGACTACGACGGCGTGCACAGCGACTACGGCGACCTCCGGTCGTTCCGGCGGTTCCTGCGCGAGGCCCACCGTCGTGGCTTGCGGGTCATCACCGAGCTGGTGATGAACCACACCAGCGATCAGCACGCCTGGTTCCAGCGGGCGCGCAAGGCGCCGCCGGGCAGCACCCACCGCGACTTCTACGTGTGGAGCGACACCCCTGATCGCTACCCCGAGGCCAGGATCATCTTCGGCGACTTCGAGTCGTCGAACTGGACCTGGGACCCGGTGGCCGGCGCCTACTACTGGCACCGCTTCTACAGCCACCAGCCCGACCTCAACTTCGACAACCCGGCGGTGCACAAGGCCGTGCTCGGCGCTGTCGAACGCTGGCTGGACATGGGCGTGGACGGGGTGCGCCTAGACGCCGTGCCCTACCTCTACGAGCGTGACGGCACGAACGGCGAGAACCTGCCCGAGACCCACCAGTTCCTGAAGTCCCTCCGGCGGCACATCGACGACCGCTACACCGACCGGATGTTGCTGGCCGAGGCCAACCAGTGGCCCGAGGACGCCGCTGCCTACTTCGGTGACGGCGACGAGTGCCACATGAACTTCCACTTCCCGGTCATGCCGCGCCTGTACATGGCGGTGCAGATGGAGGACCGCGTCCCCATCGTCGACATCCTTGAGCAGACCCCGGCGGTCCCCGACGGCTGCCAGTGGGCCACGTTCCTGCGCAACCACGACGAGCTGACGCTCGAGATGGTGACCGACGAGGAGCGGGACTACATGTACCGCGCCTACGCCAGCGACCCCCGCATGCGGGTCAACCTGGGAATCCGCCGCCGGCTGGCCCCACTGCTCGACAACGACCGCCGCAAGATCGAGCTGCTCAACGTCCTGCTGTTCTCTCTGCCCGGCACGCCCGTCATCTACTACGGCGACGAGATCGGCATGGGGGACAACGTCTACCTCGGCGATCGAGACGGCGTTCGCACCCCCATGCAGTGGAGCCCCGATCGCAACGCCGGCTTCTCCACGGCCAACCCCCAGCGCATGTACCTGCCGCCGATCATCGATCCCGAGTACCACTACGAGACTCTGAACGTGGAGGCCCAGCGGGCCAACCCCAGTTCGCTGCTGCAGTGGATGCGACGCCTCATCGCCCAGCGCAAGCGGCACAAGGCGCTGAGCCGCGGCGACATCACCTTCCTCGAGCCGGAGAACCCTCGCGTCCTCGCCTTCCTACGCACACTCGAGGGGGAGGCACCCATCCTGGTGGTGGCCAACCTGTCGCGCCTGGCCCAAGCCGTCGAGCTGGACCTGCGCGAGTACCGCAACCGGCTGCCCGTCGAGCTGTTCGGTCAGACCGCCTTCGCGGCCATTGGCGACCTGCCCTACTACCTCACTCTGACCGGGTACGGGGTCTTCTGGTTCGGCCTCGAGACCGACCCGGAGGCACTGCGCCTGCACGACAGCCATCACCTGCCGGTGGCGGCGGACGAGAACGGGCAGGTGCCCACCCTGGCCGGCTCGTGGCCACGATTCATGCAGCAGACGTCGTCACGACTGGCCGAGGCGGTCGGTGAATGGGTACAGCGTCGGCGCTGGTACGGGGGCAGGACCAGGTCGGTGCGAAGCGTCCGCCTGATCGAGGCCGTCCCCGTGCCCGACGGGCGGCGGCCCACGCGCCTGCACGCATGCCTGCTGGAGTTCACGTACCGGGACGGCGAGCCCGGCCTGTACCACGTGCCCCTGACCACCCTCGAAGCAGAACGCGCCGACGATCTGCTCCGCTACCGGCCGGGTGCCGTGGTCGCGCAGCTGCGCTCGCCCGACGGCCGTGAGCCCGAATACGTGGTCGATGCGCTTGCCGACGACCAGAGCGTGGCGGCGCTGCTGACCGCGCTGACGTCACGGCGATCGCTGCGGGGTCGCAACGGGTACGTCGAACGCGAGTCGACCCCCGAGCTACGACGGTTCCTCCGCGACCGGCCGGCGCCCGAGGTACGGACCCTCGGTGGCGAGCAGTCCAACACCTCGGTGGTGCTCGACGATCGTGCCATCTTCAAGTTCCTGCGTCGCATACACCCAGGCGAGAACCCCGACGTCGAGCTCAGCCGGCACCTGTCGCGCCGCTTCGCTCACACCGCCGACTACTTGGGCAACGCCGCCTGGCACACCCAGCGCAGGCGCCAGATCCACACACTGGCCGTCGGCTTCTCCTTCGTCCACAGCGAAGGCGATGCCTGGGAGCACTACCTCAACGCGCTCGGCCTCTTCCTCGAGCGAACCGCGCTGGTGGGCGAGGACCGCCCGGACGGTCCGTCGGGTGCCTCGTTGTCGCAGCGGGCCATGTCCGTGACCCCCGCGGAGGTGGTGTCCCTGATCGGGCCTCCCCTCGAGGAGGTGGACCTGCTCGGCCAGCGAATCGCCGATCTGCACGCCGCGCTGTCCGGGGGCACGACTCCCAGCCTCGCTCCCGAGCCCTTCAGCACCCTCTACCAACGATCGCTCCACCAGAGCTTCCGAAGCCAGGCCCGGGAGACACTCCAGCAGCTCCGACGGGCTCGCCGATCGCTCGACGAGGATGCCGGCAGGCTGGCCGATGTGGTGCTCGGCGCCCGCGACGAGCTCATGGGCCGCCTCGGTTCGCCGCACCGGCCCAAGGTCGAAGCCCAGCGCATCCGCATCCACGGTGACCTCCACCTCGGCCAAGTGCTGTGGACAGGCCGGGACTTCGTGGTGATCGACTTCGAGGGCGAACCGGCGCGGCCCATCGGGGAGCGGAGGATCAAGCGCAGTCCGCTCGTCGACGTTGCCGGCATGCTGCGCTCGTTCGACTACGCGGCACAGGTGGGGGTGCGCGACGTCGATCAGCGGGGCCTGCTGGGCACGGGGGTGGAGGCACCGACGACCGGGGATTGGGCGGGATGGTGGCGGGACTGGATGTCGAGCCGCTTCCTGGCGTCGTACCAGCGGCACGCCGCGCCGGCCGGGCTGCTGCCACGCGACGAGGAGACCTTCGACTTCCTCCTGGACACGTACCTCCTCGAGAAGGCGATGTACGAGTTGCGGTACGAGTTGGACAACCGGCCCAGGTGGTCGATCATCCCCCTACGGGTGCTGGCCGGCGTGGCCGCACCCAAGGTCGAGGCACCATGAAGCGCGCTACCTCAATGCTCGGTGACACGGACCTCCACCTCTTCAACGAGGGCTCGCACCGGCGCCTTTACCGATGCCTCGGCGCCCACCCGCTGGCAGGCGGCTGCTGGTTCGGGGCGTGGGCCCCCAACGCCCGCCGTGTCGACGTCATCGGCGACGTGAACGGCTGGCAGCCCGGATCGGGATCGGCGCTGCAACCCCGTGCCTCGTCGGGGATCTGGGAGGGTGTGGTCCACGGCTTCGCCGTGGGGGCGCCTTACAAATACCGGATCGTGACGAGCGACGGCTCGGTCGTGGAGAAGGCCGATCCCTTCGCGGCCGCGGCCGAAGTGCCTCCGGCGACGGCGTCGGTGATAGCCGACCTCGACCACGACTGGGGTGACCAGGAGTGGATGCGCACCCGCCAGGCCGGACAGCGGCTCGACACGCCGATCTCCATCTACGAGGTCCACCTCGGTTCGTGGGGGAGGACCGTCCCCCAGTCAGGCGCCCGATTCGCCACCTACCGACAGATGGCCGAACCGCTCGCCGATCATGCGGCTGCGCACGGTTTCACCCACGTCGAGCTGCTGCCGGTAATGGAGCACCCCTTCTACGGGTCGTGGGGCTACCAGACGACGGGATATTTCGCCCCCACCGCCCGGTACGGCGAGCCGACGGGCCTCATGGCCCTCGTCGACCACCTCCACCAGCGCGGCATCGGCGTGATCCTGGACTGGGTACCGTCCCACTTCCCCGCCGACGTCCACGGCCTGGCCCGCTTCGACGGCACGCATCTGTACGAGCACGCCGACCCGCGCCAGGGTCACCATCCAGACTGGGATTCCTCGGTGTTCAACTACGGGCGCAACGAGGTGAGGAGTTTTCTCATATCCAGCGCCCTGTCGTGGCTCGACCGCTACCACGTGGACGGCCTGCGCGTCGATGCCGTCGCCTCGATGCTCTACCTCGACTACTCCCGTGCCGAGGGGGAGTGGATCCCCAACCGCTACGGCGGCCGGGAGAACCTCGAGGCCATCGAGTTCCTGCGCCAGCTCAATGACGCTGTGTACACCGAGTACCCCGACGTGCAGACCTACGCCGAGGAGTCCACGGCGTGGCCCCTGGTGAGCCGGCCGCCCTACGTCGGCGGTCTCGGCTTCGGTTTCAAGTGGGACATGGGGTGGATGCACGACACGCTGGCCTACTTCTCCCAGGATCCCGTCCATCGCCGCTGGCATCACCACCGGTTGACGTTCCGGTCGCTGTACGCCTTCACCGAGAACTACACGCTGCCCCTGAGCCACGACGAGGTGGTCCACGGCAAGGGTTCGCTGCTGGCCAAGATGCCAGGCGACCGCTGGCAGAAGTTCGCCAACCTCAGGCTCCTGTACGGGTGGCAGTGGGCCCAGCCGGGCAAGAAGCTGCTGTTCATGGGCGGCGAGTTGGCTGCCACCGCGGAGTGGGA
>Ga0299914_10002132_pt1 | contig 13505 bp, 13 predicted proteins | sample RVTome_10_FD_201361 | JGI IMG/M metagenome (GOLD analysis project Ga0299914, IMG submission 201361) | Soil microbial communities from uranium-contaminated site in the Upper Colorado River Basin, Wyoming, United States - RVT153D57 (version 2) ...
GTCCATGGGCACCCGGGCGTCTCCGAAACGGGTGATGCCGGCTCTGTCGCCCAGTGCGTCCGAAAGCGCAGCACCGAGAGCGAGGGCGGTGTCTTCGACGGTGTGGTGGTCGTCGATGTGGAGGTCACCCACCGTCTTGACCTCGAGGTCGAAGAGACCGTGGGCGGCGAGCGATGTGAGTAGATGATCGAAGAAGCCCACTCCGGTGTCGATCGTGGCGCGGCCGGTCCCATCGAGGTTGAGGGTGATGTCCGCGGCGGTCTCGCGGGTGGTGCGATTGATGGTGGCGGATCGGGTCATGTGCTCGGGTTCTCCGTTCGTATCGTGGCGGCGAGGCGATGGGCCGTGAGCCCTTCGACGGTGGCCAGGCGGGAGATGGTGGGGACGAGGGCCTCCAGCCCGGAGCGGTCGATGCGCTGCACCTGTCGCCACGAACCGAAGTCTTCGATGGACAGCGGTCCGCAGGCGGCAGCCAGCCCTCCGGTCGGGAGGACGTGGTTGGCGCCGGTTGCGTAGTCGCCGGCGGACTCGGGTGCCCAGCGACCCACATACACGGACCCGGCCGAGGTCACCGCTTCGGCGTAACGCTCGGGGTCGCCGGTGAGGATCGTGACGTGCTCGGCCGCATAATCGTTGGCGAACTCCACGGCCTCCGCCCGGTCCGCAGCCACGGCCGCCACCCCGTGATCGGCCAGGGCCTTGGCAAGGATGTCGGAGCGCTCCAGGTCGGGGAGGAGGCGGGCGAGTTCCCACTCCACGCGATCCACCAGGCCGGGGTCGGTCGTCACGAGAACGGCGGGCGAGTCCGGACCGTGTTCGGCCTGACACAGAAGGTCGACGGCTACGAGGGTGGGGTCGGAGGTGGCGTCGGCCAGCACCAGCACCTCCGACGGTCCGGCCGGCATGTCGATGGCACACGTGCCGAACACCGCCAGTTTGGCGGCGGTAACCCAGGCGTTGCCGGGCCCGACGATCTTGTCGACGGGGCCGACCGTAGCGGTTCCATAGGCCAGTGCGGCGACGGCCTGGGCACCACCCATCGCCCATACCTCGGTGGCTCCGGCGAGACGACATGCCGCCAGCAGCGCCATCGGCATGGTCCCGTCGGATCCCTCGGGAGAGGCGACCACGATCTCGCCGACGCCGGCGACCACGGCCGGGACGACGGTCATGATGGCGGTGGACGGGTAGGCGGCTTTTCCTCCTGGCACATAGGCGCCGACCCGTCGCAATGGCGCCCACTGTCGGGTGATCTCGACTCCGGGACGGGTAGTGACGGTGGACGCCGACGGGAGCTGGGCCCGATGGAAGCCGTCTACCGCCGCGATGGCGCTCTCGATGGCCTCCCGGGTGGCGGTGTCGAGGGCGGCGGTGGCCGCGTCGAGCTCAACGTCGGTGACTCGACGGAAGCCACCACCCACCGCCGCGGCAGCCTCGGCCACAGCCCGGTCTCCTTCCTCGCGGACCCGTTGGCAGATGTCGGCGGCCCGGCGACTCACATCGGGGTCGGGGACGGCGCCCCGGGCCGTGAGCGCCCGCCGTTGACTCGGGGTGAGGTCCGCCAGCACCAGGTGGGTGAGCAAGGTCATGGGATGAGCTGTTCGATCGGCAGCACCAGGATCCCCTGCCCTCCCGCTTCCTCCAGGAGGGGCAGGAGATGCCAGACCGCGTCGGCGTCGACCACCGAGTGGACGGCGGCCATCTCCCCGTCGGCCAGCGGCATCACGGTGGGAGCCGACAACCCGGGAATGACAGCGGCGATTCGGTCGACGGCCGACATGGGGGCGTTGAGGAGGAGGTAGCGCTTGCGCCGGGCGGCCACCACTGCACCTATGGCGGTGGTGATACGGTCGACTGCCCCGTTGCCCCGCCCGCCGGAGACCACCACGGCCTGGGACTCCAGCAGTGTGCCGATCTCCCGCAGCCCGTTGACCCGCAACGTCGATCCGGTGGACACCAGGTCGACGATCCCGTCGGCGACTCCCAGTTTGGTGGCAACCTCAACTGAGCCGCGCAAAGGTACGACCGTGACGTCGATCCCGCGATCGGAGAAGTAGCGCGTCGTGACTCCCGGGTGGGCGGTGGCGATGCGACGCTCCGAGAAGTCCTCCACCTTGGCGAGATCGGAGGCGTTGGGCACGGCCGCCGCCAACCGGCACCGGCCGAAACCCAGCTCCAGCACCACCGGCAACTCCGAGCCGAACTCAGCCAACAGGTCGACGCCGGTGATCCCCAGGTCGGCCACGCCGTCGGCGACCAATTCGGGGATGTCCTCGGTGCGGACAAAGAGCAGGTCTATATCGGCGTTGCCAACACCCACTGAGAGGGCCCGGTCGGTGGCCTCGAACGCCAGGCCGGCGTCCCCGAGCAGCTCGATGGTGGGGGAGCGAAGCCGGCCCTTGTTGGGGACGGCCAGCCGCAGACGTTCGGCCACTATGACCCCTGGGTTCTGTCGAGCGCAAGGCGGTAGCCGCCCGTCCCATGCTGGAGCCACTGGTTGATGCGGGTGACTGTGGCGGTCGATGCGCCGGTCCGTTCGGCGATCTCCCGGTAGGAGAGGCCATCCTCGAGGAGCCGCGCCACCGCCCAGCGATGGGAGAGATCGGTCAGTTCCTTGCGGGTGCACAGGTCGCGGAAGAAGCTGGCTGCCTCGTCGACGGTCTCTAGCGTCAGGACGGCAGCGAACAGGGCGGCAGTGTCGTCGGTCCGCCAGTCGTCGGTGGTGAGGGTCATAAAGGAGTTTCCGGGGGTGCGGTTTCGTATTACTGTGTTAGCGTGATACAACAGTAACTCAATGAATGGAACCGGTCAAGCCCTCGAAGTCATTCCTGCCGTCGACGTTCTCGGCGGCAAGGTGGTACGCCTCCTGCAAGGCGACTACTCGCGGGTGACCGAGTATGGCTCCGATCCGGTCGAGACCGCCCTGACCTGGCTGGCGGAGGGAGCCACCCGGGTTCATGTCGTCGATCTCGACGGCGCCCGTACCGGCCACGCGGACCTCGGGCTGTGGAATCGGCTGGCGGCGGCCGGCGTGACCTTCCAGGCCGGGGGAGGAATCCGGACTGCTGACGATGCCCGTCGTGTTCTCGAGATGGGAGCCGAACGGGTCGTGATGGGAACCGCCGCGGTCTGGGATCCCGCGTCGCTGTCCGGCCTGGGTGAGATGGTGGTGGCGGCGGTGGACGTCAAGGACGGCCGGGCCACCGGTGGAGGATGGCTCGATGACGGAGTGGATCTAAGCCGGGTCCTCGACGGCCTGGCCGCAGTGGATGTGGGCCGGGTCCTGGCCACCGGGATCGGCCGTGACGGCACCCTGGAGGGAGCCGACCTCGAACTGACCCGATCGGTAGTCGATGATGGTCGGTTCGCGGTCATCGCCTCTGGTGGGGTGGGCACACTCGCCGATCTGGACCCGCTCGCTGAACTGGGATGCGAGGCTGTGGTGGTGGGAAAGGCTCTCTACGACCGCCGCTTCACCCTGGCGGATGTGGCCAGTCGCCTGGGAGCGTGAGCAACCGGTAGAGTTGGGGTCGTCCACGGCTGGCACGGGAACTGATCGCCAACGAGAGAACGTCAGAGTCCGATGAGGCTGGATTTCTACCGCCTGGTCCTGGCACTTGCCCTGTTTGCCGTAGTTGTCGGCCTGGCAGCATGTGGTGGCGGTGAACCGTCGCGGGGACAGCCTTCAGCTTCGGCGGACGGTTCTGACACCTGCCACGAGTTGGAAGGGATCTATCCACCCGACACCATCATGCTCACGGGCACCGAAGAAGTCAGCGTCGCTTTCACGGCATGGTCTTGCATGGGCTATGACGGTCATGGCGATTCAGAGATCCCCGTCGTCGAGGTGGGTACGGAGAGGACGGTGACCGTGAAAGTGCACGTTCGAGACGGTGCAGAGTTTGACGTCAGAGCCCAGACGGAGAATGACCAGGTGCCTCTGGAGGCGGTACGTATCGGCGAGGAGAACGCGGTGTCGATTGAGCCGCTACCTGACAACACCCAGGAAATCTTCATCCGGATGTGTACCCGCGATGGTCGCTGTGCCAACTACGAGGCGCGAGTCGACGCTTCTTGAGTCGGGCAATTGACGTTGGCTGAGCCGACCACTGGCCGGTACTGCGTCGACCAAGCGGGTCAACCCGGGGCGGATGGCCCTCCATGTTCTCCTAGTCTTCGTTGGTGATGCATCCATTCAGGTTCGGAGCGATGGTCGGCAAGGCCGCCGACCGCGCCGAATGGCTCGGTCAGGTACACGTGGCCGAGGATCTCGGCTACTCGACTGTCTTCATATCCGATCACTTCTCCGATCGGCTCGCCCCGCTGCCTGCCCTGGCGGTGGCAGCCGAGCATTCGTCCATGCGGGTGGGGACGCTGGTGCTTGCCAATGACTTCCGCCATCCTGCCGTGCTTGCCAAGGAGGCAGCCACCGTCGACCTCCTCAGCGAAGGACGCCTGGAGCTGGGTCTGGGGACCGGGTGGGCGGAGGGCGACTACGCGGCAGCCGGGATAGACAAGCCGGCTCCGGGTACCCAGGTCGATCGCTTTGCCGAGGCGGTGCAGGTACTCAAAGGTCTGTGGGCCCCCGGTCGGGTGGACATGGACGGTGAGCACTACTCGATCCACATGGAGGGCCTGCCCGAGCCGGGACCGGGCCGGCCCACCCTCCTCATCGGTGCGGGCGCCCGGAGGATGCTGGGTATCGCCGGGAGGGAGGCCGACATCGTGGGGATCTCCGCCGGAGAGATCACAAGCCGTGACGACCTACGCCAGGGGATAGTCCGGGCGGGTGACCTGGTGGACGAGAAGGTGGGCTGGATACGCGCCGCCGCCGGGGATCGTTTCGAGTCGCTGGAGCTCAACATCCTCACTTTCGGCATCGAGGTGGGCGATCGCCAGGCTGGGGCCGAGCGTTTGGCGGAGACATGGGGCTCGACCCCCGAGGCGATCCTCTCCTCACCTCACTTCCTGGCGGGGAGCGCCGAGGAGATCGTCTCCGACCTGATCGCCCGGCGGGAGCGCTGGGGGATCAACTATCCGGTGATCGCGGCCGGGCGGATGGAACAGTTTGCTCCGGTGGTGGCCGAGTTGACCGGGACCTGATCCTCGCCCCACCTCGGCATCCGCCGGAGTCACGGCGTTCCGAAACGCTCCCGGGCGGCGGTGAGATCAGACCACGACACGGTCCGGGCGCCGGTGTCACGTCGCAATGCAGTGAGGGCCGCTTCGCGCAGCATCCCGTCCATGTCGGCAAACGACAGGTCCTGGCAAAGGTCGGCGAGACGGTCCAGGTCGACGGAGTCGTCGAAGGGGACGTCGGTGAGGCCCAGAAAGGCGAGACGAGCCTCAGCATCGGGGAGCCCCAGCTCCAGGTGGGTCTCGAAGCGGCCACTCCGCAGTAGGGCGGGGTCGATCAGGTCGGGCCGGTTGGTGGCTCCGATAACGGCCACGTCGCCCCGTTCCGAGACCCCGTCCATCTCGGTGAGCAGAGCGGCGACCACTGAGTCGGTGACGCTGGTAGTTGAGCTTCCCCGCACTGGTGCAAGAGCGTCGAGCTCGTCGAAGAAGATGATGGACGGTGAGGCGGTGCGCGCCCGGGAGAAGACGTCCCTCACCCCCCGTTCCGATTCGCCCACGTACTTGTCCAGGAGCTCGGCGCCCTTGACCGGGAAGAATGCGGCGCCTGCCTCGTGGGCGACGGCCCGCATCACGAACGTCTTGCCGGTCCCGGGCGGGCCGTGCAACAGGACGCCCCGCGGCGGCTCGATACCGAGGGTGTGGAACCGCTCGGGATCGGTGATGGGCCAGATCACCGCCTCGGTGAGGCGTTGCTTGACGTCCGTGAGGTTCGCCACCCGGTCGAAGCCATAGGAGGGAATGTCGCCCATCGACGCGGCCCCCAGGGAAGGCGCCGTCTCCCGGACGGCCGAGAGGAGGTCATCGGTGTTGAGCGAGCCGCCCCGGCGGGCCAGCCCGGCCGAAGCGTGAAGGACGGCCGCCACGATATCGGTGCCGGAGAAACCGGCTGAACGCGCCGCCAGGGTGTCATGGTCGATTCCTTCGGCGGGCACCTCGGCGAGAGCTGCCTCGAACAGGAGGCGGCGCCGCTTGAGGTCGGGCGGCGGGATCGACAGTGAACGGGGGAGCAGGGGGTTGGCGGCCAGCCCGGCGTCGATGGCCCCCAGGAACGACGCTCCCAGCACTACCGCCGAACCGGTGCGCTCGGTGGCCGAGTCCAGGAACCAGCGAAACACGGCTCCGAACTGAGTTCGATAGTTGGAGAGTGCGTCGTCTCCGGTGAGCAGATCAACCCGGTCGACGAAGATCACCCCGTTTGCGCCTGTCTTGGTGAGGGCCCCCTGGAGAACCTCCAGGAGCCGCTCCGGCTTGAACACCCGATCCAGCGACACTTCTTCGAGGTTGACTTTCACGTCGGCGGCAGCGGCCCGCACCAACTCGGGACGTCCACACCCGGATGGTCCCTCCACCCACACGCCGGCGACCCGGGGCAGGCCCCAGCTGGACGGAAGGTCGTCAGGGGAAGTGAGCAAAGTGAGCCAGCCTGCCAGAAGGTCGCGGGGACCCTCCAGGCCTGCCAACAGGGCCTGTTCGGATGTGACCGCCGTCCGTGGGGGCTTGGCCGCCGGGCCGGATGTCGCGTCGGTGACCGTCTCGTCCGACCCCATAATGCGGGTGGCGGGACCGACGATCCCTGCACCGGCGGGCTCCACCCGGGCTATGGCGATTTCCCCACCAGATGGGAGGGCCACCCGATCCCCGGAGGTGACCGGCTGGCCCTGCCAGGCAGCTGCCAGCTCCGCCGGTTCGGCCGGGAGGGGGTCGACGTCGACGAGCACGGTGGCGGCATTGGCCAGGATGGCCCGGGTGACATCGACGGAGCCGCCGGAGGAGACCCCGGCGTTGGCGAGCGAGCGCGCGCCCAGCAACAGAGCGGTCGGTTCGGGGACGGTGCCGGCCTTCACCAGGCAGTGCGTTCGGCCCACCCTGACCACGCCGCCGTAAGGCAGGCCCAGAGTCTTGAGCAACGTGGAGTCGGCTGTGGCAACCGGATCGGTCCCGGGTCTGACGATGAAGCGCATCGGCGTTGAGGTTAGAGCACCCGGCGATGGCGGATCCCGGCCCCGGACCGCTACCCCAACACGGGTACCCGGCGGGCCGGCAGGGTGAGGGCACCCTGGACGTCCATCAGCCGGGATCCGGGTGCAGTCATCCAGCGCCACAGCAGATGGGCCTCCTCGGCCACCAGCACGTCGGGCGGAACGGGTGTGGTCGGAGTGGCCGCCGGCTCGGGGAGCGGTACGAGCGGCGGGGTAGACCCCGCCTTCCATGCGCTGAGCAGGTGACCGTGGGCCAGGACGGCCCGCTCTCCGTCGGTGCCCTGGACCTCCAGGGTCCCCGCCGCCTGCATCGCCTGCCATGCACGGCGTCGCTCGAGGGCTCGGGCCAGCGCGCGGTGACGGTCGCGCAGTGCGGCGGCCTCCTCGTACCGTTGGTCGGCGGCCAGGCGGTCCATCCTTCGCGCAAGGGGCTCGAGGAGGAGATCGGGCCGATCGGACATGCCCATACGGATCGTCTGGACCACTGGCTCGTAGTCGGCGGTGCTCAGGGTGCCATCACACGGGCACAGAGCCACCCCCAGCTGGGCCATGCCGCAGCGGGCCGTTCTGCTGCCGGGGCGATGGGTGCAGCGACGGATGGGCACCGCGTCCCACAACGCCAGCATCACCGTCTCGGCAGCCCGCCGTGAGCGGAACGGGCCCAGATAGCAATCGCCGTCTTCACGGATCGTCCTAACCAGCGAGAGGCGGGGGAACGTCTCTTTGGTGAGCTTGACGAAGTGCGACGCCTTGGGAGGTCGGGACCGCCGGTTGTGGCGCGGCCGGTGGGTGTGGATCAGACGCAGTTCCATAACTTCGGCCTCGATGGGGCTCTCGCAAACGTGGAACTCGACGCGGTGGAGCTCACGGAGCATGTCGGCCACCGAGCGGCGTTGGTCACCATAGAAGTAGGAGCGGACCCGCGACCGAAGGTTGGTGGCTTTTCCGATGTAGAAGATCGTCCCGTGACGGTCCACGAACTGATAGACGCCGGGGCGGCGGGGGAGGTCGTCGGTGAGGTGGATCTTTCGATAGTGGGCCGCGCCGCGGGCGGTGGGAAGCTGCAAGAGGTCGTCGAGGGCGGTCACGCCCAGGCTGCCGGCCCGCTCCAGTAGGCCCCACAGGACGTAGGCGGTCGCCCGGGCATCGTCGAGCGCCCGGTGATTGGGGGTGATGGGCGACCGGAAATAGGCCGCCAGGGTGGCCAGTTTCAGGTTGCGAACCTCGGGACGCACCAGACGGCGGGCGAGGGCCACCGTGTCGAGTGTCCGGTTGGAAACGGGGGGATATCCCAAGCGCCGGGCGGCGGCATCCAGGAACGAGAGGTCGAAACGAAGGTTGTGACCCACCACCACCGCGTCGCCTATGAACTCGATGAACGCCGGCAGCACCGACTCGATGGGGGGCGCCTCCACGACCATGGTCTGGGTGATGCCAGTGAGCACCGTGATGAATGGAGGCATGGGAACGCCGGGATTCACAAGCGTCTGGAAAGAGCCCAGCTCCTCGCCCATGCGGTATCGGGCAGCTCCCACTTCTGTGATCTCACAGGAGGCGGCGGAGCCGCCGGTCGTCTCCAGGTCGAGGACGCAAAAGGTGACATCGGACAGGGGAGTGCCCAGATCGTCGAAAGTGGCCTGATAGGCGACGGTCATGGCCCCGAACCATATATCGAACATATGTTCGATGCAACCGTCGGGGCGGTCCGGCGAAGGTGACTCGATCTCTTGGTTCTCCGATAGGACGGTCCTCGGGCATCGGGTACCTATTCTGGAGCCGATGACATTGGACACCGGAGCCGGGACGCAGTACGTCTGCTCGGCCTGTGGCAACCGCACCCGTTTCGACGTGGTGGAGAGCCTGCGGCGGAAGCGATATCACCACTACACGTTGGGTGGAGAGCTGAGCATCGACGAAGAGAGCGTGCTCGACCACGTGGTCGAGTCGGTCACGTGCCGATGGTGCGAGCGGTCCGACTCCGTGGAGCCGCTTCAGATCTGAGCCCGCTGACGCCGGGCCTCATACAGCACGACCGCCGCGCTCACCGACGCGTTGAGGCTGTCGACCGTGCCACTCATGGGGATGCGGAGTTCCTCTTCGGAGGCATCGATGAGCTCCGGTGACAGCCCGACGGCTTCGGCGCCCACGGCGATCGCCACCGGCACCGTCAGGTCGATCTCCCACGGGGCTCGCCCTGCGTTTGGAGATGTCGTCACCAGCCGAACACGATTGCTGCGCAGCCATTCCAGAGTCCCGTCGCGGTGAGAGACCGCCAGGGGAACGGTGAACAAAGCGCCCTGGCTGGCACGGATCACGTTGGGGTTGTGAACGTCGGTCGCCGGGTCGGTTACCACCACGGCGTCCGCCCCCGCGGCACCAGCGGTGCGCAGCATGGCCCCGAGATTCCCGGGCTTCTCGATCGCCTCGACGAGAAGCACCAAGGACGGTGATGAGGGCAGGGCTTCCAGGCGGGTGTCGAGATGCCGGGCGACCCCCATGACGCCGTCGGGCCCCTGACGCTGGGACGCTTTTCGAAAGGGCCCGGCGGACATCTCCACCACGGGTACATCCTGGAATGTGGCGCGACCGCCCAGTTCCGGGCACACCACCTGCTGGAGGATCTCAACTCCCGCTCCGGCGGCGATGGCGAGGGGACGCACGCCCTCGATGACGAACTGCTGTGACCTGTCCCGGTGACGGCGAGAGCGGAGCCGGACCAGTTCTTTGACCAGGGGATTGGACGGTGACGTGATCACCGGCCGCCCTCGACCTTGAGAAACGCCTCCTCCAGACGCTTGCGCGCCCTGTGACACGCCACCCGGACGGTTCCCACCGTGGCACCCACCTGAGTGCCGATCTCGTCGTACTCGAGGCCCTCCACCTCACGCAGCCACAGCAATTCTCGGTCCCGGGGAGGCAGCATCTCCAAAGCAGCCCGGATGTGCACGTGCTCCTGGCGCACCATGGCCTGCTCCTCGGGGGTGGAGGGCGATACGAACGCGTCCTGCGGGTCGCGCTTGGACCGGTAGCGGCGGATCGAGGTCCGCATCCGGTTACGGGCTATGGCCCAGAACCACCCTTCGAAGGCATCGGGATCCCGCAGCTTGGGGAAGTTCCTCACCATCCCCTCGAGCGTGTCGGAGACGATCTCTCCCACCAGATCGTAGGGCATCCCCACGCCGTGGAAGAACGCCACCAGCCGGGGATGACCCGCGCCGAGGACGATGCCCATGGCTTGCATGTCTCCGTCTCGGGCTGCCACCACGTCCTCACGAGAGGGTGGCCACGCTCCGCGGGGGTCAGCCGACTCGGTCGTCACCCGGTCAGGATAAGGGGACGAACGGAGGGAGCCAGTGCACTGCTGGATTTCGTCGAGCCACGGAGCTCTTCGGCCGGCTCAGAGTGATCGACCGGCATGCAACGGGATTAGGGGTTCGTGTCATACCTGCTGCGTTCGGGTGGACGACGAGGGGCTCCCGACTGTGTTGCTTTCCGTGGTCGAAACTTGCGACGAAGATGCGTCGGCGTGACCCGGATGTCGCCGCCGCTCTTGTAGCAGACTGCGTCTATCCGTGGCGGGTTCCTCGGAAGCGTCGAAGGGTTCAAGTCGGCGGAGGTCCTCGAACCCGGTCACTCCGACGAGGAGGGGGGCGTGACGGAATGATGGCTCGGAGCAAGGCCGTCCACAATCGAACTGAGGACGGTATCCCATGCTTCCGATCGGTCAAAGTCTCCGAGGCGCCGCCACATGCCAGTTCCGATCGGCGGTGGCTGCGCGGCCAACTCAGATCCAGCAAGGCCCTGGCATACCGAGTGGATCATGAATGCGACCTCATCGGCACTCCAATTCGGATCGATAGTGCCCTGCTCTTGAGCCCGTTCAATCAGGGCGATCAGCGCCTCGTATGAGGTGGTCGCCGCTGAGACGACCCGCTCCACCGAGAAGATTTCGGCCTTGGTTCGTTCGAAGGTCAACCGGAACAGCGTGGGACGGCCAACTGCGAAAGCCCGGAACGCCCCACCCACTGCCACGAGGTCCGCCCTGGGATCCTCCGTGCGAGGAATTGCGTTGACCAACTCAGCCAACAGGAGATAGCCCTTGGCCGCCATCGCCTCGATCAAACCAGCCTTGGAGCCGAATAGGGCGTAGACGGCGCGGGTGGTAGTTCCGGCCCGATCAGTCACGGCGCGAACAGACATGGCCGGGAGCCCGCCTTCGACCAACAACGTTTCCCCCGCGTCCAGCAGCGCCTCGGCTGTGTCGTCATCGTGTTCTCGTGGTCTTCCCACAGGATTGACAACCTTTCGTTACATCATTACGTTACACAGTATCGTTACAGCATTATGGTACTGGGATCTCTTGCGGCCTGAGTGGGAGCGATGAGTTCTGCGATCATCATCGGGGCCGGTCCGGCGGGTTTAGCTCTCGGGATGCTGCTTGCGGAAGCGGGTCTCCACGTCACGATCCTCGAAAGGGACATCCAGGAACCGCCAGACACGCACGAGGGCGCCTGGGAGGATTGGCGACGTTCGGGGGTGGCCCAGTTCAGGCAATCTCATGGGCTCTTGCCCCGGGGCCTGCAGATACTCGAATCCCGTTTTCCTCGAGTCGTCGACCACCTGAGGCGGTCCGGAGCACATTCCTACAACCTCACCGACTCACCTCCACCATCCGTCGCCAACTGGACACCCGAACCTGAAGACAGGCAATTCGACTCTCTCGCTGCCAGCAGGCCCGTGTATGAGCTCGCGTTCGCGAATGCAGCGAAAGAGATGAGAATCGACGTGCTTCGCGGCACGAAGGTGACTGGCCTCACCACAGGCCCAACAACCATTTCCAACGTGCCCCACATCACGGGAATAGTCACAGATCGAGGGAAGTCGATTCGAGCAGATGTTGTGATCGACGCCGGTGGCCGGCGATCCCCCATGTCGGCGTTTCTCGAAGACGTCGGGGCGCATAGGCTCCCGGAGGCAGACGGTGACTTCAGGTTCGTCTACTACACCCGGTACTACAGGAGGACGGGGAGAGACTTCCCAAGCCCCTATACCCTCTCGCGATACCTCAGCGGATCCGTATCGATCGGTACTTTCCCGGCCGACAACGACACCTGGTCGGTGACCCTCTACGGAACGAACGCGGACAAGGTCTTGCGTAGCGCCAGAGACCCTGGTGTGTTCGAAAGGGTCATCAGGGCACATCCGGAGCGTGCTCATTTCGTCGACGCCGAGCCGATCACCGAGGTGATGACAATGGCGGGGGTGGCCGACCGGGAGAGGACGATGCACGTCGATGGAACGCCGACTGCGACAGGATGGCTGCCCATTGCTGATGCGTGGGCATGTACGAATCCGATATTGGGTCGCGGCATCACCATGGGCCTCATGCACACAGTTGCCCTCGCACCCGCTATCACTCAGACACTCGACCGGCCGGCCGAGTTGGCCGACGCTTGGGAGACGATCACGCGGGAGCAGTTGCGACCATGGTATGTGGCGACCCGCGACATCGACCGAGCCAGGTGCAAGGAGATGGAGGCAGTGCGAACCGGAGAGATCACCCGACACGGGGAACGGATGTCGGCCCAACAGGCAGCCTTCTTAGCAGCGGCACTCACCGATCCCGACGTGTTCCGAGCACAAATGGAGTTGGCCGCCATGCTGACGACGATGGATGACCTGACGGCGCGGCCGGAAATACAGGACAAGATTGCTGCCACAGCCCGCAATCTCCCCGACCTCCCCGGCCAGGAGATACCGACACGGGCGGAACTCGAAGAGCTTCTCGACATCGGAGATGCCCACTAGGGCCGTCAGCTGTCGGCTGGCTCGCTGAGTATTCGACCGGTCGAACTGCTCGCCGTCGGTAGCGTGCAGCCGTCGTGCGTCGCATCGTTGAAGCCATAGCTCCAAGTCGTCTCGGGCGGGATTTCCGATGGCTCTTCGCCGCGTCCTGGACCACGAACATCGGCGACGGCATAGCGGTGGCCGCCGGACCTCTCCTGATGGCGGCCCAGACCCGCGATCCCGGGCTCGTGGCCATGGCACTTCTCATGCAGCGGCTTCCCTACCTTCTCATTGGTCTCCAGGTGGGAGTGCTGGCCGATCGATTCGACCGGCGGCGGGTCGTGATCGTGGTCAATATCCTGCGTGCCCTGGTGGTTGGCGCCCTGGCGGTTACCGTTGCCACCGGACGGGCGAACGTGGTCGTCGTTCTCGCCACTCTCTTCATCCTGGGCACCGCCGAAGTCTTTGCCGACATCACCACGTCGACCCTTCTCCCGATGTTCGTGGCAAAGCCGGACCTGGGAGTGGCGAACTCCCGGATCGTGTCCGGATTCGTCACCGCCAACCAGCTGGTCGGGCCCCCCATCGGGGCGCTCCTGT
>Ga0299914_10002133_pt1 | contig 13503 bp, 14 predicted proteins | sample RVTome_10_FD_201361 | JGI IMG/M metagenome (GOLD analysis project Ga0299914, IMG submission 201361) | Soil microbial communities from uranium-contaminated site in the Upper Colorado River Basin, Wyoming, United States - RVT153D57 (version 2) ...
CAGTCGTTGCACGCGTCGGTGTGCTGCATCACGCAGTCGTCGCACTCGATCCTCACGGCCTCGCCTCCTTCACTCTCGCGTCCTTCACTCTCGCGTCCTTCACCCTCGCGTCCTTCACGGGAGCCGTCCCAGGGTGACCCGGTGTCTCGTCGACAGGCTCGCGCCGGGGTGTGACAGCAACCCACCGCCCACGGGTACCGTGCGCGCGTGGCCGACCGTCGGACCCCCTTCCCCGTCGCCGGCGAGCGCGAGACCCTGCGCCAGTTCCTCGACTACCTGCGCGAGAGCATCGTCCTCAAAGCGCGCGGGGTCGATGACCACACCGTGCGCCGGGCGCTCGTCCCGTCGGGAACCAGCCTCCTCGGTTTGGTGAAGCACCTCACGAGGGTCGAGGTCGCGTGGTTCCAGTGGTGCTTCGCCGGTCGTGACGTCTGGGTGCCGGACGGCGAGCTCGAACCCGACGACACGACCGACGGCGTCGTCGCCGCCTACGAAGCCGCGATCACGACGAGCAACGAGATCGTCGACGGCTGCCACGACCTCGATCGGCGGTGCGCACGCAAGGGCACCGCGCCCGAGCCGATGACGATGCGGTGGATCCTGGTCCACATGGTCGAGGAGACCGGTCGCCACGCCGGTCACGCCGACATCCTGAGGGAGCAGCTCGACGGATCGACCGGACGCTGACCGTCGACCCTCGGCGCGCGAGCGGGCCCATAGACTCGGGTCGACGGCGTCGGAGGGGATACATGCCGGCACAATACGAAGAGATGTCGCTCGACACTCGCGGCGACACCGAAGTCATCGACGTCACGGTCGACGCGCAAAAGGCCGTCGACAACTCCGGCCTACGAGACGGTCTCTGCACCGTGTTCGTCGCCCACTCCACCTGCGGCGTCACCACCATCGAGGCCGAACCCGGCTGCAACGCCGACCTGAAGTCGGTCCTCGATCAGGTGGCGCCCCAGGACGCGCGCTGGGAGCACAACGAGCGCAACGCCGACACCAACGGCCACTCGCACGTGCGCGCCGCTCTCGTCGGACCGTCGGTCACGGTGCCCTTCCGAGAAGGAAGCCTGCTCCTCGGCGTGTGGCAGAAGATCGTCTGCATCGACTTCGACGACCGCCCCCGCACCCGCAAGCTCGTCTTCCAGGTGATGGGCGGCTGAGCTACCTCGTGACCGGCGACCCCGTCGCGTCGTCGACCGCCACCGCTTCGATCTGATCGTCGACGGCGCCACACCACCGACAACTCACCTGCTCGATCTGCTCGTCGAGCAGCTGCTCCTCCTCGACCGTGAGCTCACCACCGACGGTGAAGTGGTGGTATCCGCGCGTGCGTCGCGTGGCAACCACGTCGAAGCGGGTCAAGTTCCCGCATCCGGTGCATCGGTACCGCGTCGCCACGCCGCGATCCTACGAGATGTCGAAGCTCAGCCCGTTCGCTCCGCCGTGCTGGTCCCCGGGGGTCCCTGTGGGCGGCCGATTCGTCGGCCCTCCGACGGCCGTCGAGGCGACGGCGGGTCGTCGGCGGGCATCGCACGGGAACGACGGCGGCGAACAAGCGCGGCGCCGCCGTCGAGCAACAGGGTCACGAGCAACGTGCTGATCACGGCCCAGATCGGCACCAGCGGCAAGAGCACCGTGTAGCGGTCGATGCCGCTCGAGAGCACGACGTCGAGCGCGCGCTGGCCACTCAGGTAGCCGAAGACCCGGCCGCCCGCGAACACGATCAGCCCACCGGCGAACACCGCCACGATCCAGGCGAGCACCCGCCACACCATCGGTGGCTTCGTGCGCGTCGCCCGCACGCGTGGCGTACGAGTCGAGTCCGGCGCGGTCGGCGACGGCTGCTCGGCGAGCACGCGCGTCGACCCGCCTGCCGCCGCCATCGTCCGGTCGGACGACGGTGGGGGCGCCGGCGACGTCCGGAGCTCCGCCGGCACCTTGAGGAGCTGGCCGCACTTGGCGCAGACGAAGGTCGTGGCGCCGGCGTGGCGGTCGAGCGGATGCTTGGCCCCGCACTTGGGGCACTGGAGTGCCTGACCCATCAGCCACTGCCCCGCTGCGCGTCGTTGCTCGCGACGATGAACGCTTCGAGCGCGGCCACCGCATCTCCGGAGTCGAGAGATTCTCGCGCTCGGTCGATCCCCTCACCGAGGTCGGCGGCGAGATCGGCGACGACGATGGCAGCGGCCGCGTTCAGCACCACGATGTCGCGGACGGCGCCCTGCGCGCCCTCGAGCACGTCGCGGGTGATGGCGGCGTTGATCGCGGGATCACTCCCGGCGAGGGCATCGCGTCCGCTGCGGCCCAGCCCGAACTCCCGGCCGTCGACCTCGAAGTGCTCGACCGCGCCATCGACGAGCGAGAACACCGTCGAGCTCGTCGTGGTGGTGAGCTCGTCGAGCCCGTCGTGACCGTAGAACACCATCGCCCGCTCCGCTCCCAGCACCGAGAGCGTGCCCACGATCCGTTCGGCCATCGCGGGGTCGGACACCCCGACGACCTGGCGGCGGACCCGCGCCGGGTTGGCCAACGGTCCGAGAAAATTGAACGTGGTGGGCACGCCGAGCTCTCGCCTCGCGGCGGCCGCGTGACGCAACGCAGGATGGAATCGCTGCGCGAAGCAGAAGCCGATCCCCGCCTCCGAGACGCAGCGGGCGACCCCCTCGGGACCGAGGTCGATCACGACGCCGAGCTCCTCGAGCACGTCGGCGGAGCCACACTGTGAGGACGCGGCCCGGTTGCCGTGCTTGACCACCCGCGCACCGGCGCCGACCGCAACGAGCGCGGCCATGGTCGACACGTTGACGGTCCCGGCCCGATCGCCGCCGGTGCCGCACGTGTCGATCGCACCGGCCGGCGCGTCGATGGGCTCGGAGTACTCGAACATCGTGCGCACCAGCGCCGCGAGCTCGATCGGCGTCTCGCCCTTGGCCCGCAGCGCGACACCGAACGCGCCGATCTGCGCGTCGGTCGCTTCGCCGTCGAGGATCCGCCGCATCGCCCACTCGACGACGTCCGGCGCGACGTCGTCGCCGGCGACGAGCGGGGAGAGGACGTCCGGCCAGGTGAGGTCGCCCATCAGTCCCACCAGAGGTCGTGGTCGAGGACACCGCGGGCGATCAGCCCGAGCTGGACCTGGCTCGTGCCTTCCACGATCGTGAGCTGCTTGGCGTCGCGGTAGTAGAGCTCCATCGGGTGGTCCTTCATGTACCCGGCCGCACCGAGCAGCTGCAGCGCCTCCGAGGAGACCCGTACCGCGAGCTCGGTCGCGTAGTACTTGGCCATCGAGAGGAACGGGACCCATTCGCGCGTGAACTCGCCGCGATCGGCCATCCACGCGGCCCGATAGGTGAGCAGCCGGGCCGCCTCGATCTCGGTGGCCAGCTCGGCGATCTTCCACTGGATCCCCTGGAAGTCGGCGATCGTCCGCTCGAACGCCTCTCGTTCCTTGACGTACTCCACCGCGTACATCAGCGCGCCCTCGGCGAGCCCGATCCCGCGGGCAGCGACGATCGGGCGCATCGAGTTGAGGCCGAGCATCGCGAGCCGGAAGCCTCCGATCTCGCCGATCACGTTCTCGCCCGGGACGCGAACGTCGTCGAGCAGGAGCTCGCCGGTGTCGACACCTTTCACACCCATCTTGCGATCGATCGCACCCACTTCGACGCCGGGCCACGACCGCTCGACGATGAACGCACTCACGCTGTCGTGGGCGCGCGAGTCCACCGGGCCGGTCTTCGCGAACACGCAGTACCAGTCGGCTTGTCGCACGCCCGACATCCAGCACTTGGCTCCGGAGAGGAGCCAGTCGTCACCGTCGGGTCGAGCCCGCGTACGCATGCCCATGACGTCGCTGCCGGCTTGGGGCTCGGAGAGACCGAACGCCGCGCGCTGGTCGCCTCGCGCCAGCGGCGTCAGGTAGGTGTGCTTCTGCGTCTCGTTGCCCGCGATCATCAAGGGGCCCGTGGGGAGCCGCGTGAGGAGCAGCATGAGCGCGGCGGTGTTGGAGTACTTCGCGACCTCCTCGATCGCGATCGTGAGCCCGAGGATGCCGCCACCACCCCCGCCGTACTCCTCGGGGATGCAGAGGCCGGTCAGGCCGGCGTCGACGAAGAGCTCGAAGAGATCCTGGGGATACTCCTCGGTGTCGTCGATCTCCCGGGCCCGGGGCGCGACCCGCTCCTGGGCGAGCTTGCGCATCGTGGCCTGGAGCTCGGCCAGCTCCGGCGAGAGCTCGAAGTCCATCGGGCGAGGAGCCTACCGGTCCCCTTCGCCGTTCCCTTGCTGCAGCGGCCCTCGCGGCCGGCCCGGTCAGGCGCTCCGGCGACGGCGCCGCAGGATGCGCCGACGCTCCCGCGCGGTGAGACCGCCCCAGACGCCGTGCTTCTCGCGGCGGGCGAGCGCGTGCTCGAGGCACGCTTCGCGCACCGGACACAGCGCGCAGATGTCCTTCGCCGGGCCGGCGTCGTCGTCGGAGCTCGGATAGAACGTCTCGGGGTCGACGCCGCGGCAGCGCGCGAACTCGCGCCAGTTGGCGTCGGTCTGACCGATCATCGACAACATCACGCCTCCGGCGGGCGGCGGCGCCGGGTCGCCGGACACCGCGTTCAACGCCCAGTGTTTCGGTCGTTCTTCCCGCCGACATGAGGGGTTTCGGCCCTTTTCCCGCCTAGGATCCCGGCGTGCCCGACCATCCGCGCGGCCAGCTGGTCGCGATCGGCGCCGCGGCCGTCCTCACGCTCCCGGGGGTGGCCGTGCGGCTCTCGGGCGGCCATCCCGCCGAGGTGCTCGCGGCGGTGATCTTCGGCGCCGCGGTCGTCGGGGCCGCGTTCCTCATGGCGTGGGGAGCCGAGGTGCTCCAGCTCGACCTCTCACAAGGACTGTCGCTCGCGGTCCTCGCCCTGATCGCGGTGCTCCCCGAGTACGCGGTCGACTTCACCTTCGCCTGGAAAGCCGGTGCCGACCCCGACACCTACGCGTCGCTCGCGCTCGCCAACATGACCGGCGGCAATCGTCTCCTCATCGGCATCGGCTGGTCGCTGGTGGTACTGCTGGCGGCATGGCGCGTGCGCCGGATCGCCCGCGAGCGCGGCTACTCCGGACCGGTGGACACCGACGTCGCGCTCGACCGGTCCCACTCGGTGGAGATCGCGTTCCTCGCGCTCGCGACGGTCTTCTCGTTCACGCTCCCGCTCCAGAGCACGCTGCCGCTCTGGAGCGGCGCGATCCTGGTCACGATCTTCGTGCTCTACATGGTGAGGATCAGCCGGGCGCCGGCCGAGGAACCTCACCTCGTGGGTCCGGCCCGCCTCGTCGGCGCGCTCCCGCCGCGCCGGAGGCGGGTCGCGGTCGGCTGCATGCTCGTGGGCGCGGCCGGGGTGATCCTGCTCGTCGCGGAGCCGTTCGCCGAGGCGCTCGTCGAGACCGGGGAGAACTTCGGCGTGAGCACGTTCCTGCTCGTGCAGTGGGTGGCGCCGCTGGCGTCGGAGACGCCGGAGCTGCTCGTCGCGGCGCTGTTCGCGTGGCGGCTGAACACCGGGGCCGGGCTCGGCACGCTGGTGTCGTCGAAGGTGAACCAGTGGACGTTGCTGGTGGGCACGCTGCCGTTCGTCTTCGCGATCTCCGCGGGCGGGCTGCACGGCCTGCCGATCGACTCGGTGCAGCGCGAGGAGCTCTTCCTCACCGCGGCGCAGTCGGCGTTCGCGGTCGCGATCCTCGCGAACCGCGCCATCGACGTGCGCGAGGCCACGCTGCTGCTCGTGCTGTTCCTCGGTCAGTTCGTGCTGGGCGGTGTCGTGCCCGAGAGCGTGCACGGCATCGAGCGGGTCGTCGTCGCGTCGCTCTACCTGCTGCTGGCCGGGTGGATCGTGCTGCGCCAACGGCGGGCGCTGCCTCGCCTGTTCCGAGACGGCTTCTTCACGCCCGTCCACGACATGATCCACGACCCGAGTGATCGCCGGCCCGAGTCGGTGGTGCCGTGACAGGTGTCCGTCGTCAGTGGCCGTCGTCCTGATCGGGCGCGAACGGCCACTCTTCGAAGGAGCGGCAGCGCCCGCGGTCGTCGAAGCGGATCACCCACAGATCCCGCCACCGTCCGGGTGTCTCGTCGTGGTAGTCGACCGCGACGCGCACGACTGCGGTCTCGCCGTCGAGCGCGACCAGCTCGCTCGAGAACGCGAAGCGCTCGTCGGCACCCTCCCGTTCCTCGACCCAGAACCGTGCGAGCGCGTCGAGCCCACGAATCGGCTCGCGCCACGGCGACGGGAGATACGACACGTCGGCCGTGAACAGCTCCGTGAGGGGCTCGGTGCCCGCGGTGCGCCATGCCCGCACGTACCCGTCGACCCAGCGAGCGACCTCGGCTCGATCCACGCTCACGATGCAGGCGCCTCGGAACCGTTTCTGCGTACGATCGCTCGGGTCAGACCCTGCTCCTCTGGTTCGCAACCGTCCCACGGCGCTCGGGTCGCCGCACGGTGCACGACCTGTGCAGTGTGCCGCGCCGGGGTTGGGTGACGGGACCGCCCGGGTCGCTGAGCATCGGCGGGCGCACCGGGGCGCCTTGAGTATCGAACGACGATCGACTATCGAACAGTCGACGGCTGTCACATCCGAGCTCTGCAATCCGTCATCTGGAGGAGCGGCCAACCAACCGATCCGGATCGACCGAGGGAAGGAACGCGCATGGCCCCCATCATCGAGGCGCACGGGATCACGAAGCGCTTCGGCGACGTCCGTGCTCTCGACGGCATCGACCTCGTCGCCCAGTCCGGGCACATCACCGCGTTGCTCGGCCCCAACGGCGCCGGGAAGACCACCTTCATCAGCGCGGTCGCCACTCTGCTGCGGCCCGACGGCGGTGAGATTCGAGTTGCGGGCATCGACGTCTGCGCCGAGCCCAAGCGCGTCCGCCAGATCATCGGCCTCGCGGGGCAGTTCGCGTCGGTCGAGCCGGCCATGACTGGTACCGAGAACCTGCGGTTGGTCGCCCGGCTCTTCGGGCTGGGGCGCCGCCAGGCGCGCACCGAGGCCCAGGCTGTCCTCGAGCGGCTCGGCCTCGCCGATGCCGGCGACCGTCTCGTCCGCGACTACTCGGGCGGCATGCGCCGCCGCCTCGACCTCGGCGCCAGCCTCGTCGGCCGGCCCCGGCTGTTGTTGCTCGACGAGCCGACCACCGGGCTCGACCCCCGGGGTCGCATCGAGCTGTGGGACGCCATCCGCAATCTGGTGGCAGACGGCACCGACGTGCTGCTGACCACCCAGTATCTCGAGGAAGCCGACCAACTCGCGCGCCACGTCGTGATCATCGACCACGGGCGTGTCATCGCGGCGGGGACTCCCGACGAGCTCAAGGACCGCGCCGGGAGCAACGTGATCGAGGTCCGGCCGCGGTCCGCGGGCGACCTGCCGGCTGTCGAAGAGGCACTGGCGAAGATCGGCTGCGAGGCGCCGCACACCGACATGGACACCCAACGCGTGGCCGCCCGGGTCGAGGGCGGCGGGGATCAGCTGCGCGACATCGTCCGCACGCTCGACGACCGGGGCATCGAGGTCGACGATGTCGGCCTTCGCCGTCCCAGCCTCGACGAGGTCTTCCTCGCCGTCACCGGGAGGCCCCTCGAGCCCACCGATCCCGATTCCGATCCCCAGTCCGAGTCGGCGGATGCCGCCTGATCATTGGAGCTTTCATGACGACTGCCACCAGATCCGCCACCGACGTCGCTGCCGGCGCGGCGGTTGATCGCACCACCGGCGCCGGCTTCGTGACCGCCGCGCTCCAGAGCGGCAAGCGCACGATCCTGCAGTTCTTCCGCACGCCCCAGCTCCTGATGCTGGGAACGATCCAGGGTGCGCTGTTCCTGTTCATGTTCCGCTACATCTTCGGTGGCGCCATCAACCCCGGCGGGGGGATCGACTACGTCGACTTCCTCGTGCCCGGCTTCCTCGTGAGCGGCATTCTGTGGCTGGGGCTGCCGGCCGCGACCGGAGTCGCCGAGGACGCCGCCACCGGGGTGCACGACCGGATGCGGTCGTTGCCGATTCCGCGGTCCTCGGTGATGCTCGGGCGTTCCCTCGCCGACGCCGCGCTCACGATGTGGGGGCTCTTGGTCGCGACCGTGCTCGCATTCATCGTGGGCTTCCGGCTCAACGCCGACGCCGCCGAGGTCGTGCTCGCGGTCGTGGTGTTGGCGCTCGCGGCCTACAGCTTCATGTGGGTCTTCATCACCATTGGCCTGACCTCGAAGAGCGCGCAAGCGGCCAACGGGACCTCGACGCTGGTGCTCGTACCGCTCGCGTTCGTGTCCGCCGCGTACGTGCCGGCGACGTCGTTGCCGGGCTGGATGCAGCCCGTCGCCGACAATCAGCCGATCACCGTGTGGAGCAATGCGATGCGCAGCCTGACGTTGGGCGGCGCCGACGCCGTCGGGCTCGGCCACAGCACCACCTACTGGGTTGCGCTGAGCCTCGTCTGGTGCGCCGGGATCCTGCTCGTGTTCAGCGCCATCGCCGTGTCCCGCTTCGCCCGTCGGCGCTGATCTCACTCGCGCAGCTCACCCGGGACCGTCAGTCCGCGAACACCTCTCGAGTGAGCTGCATGAAGAACGTGTGGTCGTGGCCCGTGTTCGGATCATTGCCGTTGTATTTCGTCTTCGATTTCCCGTCGGGCAGGGTCTCCTCGGGATAGATCGCTCCGACCGGACACACGTCCGGCTCGTAGCACGCAGTGCACGACGTGCACTCGTCGACGTTCACGTACAAGATGCTCTCGGCGAAGACCTCGATCGCGGCCGGGTTGGGCGTATGGGTGTTCTCGATACTGCCGCTGCCCGCCTCGATCTCCGAGAACAGCGTGTTCGTGCCGGGATCGAACTCGTAGATGCACTGCACCGGGCACACGTCCACGCAGGCGCGGTCCTTCACGTCGATGCAGGCCTCGGTGATGATCGCCAGTCCGGACATTCCGCGCCACCGTACACTCGGCAGCGACGTCCGCACTCGGCACTGAGGACGCCGCACTGCACCTGGGGGAGGTATCGCTGTGCAGACTCGCTGCTCCCCGGTGATCGCACCGTGATCCACTACGCGGTCCTGGTCGGGGACCAAAGCGCGGTCGCGTCCCGACGTCGCCTCCTGGAAGAGGCGTTCCGAGCCACGCGCTACTTCGACGGCGAGTACCTCGAGTACGTGGGCGCCAGCGGCACGTGGGCGCTCGCCGCGGTGACGATGCGCGATCCGATCTGTCCGGTGCGGCTCGCCGTCGACGGGGACGCCATGCTCGTGGTCAACGGTCCCGCCTTGGCGGTGGATGGCGGCAAGAGAGTGAGCGCCGAGCGTCTGCTCCGGCGCTTCCGCGCCGGCGGAACGTCCGCTGTCGCTGCGTCGCTGGGCGGCAACTACAACGTCGTGGCGGTCACGCCCGAGGCGGGCGGGCGGGCGTTCGGTGACTTCTCCGGGCTGTTTCCGCTCTACTACCACGAGACACCCGACTGCACGGTGTTCGCGAACCGGTCCACGACGGTGGCGCACGTCGTCGGCACCGACGGTTGGGACCTCCGGGCCATGGCGTGGGTCATCGGGCACCACAACCTGTTCGGAGACCGCATGCCGGCGCGCGACGTCACCTACCTCCGTCCCGGCCTGGAGGCACAGACCCGGTGGGGCGACGGCGTGGTGCACGTGACGGCGTCGCCGACGTGGCTCTGGCCGGCGGCCTCTGAGGAGCGCGGGCGCGAGAACCTCACGCCCGCGGAGTGGGACGACGTGACCGACTCACTCGTAGCCAACTTCCGCGCCATGTCGGTCTTTGGAGACCGGGCCCGGCTGACGATCACGGGAGGCAAGGACTCGCGCCTCTGCCTCGCATTGGCGAAGGCCGCCGGTCTGGCAGACGTCATGCCCACGACCACGTCCGGCGCCCCGGACAGCCCCGAGGTCGAGTGCGCGGCCGCGGTCGCCAAGACCGCCGGCTTCACGCACGAGCGCGGCGGATTGCGCGCACCGGAACCGGCTCAGCCGCGCACGCCGCCACCCTTCGACGCCGACGCGTTCTGGCGTCAGCTGCGCCACGAGCTCTTCCTCCACGAGTCGATCCTCTGTCCCTGGAGCGGGCTCGCCGCCGGAGGTCGACCAGGCATCACGATCAAGGGATTCGGTGGCGAGTTCTACCGGCGCGGCAACGCCAAGAAGTTTCGTCGCAAGCACACCACCGACATCGACACGCTCGCGACGATGTTCGTGAACTACCACCAGAACCGCGACCCGCTGCAGGTCGTGCGGCGTGACGAGAACGCATTCCAGACCGAGTGGCTCAAAGCATGGGTGTACGAGACCGCCGAGCACGTTCGCTTGGATCTGCTCCCCGAGAAGTTCTACGTCGACTACCGGTTGGGCCACTGGAACGGACCGGTGGCGCAGTCGAAGTACCGGTCGTTCGTGCTGAACCCGCTGCTCTCGCTGACTGCGGCACGCAAGAACGTCGAGCTCACCGCCGAGTCGCGCCGCCGCGAGGTGTTCCACTTCGAGGTCATGCGCAGAGCCGCCCCGGAGCTGGTCGGGATCCCGTTCCTCGGCGACACGTGGGCACCCGAGCTCGCGTCCTCCGCTCCCCTCGAGCTCGCCACGGAGCCGTGGCCGGCGGAGACGAGGGATCTGTCGCGTCGGCTCACGCTCAACCGTCCGAGCTGGCCGTTCCTCGAGCACGAGAGCCGCGGCATCCTCCACCTGTTCAAGGAGGCGGGTCGTGAGACCGAGCTCCACGAGATCTGTCGGCAGTGGCGGCTCCGACGTGTCGCGCGCCGATCACCCGAGCTGAGGCACATGGCGGAGGTGAAGGAGCTCTTCAGCAGCATCGGGGTCGCGCTCACGCTGCTGGACCGGGCCGAGCCGGTGCCGACCCGGGCGGGGACGCGCTGATCGAGGACGCGTCCGCCGTTCGGACGGCGGAGGCGCGAGCGGCGACCGACCGCTCGAGGACGCTCAGCGAGCGTTCGACCGCGCAGACGAAGACCTCGAGATCCGGGCAGAGGTCCCTATCGGCCACGACGGTGATGTTGAACTGGCCGGCGTAGGAGAGCGCACCCACGCCCATCGACAGGTTGCCCGTGATCGGGACGATGGGGAAGAGCTCGAGCACCGGTGCCCCCGCGAAGGAGACGGTGACGGGCGGACCCGGGACGTTCGCGACGTAGGCGTTCACGAGGCGCTGTCGGGCCACGAAGCGCTGGAACGCTCGCTGCACCACGATGCTCCGAAAGAGACCGCCCGCCGGCGGGCGGGTCCTCTCCTTCCTCTCGGCGCTCTCGACGCGGATCTGCTCGAGTCGCGTGGCCTCGTCGGGTTCCCCGACGGGTAGCGGCACGACCATGCCGGCGTCCACGTTGCCCCGTGCCGTGCCCCGCTCCTCGTGGTGCAGGGAGACGGGAACCATCGTCCGCAGCATCACGCCGTCGACGTCCTCGCCGCGATGGCGCAGGAGCGCTCGGTAACCGCCCGCGACCGCCGTCAACAAGACGTCGTTCACCGTCGCGTCGTGGGCGTGCGCGACCCGCTTCGTGAGCTCGAGGGTGGTGCGAATGATGGCCAACCTTCGGTCCGAACCGATCCGGCGGTTCACGCTGGTCTCGGGCGCTCGGCCTTCGGCGAACACCTCACGCATCGCCGGCCACCCTTGCCGCACCCGCCGCATCGTCTCGAGGGGCTGGAGGAGGGCCGAGAGCGCGCGAGCGGTCGCGGCGGAGCGGCGCCGGACGTTGTCCGCCAGGAGGGTGGAACGCGACGGGTGCGCGGCCGGCGTCCAAGCGGGCACGGGCTCCTCGGGTGGGTCGGGTTCGAGATCCACGAGCGCGCCGAGTGTCGCGACGCCGGCCACGCCGTCGGCGATCGCGTGATGCAACCTGATGAAGAGCCCGACCCGTCCGCCCGGCAGGCCGGGGAGGAACCACATCCCCCACCGGGGGCGCGACGCTTCGAGCCGCCGCCGCCGGAGCTCTTCGCAGGCCAGCAGGAGCGCCGCCTCCTCACCCGGGGCTGCGAGCGGGAACACGCCGACGTGGTCGCGGATGTCGAACGCGGGAGCGTCGACCCACAGGGGCCAGCCCAGACCCGTGGGCGGCCAGACCATCAGCTGTCGCAAGCGCGGCACGAGGTGCAACCGGCGTTCGACGTGCTGTTGCATCGCCTCGATCCGGAAGCGACCGTCCGCGTCGACCAGGGCTGCGCCGTCGAGGATCGCGAGCGCGCCGATGTCCTGGGGCCAGCCCTCCCCTTCGGGCCAGACGAACATGAGGTCGGACGCCTCCACGCGTTCGATCGCGCTCGATCGATCCGACATCACCGGCACGTCCCTCCCTCGCGATCGAGGCGCTGTCCGCATCGAATGGTGTGCCCGGCGCGAACCTGCCGGTCAAGGGAGGTGCCTGGCGAGTCGGCCGGTACGGGGGCGACGGCCCCGGAAGTGCACATTCCGTCAAGTCGCCTCGATCGCCGGTCGACAATCTCCCCGATGACGCGCGACCCCGCCGGCGCCGAGACGGTCGACGGCGCCCTCGACGCGCTATTGAACCGCCATCCCGAGGCCCTCGTGTGCGCGATCGCCGACGACGGCTTCCGCATTCCGATGCCGCCGGGCCTCGACCTCGGCGAGCAACAGCGCATTCCGCTCCCGGCCGACCGGGCGACCATGGTCGACCTCGTCGTGCCGAGCGACCGTATGTCCGTCATCACGACCTGGGAGCGCGCGCGGACCACCGGGATGGCGATGGGCGTGGTCCGGTTGGCGAGTGATCCCGAGCGAGCGGTGAGCCTCACGCTGATGGATTGCCGCGATCAGCACGGGGTGTGGCTCGGTCTCCTCACCACGCCCGAAGACGGCGAGGACGCATCGACATCGAGCGCGCTGAGCAGCGCGCTCATGATTCCGGTGCGGCCGAGAACGGCAGCCCTCAGCAAGAACATGTTCGCGGTCATGACCGCCATCGACGAGCGCACGACCCGAATGCTCGGTTGGACGTCCGACCAGATGGTTGGGCTGCGATCGCTCGAGTTCATCCATCCCGACGACCAGGAGCGCGCGCTGTCCAACTGGATGGAGATGCTGTCACGGGAGGAGGGCGGGCGGGTCCGATACCGGCACCGATGTCAGGACGGTTCCTGGCTCTGGGTGGAGGTCGAGCACTTCTACCGACGCGCGGACGACCCGGACGACGTCGTCGTGGATGCACAGATCAGTGACATCTCCGACGAGATGGCGGCGCACGCCGAGTTGGAGCGGCGGGAGCAGCTCTTCCACCGGCTCGCCGAGTCATTGCCGACCGGCCTGTTCCAGGTCGACCTCGATCGTCGGGTCGTGTACGCGAACGCGCGACTTGCCGACGTGCTCGGCTCCGGCGGCGCGTCGACGCTGACCGATCAACTCTCGAACGTCGTCCCGAGGGACCGGTCCGCCCTCGACGCCGCCTTCGACGCCGTGCTCGACGATCGACTCGATCAGGAGCT
>Ga0299914_10002134_pt1 | contig 13496 bp, 10 predicted proteins | sample RVTome_10_FD_201361 | JGI IMG/M metagenome (GOLD analysis project Ga0299914, IMG submission 201361) | Soil microbial communities from uranium-contaminated site in the Upper Colorado River Basin, Wyoming, United States - RVT153D57 (version 2) ...
GGTGCGACGCCGGAGACCCGCTTCTCGATCGAGGACTACACGACAGAGGTGCGCTTACCGGCCACTTCGCCCTACGTCGGCCGAACCGTTCGGGAACTCGAAGCGCTGGCAGATGGCGACGTGGCCGTTGCCGCCATCATCCGAGAGGGATACCGGCGCTACATTCCAGCCGGCCATTGGACGCTGTACGAGGAGGACATCCTTGTTCTCAAGGCCGACACGCACGCACTGTCGAAGCTCGTCGATGCCGCAAAGCTGGAGCTCATCCACGACAAAGAACTCGCGCCGGGCGACGCGCGCGAAACGGACTTGGCGGTCGTCGAGGCGGTGGTGACGGCGAACTCGGCCATGATCGGCAGTACGGTCGAGCAGATCGCTCTCCGGGAGCGCTATGGTCTCAACTTGCTGGCGGTCAGCCGCTCCGGACGAAGCATTGGGCAGCGCCTCCGCCGCCTGCGCTTCCAGAACGGCGATCTGCTCGTGCTACAGGGCCGCGCAGAACGGATCGGCGATAAACTAGCCGCCCTTGGCTGTCTGCCTCTCGCCGAGCGGAACGTGCCGCTGGGGCGCACGCGCAACATGTACCTGCCTGCGATAATCCTTGGCGTCGCTATCGTCCTGGTGTCGACGGGTACCGTGTCGGTGCCGGTCGGCTTTTTCGGGGCCGCGGTGGCCATGCTGGTCCTACAAGTGCTGACGCTCAAGGAAGCGTACGATTCTGTCGAGTGGCCGGTGCTCATCCTGTTCGGTGCCCTCATCCCGGTGAGTCAGGCGCTGCAAGCGACCGGCGCTACCGAGCTCGTCGCCGGCTGGCTTTCGGCCGCGGCACAGTATCTTCCGCCACTCGGCGCGCTCGCGCTGATGCTGGTCGCGGCCCTGGCGCTGACGCCGTTCCTCAACAACGCCGCCACCGTCCTGGTGATGGCGCCGATAGGGGCAAGCCTGGCCGGTAAACTTGGATTAAGCCCCGACCCGTTCCTCATGGCGGTCGCGGTCGGCGCCGGGTGCGACTTTCTGACGCCCATAGGACACCAGTGCAACACGTTGGTCATGGGGCCTGGCGGCTACCGCTTCGGCGACTACTGGCGTCTCGGTTTGCCTCTGTCCCTCATCGTCGCGGTGCTTGGGACGTTTCTCATCAGCCTCTTTTGGCCGCTGAGTTGAACGCGCCGGTGCAACGTGCAGCGCAACCGGTGAACCCGGCCACAGGGGTCCTGTCTGCGGTTCAGTCGTGGACTATCATCGCTCGCTCCTGCCACCAGCTCGCCGGCAGCGGCAGCTCGAGGTCCTCCAGTGCGAGCGTGGATCACTCGTCCGCCCGCTTAGGATCGCCTTGACGATGTCCGGCGCCAACTGCGCCAGCCGCAGAATACGACCCACGTAACTCTTTGAGATGCTCTCGGCGTCGCCGATCTCGCTGACCGACGTGTAGAGGCCCTTATCGAACATTCGGCTGCCACCGCCACGCCCGCGCGAGAGCCTTCAGAAGCGTGCCGTCTGGCTGAGGCTTCGAGCTCGGCGCCGTCCGGCGCGACGATGCGCTTGTGGCCGCCCCGACGCTGCAGCCGCACAGGGATGCGGACGATCAGCTGCTACTGTGAAGCCTCGTCTCCACGAGTGTGGTCAGGCCGTTACGCCACTGCGGTGCGCTTCGTAGCGGCGCCAAGCAGTATCGAACGGGGTGCTTGCGCGGCGCCGACCTCGCGCGCCGTCACCTCGAACGGCTTGTTGTCGAACGCGGGCGCGCGCCGCTGCGATCGTGAGGGTCGCGGGGAGATGAGCACGTTGTCGTCGGGACCGGCGGCGCGGCTGTGTTGGTTAGCTGATCGCAGCGGGTTGATGTGAAGGCCGTGCGGCCCGATGGACGCAGCGGGGTCAGGTGGTCACGGCGTTGCGGGGCTGCCCGGACCAGAACGCCTCGATGGTGTCGATCAGCTGGTCGGCCAGGCTCTGGATCGCCTCCTGACTCGCCCACGCGACATGCGGCGTCAGGATGAAGTTCGGCAGGTCCAGAAGCCCCATGAGCACGTGGTCTTCGGGCGGCGGCTCGGACGTCGCGACGTCGAACGCAGCCCCTCCGATCTGCCCGCTCCTGAGTGCCTCAGCCAGAGCCGCCTCCTCCACCAGCCCGCCGCGCGCGGTGTTGATCAGGAGCGGTCGCCGCTCCATGAGCGCGAACTCGGCCCGCCCGATCATGTTGCGGGTCGACGGCATGAGCGGCGCGTGGAGCGTGATGACGTCGCTGATCCGGAGCAGCTCCTCGAACGGCGTGTAGAGCGGGCCCATGCCGCTCACGTCCTTGTAGGCCGAGAACAGGGTGCGCATGCCGAACGCCTTGGCGAGCTCGGCCACAGCCTGGCCCAGGGCGCCGTCGCCGATGATGCCCAGCGTCGAGCCCGCGAGGTTCCGGACCGGGTAGTCGAAGTAGCAGAACTGGCCGGCCTCCTGCCAGCGCCCGGCCGCGACCGACTGGTGGTAGGCGACGACGCTCCGGCGCAGCGCCAGCATCAGGGCGAAGGTGTGCTCGGGCACCGTGTGGACCGCGTAGGTGCGGATGTTGGTGACGGTGATGCCGCGCGCGGCCGCCGCCTCCAGGTCGACCACGTCGGTGCCGGTCGCGGCGACTGCGATCAGGCGCAGCCGGTCGGCAGCATCCAGCGTCTCGCGGCGCAGCGGCACCTTGTTCGTGATCACGATATCGGCCCCGGCGATGCGCTCCGCCACCTGCTCCGGCGCGGTGCGGTCGCGGACGACCATCTCGTGCGGGAAGCCGGGCGCGCGAGTCTGGGGGGACAGCGTCTCCCGGTCGAGGAAGACCACGCGGGCGGGCCGGTCGCTTGGGCTGGTCATGGGGCGCACCCCGCTCAGTGCAGCGTCAGCGCCGGCACATAGGCGAACAGGGCGACGACCGTAAGCGCCGCAAGGTAGAACGGCCAGAGCTCGCGACTGGTATCGATGATCGAGACCCGGGCGATCGAGCTGGAGATGAAGAGCGTGGTCCCGACCGGGGGCGTGTAGAGCCCGAGCGCCAGAGTGAGCACCATCGTGATGCCGAGCTGCAGGAGGTCCAGGCCGATCTGCTGCGCCAGCGGCACGAAGATCGGCCCGAGGAGGAGGATCGCCGCGGGCAGGTCGATGAACATGCCTGCGACCAGCATGATGACGATCATGGCGAGGATGATCAGCCACGGCGTCTGCAGCGTCTCCATGGCCCAAGTCGCGAACAGCTGCGGCGCCTGGACGAAGGTCATGATCCAGCCGACCACGGCCGAGGCCATGATGACCAGCATGACCACCCCGGTCGCGACGCCGGCGGCAATGACCGCGTGGGCGAACCGGCGCCAGGTCATGTCGCGATAGAACACGACGCCGGCGACCAACGAGTAGAAGACCGCCAGCACCGAGACCTCGGTCGGGGTCGCGATGCCGAAGCGGAGCAGGAGCAGGATCAGCACCGGCATGGCGATCGCCGGGCTCGCCTGCAGAAACAGCGGCCCGAAGCGCCGCCATTCGAACGGCTGGACGCGGTGCGGGAAGTTGCGGAACCTGGCGGAGAGGTTGCACACCGTGACGAACGCGATGGTGAGCGCGATGCCTGGCAGCACGCCGGCGATGAACAGGTCGGCGACCGAGACGCCGGAGACCAGCGAGTAGAGGATGAGCGGGATCGAGGGCGGGATGAGGATCGCGATCGTCGCCGCCGCGCTGTTGTTGGCGGCCACGAAGCCCGCCGGATAACCCTCGCGCTTCTGCCAGGGGATGAGCATGGAGCCTAGCGCGGTGGCATCCGAGACCGCCGAGCCCGAGACGCCGCCGAAGACCATCGAGCCCACCACCGTGACCGAGGCCAGCCCGCCCCGGAAGCGCTGGACCAGGGCGGTGGCGAAGTCAATCAGGTTCTGCCCCAGCCGCCCGCTCATCATCAGGCTGCCGGCGAGGATGAAGAACGGCAGCGCCAGCATCGGGAACGACTGGGTCTGGGTGTACATCTGCTGCGCGACGATGGTCAGCGGCAAGATGCCGCTCGACCACACCGCAGCACCCGAGGCGATCACCAGCACGTGCCCGACCGGCACCGAGATGGCCAGCAGGGCGAAGAAGACGATGATCAGGACCCAGATCACGTGACGGCCTCTTCCGGATTGGGCTCGGGCGCGGCCTCGGGCCCGACCAGCGCTACCCGGATGCCGATGCTGAGGCTGCACCAGGCGGTGAGCAGGGCGCCGAACGACAGAGCGTAGTAGCCGATGCTGCGCGGCAGGCCGAAGATCGGGCTGCGCTCGGCGGCCGCGATCCCCGCCGTCTGCAGGGCCACCCCCAGCAGGACGACGTAGGCCGCGGCGACCAGCAGGTTGATCGCGACGAGCAGCACCCGTCGCCCCTGGCGGCCCAGCGACTGCAGCAGGAGGTCGACCGCGATGTGCGCGCCGTGCTGGACCGCGAGCACGATGCCGGCGGCGATCAGCCACGGGAACAGCAGCTCCGGGATCTCGCTGACCCAGTGCAGCCCGCCCCGGGCCAGCACGTAGCGTGCCACCACGTTGCCGCCCAGCACGCCCAGGAGTACGATCGTGGTGGCGAGGATGATCGCCTGGCAGACGACGGCGATCACGCGATCGACGCCGTCCACCACGGCGATGACGCGACGGCTCGCCGCCGTCTCCGGCAGGGACGCCTCCATCAGCTTCCCGCGGCCTCCACGACCTTGCTCACGAAGTCGCCGAACTCCTTCTGCTGCCAGGATTCGATCACCGGGGCGGTGGCTTCCTTGAAGGCCTCGCGGTCGACCTCGTTGACGTTGAGGTTCGGGTCGGCCTGGAAGTCGGCGAGATGCTTCTCGTCCGCCTCCTTCATCAGCTGCCGCTGCAGCTGACCGGCCTCGGTCGCCGCCTCCTGGACCGCGGCCTGCTGCTCCGGGGTGAGCCGGGCCCAGCCGATCTGCGAGGCGAGGAACGGTGTGCTCTCCCACTTGTGGGCGGACAGGCTGATGTTCGGAGTGACCTCGTAGAGCTTGGAGCTCGCGATGTTGGCGAGCGGGTTCTCCTGGCCATCGACCACCCCCTGCTGCAACGCCACGTAGAGCTCGCTGAACGCGATCTGCTCGGTCGCGGCCCCGAGCGCCTGGAAGATGTCGATCGTCATCGGGTCGGCCGGGGTGCGGATCTTGAGCCCCTTGAGGTCCTCGGGCTGCTCGACGGGCTTGTTCGTGGTGGTGATGTGGCGGATGCCGTTGTCCCACCAGCCGAGCGTGATGATGCCGAGGTCCTGGAACTTGCTCTCCAGCTCGTCCCCGACCGGCCCTTCCAGGACCGCGAACGCCTCGTCGGCATCCTCGAAGATGAAGGGCAGCCCCAGGGCCCCGAGCTCGGGCACGAGCCCGGAGGCGGCCCCCTGGCTGTTGGCGGTAATGTCGAGCGCGCCGGTGCGCAGGCTGGTCAGCATCGCGACGTCATTGCCGAGCTGCTCCGAGCCCGCGATGTTGATCTTGACCTCGCCGCCGGTCTTCTCGTCGACCAGCTTTGCGAACTCCTCGGCCGCGACGCTGCGCGGGTTGCCCGGCGCCGCGCCGTGGCCCAGCGTGAGCGTGGTCTGTGCCCAGGAGCTGCCCGGAAGCAAGGCTTGGCCTGCGAGCAGTGCGGCGGCGCTGCCCGCGAGGAGACAGCGGCGTGTCGAACGGATCGTCATTGCGGTGCTTTCCCTTGCTAGCTGCGCAGCTGCCCCGCCGGTGGGCGCAGCCGCACATTCCCTTCCCTTCGTCGAGCGGTTGGCCTTGACCGGCTGCCACGGGAACAGCCCTTACATCCAGCTCTTGATGCTCTGCGCCATCGCGGGCGCCGAAATGCCGTAGCGGTCGTGCAGCGTCGGCAGCGCGCCGGCGTCCAGGAACTCGTCCGGGAGAGCGATCTGCCGGAAGGTCGGCGTGATGCCGGAGCGCAGCAGCTCGCCCGCGACCGCCTCGCCCAGCCCGCCGACGATGGTGTGGTTCTCGACCACCACCACCAGCCGGCCCTCGCGCGCCGCCTCCTTCCTGATCGTCTCGACGTCGAGCGGCTTTATCGTCGAGACGTGGAGGATCGCCGCCTCGACCCGGTCCTTGCGCAGCAGGTCGGCCGCCTCGAGCGCGCGCATGGTCATGAAGCCGCACGAGATGATCAGCGCGTCCTTGCCGTCGCGGATCATCTTCGCCTTGCCGAGCTCGAAGCGGTAGTCGTTCTCGTCCAGGATGACCGGCACGTTGCCGCGCAGGAGGCGCATGTAGACCGGCCCGTCGTGGTTCACGATCGCGGGCACGACCTGCTCGATCTCGTGCGCATCGCACGGGTCGAGGATGGTGAGGTGGGGCATGCCGCGGAAGATCGCGAGGTCCTCGGTCGCCTGGTGGCTCGGGCCGTAGCCGGTGGTGAGCCCCGGCAGCGCGCACACGATCTTGACGTTCAGCTTCTCCTCGGCAATCGCGAGGCAAATGAAGTCGTAGGCGCGGCGAGACGCGAACACCGCATACGTGGTGACGAACGGCATGAAGCCTTCGCGCGCCATGCCGGCGGCGGCACTCATCAGCAGCTGCTCGGCCATGCCCATCTGGTAGAAGCGGTCGGGGTGGGCTTTGGCGAAGATGTGCAGGTCGGTATACTTGCTGAGGTCCGCCGTGAGGCCCACGATCTCTGGCCTCTGCTCGGCCGCCTTGACCAGCGCATGACCGAACGGCGCGGGCTTGGTCCGCTGGTCAGGGCCCGCGAGCGAGGCGATCATCGCCGAGGTGGTGAGCCGTTTTTTGGGTTGCTGCATGCCGCCTTCGCCCTGCTCCGGCAGCCTGGTGCGCGAGGTCTGCGTGCTCATGGTTGCCTCCCGGCGCTCAGCGCGTCCTGCCTGCGGGCATCCAGCACCTCCATCGCCCTATCCCACTCGCCCTCGTCGACCCGGAGAAAGTGGGTCATCTCGCGCTCCTCGAGGAACGGCACGCCCTGGGCCATCTTGGTGTCGCAGATGATGATGCGCGGCCGCGGCTCCTTGAGCCCGCGCGCGTTGTCGAACGCCTTCACCAGGGCGTCGAGGTCGTTGCCGTCGACCCGCTGCGTGTACCAGCCGAACGCTTGCCACTTGTCCACCAGCGGCTCCAGCCCGGTCACCTGGGACGAAGGGCCGTCGGCTTGCTGGTTGTTGACGTCGACGATGCCGATCAGGTTGTCGAGCTGCCAGTGGGGCGCCGACAGCGCCGCCTCCCAGGTCGAGCCCTCGCCCAACTCTCCGTCGGAGAACAGGTTGTAGACGAATGCTTTCGACTTCTTGCGCTTGAGCCCGAGGCCGAAGCCGACCGCGATGCCGAGGCCATGGCCGAGCGAGCCGCCGGTGATCTCCATGCCGGGAGTGTACGCGGCCATGCCCGACATGGGCAGGCGGCTGTCGTCGGTGCCGTAGGTCTCGAGCTCGTCCTCGGGCAGGATGCCGGCCTCGATCAGGACCGAGTACAGCGCGATCGCGTAGTGGCCGATCGAGAGCAGGAAACGGTCACGCTCCTCCCAGTGCGGATCGGCCGGCCGGTAGCGCATGGCATGGAAGTACGCGACCGCCAGCACGTCGGCGACGCCCAGCGCCTGGGCGATGTAACCCTGCCCCTGCACGGCGCCCATGCGCAGCGCGTTGCGGCGGATGCGGTAGGCGCGCTCGGCCAGGGACACGTTGGAGAGGTTCTTTCCGGGTTCGACCTGTCTGGTCTGCATCGTCTTCTCCATTCCGGCGCCACCCCGGAGCGAGCAAGGCGGGAGTTCGAAGCGGTCAGCCGTGGATCAGCATGCCGCCGTTGACGTCGATGACCGCGCCCGTGATGTACGCGGACAGGTCGGACGCGAGGAACAGGTACGCGCCGGCCACGTCGTTGGCGTCGCCGAGACGGTTCAGCGGGATGCCCTTGAGAATGTCGCGGCGCATGTCGTCGGTGAGCTTGCCGCCGGTGATGTCGGTCTGGATCAGGCCGGGGGTCACGCAGTTGACCCGGATGCCGTCGGGACCGAGCTCGCGCGCCATGGCCTTGGCGAGCCCCAGCACGCCGGCCTTGGCGGCGCTGTAGTGGGGGCCGCCGAAGATGCCGCCGCCGCGTTGCGCCGAGACCGACGACATGCAGGCGATTGAGCCGCGCCGGCGCTCGCGGAGGTGCGGGATCAGGGCCTGGCTGAGGTTGAGGACGCCGCGCAGGTTGACGTCCATCACCGCGTTCCAGTCCTTGTCGGTGATGTCCATGATCTTCACCGGCTGGGTGATGCCGGCGTTGTTGATCAGGATGTGGACCTCGCCGAACGCGTCGAGCGCGCGCTGGGCGGCCTGCTCGCAGCTGTCGCGGTCGGTGACGTCGCAGGCAAAGCCGCGGTGCTCCGGGCCCAACCCCTGCGCGGCCTCGCGTGCCGCGCCCTCGTTGAGGTCGGCGATCGCGACGCGCGCCCCGTGCTCGGCGAACAGCCGCGCCGTCGCGAGCCCGATTCCCCGCGGGCTCGCGGCCCCGGAGATGACGGCCACCTTGCCGGCCAGTAGCATTCTTCCCTCCCTGACTCGCCTCCAGGGTAGACACTCCCCCAAGGGGAACTCGGTCTCAACCCCTCACTTTACAGCTTTCGATGAATCTGGTTCACCTGCGCGATGATCCAGGATATTCCGCCGTCGGTCCTGCGCGCGTTCGAAGCCGCAGGGCGCACTGGCTCGTTCCGCACCGCGGCGGTCGAGCTCCAGCTGACGCCGAGCGCTGTGAGCCATGCGATCCGCAAGCTGGAGCGCACGCTCGGCGCGCAGCTGTTCGAGCGCGAGGGCCGCGCCATGCGCCTCACGCCGGAAGGCGAGGCGCTGATGCGGCACGTGGGGCGCGCCTTCGACGAGCTGCGCCGGGGCATCGAGATCGTCTCCACGCGCGGGCCGATGATGCTGCGCCTGCATTCGGCACCAAGCTTCGCCGCGCAGTGGCTGAGCCCGCGTCTGTGCCGGTTCCTGCGCGACTTCCCCGGCATCGAGGTCCGGCTCGCCGCCGGCACCGAGTATGCGCGCTTCGCCAACGACGAGTTCGACGCCGACATCATCTACGGCATGCCGCGCCAGGAGGGCCTGATCGTCGTGCCGCTGGGCGAGGAGACGGTGACCCCGCTCTGCACGCCCGAGCTCGCCCGCCAGATCGGGACGCCCATGGACCTCTTCCGCTGCGTCCTGATCGAGAGCGACAACAAGCAGATCCGCTGGTCGGCCTGGTTTGCGCGTAATGCGCTGGCGGCGCCGCGCCCGCACGGGATGCGCTTCGATCGCAGCTTCCTCGCCATCGCCGCGGCCGCCGACGGCCTGGGCGTGGCGCTGGAATCGACCCGCCTCGCCGAGCGCGAGCTCGCGAGCGGGCGCCTGGTCCGGCCGCTCGCCGGGCGCGCCGAGGACGCCCGCTACGTCGCCCACCATCTGGTCTTCCCGCGCACCGCGAGCCGGCGTCACACGCTCCGCCTGTTCGCGAACTGGCTGAGCTCGGAGCTGGGTCTGGAGCTCGAGCCGGTTTTCTGAGTGCCGAGACCACCACTACCCGCAGCGGTTGTCCACGCAGTGGTCCATAAAGGTGCCGTGGCGCATCGAGCAGTGGCTGAACCGCCGGCTTTCGTTGTCGCCGTCCTCGATCTAGCCGTCCGAATACCGACCGGGCAGTCCCGCAGTTGTCGAGGACCGAGTCGCCCCGCACCAGCGCGACGCGGTTCCGTAAGTTGTCGCAGCCGCGTACTGATTCACGCCCGGCGCGGGGGGTCACGCCGTCGTCGTGCACGCCGTCGCTCGACGCCGCGGCGTCTCATGACGCGCTTCGAGGCGTTGGTGCGTAGCCTGGCTTCCTCGTGCATTGCTCATCGGCTTTGATGGAGCCGTTCGTTGCACGCCTTACCCTTGCGGCAGGTGCGGCAGCGAACCGCGCGCCGAAGGCGCGGGCAACGGAAACGCCACTGTTTTTGAACTATCTGGGACTCAGCCACCCGGTCCGTTGTTCTTCCCAGCTCGCCGGCAGCGGCCGCTCCAGCCTTTCCAGCATCAGCGACTGGTCCGTTTGCCCTGCAAGAATCGCCTCCACCAAGTCGGGCGCCAACAGCGCCAGCCGGAGGATCCGGCTCACATAGCTCTTCGAGATGTTCTCGGCGTCGCCGATCTCGCTGACCGTGGTGTAGACGCCCTGATCGAGCATGCGCTGCCACCGCCACGCCCGCGCGAGAGCCTTCAGCAGCGTGCCGTCTGGCTGCGGCTTTGAACTCGGCACGATCGCGCTGCCGTCAGGGGCGACGATGCGCTTACGACCGCCTCGGCGCTGGAAGCGCATCGGGATCCGCACGACGAGCGTGGTACCCTCGAGCCTTGTCTCGGTGCTCTCGACCATGCCGCCGCCCTTACGCCTTGCCGCAGTTCCCCGACCAAGCTCGCCAGTCCCTCGGCCCTGATCTGCACCCCGAACGCGTCTTCCTGCACGTCGACCCGCTCAACGAGGAGCTGGCCAATGCGCGCCTGCTCGGCGGGGAACAGCTCGCTCCAGACCGCGGCGAAGCCAGGGGGCAGCACCGTTATCTTGTGCCCGGTGGTTTCCGTCTCGTATCGGCGTCGCGGTGCGGTCGTCCAGGTTGACGACGATCAGGCTGCTCGGGACCCCGCGCATGGCGCCCTAACAGGCTCTTACTATCGTCTATGCGTCCGGGCTGATGAGACCGCCGTCGCGGGCGATCCAATAAAGGAACAGGTAGTCCACGCCCGGAACGCGCCGGCGGCCAAGGCCATTCTGGCCGATCTGGAAGTGCTGTGCGTTCCAGCGGTAGCGGTCAATCACCTGTTCGAGCATCGGGCGAGCCTCGATCGACTGCTGGCGGTCCGGGTTGGTCTCCCAGTCGCGCCTCCAGGGCAGCGCGGGAAACGGGGACATGACAAAGTCGCTGCGGATTCGGAGATCGACCGGGTGGGGATGTTTCGGCATTGGAAATGAACGCAGCCCCCAGAGCGCTTGCTCGAGCGCCTCCGCCTGCCTGGCCGGATCATCGAAGGCACCGACAGCGACCGCGAGCGCCGCATGCAATGGATGCTCCAGCCTCTCCAGAATCCCCCAGGCGATTGCGGATGCCCGGATCCATTTGCGCTCCAGCTCCTCGTCGTCGGTACGTCCGAGCAGCCACTGCAGAACGATCGTGCTGGTCAGCGTCAGATGGTTGCCGCTCCAGTCACTGATCCCGAAGACGTAGATCGGGCCACCGCCGAGGTCCGGATACGCGAACAGGAGCGGCCGGCGCAAGTCCGCGAGCCCGGCCGCGATCAGGCGCTCGTCTTCGTTGGTGATGCCAGCCAGCAGCTGGGCTGCCGGCGGGTTCACCTCCGGCAGGTCGAGGTTCAGCCCGACGCCCGGCAGACCAAGGGCGGCGGCGTCCTCCTCGCACTCGGGCGGTAGCTCCTCGAGGAACACGCAGAGCGCGAGCAGGTCGAGCGCATGCGTGCGGATTTCATCACGTAGCGGATCATTCTCCGGAAGCACCTCCCAGCCCGCGATCATGCCAAGCAGCAGCCCCTTGCTCATGTCGTTGTTGCCGCCCACCATCCAGTCGAGGTTGGAAAATTCACCGGTGCCGCGCCGCCAGGGCCCGGTGAGCGGTGGACCGGCGGGACGGAGCGTGCGGGCGAAGGTACGCGGATCGCCAGTGATATCCATCAGGATCAAGAGACCACGCAGCGAGCGGCGCAGGTTATCGAGTGCCTCCCCTTCGCCGGTAGTTCGAAAGCGAAGCGCCTGCGTCCAAGCATAGACGCCGGTCCAGAGCGCGCTGCTGTCATCTGGCAACGGCGTGCCGGCGCCGCTGATCCCGTTCAGCACCATGCCGGTCGCGTCGACGAACTCATCGGTAAGGCCGTCCTGGTAGAACGCCGCTTTGTCGGTGAACGAGGCGCGGAAGGCATTGGCACGGATTTCCGTCTCCGCCAGGCTGATCGGATCGACCACCTTGTCGACCACCCGAAGCCGGTCGGGATTGGTCCGGTAGAAGTCGAAGTCTGTCCGCTCGGCGACCTGAAAGTGGACAGCGCGCCGGAACCTGGGCACATCCGTGAACGGCTCGACCGCGGGCAGCTCGTGGAAGCTCTCGAACAGCTCGAACAGCAGCGCCTTGGTGATGGGGTCCGGCTCGCGGTGGGTCGCGCGAACCGATCGGGCCGACCTGAAGATCGGCTCGTCGCCTGGCGGGCTTTCCAGAACCCCTGTCTCAGTCACCGAGAAGCTCGGAGCTTCTGCGGCGCTGTAGGTCACCGAGAGGGCGCCATTCTCATCCCTGTTCAGAGCGCCAACCACATCGAGCGGCGTGGCATCGGCCTCCGTACGAACCAGGTCGCCCACGCGGGGGATGAAGTCGGCACGCAACAGCGAAACGCGGAGGGTTGCAGTGTCGGGTGCGTCGCTCTCGACCCGCCCCGTCCAGACCACGTCGACCGCGCGCCCGTCGGGGTGGGCGAACTCTTCGAGGCTTATCACCCGGATGACGTCGAGCCCGCCAGCAGGGTTTTCGCGAATTTCCAGCGTGCCGGTGAAAGCGCCGAGTTGTGCATCGGACCCTCTGATCGACCATAGGCCTGGTTCAATTCTCGGAGGGGGCTCGACCGGTGTCGCACATGCCGCGAGGACAAGGCTCAGCGACAGCGCGAGGCGGGCCCAGCGGCTGACTGTCTGCAGCGACGGTGCGCTTCCGACCGTCGCCGCGCCGAAAATGGCGCGAATGGGATCATCAATCGGATCGCTCGTACCGCAGCGCCGTAGCCCACGACAAGCGCAGGGCACCTCTAGTCTCCGACGACCCGGATGTTGGTCGAGAGGAAAAACGGCGGACCGCTGCGCCGGAACGTCAACTCCCCGAACACGGCAGCAAAACCCTGGCTCGGAATCTCGAGCTCGAACTCGTAGGCGTCCCCGGCGCGCTCGAAGCGATGCGCTCGCCACCGGGCATCCCGAAAATCACGCGTATCGGAGGTCGCGGTCCAGGCCGTGACCCGAGAGGGCTCGAGATCCGAGGTCACGGTGAGCGCGAGCCTGCCGGCTCGTTCGTCGAAGCGCCACTGCGGCTCGGGCAGCCTCTGGCCGGCGCCCACGTGCTCATGGAGGGCCCTCAGGCTGCCCGCGAGCCGGACGTAGCGAAACAGGCTGTCAGGCGAGTGGGTCCCGTTCGGCACGTACAGGATGTACTTTGGCCCTTGCAGATCGTCCCAATAGAGGTTGAGCGCGTCCATCGGCCAATACGGGTCGTTCGTGCCGAGGATGATCAGCTTGGGCCGGGTCAGAAGCTCGCGATAATGGTACGGATCGACGATCGCCTGCAGCTGCCGGCCGGCTTCGGTGTCCAGGCGGCCGGGCAGGCCCAGCGCCGCATAGTCCGCGAGCTGCTCGGACAGCTCGCCCCACACCGCCTCCTGGTGTTCGAGCTGCTCGGTCATGTTCAGCATGTCGAACACCATGGGCGCGATCGCCGCGACCCGATCGTCGA
>Ga0299914_10002135_pt1 | contig 13496 bp, 12 predicted proteins | sample RVTome_10_FD_201361 | JGI IMG/M metagenome (GOLD analysis project Ga0299914, IMG submission 201361) | Soil microbial communities from uranium-contaminated site in the Upper Colorado River Basin, Wyoming, United States - RVT153D57 (version 2) ...
GTCCTTCCACGTCGCGCGCCCGCAGAGCACGCCCGAGAAACGGGTGCCCGCTTCGGCCGCCAGCTCGAGCGATTCGGTGAACTCCGCGTTGCTGACGCCGGCCGAGAGATAGATGAACGGCTTCGTGGCGACGCCGGCAGCGCGCCGGAAATGGTCCATCGCCTCCCGCTTCGAGTACGCCTTCTGGCCGCCGAACGCGCGCGCACCCTCCACGAACTTCATGTTCACGGGCACCTCGACCTTCATGACGTCCACGCCGTAGCGGTCCTTCGTGAACTCCTCCATGCTGCGCGCCACGATCTCCGGCTTCTTCTTCGAGAACTCGACGCCCTTCTCGTCCGCCCCCTCCTCGTAGCCGACGAACTCGAGGAAGAACGGGATGTCGTTGGCGCGGCACTCGTCGCCGATCCGCTCGACCCACGCATGCTTCCTGTCGTTCACGTCCTTCGGGTCGAACGGCGTGTAGTAGAGGAGGATCTTGATGCAGTCGGCGCCGGCCTCCTTCAGGCGGCGCACCGACCACTCGTCGAGCAGATCCGGCAGGCGCCCCGGGCCGGTCTTGTCGTAGCCCGTCTTCTCGTACGCCATGAGCAGGCCGGCGTTCCTCGCGCGCCGCTTGCTCGCGGGAAGGCCCCACTCGGGATCGAGGAGGATCGCGCTCGCGTGCGGCGTCAGCACCTCGCTCACGAGGATCTTGAACTCCTCCATCTCGGCGTCGCCGACGTCGCCCCCCTTCTCCTTGGCAAGCGCCTTCTTCAGCGATCCGCGCTGATCCATCGCCGCCGCCGCGATCACGCCTCGATCGTCGGATACCGCTTTCATACCGGTGAGCTTGCCTGGTGTGATCTTCACGGGTGTGCTCCCTCAGAAATGCCGTCCTACGGGGCATTCATTCTATTACAGGGAAGTCGAAGCGCTCCACGGCCGCGGCGGCGACGGCCTGCTCGACCATCTCGCCGATCGCGAGCGCCGCTTCGGCGGCCTCCACGTCGCGGCGCCGCGCCTTCGTCGCGGGATGCCGCGGCGTGAAGAGCGTGCAGCAGTCCTGATCCGGAATGATCGAGATCGGATACGTGCCGAGGCGCCGGGCCTCGGCCGTGATCTCCTCCTTGTCCATCCCGATGAGCGGCCGCAGGACCGGCATCGCCGCCACCTCGTCGATCGCCGTGAGGTTCTCCAGCGTCTGCGACGCCACCTGGCCGACGACTTCGCCCGTGACGAGCGCCTGTGCGCGCTCGGCCCGCGCGATCGCCTGCGCGATCCGCATCATCAGCCGGCGGTAGATCACCACGCGGAGCGGCGGCGGCACGCCCAGCACCACGCGCTGCTGGATCTCCCCGAACGGCACGACGAACAGCCGCGAGTGGTGCTGGAACTCCGTCAGGAGCCGCACCAGCTCGCGCGCCTTCTCCTGCGACGCCCGCGAGAGGATCGGATAGCTGTGGAAGTGCACGAAGATCACGCGGCAGCCGCGCCGCATCATCCGCCAGGACGCCACGGGTGAATCGATCCCGCCCGAGAGCAGGCACGCCACCTTCCCGCTCACGCCGACCGGCAGCCCGCCGGGGCCCCGCTCCTTCCCGAAATAGTAGAACGCCTCGTCCGTCAGGACTTCGACATGGATCGTCAGGCCGGGATCGCCGAGATCGACGTGCCACCCGCGCGCGGCCTTGATGCGCCCCCCGACTTCGCGTTCGATCTGCGGCGAGGTCAGCGGAAACCGCTTGTCGGCGCGCCGCGCCGACACCCTGAACGAGCGCGGCTCGGCCTCGCCCAGATCGTTCAGGATCTCCCGCGCGATGGCGTCCACGTCGAGCGGCGCCAGGCCCGCCCGCGCGAAGTTGCCGATCCCGAACACCTTCTTCAGCCGATCCCGGACGACGGTCCATTCGGCGCGCGGCCCGAGGACGACCTCGATCCGCCCCATCAGCGCCGTCACGCGCTCGATGTCCAGGTCCGACACCGCCTCGCGCAGGTTGCGCACGAGCCGCGCCACGAACCACGGACGGTTCTTCCCCTTGAGCGCGATCTCCTGATAATGGACGACTATTGATTTCACAGTCCGTGGTCCGTGGTCCGTGGGTCCGTGGTCCAATTCCCGCCCTGCCGCCCGTCTCCGGGCACCGCCGCCGACGGGCGAGACCCCGGACCAGGGTTCCGGAGAAGATCACCTGTTCTCCATCACCGCCTTCGCCGCCATGTGCCCGCTGACGACCGCGCTCTCGATCGTCCCCGGCAACCCCGTATCGATCCAGTCCCCTGCCAGGTACAACCCCTTGACCGGCGTCCTCACGCCCGGCCGCGGGGGGCCGCCCGGGGCGAGGGAGAACGTCGCGCGCTTCTCGCGGATGACCGTACCGCGGAGAAGCGTCGCATGCCGCGCGCCGGGAAGGGCGTCGGCGACCTCGGCGGCCGCCCGCGCGATGAGCGCCTCCGCGTCGTCGCGCACGAGCGTTTCCGCGCCGCTCGCGACCAGCGAGAGGTGCGACGCCTCCGAGCCGAAGGCCAGCCGCTTGTCGAACACCCACTGCATGGCCCGACCCGGCAGGCCGACGAACGCCTCGTCCATCACACTCCTGTCGTACCACAGGTTCACCGTCACGATCGGCATGGATTCCATGGCCCCCGCCGCCTGGACGATGTCGGCCATGTCTCCGGGGGCTCCCTCCGGAAACATCGCCTGCAAGCCGAACCAGGGGACGGCGCAGATCACGCGGCCGCACGGGATCGAGGCCCCCCGCACCTCCACGCCCGCAATCCGCTCGCCGTCGAGCGCCAGACGCGCGAGCGAGCCCGCGCGCACCGATCCGCCGCGCGCCTCGATGAACGCGCGGGCCGGCTCGGCGTACATGAGGTGCAGCGGACGGGTCGGCAGCACCAGCGCCGCGGCGCCCGGGTCGGACCCGAACATCCCGGCCAGCACGCGGACGAAGGCCGCCGCCGAGGCGGTTTCCGGCGGCTGGTTGAGCGCCGCGATCGCGAGCGGCTCCCACAGCCAGGCCCGCAGCTTCGGTCCCTGCCCGTGCTCACGCAGCCATTCCGAGACGGTGAGCCCCGGCGGGGAGACGGCGACGCGGCCGGCGCGCTCGAGATCGCGGCGCGCCCGTTTCAGCGGCCCCGCGAGCCGCAGGACGGACAGCCGCTCGCGCCACGGCATCGCGTCCCAGTCGAGCACGGCCGCGAGCAGGTGCAGCGGCGAGGGCAGCGGCGGGCACCGCAGCTCCGAGCGCCGGCCGCGCGCGTCGAGATACGGGACCGCGAGGCTCGCCTGCCGCCGCACGTGGCCGTCCGCGCCGACGCGCGCCAGGAACGCGAGCGTCTCGCGGTAGCAGCCGAACAGCACGTGCTGCCCGTTGTCCACCAGCTCGCCGCTTGCGCGATCGACGAAGGCCGTGGCGCGTCCGCCGAGCTGCGCTCGCGCCTCGAGCACCAGCACGCGCGCGCCCGACTCGGCGATCAGGCTCGCCGCGCTCAACCCCGCAAAGCCGGCGCCCACGACGATGACGTCCGGAGCCGTCATCGGACGGAGGCGGGACGGAGCATCGTGCGGGCCCAGGTGGCGGCCGCGATCAGCGCGCGCCGCGGGCGCGGGATGCGCACGACCGACGAGAAGACGTCGTACTCGCGCCGTTCGATCCGGTCGAGGATGGCGGCGTAGATCGCCCCCATGATCTCCGCGGCGGCGAGCCGCCGCGCGTCGCCGGGCGGCAGCGCGGCCGCCGCGCGCGCGTAATAGTCGCGCGCGCGATCTGCATGCCCGTGCAACAGCGACTTGACGGCGGGCGACCGGATCCCGCCGCCGGCATTCGCCGCCTCGCGGCGCAGATCCTCGTCAGTGCAGCCGTGCGCCCGCATGTCCGCACGCGGGATGTAGACGCGGCCCCTGGCGAGATCGCCCGGCACGTCGCGCAGGATGTTGGTGAGCTGCAGCGCCACGCCGAGGTCGGTCGCGTACTGGCGCGAGCGGGGGTCCTGGTAGCCGAAGATCTCCAGACAGATCAGCCCGACGGCCGAGGCGACGCGGGTGCAGTACTCGTACAGGTCGTCGAACGTCTCGTAGCGCCGCGGCGCGACGTCCATCTCGACGCCCTCGACCAGCGCCTCGAACGACGCGCGCGGCAGGCTGAAGCGGGCGACGAACGGCGCCAGCGCGCGTCCCTGCGGCGTCGCCGGCTGCGCGCCGTCGAAGCACGCGGCCAGCTCGCCGCGCCACTTCGCCAGCTCCGCGGCCGCTTCAGCCGTCCGGCCCTCCCCGATCTCATCGGTGGCGTCGTCCACCGCGCGGCAGAAGTCCCAGACGGCGACGATGGCGCGGCGCTTCTCGGCCGGCAGTACCAGGAACGAGTAGTAGAAGTTGGTGTCGCGTCCGCTCATCGAGCCCAGACCGCCGCGTCGCGGAGAAGGCCCGGCACGTCGGCCGCGCCGAGTGTGGGCCGCTCGTCGAACGAGTCGCGCCGCGCGCGTTCGACCTTGTCGAGGACCCGCCAGCCGCCGAGCCACGTGAGGCGCAGTTCCCAGCGCAGCCGGCCGCGGACAGCGTCGCACACCGGACGGCCGGCGACGAACAGCTCGCGCGTGCGGCGGATCATCAGGTCCATCACCGCCCGCCACCCGGGCGTCACCATCCGGTCGTCGAGATCGTCGGGCCGCGCGCCCGCGCGCGCGAGGTCGTCGAGCGGGACGTACAGACGCCCGTGCTCCCAGTCGCGCCCGAGGTCCTGCCAGAAGTTCGTGAGCTGGAGCGCCGTGCACACCGCGTCGGATTCGGCGTCGGTCCCCGGGTCGTCGCGGCCGGCGAGGCGGAGCACGAGCCGGCCCACGGGGTTGGCGGACCGCCGGCTGTACTCGAGCAGGTCCGGCCACGTGGCGTAGCGCGTCGTGGAGATGTCCTGCCGGAACGCGCTCAGCAGATCCTCGAAGAGGCCGATCGGAAGGGCGCGGCGACGGATGGTCTCTCCGAGCGCCTGAAAGATCAGATCGTCGCCGCCGGCATCCACATCCGGCGGCGGCCCGCCGTCCGCCGCGCGGCGCAGCCGCGCGAGCCAGTCGTCCAGGAGGCGCGCGCGCGCGTCGGGCGGCAGCCCCGGCTCGTCGGCGAAATCGTCGGCCCGCCTCGCGAAGGCGTAGATGGCAGCGATGTGCGGGCGCATGGCGGCTGGGAGCAGGAACGACGCGACCGGAAAGTTCTCGTAGTGATCGCGCGCGATCCGCGAGCAGTGCGCGTACGCCCGGCCGAGGGCCGCGGAGTCCGTCACCACTCCGTCTCGGCGTGCCCGCCGCGATGGTTGGCCGCCCGCGCCATCACGAACAGGAGGTCGGAGATGCGGTTCATGTAGATCAGCAGCTCGGGCTCGACCGCGTCGGGCCCCAGCGAGACGATCGTGCGTTCGGCGCGGCGGCTGACGGTGCGGGCGACGTGCAGCGCCGCGCCGGCCCGGCCGCCCCCCGCGAGGATGAAGCGGCGCAGCGGCGGCAGCTCGGCCTCGAGCAGATCGATCCACGCCTCGAGCCGTTCGATGTCCGCGGCGCCAATCGCCGTCTTCGCCACGCGGCCGCCGATGCGGTGCGCGGGATCGGCGAGCCGCGCACCGATGGCGAACAGGTCGCGCTGGAGGTGCTCCAGCATCGCGGCGAGCTGCGCGTCTTCCGCCGAGGATCGTACCAGGCCCAGCCAGGCGTTCAGCTCGTCCACGTCGCCGTACGCGGCCACGCGGGGCTCCGTCTTCGGGACGCGCCGGCCGCCGAGCAGGCTCGTCTCGCCGGTATCGCCCGTCCTGGTGTAGATTTTCACAAGAGTGATTATAGGCCGCCCATCCCGATGACCGCGCGCGCGCGCCCGCGGACGCCGCGCGGAAAGGCGTCCTCCGGTCCTTCCCTGGCGCTGCCCGATCCAGCCTCGCGCGGACGGTTCCGGCGGCGGCTCCTCCAGTGGTATCGCAGGCACGGCCGCGACCTGCCCTGGCGGCGGACGAGCGATCCCTATCGCATCCTCGTGTCGGAGGTGATGCTCCAGCAGACGCAGGTCGATCGCGTGCTGCCGAAGTACGAGGAATGGCTCGAGAAGTACCCGACGTTCGAGGCGCTCGCGACCGCGGCCGAAGCGGACGTCGCCGAGACCTGGCGGCCGCTCGGGTACAACGTCAGGCCGCGCCGGCTCCACGCCATCGCGCGCGAGTCGGTCGCGAGCTACGGCGGGACGCTGCCGGCGGACGAAGCGACGCTGCGGACGTTCAAGGGCATCGGCGCCTACACCGCGGGCGCCGTGCTGAGCTTCGCGTTCGGCCGGCGCGCGGCGATTCTCGACACCAACGTCGCGCGCGTGCTGTTCCGCGTGTTCGTCGGGCGCGGCGACCCGAAGGCGCACGCGATGAAGCGGCACCTCTGGGAGGTGTCGCGCACGGTGCTGCCGCACCGGCACGTCTTCGATTTCAACCAGGCGCTCATGGATTTCGGCGCGACGGTGTGCGTGGCGCGCACACCGAAGTGCCCGGCCTGCCCCATGCGCCGTGACTGCGCGGCGCATCGCTTCGGCGTCGCGCGCGGTGGGCGCCGCTCGTGACGCCCGGCGCCGCCCGCGTCGTCGTCTCCGCCGCCGTCGTCCGCCGCGACGGCGCCTTTCTCGTGACCCGCCGGCCGCGAGGCGTCCACCTCGAGGGCTGCTGGGAGTTTCCCGGCGGCAAGTGCGAGCCCGGCGAGTCGCACGAGGAGTGCCTGCGCCGGGAGATCGAAGAAGAGCTGGGCGTCGGCGTGCGCGTCGGCCGCCAGATCTTCGAGGTCGCGCACGACTATCCGGATCGCATCGTCGAGCTGCACTTCTTCGCGTGCGATCTGGACGGCGAGCCGCTGCCGCTCCTCGGCCAGGAGATGCGATGGGTGTACGGCGAACTGCTCCCGTCGCTGGAGTTCCCGCCCGCCGACGCGGAGCTGATCCGGCTGCTGAAATCGGGAGAGCCGGGCGGATGAACGGCCGGCCGGACCGGTCCCGGGTTATGCTGAGGCCCTCGAAGGAGGCCGCACGTGCGTGCACGAATCGTCCTGGCGCTTCTCGCATCGTCCGTGTTCGCGGTGGCGGTTGCCGCACGGATCGTACCGAACCAGGGGAACGCACCGGATCCCAGGCCGGCGGCGGACCTGAAATGGGTCGACCTGGACCCCACCGGCGCTCCGGGGGTGAAGGTCGCAACTCTATGGGGCGATCATCAGAAAGGCGCCTTCGGCGTGCTCTTCAAGCTGCCGGCGGGGTTCACCGCTCCCCTTCACACGCACACGCACAGCATGAAGCTCGTGATCGTGTCGGGCACGTACATTCAAGCCCCTGAGGGCAAGCCTGAGTTCCGGCTCGGCCCCGGCTCGTATCTGATGCAGCCCGGCGGCAGTTACCGGCATGTCACGAGATGCGACGAATCCGCCGAGTGCGTGTTCTTCGTCGAGGGCGACGGCGCGTTCGACCTGCATCCAGCCACAGGCGGGAACGCGCCTTCCTGAAACAGCTCGACGTCGCCGTGGAGAGGTCCGGCGGACGTGTGGCGCGCCAGCGGGCTTTTCGCCACGCGTCCTTACAAATCCGGGATCGAATGACGACCCTGCAAGCATGCCTCCCGCCCGGGCCGGAGCGGGCGCCGACAAACGACTTTCCCGGTAGTGGATAGCGCGATCGTGTCGCGGCTCGGCACGATGGCCCAGGTGTTGCTGCGGGCGAGTCCGCCTCCACCTGCGCGCATGCCGCCATCCTCCGAACCCTCTCGCGCTCGTGCGGCGCCGCAGCCCCTGGCGCGCCTGGCCCCCCGCGGGTTGACGATCGAGACCGCGCTCCGTACGGTGCTGTGGCTCGTGCTGCTGGCCGTCGTGGCATCCACCAAGACGGATCCGGATCTCTGGGGTCACGTGCGCTTCGGCATGGACATGCTGCGCACGATGACGATCCGGCAGGCGGACACCTACTCGTTCACGGCCGACCAGCCCTGGGTCAACCACGAGTGGGCGGCTGAGATCGTCCTCGGCGGAGCGTATGCGATCGCCGGGACGGCCGGCCTGATCGCCGTCAAGCTGGCCGTCGTCATGCCGGTGCTGGCGCTGCTGAACCTGATGCTCAGGTACGAGGGCGTCTCGACGCCGCGTCACCGCGATCTGCTGGCGGCCGCGGCGGTCATCGCGACCATCGAGCAGGCGCACAATCTGCGGCCGCAACTGTTCTCCCTCCTCTTCTTCGCGGCGCTGCTCGCGTCCCTGCAGCTCTCGCAGCGGAACGTCCGGATTCTGGCGGCGCTGCCCGCGATCTTCGCCCTCTGGGTCAACTTTCACGGGGGCTGGATCGTTGGCGGTGGCGTCCTCCTGGTCTGGACCGCCGGCGTCGCGCTCTCGAGGCCCTTCGACTCCCGGATGACGGCATGGTGCGCCGGCGCGGGCGCCGCGTCGCTGGCCGCCACGTCGATCAATCCCGAAGGGCTCGGGCTCCTGACCTTCCTGACCGACACCGTCGGGTTCGGACGGGCGGACATCACCGACTGGCAGCCCGTGACCACCATGGGTGTGAATATCCAGATGCTGTGGGCAGCCATCAGCGTGCTGGCGGTGTGGGGAGTCGTCCGCGGCCGGCGCAGCGGCGTCCCGGTGCAGCGATGGCTGGTCGTCGTCTTCCTCGCGATGGGCTCGTTCCGGGTGAACCGGCTGCTGGCGTTCTTCGCGTTGGCGACGCTGTTTCTCCTGGGCCCCACGCTCGCCCGAGCGATCCGCCGCCCCGCCCCCGCCCCGGCGATTCCGCTGCGCCGCGGCGCAGCCCTTGCCGCCATGACGGTTGCGCTCGTGCTGTGCGCGGGCACGCTCCGGAGCCTTGCGATGAGCGCGGGCTGTATCGCGGTCGATCCCCGCACGACGGCAGAACCGGGCGCGGCCGCGTTTCTCGGGGAGCACGGGGTTTCGGGACGGCTGCTCGTCTGGTTCGACTGGGGGCAGTACGCGCTCTGGCACCTCGCGCCGCACCTCCGCGTCTCCCTGGACGGCCGCCGCGAGACGGTGTATTCGGCGGCGCTGCGCGAGCGGCATCTCCGCTTCTATCTCGATGGCCCTGGCGGAGCGGCGCTGCCCGATGAGCTTCGTGCCGACTACGTGTGGATTCCGGGTCATCTTCCCGCCGCCGGGCGGCTGCGCGACACGGGATGGCCGGTCCTCTACGAGGGAGAGGGCTCCGTCATCTTCGGGCGGCCCGGACGTGCCGCCGAAGGCGGCCCGGAAGATTGGATGACGCCGGAGGCGGCGGCCCCCGCCCCAGGCTCCGTGTCCCGCTGCTTCCCGGGCCCCTAAACTGGTTTCCCGTTTCCATCCACGATCAAGCCGGCATTCTCGGCGGCCTGCTGGCGCCAGCCGGTTGCCAGCCCGGTGACGTTGCGGATAACGTGGGACGGACACGACCCCATGCAAACGCCAACGCTCCTGTCGCTCACGCTCGCTTTCGTGTTGTCCGCGTTTCCCGCCGGGGCGCAGCCGGCCTGGACGCAAACCGTGAAAGACCGGCCGGTCGCGCCGGGATCGGTCATGGTCGAATCGGTCTGGACGGCCTCGAGACCGCCGCACGGCGAGTACGATCGGATCGCGCTCAGGCGGTTCGTGAAGGCCGGAGAGGCCGGCGCCGAACGGCCGGTGTTCTTCTATCTGCCGGGCACGAACATGAACGGCGCGGCCGCGCTGACGGAGGAGCGGCACAATCTCTGGATCTATCTGGCGGCACGCGGCCTCGACGTCTACACGATGGACTACCGCACGAACGCCGTGCCGGAAACGCCTCCGGCCGACATGTCGTTCATGGAGGGCTGGACGTACGGGGCGTTCGTCGACGACATCGCGGCGGCGGTCGCCCAGGCGAAGCGGATCTCGGGACGCGACCGCGTATTCCTCGCCGGGTTCAGCCGCGGCGTCAGCCTCGCCTATCTGTATGCCGCGGAACGCTGGCGGAGCGACCTGTGCGGGCTCGTCATGCTGGACGGCGGGCTCAAGTCGCCGCGGCCGTCAGCGGCGTTCGACCTCGAGAAGGCGCGCGCCGAGTTGCTGGCGCAGAAGCGGTTCGCGAGCGACGTGTCCGGCCGCACCGGCTGGACCGGCCGCCAGGAGCTGATGCGGCGCGCGTCCTCGACGCCCGCCGGGGAGGCGACCGACCCGAAGTTCAAGGACGCCCGCGAGCAGCTCGCGTCGGTCCTCTACAACGCGTGGCGGCCCGGCGGGCTCGCGAATCCTGTCGAGGGGTACTCGGACGCCAGCGTCCTCGCCACGCTGCTGGCCGGCTACGATCGCTTCTATCCCGCAATCCAGGACATCGAGGGGCGCGCGCTGTCGGACTTCGACGATCATCCCGCGCTGCCGTACGACGACAAGCTGCGGGAGGTCGACGTGCCGGTGCTCACGTTCAACTCCACCGGCATGGGCCTGCAGTTCGTGCTGAGCGGTGTCTACACGCCGTCGCTGCTGGCCACCGGCGATGTGTCGGTGCACGTGCTCGAGGGCTACGGGCACCTCGACGTCCTCGTGGGCACGCGCGCGCCCGAGGACGTGTTCGAGCCCACCTACCGGTGGCTCCAGTCGCGCGCGCGCTGTCAGGTGAGGCAGTAAGGGCCTCCAGCTTCCAGCACGCTCGGTGCGCGCCGCACGGCGCTAGGAAGGCCCAGGTCGCTGGAATCTGGTAGCTGGCAACTGGTATCGGGTTCAGCCCTCGGTCCGCACCCGCTCCGAGCCGACGAACGGAAGCGCGACTACCGTCGCCGGAATCGGCGCCCCCGCGCCCGCAATCGTCACGGCAGTCCCCGGCTCCGCGTGATCGCGGCGCACGTAGCCCATCGCGATGGCGCGGCCGAGCGCCGGTGAGTGCACGGCGCTCGTGATCGCGCCCGTTTCACGGTCGCCCGCCCTGATGCGATCCCCCCGCGCGGGCACCGGACCATCTATCGTCAGCCCGACCAGCCGCCTGGCCACACGGCCGCCGCCGCGGTGCAGCACGCGGATGATGATCTCCTGGCCGACGTAGCAGCCCTTCGTCAGGCTGATCGCGCGATCCTCGATCCCGGCTTCGAGCGGGATCGTCTCCGCGTCCATGTCCACCCCGAAGAGCGGCCGGCCCGCCTCGACGCGCGTGACCTCCGCGGTGTCGCGGCTGACGGGCATGGCGCCGGCCCGAGCGAGCGCCGCCGCCAGCGCGCCCCTCGCGCCCGCCTCGACGAACACTTCGAACCCGGCGGCCCCGAAGTCGTCACTCGCCGCGGCGATCGCCGGAGCGCCGTGTTCGGCGCGCAGGCTCTCGAAGAGCCGCAGCGACGCGAGCCGCTCCGGATCCGGCAGGGTGCCGCCGCCGGGAGCGCGCAGCGCCTCGGCGACCACCCGCGCCGCCTGCCGGCCGTACACCCCGATCTGCGCGAGCGGCGCCGTCTCGTCCGAGACCGTCACGTCCTCCGCGAAGATGAACTGATCGAGCCGATCGCGGATCGCCGCCGCCAGGCCCGCGTCGAGATCGAGCAGGAGGCTGTCGCCCAGCTCCAGCACGCGCATGTCGGCGATCATCCGCCCCGTGGGGGTCAGCATCGCCGCATAGCACCCGGTCCCGGGCCCGAGCGCCTCGATGTCGTTCGTGAGAATGCCCTGGAGGTAGGCGCGCCGATCGGCGCCGGCGAGGCGCAGGCGGCCCCGGTCCGTGCGTTCGAGCACGCCCGCGCCCTCGGCGAGGGCCCGATACTCATCCGGTGTGAACATGGCGCGGCTGCTGATATCCTCAATGAATGCTGTACTTCCGGCATTGTACCGCCGCGCTCCTGGCGCTCTCAATGTGCGTGTCGGCGCGCGCGCAGACGCCGCCTCAGCCGGCGGCGCCCGCCCCGGCCACCGGCGAGGCGTCCTTCACGGTGTTCATGCGCGGCACCGATATCGGGCGCGTGCAGACCGCAATCGCGCGATCCGGCTCCGACTGGATCGTGACCTCGACGGGACGCATCGGCCCGATGACGATCGACAGGTTCGAGATCAAGTACGGCGCCGACTGGCAGCCGATCGAGCTTCACATCGAGGCCACGCAGCCCAACGGGAAGATCCAGCTCGCGACGTCGTTCGGCGTCACGACGGCGATCAACGAGATCACGCGCAACGGCGTGACGAGCACGAAAACCGACCAGATTTCCGCCCGCACCGTGCCGCTCCCCAATCAGTTCTTCGGCGCCTACGAGGGGCTCGCGGCCCGGCTCGTGACGACCGGACCCGGCGGCCAGATCCCGGTCTACGTCGCGCCCGAAGCCGAGGTCACGATGACGGTCGACGAGATCGTGCCGGAAACGGTGCAGACGCCGTCGGGACCGATCGCGACGCGCCGCTTCGACGTCACGATTGCCAACCCCGGCGGCGCCCTGACCGCCGCGATCGTCGTGGACGGCCGCTCGCGCTTCGCCCGCCTCGACATCCCCTCGGCCGGCTTCTCCGTCGTGCGCAGCGATCTCGCGAGCGTGGCGGCCCGAACCGAGACCGCGCGCAACCCGACCGACGTGGACGTCTCGATCCCGGCGGCGGGCTTCAACCTCGCGGGCACCTTGACGATGCCGGCGGCGGCGGCGGGGCGGATGCGTCATCCGGCCGTCGTGCTCGTGGCGGGGTCCGGGCCGGTGGATCGCGACGCCACCGTGGCGGGCATCCCGATCTTCAGCCAGCTCGCCGGCGCCCTCGCCGGCCAGGGCTTCGTCGTCCTCCGCTACGACAAGCGCGGCGTCGGCCAGAGCGGCGGGCGCACGGAAACAGCGACGCTGCGGGACTACGCGGACGACCTGATCGCGGCGGTCCGATGGCTCGAGAAGCGGAGGGACGTGGACAAGCGACGGCTCGCGGCCGCCGGGCACAGCGAAGGGGCGGCCGTCGCCATGCTCGCCGCGGCGCGCGAGAAGAAGATCAAGTCGCTCGTGCTCGTCGCCGCGCCCGGGACGACCGGCGCGGCGCTGATCCTCGAACAGCAGCGGCACCAGCTCGAGCTCATGAACCTGCCCGAGGAGGAGCACGAGAAGAAGGTCGCGCTGCAGATGCAGATCCAGGCGGCGGTCACGACCGGCGAGGGATGGGAGGACCTTCCCGAAGACCTGCGCCGCCAGGCCGACACGCCGTGGTTCCGCAGCCTGCTCGCGTTCGATCCGGCCGACGCGATGAAGCGGATCAAGCAGCCGATCCTGATCGTCCGGGGCGAACTCGACGTGCAGGTGCCGCCGCACCACGCGGACAAGCTCGCCGCGCTCGCGGAGGCGCGTAAGAACGCGCCGGAGGTCGATGTCGTGAGCCTGCCGGGCGTCAATCACCTGCTCGTGCCCGCGGAGACCGGAGAGGTCCAGGAGTACCAGGACCTGGCCGGGCGGAGAATCTCGCCAGAGGCGGCGAGCGCCATCGCCGACTGGTTGAAGGAGAGGGAGCCACGGTAGCCGGCCGCTGGAGAACGTCGGCCGGATGGAAAATGGAAGATGGAAAATGGAAGAGCGCGAGGATTATCGGGC
>Ga0299914_10002136_pt1 | contig 13491 bp, 11 predicted proteins | sample RVTome_10_FD_201361 | JGI IMG/M metagenome (GOLD analysis project Ga0299914, IMG submission 201361) | Soil microbial communities from uranium-contaminated site in the Upper Colorado River Basin, Wyoming, United States - RVT153D57 (version 2) ...
TCCCTTGGTCCGCGTCCCTTGGTCCCCGGACCCCTGTCCCCGGTCCCCCGGTCTGCGGTCCACAGTCGTCGAGGGCCTCGGGACTAGCGTCCGACGGACGCGGGAGGCAACAGGGAACAGGGACCGCGGGACCAAGGACCCGGGACCGCCAAGGGACATGGACCAAGGGACCGGGGGCCAAGGGACCGGGGGCCAAGGGACCGGCGACCAAGGGACCGGGGACCAAGGGACCGGGGACCAAGGGACCGGGGACCAAGGGACATGGACCAAGGGACCCAGGACCAGGGACCCCAGGGACCAGGGACCCTCTAGGGGGGGTCGCGTTTCACGAGTACGGCGCGCGCGTAGAGCAGGGCGAACCCGAACCGCTGCACGTTCTGCTGCGACTTCGATCCGGGCTGCGTGGTGACGACGGCGAGGTCGCAGCCGCGGGTGGCGGCGAGGGCCAGGCGGTAGTGGAGGAGGGCCGACTGCACGCCCTGCCGGCGGTGCGCCGGGAGCGTCGCCGCGCCGCAGAGCTGCGCGATGCCGTCGTGCATGCGCAGGCTCGCGCCGCCCGCCACGTCGTTGTCACGCCACGCGAGGTAGCGCTCGAAGCCCGGCGCGACGATCGTGTCGGCGAACACGCGTTCGAGCGCCGAGCGATCGAACGTCTCGTGGCTGGGCGGGCCGTCGATGGCGTCGGGCTGGAGAAAGCCCGTGGCGACCGTGTCGAGCCACATCGCGTTCTCGTCCGGGCCCACCGACGTGATCCGCGTCGACGTGCCGCCCTCGTCGGGCGCCTGCGGCGCGCCGGGCGTGAGCGCCAGTCCGAGGACGTTCTCGAACCCGACGATCTCGTAGCCGCGCCGCGTGAGGCACCTCGCGACGTCGGGGTCGGCGAGCGACGCGATCTCGAACTGCACGGCGGTCTGCCGCCGCGCGCCCTCGCGCTCGATCGCCGCGAGCACGTCGTCCTCCGGAACGCCCTCGAACCCGACGCCCGCCACCTTGTTGAAGGGCGACCCGTCGTCTGCGAAAGCGGCCACGCCGCCGGCGACGCGCTGGAGGAAGACGCGGTCCTCGCCGAGACGCACGCCAGCTGCGGCGGCGCCGTCGGCAATCAGCTCGGCCTCGGCGCGTTCGATGCGCCGGGCGAGCGAGGCGGTCGCGAACAGGAATGAAGGGGCCGCGGTCGTCGTCATGTGATGGTTGGCGGCGCGCCGGCCGCGACTCGCCTCGACCCCATCACGATACACGATCCTTCAGCTCGTCGACGCCCATCTGCGCCGCGCAGTGCGCGCAGCAGTAGATCGACCCGCCGGCTTCGACCCCATGCCCGAGGACGCGGCAGCTGCAATGCGCGCAGATGGGCGCGATCGCGTGCGCCGCGCATTCCAGGCTGTCGAAGGTATAGGTTCGATCCCGGTGCGTGACCTGGAAGGCCTTGTCGTAGTCGTTCCCGCACACGTCGCATACAGCCATGGGAGATCCTCGCCGGTCGTGGCGGCGGCCCCTCGCCGCCGCACCCGTGCCCCAGGCGATGCAACCGCGGTGCCCCGCCGGGCTGCGCGATCAGCGGGGCTCGGCGAAACTCAGCGGCGGAGGCTCCAGCTCGATCAGGTACTCGAACTCCCGCCGGAACTCCTCGAGCGTGAGACCGGCGCTGGCGGCGAACTTGGCCAGCTCGTGCGCGTCCTCGAAGTCGTCGCGCCTGAGCCGGATCATGTAGCGGCGCGCGATGGCGTAGCGCGTCGAATGGATATCGACCAGCCGGACCCGCGTGCGGCCGGTCTGCGGGTCGATCATCTGCGAGAAGGGGATCGGCACGAACTGCCCCGCCTGCATCGAGATCATGACGGCGTTGCCGCCGCTCAGCAGGTACTTCGCGGCGCAATAGCCCAGGTCGCGCGTGTAGGCCATGTCCATCGGGATCGGATCCGCGCAGCGCAGCTCGTAGCCGATGTTCTTCGCGGCAATCGTCGTCCTGATCCCGAACTGCTTCAGGCGCTTCTGCACTTCGGCCTTGAGGATCTCCCCGATGTTCACCTCGGCGATCCGCACGTGGCCGTGGTCGTCGCGCTCGACCTCGTGGATCTGCGCCAGGTCGTCGGGCTCGATGTCCAGCACCAGCCCCTCGGCGATGACGGCGACGCCGTCACGGCGGCCGTAGCTCAGACGCTTGATGATGGCGCCGACGAGCGTGTCGACGATCGCCCGGAGCCGGATCCGCCGGCCCGCCCATTCCTCCGGGATGAGCGTGAGCGTCGCGCCCGCCGCCTTGCCGATGCCGAGCGCCAGGTGCCCGGCCTTCCGGCCCATCGCAATCACGAAGTACCAGCGCGACGTCGTCTTGGCGTCGACCATCAGGTTCTTGACGATCTCGACGCCGTGATGACGCGCGGTCTGGAACCCGAAGGTGTCGACGGTCGCCGGCAGGTCGAGGTCGTTGTCGATCGTTTTCGGCACGTGGACGACGTGGATGCGGCCGCCGGCCCTGTCCTCGAGCTTCATGGCGGAGTATGCCGTGTCGTCGCCGCCGATCGTGATGAGCATCGACACGTTGAGCCGGAGGAGCGAGCTGACCGTCGCCTCCAGGTGCTCGGGGTCGAGCGTGGGGTTGGCGCGGGAGATTCCGATGTACGAGCCGCCGCGGAAGTGAATGCGGCTGACCTGGTCGATCTCGAGCGGGACGACCCGGTCGATGTTGCCCTGCATCACCCATTCGAACCCGTCGCGGATACCGACGACTTCGACGCCCTCCAGGCGCCCGCGGATGGTCGCCGCGCTGATCACACTGTTGATGCCGGGAGCCGGGCCGCCCCCGACGAGGATCGCGAGTCGTTTCGTCACCATCTCATGGTAACCGCTGCACGACCAGGCGGCGATCATGGCATCCGGACGGACGTGGTGCCGCGACGGCGACCGGCGGCGCTTCGCGCCTGACGACCCCGACGATCACGGCGACCACGACGCGGCGTCCGGCCGCGGCTTCCGTTTTCGTTCGACGCCCTGTGGGTCAACCGATGCAGGAGTGCTTGAGGAATCGCGAGTGGCCCGGCTGCTTCACAGGGCAGGCGGTGCGCGACGCCGCGGACAACCGGGCCCGGGAGCCATAGCCTCCACTCGCCGGTGTAAGCTCTCGGGCATGCCGATCCTGGCGTTCGAGCATCTGGTCAAGTCCTACGGACAGACGGTCGCCCTGCGCGACGTGACCTTCGACGTACAGCCGGGGGAGATCTTCGGGCTCCTCGGGCCGAACGGCGCGGGGAAGAGCACGCTCATCCGGATCCTCATGGACATCATCCGGGCCGACTCCGGGGCCGTGTGCGTGTTCGGCGAGCCGCGGCGGCGCGAGCACCTCGATCGAATGGGGTACCTGCCCGAAGAGCGTGGTATCTACACGAAGCTCACGGTGATTGACGTGATGACGTACTTCGGCGCGCTGAAGGGCCTGTCGCGCGCGGACGCGCGCCGGCGGGCGATCGAGTGGCTCGGGCGCGTCGAGCTGCCGCAGGTCGCGGGCTGGAAGGTCGATCGCCTCAGCAAGGGCATGTCGCAGAAGGTCCAGATCGCGTCGGTCCTGCTGAGCGACCCCGAGCTGTGCGTGCTCGACGAGCCCACGACGGGGCTCGACCCGGTGAACGTCCGGCTCGTCCAGACGCTCCTCCTCGAGCGCCGGCGGCAGGGGCGCACGACGATCCTCTCCACGCACCACATGAACCAGGTCGAGACGCTCTGCGACGGCGTGGCCCTCATCAACAAGGGCCGCCTCGTCGTGTACGGCGCGGTGGAGGAGGTCCGCCGGCGGCACTCGCTCCCCGAGGTGCGGGTGCACGCGCAGGACGCGCCCCCGCGCGTTCCCGAAGTCGCCGGCGTGGTGTCCGAGGCCGATGGCATCTGGCGGCTGATGCTTGCCGACGGGACGCGGCCGGCCGACGCGCTGCGCGCACTCGTCCAGGCCGGCGCGTGCATCGACCGCTTCGAGCCGATGCTCGCGCCCATGGAGGACATCTTCCTGCGGGTGGTGCGTGAGGAGGCGGCATGAGGGGGGTCCGCAAGGTCCGGACGATCGCGACGTTCGAGTTCCTGACGACGGTGAAGCGGCCCGGGTATCTCATTGCCACGTTCGGGATGCCGCTGTTCGTGGCGGCGTACGCGGCAATCGTCGCCGTGCCAGCCTACTTCGCCGCGCAGGACGACGAGGCCGACGCGGCCTACGGCGTGGTGGACACGGCGGGCATCATCGCCCTCGACGGCGACGTGCGGGCGCCGCGGCTCGGGATCCCGGACGAGGCGCGGCGGACGCTGGAGTCGATGGGGCAGGGGGCGGCGCTGGAGCGGGCGCTCGCCGGGTCCAATTTCATCTTCCGCCCCTTCGGCGCCGAGACGTCGGCGCGCGCCGCGCTCCTCGACGGGCGCATCAAGGGCTATTTCGTGCTGGCGGAGGATTACATGACGAGCGGGCGCGTGGAGATCTACTCGCCCGACCAGGTGAGCTTCTCCAGCTCGGACGCCCGGTCGGCGTTCACCAGCCTCCTCCGCGCGCGTCTCGCGGCCGGCCGCGTCGAGCCCGAGGTGGCCGCGCGGCTCGTGAGCCCGCTCCACGACCAGCAGCGCCTCTCGGTCTCGCCGAGCGGCGAGGTCTCCGACGGAGGCCGCGCCGCCACGATGGTCCGCCTCGCGATTCCGCTGGTGTTCATCGTGCTCTTCCTCGTGTCCGTGCTCATGACGGCGGGCTATCTGATGCAGGGGACCGCAACCGAGAAGGAGAACAGGGTCGTGGACGTCCTGCTCGCGTCGGCGAACCCGGACGAGATCCTCGCCGGCAAGCTCCTCGGGCTCGGCGGCGCCGGCCTGCTGCAGATTGCGGTCTGGCTGCTGATGGCGCTCGGCACGGGGATCGGCGTGGTCCCGCTGCTCCTGGACGCCGGGTTCACGATTCCGTGGCTCGTGGTGGGGCTCGCGGTGCCGCTCTTCGTGCTGGCGTTCCTGTTCTTCGGGAGCCTCATTCTCGGCACGGGTTCGCTCGGCTCGAACATGCGCGAGGCGCAGCAGTTCGCGATGGTATGGTCGCTCACCGCGGCGCTGCCGCTGATGTTGATGAGCGTGCTCATCCGCGATCCGCACGGGGCCGTCGCGCGGGTGCTCACCTGGCTGCCGTTCTCGTCCGGGTCCGTCATCATGCTGCGCGCGGGCATGGACCCGGACCAGCTCGCCTGGTGGGAGATCGCCGGCCCGGTGCTCGTCCTGGTCGCCTCGACCTGGCTGGCGATCAGGCTCGGCGCGCGGCTGTTCCGTGTCGGGCTCCTGAGCACCGGATCGAGGCCGGGGTTTCGCGAGATCCTGCGCCAGGCGCGGTTGGGGTGAGACGGAGAAATGGAAAATGGAATAGCGCCTGAATAGGGGCACCGTCGCAGGATTCGCGGCGGCGTTCACCGTCGCGATGCAGCCGCCACGACCCACGACGACCACACGACCGCGACGAACGCAGATCTGGCAGTTCACGAAGTCCCCGCGCGCGACGCCGGCGAGGGGCGTCCCGGGCTCGACGATCGCGCGGCTCGGGTGTAACATCCGGGCAAATCCAGGAGCGCTGCATGCGACGTGCCCCGACCTTCCGACTCCAGACCGGCGCGGCCGTTGCCGCCCTCATCGCCCTCCTGGCCCCGGGCCGCCTCGCCGGCATCCAGGGCGGCGCGTCCCTTGCGGCGAACGTCGATCCGATCTTCGCGCGCTGGACGGACGCGACGCCCGGCTGCGCGGCCGGCGTGAGCCGCGAGGGCCGGCCGGTGCTCGAACGCGCCTACGGCCTGGCCGATCTCGAGCACGGCGTGAAGAACGCGCCCGACACGATCTTCGAAGCCGGCTCCGTCTCCAAGCAGTTCACGGCCGCCGCCGTCCTGCTGCTCGCGCGCGACGGGAAGCTGTCGCTGGACGACGAGGCGCGGAAGTACGTGCCGGAACTGCCCGACTACGGCGCGCCGCTGACGATCCGGCACATGCTGAACCACACCAGCGGCTTGCGCGACTGGGGCAGCGTCGCCGCCCTCGGCGGCTGGCCCCGCACCACCCGCGTCCACACCCACGCCCACGTCCTCGACATCGCCAGCCGCCAGCGCGCGCTCAACTTCCCCACGGGCACGCGCTACTCGTACAGCAACACCGGCTACAACCTCGCCGCCGTCATCGTCTCGCGGGTGAGCGGAATGAGCTTCGCCGAGTTCAGCCGGACGCGCATCTTCGAGCCGCTCGGAATGACGCGGACGTCCTGGCGCGACGACCACACGCGGATCGTCAAGGGTCGGGCGACCGCGTACTCGGACGCGCGCGGCACGTTCCGCATCAACATGCCGTTCGAGAACGTCCACGGCAACGGCGGGCTGCTGACGACGGTGGGAGATTTGCTGCGATGGACGGCGCACTTCTCGACGCCGACGTTGGGCGATGCGGGTTTCGTCCGGGAGATGCAGGAGCCGGGGCGGTTCAGCGACGGCGTGCAGCACGACTACGCGCTCGGCCTGCGGATCGCGCCGTACAAGGGCGTGCGGGAAGTGGGGCACAGCGGTTCGACGGCCGGGTATCGCGCGTATCTCGCCGACTACCCGGATCAGCGCGTGTCGGTGGCGGTGCTGTGCAACGTGAGCAGCGGGAACGCCGCGCAATACGCGCACGCAGTGGCGGACCTCTATCTCGGATCCGCCGTGTCGAACGAGGCCGGCACCGGCGGGCGGCGCCCGGCCGCGGCGTACACGCTCGCCCCCGCCGAAGTCGAGGCGGCGGCCGGCGAGTACCGCGACGTGACCACGGGCGAGCCGCTGCGTCTCGTCGCCGCGAGCGGGGCGCTCAGGCTGAACGGCAACACGGCGCTCCAGGCGGAGTCGGGCACGCGCTTCACCGCGTCGGGCGGCCGCGTGGTGGAGCTCGGGATGCGGAACCGCCTGCGCGTCGTGGATCGATTCGGCCGTGCCGATGTCTACGAACGTGTCCCTGCGGCGGATGTGAAGCCGCGTCCGCTGACGGATTACGCCGGCGCGTACGTCAGCGACGAGGCGGAGGTCACCTACGTCGCTGCCGTCGAAGGGGATGCGCTGGTGCTGAGGCGAAGGCCGCGCGCCGTCCTCCGGCTGACGCCCGTCTATGCGGATGGTTTCCGTGCGCCGATTGGCTTCGTCCGGTTCACGCGTGGTGCGGACGGCGCCGTGACCGGATTCCACGTGACACAGGCGCGGGTGTGGAAGCTGGTGTTCGAGAAGGTGATGGCGGGGGAGACGGCGACGCGGTGAGCGCTTCCTGTCACGGTCACGGGGGAAGCACGACGATCACGGCGACCGCGACGGTCACGACGAACGCGGTCTGAGCGAGGCTGTCGGCGGCCTCCACGTTGGGCAGGATGACACGACGGCACGATGAGGTACCCGGCACGCTGCCGGTTCCGGGTCATCTCCTCGCGAGGCTTCTCGTGGCATTGGCGGGGGCCTGGATCTTCCTGGCCGTGGCGCTCGTGCAGGGCGCGGTGCGTCCGGAGTTCGACGCGTGGCAGCAGTCGATCAGCGCGCTCAGCCTGGGGCCGGGCGGCTGGGTGCAGCAGGCGAACTTCATGGCGCTCGGCGTCGTGCTCTCGACCACCGTGCCCGTGTGGTGGCGGGTGCTGGCGGGCGGGACGGGCGGCACCGCATATCCCGTTCTGACGGCGCTGACAGCAGTCAGTCTGGTGCTCCTCGGCCTCGTTCCGCAGGATCCGGCGCCCGGCTACGATCCCGAAGGTCTGCGGCTCGACGGCCCGACGACGCGCGGGCTGATGCATCTGGCCGTGGCGGGCGTCTGGGCCGGCTGCTCGGCGGCGGCGGTGTTCGTCATGGCCCGCCGGTTCGCCGGCGACGTCCACTGGCGCGGCTGGGCGGCCTACTCGCGAGCGATGGGCGTGCTGATGATCGGGTGCGTCGCGGTATATGCGGTACGGAGCACCGAACCCACCGGCGTGGCCGGTGCGTTGGAGCGCGCGGCAGGTATCGTGACGACGATGTGGGGGACGACGGTGGTGTGGCGGCTCTGGAGGGGCGCGCCGCTGATGGTCGTGCGCGCGGGCGGGATCGTGAAGGCCGCCGCGGCGGAGTTCGAGTGATCACGGTCCCGAAGGTCCGAAACGAACGTCGAGCCAGTCGACGCCATGCAGCACATCGACCAGATTCTCCGGAACTGGTTTCCGGTGTTGTTCGGGCTCTCACTGCTGTGGATTGCCGGTTGGATCCTGGCATCGGTGGTCTATCGACGCTCGGCGGGCAAGCCCGTGCTGTTCTGGAGCGTGCCGAACGCGGCGTTCGTCGAGACCCGTGCATTCGTGCAGGCGGCTCGCCAGGCGGGACTACAGGCCCCTCTCGCCTGAACGCTGTTGCGGATGGCAAGCTGCTGCTGCGCAAAACGCGCGGCTCGGGCGGCGCTTCGCGAGCGGTCGCGTTGATCGGCGAGTGCGTGGCGATGATGAACTGCGCGTGTTCCGGCGTCGAGAGTGCGGTGTTGTTCGATCTCGACGGGGACGGATCGGCGAGATCGCGTATCTGGACACGAAGCATTTTCTGATCACGCGCGACTTCCTCAACGCGCCGGAACGCTTCTTCAAGCACCTGTTCGGGAGGATGGACAGTGGAGAAGAGGATAGGTGACGTGGGCTCGCTGACGGTGGGGGTCAGATCTTGTTTCTTGCAGGAATGACCGGACACGAGCACACCGGAGTAGTTCACAGAAGGCAGGTTGAGGGAATCGCGGCGCTGCTCGACCGAGTCGGGGCAGGAGCATAAGCGGTGATCAGCCGATACACCTGTCATGAGACTTCAGATGCCGGCAATCACCCTCGCGCTCTTTCTCGCGGCCGCGCCCTCGGCGCAGGCGCCCGAGCGCATCATGGGGCTGCTCGCGCTGCCGGAGGTGTTCGGCAACGCGCCCTGTGACAAGTTCCAGCCCGAAGAGGTCGCGCTGTATGCCGCGCCGGAGTCCGGCCGCCCCGTTGGCCGCATCCGGACGGACGGGGCCTGGACCTTCAACCCGGTTGGCGGGTGCACGGGGAGCCCGGATGTGAACGTGTATCACGCGGACACGGGAGGCGTCGCGACACTCCCTTCGAGAGAGTACGCCTACGAGGCGCCGGCCGCCATCGTGCTCGAGCAGCGCGATCGCTGGTTCCGGGTGCGCCTGGCCGAGGGCTCAGCCTGGATCCGGGCGTCGCAGCGGGACGAGTACTTCCCGCTCGAGAAGCTCCTCGCCGACGGCCTGACGCACCTCACGGCGGCGTGGGACGGGCGCCTGGCGCGCTCACCGGGCGGCAGCCTGCGCGTGGCCGCGCGCCCCTTGCCGCGGCGGGACGACACCAGCGTCCGCGTGCTGGGGTTTCGTCGAGCCGGCGACACGCTCTGGATCGAGGTGGAGATTTTCAGCCATTCGCCCTGCGCGGCGCGCGAGGACCCGCCCGTGCTGGACCAGGGCTGGGTGCCCGCGCACGCCGCCTCGCGCGAGCTGGTGGTCTGGTTCTCCTCGCGCGGGTGTTGAGAACCACCTCGAGTTCTGGGACGGCAAATCCCACCGGGACGGCATCGCGACGGGACCCGATGCGGGCTGTTCCATGTAGGTCGTCTGCGACATCGCCGCGCGCGGGCGCCGCCTCCAGGAGGAGAACTCCTTCGTGGTGAAGACATGCCAGCCCAAAGTCCCTGAGCCGCCGCTGATACGCAGCGCCGGCGCTGGCCGTCCGGGACCCGCTTCCGCGAGGCGGGAAAACGGTCTTCGCTCGGACTCTCGCTTCGCTCGCCGCCGCGGCGAGTACGGATGCGTCTGGACGACACCTGTCAGGCGCACCGATGCGCCGGTGGTGGCGTGGGGCGACTCTGATCACAGAGACCGAACTCGCCGCGTGGAATCGCTCCGGCCCATCATCGCCCCAGGCGCGCAGCCGGGATCACCAGCGACCCGACACGGCCGGATGAAACGTCGCGGGCGACGATCCTCAGCTCATGGAGATCCTGCGTGACGCGCACCGTGCACGAGAACGGGATGCCGTCACGGAAGACGGCCGCGCGATCGGATTCGGGGATGGACACGTCGAGATGCTCCGTCCGGAGCACGCTGCCGCGCGCCTGGCGCGTCACCTCGGCGACGAGCAGGTCCACCGTGCCGCGCGCGCGACCCCCGTCCTCTTCGAGCGTGAGGGTCGAGGGATCGATCCTCAGGTCGATGATCACGACAGACCCCGCCTTGTCGTACTCGACGCCGGCGGAGAGCCCGATCTGCGTCGCGGCGAGAGGTCCCTGGAGCGCCTCGCGCAGCGCGGCGTCCCTGCCATCCTGATCGGAGGCCGGGGCGGCCGCCACGTAGCCGCGGCGTGAACGCAGCCGCAGCCCGTTCCTCGCCACTTTGACCTCGATCGACCGGAAGCGGCCGTCGAGCCGTGCGTCCGTCGGATAGTAGCCAAGGACGTAGGTGAGCCGCCCGTCGTCGATGGCGCGTGCGATCGAGACGTCGAGCGCGTTGCTGTTCCCGAACGCCCGGCCGCCCGTCTCGTCGGCCATCATCTCCATCGTTTCGAGGTTGCCGCGGACGTCGCCGAGCGTGGTGAAACGCGCCGTGCCCATCCGGCCGTATGCGATCGCGCCGACCAGCCCGCGGGCATCGACGGGATAGAGCGAGGCCTGCGCGTCGTTGAGCGCCCGGTTGGTCTTTCGCATCTCCTCGAGGAACTCGGCACGGTTCAGTCCCGTCGGTGTGACAAACGCCTCGGAGACCCAGACGACCGCCTTGCGGCCGTCCACGCCCGCCAGCTGCTGCGCGAGCACCTGGAGCGACCGAAAGGTGTTGCGAAACCGCTGGCGGAAGTAGAACTCGGACACGGCCGCCGAGGGGTCGACGATCCACACCGGCATCCCCGGATCCCTCCCGAGGTCCACGGGGGGCTCCTGGGATCCATCGTACTCACCCGACACGCGCGCCTGATAGGCGTCCAGCGCGCGACGCAGCGACTCCCGGTCGCTCGAGAAATCGTGGAGCACGCGGATGCCGCCGTCGAGCACGTAGAGCGCCACGCGATCCCCGCCGCGCATGCGCGACAGGTACTGGTCGAGATGCCGGCGCGCGAACCACTGGCTGTCGAACGCCGCGTTGACGCGGTCGAGCAGCAGCACCACCGCCGACCCCGACCGGGTCCGCACGCGATTGCTGAACGTACCGGGTGCGGCGAAGAGAGTCGGGGCTCCGGCGCCGCCGGACGCCACGGGTGGTTCGCGCGTGTCGCTGACCTCGAAGATGCTGATCGCCTGGGGAACGCGATCCTCGAGGACCGTGAAGTCGTCGCGCGTCAGGCCCGGCACCGGCCTGCCGGTGCGGTCCGTTACCACGACCGGCACCTCGATGAGCCGCGTGGCGGTCCGAAAGGTCTGCCGGGATTCGTGGGCGGCGAGGCTGCAGACCAGCAGCGTCAGGAGGAGGCCGGGCGCGAGGCGGCAGCCGGCGGGCATAGGGCGAGTGTATATGCGGAATGCCCTGGCTGCTGCTCCGCCTCGAGCGGCGCGGGTTCAGCGCCCTCCGGCACCCATTCGTCCCCGCCATGGGGCCGTTCGCGGCTCGGCCCTTGCGCATAACTATAATTTTGTAGAGAATCCATCGCGGAATGGCCAAGGGTGAATTCCTCGGTGAGTTCGAACTCTACGTGATGGCGGCGCTCGCCCGGCTCGGCAGCGACGCGTACGGCATGGCCGTCTGGCGCGAAATCGAAGCGCGGACGGGCCGCGAAGTCGCTATCGGAGCGGTCTACGCCACGCTCGCACGCCTCGAGCGGAAAGGCCTCATCACGACGGCCACGTCGAAACCGGAGGCGGTGCCCGGCGGGCGGGCACGCCGGCTCGCGCGGCTGACGCCGGAAGGCCGCCGCGCCTTCGAGCACACCAGCGCGATGCTGTTGCGAATGCTCCCCGCGTCCGCGAAGAGAAGCTTATGAAACCTCCGCGCCTGGCCGAATGGTTCGTCCTCCGCTCGACACCGCCTGACACGCGCGACGCCCTCCGCGCCGATCTCGCCGAAGAGTACGGGCGCCGGCTGGTTGCAATCGGCCCGCGCGCCGCCCGCGCCTGGTACTGGCGGCAGGTACGCCGGTCGGTGCCGCCGCTTCTGCGGGCGCGGCTCCTGCGCTCGCCTCGCGCGTCCGGGGACGCGCGCGGCTCGGCCTGGCGCGAGGCGACTCGATCGGTCCTCCGTCACCCGCGGGTCTCCGCGGTGTGCATCGTGACGCTCGCGCTCGCCTCGGGCGCGGCGCTCGCGGCTGGCACGATCGTCCATACCATGGCCCTCCGCGAGCTCCCCTTCCCGGACAGCAATCGCGTCGTCGCGCTCTGGAACGTCGGTCCGGCGCTCTCGTCGAGCGTGCGGAGCGTGAGCTTTCAGGATCTCGAAGACTGGCGGGCACGGTCGAGCGTGCTCGACTTCGTGAGCGGGGAAATCGGCGAGACCTTCACCCTCACGGGCCGCGGCGAGCCCCGCAGGATGTCCGCCGTGCGGGTCGCGCGCGACTTCGATCGTGTCCTCGCCGTACGGCCCCTGGTCGGCCGCCTCTTCGAGCCCGGCGACTTCGACGCGGGCGCGCACTACGTGGCCGTGCTGAGCCACAGCTTCTGGCGTCAGGAGTTCGGCGCATCGATCTCGGCGCTCGGCGAGACTGTAACGCTCGACGATCGCTCGTATCTCATCGTCGGCGTGCTCCCGCCGATGCCGACGAGCCTTCCAGCGGAGCCGCACGAGCTCTGGGTGCCGCTGATTGCGAGGCCGGGCGTGTTCTGGGAGAACTCGCGCGGAACCACCTGGCTGAACGCGGTCGGCCGTTTGAAGCCCGGCGTGCCAGTCGACGCGGCTCGCGCGGAGCTGAGCGCGGTCGCCGCTGCCCTGAGCCAGGAGTATCCCGGCAGCAATGCCGAACGGGTGGCCATCGAGGTGCAGCCGCTCAGGAACCTCCTGGCCGGGACTGCCGCCCGACCGCTCCTACTGCTTGCGTCGGCCGTTGCTGCCGTCCTGCTCGTCGCGTGGGCCAATCTGATCAACCTGATGATGACGCATGCGACGACTCGCCGCCGCGAGTTCGCCGTTCGCCTCGCGATCGGCGCCGATCGCCATCAGGTCATCAGCCAGATCCTCGTCGAGTCGGCGATCGCTGCCGGCGTGGGCGCGGCGCTCGGCCTGGGCCTGGTCCCGGCGTTGCTCGACGGCTTCGTGTCGCTCTACCCGGGGACGCTCTGGCGCGCCGGGGAACTGACGCTCGGCCCAGGCGTCATCGCCGGTGCCGCGGTGCTGGCGGTCACGGGCGCGGGGTTGCTGGCGATTCCCCAGGCCAGGTACCTGGCCTGGCGCGACCTGACCGCCGAAGTCCGCCACGGGCAGCGAGTCACGTCATCGCCGTTCGAGCGCCGGGCCCGGATGGGTCTCGTGGCGGCGCAGGTCGCGTTCTCCGTGGTTCTGCTGACCGCCGGCGTGGTATTCGCC
>Ga0299914_10002137_pt1 | contig 13491 bp, 9 predicted proteins | sample RVTome_10_FD_201361 | JGI IMG/M metagenome (GOLD analysis project Ga0299914, IMG submission 201361) | Soil microbial communities from uranium-contaminated site in the Upper Colorado River Basin, Wyoming, United States - RVT153D57 (version 2) ...
ATCTGTTAGTCGAGCACCCCGTAGATCCGTGAGTCGATTTATGATACGCTGCGCTCGGTCGGGATACTCGCGAGCGATCCAATCCAAAAACAGTTCTCTGACCTGACCTGGCAGTCGAACGATAATGTAGGAGGCATTTGTCGCACCGTGTTCTGCCGCCGCTTTTAGGATCGCCGGCATCTCCTCGTCTGTCAGCCCTGGTATCACGGGAGCAACATTGACTGCTACAGGAACGCCTCTCGACGAGAGCTCTTCGATCGCACGCAGTCTTTTCTCCGGACGCGATGTTCGTGGTTCCATTACCCCAACGAGCTCTGGCCGCAGTGTAGTTATCGAAAGCATGACGCGAACCAGGTTCATGCTAGCCATCTCCTCGAGCACATCTATATCCCGAGTGACAAGATGATTCTTGGAGATGATGGCGACCGGGTTGCGATGCTTCAGGAATACTTTCAAACATCGCCTTGTGAGTTCAAGACGCCGCTCGAGAGGCTGATATGGATCAGTATTACCGGAGAGAGCAACGATCTGCGGTTCCCATGTGTGCTTCTGAAACGCTTCCGATAGCAGCTCAGGCGCACGCTCTTTGACGAGAATCCGTGTTTCGAAATCGAGTCCGGCCGAGAAGCCTAAGTATTCGTGGGATGGCCTCGCGTAGCAGTAGATGCAGCCGTGCTCACATCCCCTGTATGGATTTATGCTGTATATAAAGCCCGTATCCGGGCTGTCATTACTGGCGAGTACACTTTTTGTATGATCGAGGAGATACTGCGTCTGAACCTGGCGAAGCTCGCCTTCCTCGAGCGCGGCCGGATCTTCCTCGAGGTGCAGCGGCTCGAAGCGGGTCGCAGGATTCAGCCTGGCACCTCGTCCTCGGCGGACGGGAATCTCGTTTTGGATGTCGTATTCCAATTTCGGATTTGACACTCTACAACCTTCAGGCCTTCAGCACCGAGTTCGCGGGACCTTCCCGTCCGTTACATCAAATATATGTCGCACATACATGTGGTACAACAATTCGAAAAGACAAATACCTGCTCTTCCAGCATGCAAGCAACGGTTGAATTCTTAGGCTCTTACGCGTTCAGAATCGCAATCGTGCAGCGCTCCGGTACATATTCGCCCACGGATCTCTCTTCTGGCCCATCCGACGAAAAATGTTGCGAATGGTGTACCGCTGCGGATCCGCCTCCCGCAGTTCATCCCAGTCGAGAGGCGTAGCGATGGGAGCACCCTCGAGGGCACGTACCGCGTACGGCGTCACCGCCGTTTGAGCGTATGCGTTGCGCATGACGTCCAGGTATATGCGTCCGTGGCGCTTGTTCTTTCGTTGCTCGGTCGTCACTTCGTCGGGATGCTTCTCGGCGAGCACGTCGGCAAGTCGGCGAGCAAAGCCCCGTACGACGTCGAAATCGTGCTCGGGTCGGACTGGAGCGCGAACGTGGACACCGCTCGAACCAGTCGTCATGAGATACGCGCCAAGATCGTGCTCCTCGAAGATCTCGCGCACGTAACGGGCGGCTGTTCGCACTGCCGCAAAGTCGTTGCCGGATGGATCGAGGTCGAATATGATCTGGTCAGGCTTCCGAACGTGATCGCTGCGGCTCAGCCACACGTGTGGAGTAATCGTGTTCTGATTCGCCAGATAAACAAGGGTCGCTGCATCGTTGCAGATGGCATGTACGATGTTGCCCCCTTCTTTCTCAACCGTCACGCGTTCGATCCAATCAGGGAAATATTCGGGCGCCTCCTGCTGATAGAATCCCGTTCCGCTGATTCCATCAGGATACCTATGCATACTGAGCGGCCGACCCCGCATGTGGGGAACCATCGTATCGGCGATGCGATGGTAATAGTCGATCAACTCGCCCTTTGTAATTCCCTGGCCGGGAAACAGAACTTTATCCAGACTGGACGTCTCAACCGTGTACTCACCGATCCGAAGCTTGCCCATGAGTTGATTGTAAAAAGGTCCTGCAAGTCACGAAGAGCCTTCTTCCTCTTCCTTAATATGCTCGCGGATCTCATCTAAGCTGGCGCCGGATAGTACTGAATGCGGTTCGGTGCTGATCGGATTACGCCGCGCGTCGGCCTCCTTGTCCTTCATTTTCACGAGCAGCCATTGATTGTCTTCTCGCCCTTTCATCTTCACGAGCGCGAAACCTCCTCTCAACTTTTCCCCTTCGAGCCAGACTTCTACGTGGCCTGCTTCTATCGACTCATACATCGTAAGAGGATCGTCTTTCTCCTCCATGATGTTGCGGTACGTGCCTCGATCCCAAACTAGAACGGTTCCCGCCCCGTACATCCCTTCAGGAATCACCCCCTCGAAAGCGGCATAATCCAGTGGATGATCTTCGACGTGGATGGCGAGCCGCTTATCGCTCGGGTCGGTGGACGGTCCTTTCGGAACAGCCCACGACGCGAGAGCGCCGTCAATTTCGAGGCGGAAGTCGTAGTGCAAATTGCGCGCGTCATGCTTCTGGATGACGAAAATCGGCTTCTGGCCATGCTTCTGGTTGCCGCCTGACGGTTCAGGTGTCTTGCGGAGATCACGCTTTGATCGATATTCCTTCAGTTTATCGTCTGCCGCCATCGCCTTCGTGCCTCAAATTCATCCGTAGAATCCGCAGGAACGCCCACACAAGACAGCAGCGACTCGCGTTAGGCCGCCGCGACCCACGTTAGTTTGCCGCTTCGATGGATTGGTACGCAGTCTCAGACGGGGAGTTTGAGCTTCCTGTATACGGGCCCCTGGCCGTCACCGCAAGGTTGCAATTTGCAGCAATTCGGGCCTCAATCGCGCCTTTAATCCCACGAATTCACGATACCGTTGATAGTCGATATCACGTAATGCGGATCATCCGACAGTCGCAACCAGGCAGCGAACCCTTCGGATTCGACACTCTTGCAGATATCTTCAGGACTACCTGTGCCTGTAGCGATCACGGGCACGTAACGCCCCCCGGGCATACTACGCACGGCCTGAAGAATTCCCGACCCGCAGTGCCTGTTCGGTAAATGATAGGATGCGAGAATGCAGGCGTACCGATAGTCCTTCATCAAAAGAAGAGCCAGAGACCCGGATGACGTCAGATCGACCGAGTACGACTCTGCCAGTGTAACGGCAAGCCGTTTCTGTAGCGTGACGTCCCGCTCGATGACGAGAACTCTAGGTCGAACAATTGAAGATGCGCCTGGTGCCATAAATTTCCTCGCGAACACATATCCCGGCACACTCTTGTATCGGCAGACCTCCCTAGTTTTTTAAGTTATTTATGCTGCGATCGACTGACGTGCAGCGCCGGCGGAATCGGCTAGACACAACTTCTCCGATTTGTCTTACTCCGTCAGAGGTATTTGCATCAAGGGTCCAGCCATCAAGCGCATGCGCCATTCAAAATAATGTGAATTGCTCCGCCGGCGCTAGACCATGGACGAACCACAGGTCGGCATCCGCGGGGTCGCCCGTGACTTGCGTCCAATACCTTGCATACTCTTCAATTTGCGGCGTGTACTTGCGCTCCAGTCGTCGGATCTCCGCCTCACTATGGGCGACATCGGTCTTGTAATCCACGATGTTCCAACCCGCCTCTCCCAGATACACCAGATCGATGACACCTCTGATGGCATCTGCAGTCTTTTCGTTCGAACTTGAAATGCCCACGGGCACTTCAGTGAATATCTTGGTAGCAGTACTCACACTCTGCCATAGGGCAGATAATTGAAAACGCCGCAACGCCACGATCGCATCCGCGGCAAGTTGTTCTTGTAGATCGCTATCCCGTATGAGTCCGCGGATATACTCGTCGACGTTTTGAGGTAGACACCCCCGTACGGCTTCCTCAAAAAGCTGATGCACGATGACCCCGTACTCTCTTCCGCGACCAGTCTGTACAAGGTGCTCAACCTCGACGTCGTTCGCATTCCCTGCGGATACAGTACGTACGGAGTACGAGGCTCGCTTCGATCGCGCGAGTCGCTCACTGGCAGCATCTCGCAGCCGTCCACACGATGACTCATCTATGTCATTGGTGAGCGCTGATGCGGCACTGTACAGAGGTAGTGGGGGTACCTCGCTAAGGAAACGATAGAGTGGCGACCAGGGGCCGCTGTCCGCTTTCGCACTGTATTCGGAGACCACGAGGAGATTTTTGGCTCTCGTCGCCGCGACGTAGAGCAGGCGAACCTCTTCGGCGGCGGCGAAGAGCTCTTCTTCTGCGAGATCATCCTCCCATTCCACCGGTTGGGCGACGATCTCGTGCTGATAATCACCTTTCGGTTTTGTAATGGTCATCGAGAGATAGGCGTGACCATCAGAACGCGAAACGTGGCTGCAAGCCTTCTTCTTGTAAGAAGTATCACACGGATCGGCAAGAAAGACAATGGGAGCCTGAAGGCCCTTGGCTTGATGTACGTTCATGATCCGAACGACATCCTCGCGTCCCATTTCAAGAGTCATCTCTTCGAGCTTGTAGTCCGAAGCATCTATTAGCTCTCGGAAATCCTCTACGATCTCTCCCCAGTGCCATCCGCTCGCCTCGTGGCGCCGCGTGAGCGCAAGCAGTCTAATCAAATTGCCTGCCCGTGATGATCCACGTCCGTCGGGATGAACGGCAGAGAATGCAAGAAGACCGAGGCGCTCCATAATACGCTCAAGGGCTGCTCCAGGGGACATTGTGGTGAAATCATTGCGTGCTGCTTCAAGTTGTTCTACGGCCCCGTATACGCGCGCATGTAGATCAGCGCCAAGGCTTTTCGGTAGTCGTGCATTCATCGAAAAATGCCCACCCGCGGTACGAAAGTCGTAGAGCTCTCCGTCGGAAAGTCCAACAAGCGGGCCACGCATATAGGCGACGAATCGGAGCGCGTTGTCCGGTTCGTAGACACATTCTAACATGGTCACGACCGATCGGATCTCTTCACTATCGCCGAGGCGTCCGCCGCCTGCGATGTCGAAAGGGATGCCGGCTGATTCGAGGGCTCGAGCGTAAACAGGAAGCTGTCCCCTCGTTCGAGTTAAGATCAGAAAGTCGCCGGCTGACGCATTTTCTGGTAATGTCCCATCCTCGCCTCCGTGATTCAGAGGCGTATCCCCTCGTATCGCAGCTGAAATGAATCCTACGATTTGTTCTGCATCGTAGGCGGCGATATCCGATCGCTTGTTTCGGGCGATCTTGGGTACGCAGATTTTACGAACGCAATGTGGATCGAGTCCCTTCGCCCTGTATTCGAAGAGCGGTTGAAAAGGAGCCTGGTACGGATCGGACTGACGCGAAAATATGGATGGAAACGAGTCACTGATCCATCGACAGAGGTTACCCAGCGAACGAAAACTGGTGTTAAGGTTGATTACGCGACCTCCCGTTTCGGAGATACGATCCGCAACGAAGCGAAACGTCTCGACATCCGCGCGTCGAAATCGATAGATCGCCTGTTTATCATCACCAACGAGAAAGAGGCTGCCGGGTAGTGGCGAGAGCTTTCGCCAGTCCTTCTCCCTCACGTCAGCGCCGGTGAGGTAAAAAAGGATCTGTGCCTGAATGGGGTCGGTATCCTGAAATTCGTCGACCAAAATCGTCTTGAATCGACGCTGAAAGTAGGCACGTACGTTCGCAGATTCACGTAACAATCCATCGGTTCGTACGAGTAAATCCTGAAATGTAACCTTTGACTCCTGTCGGCGAATCTGATCGTAGTACGTTACCGCCTCGTCTACAAATTCCGTAACAAGGCGATACGCGCATTCACGCCAGAGCCGCAAGGCCGGCTCAACAACGAAGGTTTGAAACTCCGGAATTCTCTCGGTACTGATCATTTTCGAGGCATTCTTATCCGTCCAGCACTTGAGAGTAACATCAAGCGAACCTTCGAACAGAGCAAGTAATGCAGCGGCGTCTCGATCCGTCTCTACGCCGTGGTTGTCGATGAAATGACGGGCTCGCCGAAGCGTGAGCATGAGCTTGTCCAGCTTCTCACCATGCTTTGGCAGACGTGAAGAGACCTCGGTCATGAAGTCCTCGACACGTGGCACATACGAAAGGAGATCTGGGTTCGATGTCGTCGTCTCCTTTAACGGCAAATCGGCGTTGGCACACCGACGCCCGAAGAAGGAGTAGAGATCTTCGGTCGTTATACCATGCTCCTCAAGCTCGACAAGCCGGCCGTCATCCTCGAGATATCTGGTTTGTATGTATTGGTCCCATACTTTACGTCGGAGTCTATTCTCTTCACGCTCTTCCAGCTCAGTGAAATCAGGAGCAAGACCAGCTTCCAATGGCCGCTCTCGAAGCAGGCGGCCGCAAAAGGAGTGAATGGTGCCGATAAAGCATTGATCGACGGCAGCCATGGCCGCCTGTATTCGAGCTCGTTCCTCCTCTGAAAGACTGCCGCCTGCTTCCTTGCTCAATCGTAAGAAAAAGCGTCCTCGCATCTCTCCTGCCGCCTTTCGCGTAAAGGTGATGGCCGCCATACGATCTGCCTGTGCAGCGCCGGTCCGGATTGCCGCGACCATCCGTTCAATAAGCGCATAGGTTTTCCCGGCTCCGGCACCCGCTAGAACCATCACATTCTGTCGCAACTCGCGCGTAATGATGTCGCGAGCCTGTTGATCGTTGAGGGTTACCATCGTGGGTGTTGTCACGCAGATTTCTCGATTATCCTGTTCGCTCAACATCCATCCACGTGGCAAGTGCATCGTAAAACGGCCGCGTCACTGGATCATCGAAGACGACGCCAAGATCCTTCTTTCCTTTCCTCTCGAGGGCACATATCGAGCGGTAGTCGCAGTATGTACATGCTTTGTTCTTCTGTACGTGAAGGAACGCGCCCTTTCCGACCAATTCGAAAAGAGGTGCCAGTCTATTGCCCACCTCAGCGCGAGATGGAGGCTTGGCGGACAACCGCAGACCGTGCTCCCGATCGCTGGGAAAGAAGTAGCCGGAGCTTTGTGTGCCACCATTCATGCCGGCTCGCGCGAGAAGCTCGTCGAGAACGTAAGCGTAAAGCGCCCATTGAAGCCGGCGACCGCCGGACAGCATGTCGGCCTCGTCGTAATCGTACGTCGAGCCACTCTTATAATCCCAAACCTCGTATCCGTCATCCGACCGATCAACACGGTCGATCGAGCCTCTCAAGAGTAGTTGCACGTCATCGTCGAGTTTGAGCGCAACCGGTTCAGGCACTGCCAGATCCCCACGGTTTCCCATTCCGAAGCTTACTTCGAAGCCGACGGGCTCCGTGCGCCGTCGTGACTCCTCAGCGAGAAAAATCTGCACGGCACGTTCGAGCCGCCTGATGTCTATTCGGTATCCGGTCTCATAGCGCGCGGGAAGCCTGTCGCGATAGAGCGAAACGGTCTCATACAGATGATCCATCATTTCACCCGTATGTCGATCGACGTCAACGGCCTCTCCTCTGGAGCTCACCCCCTCCATGAATTTGCGAAGGACCTCGTGCAGCAAGCTACCAAACTCGAGGGGCGCCAACCATTGACCCGGACGCTCTTCCTCTTGGTCGGGTGGCCGAACACCGAGTACATAGCGTAGGAAGTATCGGTGGGGACATGCCGCGAGGGCCTCGAGACGCGAGGCGGATACAGCCTTCGTAACCGAAGGGCGGAGCTCCGGAGTCTCTCGCCCCAACCAGCCGTCATGGGGACCAAATGGAACGGCGGAGCGATTTCGAACGGCTTGAAGACCGTTCAGTAGCCACGGCCGCTCATGAAGAACTTCTCGCATGACCGCCATCGTTCCTCGAAGCGCCATAACGACCTCAGCGCCCGATAGCGCCGCCTCAACATCTGGAACCGTTCGATAGACCGGCGGATGTTTAATGCCCAACTGCTCCCTTATTTGCTCGAAGATTGCAGAAGGGTACGTCTCCCGTCCGTCGGTGGTATCCCTTCGGCTGGCTGTTAACGTCACACGTCCCGACGCCATACCCATCGTGCGGATGAAATGCCAGGCCGGTTCACTCGCTCTTGCCCTTTGCAGGACGAGTCGGCCCGACACCCGCGCTCGTTCGTCATCCAGTAGTATGGGGTCCTCTGTCGCGACACCGGGAAAAGTTGTCTCAGAAAGGCCGATGATCGCCGTCTCGCCTCGGCCCGTATACCCCGCTCTCTCGAGAGGGACGACGTAAATATGACCAGGCCGGGCGATGGCGGCCTCGACCTTGTGTCCCGTTAGAAGCTCGGCCATCAAAGCGGATAGATCGTGGAGGCGGCCTCTGGCTGATCCGCTCTCAGCTAGATCTGTCAAGCGGTCCATGAGAGAATCGCGCGCTCGTTTATCACGATGCGTCTGTTTCCATCCGAAGCCATCGAGAAATGCGGCGCCTGCGCGTGCCATCTCACGCAAGGACGTGTGCTCCGAGTCCGGCGGAAGAGAATAGAGCTTATTCAATACGCTGTTCGCTCCTCTAATGAGGGCAAGTCGACGCTCATGATGCCGACGGCGACCTTCCGAGATGCCTGCCGAGATCTCGCCCTCCGTGCGTGCTCGGATGCTGCCGAGCGCCGTGGCCCAGCTCGTCCTGCCCGGACCGACTCGTGCCTCAAGAATGATCCTTGCGACCTCGGTTGACTCGATCATCTTTCTCGATGAAGACGCACCGTCACCGACAGCGTAAGACCTGGCCGTGCCGTTGACAGGAGGCAGAAAAAGAAGGCGACTTCGCAGCAGTCGCACGAGCTCATCCTGATCAAAATCCTTCGCAATCCAGCGAAAAAAGCCGATCAATGCCTGGCCTGGCCGCGTAAGCGTAACGGGAATGCCGGCAGCGAAGGTGGCCGGCAGATCCAGTTGTTCAAGGCTGTCGACGAGCAGTGGGAGATAGGGATCTTCGGAAGTGTACACAATTTCGATTCCGTCGAGGCTTACTCCGTGCCGCACGTATTCTCTTAGTACTCCCCGCACCTCGTTCTCAATTCCCACTGCCTCACGTATCTGGACGAGATCTCCGTCGGAGGCGAATATGCCGTCCGTTTGCACGCGGCCTCCCGGGCCGGCCGATTCACCGCTGCCCACAGGAGAAGTCTGTTGGAATCGCACCAGCGCGGAATGTTGGGGTCCCGGCTTTCCGTAATCAGAGCGGCCGATCCGGACTAGTGGATTCCCTATCGATGTGATAAACCGGTACGCGGACTCAGAGAGAGGTGTCTCGTCGAGAATGCCGACAATGCTGTCCGGGGATGACGCTTTCTGTGCCTCAGCAAAGAGCGTGGCTTCATCATAGAGCTGTTCATCCTCGAGCCACTCACAGTATGTAGTGTATAGATCTATGAACATGCTGCGGCCCGGGAGTGCGACGTCAGCTGACGCTAGGGTTTCCGGTGGAATTTCAGCCATCCTGAGTGCACGGGCCGTTTTCAAGCATGTCGCGGCCAGACCCATCGCCGAATAGCTTCCGTCAAATGAATGGCCGCTCGGCCACTCCATCCGCTGGATCGCTTCGAGCATGAAGAAGTGATCTGCCCCCTGCACGAGAGGGCGCCATCCTGCAGCCTTCAGCTTCGATTCGGCGAGCTTTGCCGCCCAATCAGCCGGTGTGGTCAGATGGAGATTAACCCAGGAGACGCCTGCACGAAGCAGAGCTGTACCCAAGTTATGTCCTATCTGCCTACTCGGAACGAATACGATTTTCCGATCGAACGGGTAATTGCGACAGAGCTCCGCTAGTTGCGCTAGATGGTACCGAAGCTGTGGGGAATCGGGCATTAATGGTCTAAGCCGACTTTCGTTGGGACTACTGGCTTCGGTTTAATCATGTTTAGGCGCGTACCTAGCGAAGCAGAACACAGTCTCTCCCGGTAAATGGGAGCAGAACGGATCACAGTTCGCCTCACGATTTAGTTCGTCACCGATAGTATACGGGCGTGATGTGTCAGCGGCTTGTCATAGCCAGGCAGAAGGCAAGCTATCCCGAGATTCGGGAACGGTGGAGAAGTTCACCAAGACGTTCGCGCGCGCTGCCGAGATCGCGCACTCGCTCGATGTGAGACCAGCTGATCCCTTCCGCATCGAGACGTTCGGAGACATTGCGAATGGTGAAGGTCTGTGCGTCGAGCTTATCGTCGTCGACATCCTCCCAGGTCACGGGAAATGCAATAGGCGCCCCTTCAATGGCCCGCGCGGCGTACGGCGCGACGGCCGTCTGTGCATACACGTTCCTGTGGTAGTCGACGTAAATCTTCTTTCCCCGCTTCGATTTGGTGTAGGTAACGGTGAAAAGACGGGGCAGCTTCCGCGTGATAAGCTGGGCCACCTTCTTTGTAAAATCAAAAATCGTTTCGACGTCCTCCTCCGGAGGAACGAAAGCGACTATGTGGATCCCGCGCGATCCAGTAAGCATCGGGTACCCGTTTACGCCCAACTCACTGAGCAAATAACGCAGCAGCTTCGCAGCCATTTTTACCTCTGCGAAAGACAAGTCCATCGGATCCAGATCCCAGACCATGCGGTCCGGCTTGCGCAGGTCGGAAGTGCAGCTCATCCAGATGTGCGGAATCGTCACCAAGTTTGCCAGGTAAACGATGCTGGCTTCATTTTCCGCCATCGCGTATAGCGTCGGCGTTTCTTCGTCGGGCTTGACATCGACTCTCTTCACATACTCAGGGAAGTATTTCGGCACCTCCTTTTGATAAAATTTCTCGCCCTCAATTCCCTCCGGAAATCGTTCCATGCTCAGCGGCCGGTCGCGGATGTGCTCGAGCATATAAGGGGCGATGCGCTGATAGTAGTCGACATACTCGCCTTTCGTAATGCCGGTGGCCGGAAAGAGGATCTTGTCCGAGTTCGATATTTGAACGCGGTGCTCCCCGATCGTCAGGGTTTCTGTGTCTCGAGCTGGCATTCCTCGGGAGTTTTGTCGGTTCGTAGTCGCATGAAGGAAGGATTACGAAGCATACCCTGTGTGCCAAACTCGAGATAACGTACCTCAGCGACGTACCTGGGATTGACCCACTGAATATCCCGATACGCGGCCGGTGATGCGACCGGCGGCTCTTCCGTCAAGTCGGGTTCGAGCATCTCTCGCAGCCCTTTAACGTCTCGCATGCTCATCCCCGTGCCGACCTTTCCTATGAACCGAAGCACGTCTTCATCATAGACGGCGAGCGCAAGTGAGGATATGGCTCGCTTATCGCTTGTGAAGCCAACGATCACGGCATCTATCGTATCAAATGCTTTGACTTTCAGCCAATTCGACGACCTCTGTCCTTCCTCGTATCGCGAGTCTTCGCGTTTTGCAATTACACCCTCGAGCGAACGCGCTTGAATGAATTCCCACAGCTTCTTGCTGTCTCGTGTGAAGACGATGCACTCGAGGTGGGGATGCTTTCCGAGCATCGCCCTCAATATTTCCTTCCGTTTGACCAGCGGAAGGCCGGTGATGTCCTCGCCATCCTTTCGCAATACGTCAAACGCCGCGAACCGGATGGCGCGATCCTGTCTGCGAATACCACCGGTACCGAGATGACGCTTCATCAGCGCGGTGAAATTCGGATTCCCATTTTGATCATAAAGAACGATCTCACCGTCAAGCACACAGCGATCGGCGGCCACGGCATCGGCAAAATCAAATTCCGGATACCGTGCAGAAACGTCGCGACACGACCTGTTAAACATCTTATGCCTGCCGGAGTCGAGCGCGAACGTGGCGCGGATGCCGTCCAATTTAGGCTCAAACAAGTAGCCTTCTCTCTCGAGGTCGGCCTTTGTGCCGAGTCTGGCCAGCATCGGCTTGATGCATTTCATAATGAAGGTCGTCGACTAGTTCAGACTCGCCTGTAGCGCCTCCATGAGCGATTCTTCGTCGAACGCCTTCTCTTCGCCTGTCTCTTCGACCACGATCTTCTCCTTCTTGTCGATCATTTCCTGGAGCCTCTCGGAAAATTCGTCTCTGAATTCCTCGAGATTCAGTTCGTCCTGTTGGAGCTGGTCGACGAGTTTCCGAGCTAGCTCCAACTCCTGCTTCTTGAGTTCAGGTGGCTCCTTCAGGGTCTCGATATCATCCACGTCTCGAATTTCATAACTGTAGTTTAGAGTGGCCAGGAGTAAGCCTGACCGGTACGGCTGAATCGCAGCAACGTATTCGCGTTCTCGCATTACGAATCGGCCGATTGCTACCTGGCCACTGTCCTCGAGGACCTTCTTCAAAAGAAAGTAAGACCGGTCGGTTTTGCGCGACGGTCCGCAGAAGTAAAATTTGTCGTAGTAGATCGGCTCGATTTCATCCACAGCCACGAACTCGACGATCTCGATGCGATCGGTCTTCTCCGGCTTTATCGTATCGAGTTCCTCTTTGGTGAAGGGAAGATATTGGCCGTCGCCGAGATCGAGCGCCTTCAATGTGTCGTTCCAATCGATCGGACCGTCGCACCCCTCGCAGTGTCGCTCGTATCGGATGGGGGTCATACAGCCTTTGCAGAGCAGCTTGAAGCCGATGCTTCTCTGGCTAACCGCCGAATAAAGCTTAATCGGTATGCTTACCAGGCCAAAAGCAATGTTTCCATTCCAAACCGATCTCATAGCGGCACCTGCATACGGTTGAATCGTCGTTCGCGTCAAATTTTCGGCGGACCGTGTCGGGCTTCTCTGCCTCGCCCCGATTTGAATTCAGGTAGATAAAACCTGAGCACGCTGGCGTGGTTTTCGACGATATAACTTTGTTGCAACTTGCAGGGCGGTCGAAGCCATCCGGCACGGTGTTTAATTACGTGCGGGCACTGGTGCTTCAGGGATTAGACCATCAAAACGATAGCTGCTATGACTGCAATAAGGATAATGACGCCGAGTAGGACGGGGATAAGGAGAAGCGTGACGAGATAGCGTTTGTCCTGTGCTGCAGGGCTCGTGGTCTGATCTAAACGGGAATGGAGAAGGCGAACATTCCGAAGATTGGCCTTGTATGTTGCATCAAACAGATCTCCGAAGAGAGGAATTGCGCCGATGAGCGCCTCCACCGCAACATTGGCGATCATCCGAAGGAGCGTTGCGCGAGGAATTCGAAAGCGGGCGGCCTGGAGTACGATGTAGCTGGAAACCGCCATGCCGGCGATGTCGCCGATTCCGGGAATCAGCCCGATGAGGGCGTCATAGCCAATCCGGTAGCCAATGACGGGAATTCGGATGGATTCATCGAGGAGGTCGGCAAGCCTGTCGAGTTTAGCCAGGCGTTGGCGCGTTTTTAGATCCATGTGTTGTGGCCTTCGACAGGAAATCCGAACGGCGTCTGCTCCGGCTGAACTACGTTTGGATGGATTCCAATAAGTTGAAGAGCTTCACCTGTGGAAGACATTTCCGCAGGTTAGAAGGGGAGCTCAGAAGCTCTAGAGAAGATAGCGGTTGGATTCCAGAAAAAGCAGAAAGGCCCTGCTACCGAAGTAACAGGGCCTTTCTTTAATAACCTGGCGACGACCTACTCTTCCACCACGAAGGCAGTACCATCGGCGCTGCGGAGCTTAACTTCTCTGTTCGGAATGGGAAGAGG
>Ga0299914_10002138_pt1 | contig 13489 bp, 9 predicted proteins | sample RVTome_10_FD_201361 | JGI IMG/M metagenome (GOLD analysis project Ga0299914, IMG submission 201361) | Soil microbial communities from uranium-contaminated site in the Upper Colorado River Basin, Wyoming, United States - RVT153D57 (version 2) ...
AGGCGGAATTGGCTCGGGTAAGTCCCTGGTTTGTAAAATCTTCGCCAGACTAAGGGTACCTGTATACGATGCGGATAGCCATGCGAAAGCATTAATGACCACCGATGGAATACTGGTGTCGCAAATCCAAAAAGAATTCGGTGATTTGGCTTATCATCCGGATGGCAGCCTGAACCGTGAATACCTTGCCGGCCATGTTTTTCTTCACGATGAGGAACTGGAAAAACTCAATAGCCTGGTTCATCCCAGAGTGGCTGTCGATTATGCAAAATGGTTGAACGGCAATCAAGATGAACCTTATGTATTGAAGGAAGCGGCCCTGTTGTATGAATCAGGTTCTTTCCACATGCTGGATAAGATCATTGTCGTTTCTGCTCCGGAAGGCCTCCGGCAAAAAAGGGTTCTGAAACGGGACGCTCACCGGACTGTCGAACAATTTAAAGGAATTGTCGAAAAGCAGATGCCGGAAGAAGAAAAATTGAAGCGCGCTGATTATATTATTACAAATGATGAATCTGTTCTTCTGATACCCCAGGTCCTGAAATTGCACGAGCAGTTTATTGCCGGAATTTTATGACATGTCTCATCAGTTGTGACAGCAGGTGTTAAAATTAAGTTATCAATATTCATATGCGTTTATCCATTCTGCCTTATGGCGGCTTTTTGATGATCATTTTGGTGCTCCTGTCGTGCGATGCGAAAAAACAGCCTGTGACAACCGGCAGGCAAGGGCAATCCGGGCCCATGTCGGTGGATGCTTTTGTCATCAGGCAAACTTCCGTTAGCGAAAATGTGGAGGTGCCGGGTTCTTTAAGACCTTTTGAGGAAACCGAAATAAGGGCTGAAGTCGGGGGGCGTATTGTCAATATGAATATCAACGAAGGTTTTAAGGTGGCGAAAGGCAGGCTGCTTGTAAAGTTATTCGATGAAGACCTGAAAGCCCAACTGCGCAAACTCCGGGTGCAGCTACAGATCAAAGAGAAGACAGAAGAGCGCAACCGGGAGTTACTGGAAATAAGCGGAATCAGCCAGCAAGAGTATGATCTAAGCACGCTGGAAGTGGAAAATCTCCGGGCGGACATTGAGTCCACCGAGATAGCAATTTCAAAAACAGAGATCCGGGCTCCTTACTCGGGTGTCGTCGGTCTGCGGAATATAAGCCTGGGGTCGTACATTTCACCTTCCGATATTGTCACGACCATCCGGCAAGTCGATAAACTAAAACTGGAGTTTTCCGTTCCGGAAAAATATGCCAAAGACATACAGATGAATCATGCTGTAAAATTCAGGGTAGATGGAGGCAATCAGGAGCACACGGCCAAAGTGATCGCCACAGAAAACAACGTTGATCAAAGCACCCGTACCCTGAAGGTGCGGGCGCTTGTTAACGGTGACAATCCCGAACTCGTTCCGGGGGTCTTTGCGCAGGTGAATCTCCAGCTGGGAAAAAACGACAAGGCATTACTGGTACCTACCCAGGCCGTGTTACCCAATATCCGGAATAAGCAGGTAATTTTATTACGTGGTGACAGTGTACATTTTTCAGTGGTGGAAACGGGCATTCGTGATTCGGCTTACATCGAGATCACTCACGGTGTCGCGCACGGAGATACCGTTATTACTACCGGGCTTATGTCCATTCGGCCGAATGCAAAAGTTCGCGTTACTAATTTCAGCACACTTTAGTTAGGCAGGCTAAAATATTTCTTATGAACATCTCAGAATTGAGTTTAAAACGTCCGGTACTAGCGTTTGTCATGAACATCATCCTGGTGCTGTTCGGGATCATTGGATTTAATTTTCTGGGCGTTCGCGACTACCCGGCGATAGACCCGCCCAACGTAAGTGTGCGCACAAACTACTCCGGGGCGAATGCCGATATCATTGAATCCCAGATCACCGAGCCTTTGGAAAAATCGATCAACGGAATTCCGGGTATTAAAAACATCACTTCTTCTTCCAGTGTTGGTCAAAGTAATATCAATATCGAATTCAAACTCGACGTAGACCTTGAAACTGCAGCCAATGATGTGCGTGACCGGGTATCCGCGGCAGCACGATCGCTGCCCCGCGACCTTGACAGTCCGCCGGTGGTTTCCAAAGCGGATGCCAGCTCGGAGTCTATCATTGCCATGACGGTGCAAAGTCATACGAAGAATCCCCTTGAGCTGACAGAGTTCGCCAACAACACCCTCGTAGAACGTTTGGAAACCATTCCCGGCGTGAGCAGCATTCGCGTCTGGGGCGAAAAACGATACTCCATGCGCATATGGCTGGACCCGGCTAAATTAAGCGCTTACGGTTTGACAGCCCTTGATGTTCAGATGGCACTGGACAGGGAGAACGTCGAGTTGCCATCTGGCAAGATCACAGGCACGGCGACGGAACTTACGGTAAGGACTTTCGGCAGGCTTTATTCGGAAGAGGATTTTAACAATGTCATTGTCAAGTCCTCCCCCACAGGCGACATCCGGTTAAAGCACATCGGCCAGGCGCTATTAGGCCCTGAAAATGAAGAGTCGGTTCTACGGGAGAGCAACGTGCCCATGGTAGGATTGGCGATTAACCCGCTTCCGGGTGCGAATTATGTAGAGATCTCGGATGAGTTCTACAGACGTCTGGAACAAATTAAGAAAGATGTACCCGATGATATCAAACTCAACATCGCCATGGATCAGACTGTCTTCATCAAGCGATCGATCTCGGAAGTGGAAGAGACCCTTATCATCGCATTTCTGCTCGTGGTATTGGTTATCTATCTGTTCTTCCGGGATATTCTTATAGCCATTCGCCCTCTGATTGACATCCCTGTATCACTGACAGCCACATTCTTTATCATGTATCTGATGGGATTTTCCATCAATGTATTGACGATGCTGGGCATTGTACTGGCGACAGGCCTCGTTGTGGATGATGGTATTGTGGTGACCGAAAATATTTATAAGAAACTCGAGACGGGTATGAATAAATACAAGGCGGCAAGAGAAGGGTCAAAAGAAATTTTCTTCGCTGTGATTGCGACATCGATCACCATCGCGGTAGTATTTCTTCCGATCCTCTTCCTGGAAGGCTTTGTAGGTCGTTTATTTAAGGAATTTGGAATCGTTGTGGCCGGCGCCGTGCTGATTTCATGTTTTGTGTCCCTTACTTTAACACCTGTTTTGAGTGTATTGCTCACGAAGAAAAATCATAAACATTCCTGGTTCTACAACAAAACGGAGCCCTTCTTCAGCGGAATGGAAAGCCGATACAGGAGCTTTCTTGGATCGTTCATGAAAACGCGCTGGGTAGCTTTGGTTATTGTAGCACTGTGTCTAGCCTCTGTATATTTGATTGCTACCAATATCCAGTCAGAACTGGCGCCCATGGAAGACCGCAGTCAGTTCCGTTTTCAGATGTCGGCTGCGGAAGGGACATCCTTTGATTATATGGATGATTACGTGCAGAAGGTGGTGGATTTTGTAATGGATTCGGTGCCAGAGTACAAAACAGCCTTGTCGGTGACGGCGCCTGGATTTTCGGGTGGCGGATCTGTGAACAATGGATTTATCCGGGTAACCTTGTCGGATCCCCAGGATAGGGACCGCTCACAGGATGAGATCGTCAATATGGTGAACCGAAACCTCGGCCGTTTTCCGGAAGGTCGGTCGTTTGTCATCCAGGAGCAAACGATCCAGGTGAACCGAAGGGGCGGAATGCCCGTTCAGTTTGTTTTACAAAATAATAATTTTGCGAAGATCCAGGAGGCGTTGCCAAAATTCCTGGAGGCTGCCAGCCACCATCCGGTGTTTCAGGGCGTTGATACGGATCTGAAATTTAATAAGCCGGAATTGTTAATCGAGATCAACCGGTTGAAGGCATCTCAATTAGGCATCAGTGTACAGGATATAGCGCGGACTCTCCAGCTGGCTTACAGTAATCTCAGGTTCGGATATTTTACCAAAGATGGAAAACAATATCAGGTTATCGGTCAGGTTACGCGTATCAACCGCGATGATCCGAATGATTTGAAGTCGTTATTCGTCCGCACGAATTCCGGCCAGCTGATTTCAATCGATAATGTAGTCACAGTAAGAGAATCTACCACGCCGCCTTCCTTGTACCATTTTAATCGTTATAAGTCCGCCACAATTTCAGCCGGCCTGGCGCCGGAAAAAACTGTCGGAGATGGCATCCTTGCCATGAGAGAGATCGCCGATGAGATACTGGACGAAACTTTTACCACATCCCTGTCCGGAACTTCGCGCGACTATGAAGAGAGCTCAGGCAACACCGCGTTTGCTTTTGTGCTTGCCCTTGTGCTGATCTACCTGATCCTGGCGGCCCAGTTTGAAAGTTTTGTTGACCCTTTGATAATCATGTTCACGGTTCCGCTAGCCATTTGCGGAGCTTTCATATCATTGTATCTATTCGGGCAAACACTCAACATTTTTTCTCAGATCGGAATGATCATGCTGATCGGACTGGTTACGAAAAATGGTATTTTGATTGTCGAATTTTCCAATCAAAAACGCGAGCAGGGTATGTCGCGCATGGACGCTGTTCTGGAAGCCTCGCGTCTTCGTCTAAGGCCGATTTTGATGACTAGCTTAACGATGGCGCTAGGGACCCTTCCGATTGCTTTGTCATTTGGTGATGCCGCCACCAGCCGCCAGCCGCTGGGGATCGTCATTGTGGGTGGAATTCTGTTTTCCCTTATTCTTACTTTGTTTGTCATACCTGCGATGTACACGTTCCTGTCGCGAAACCGGAGACCCGTTAAATTCGGTGATGAAGAACAGGCTACTAACCAACCCCAACCCCATAAGGATCTAGTGTATGAGGCTTAGACTGTATGTTTCGATTTTTCTGTTTTTTTCCGGATTTCATTTAGCATTTTGCCAGGAAGAGGTCACACTGGAGCAAGTGGTCGGGCTGGCTCTGGAGAAAAACTATGATGTGCGCATAGCCAGGAATCTGACCAAATCCGCTTCTACAAATAATGACTATGTGGTGGGCGCGTTTCTTCCCCAGGTCACAGCGGGGGCCGCCACCGTCTGGAATGAGAACGAACAAAACCTCCGGTTTCAGGATGAATCCAGGAATAACAGCGGGGAGGCGGAATCCAATAACATTTCGGGATCTGTGCAGCTGACGTGGACGCTGTTTGACGGAACGCGTATGTTTTCCACACGCGAAAGAATTTCTCAGTTGGCAGAACAAAGTGAGCTGGCACTGAAGGATCAGATGGTGAACACCATCGCCCTGATCATCAACAATTACTACGATATCGTCCGTCAAAAGCAGCAGCTTCTTGCGATACAGGAGCAAATGTCGGTCAGCGAGGAGCGCGTAAAACTGGCCGAAAAAAAATTACAGGTAGGAACGGGAATCAAGCCTGAACTCCTGCAGGCAAAAGTCGATTACAATGCCCAGCGAGCGCAGATGCTACAACAGGAGACCATTATCGCCCAATTGAAAGAACAGTTGAATAACATCGTTGGTTTGCAACTGCCCGCTGTCTATGATGTCGCAGACACCATTATTATTGATCTCAACCTTCGCCCCGATGAAAGTTTTGACAATCTGGATAACACCAATTACAGCCTTCTCGCTGCCCGGCGAAATCTCAGTATCGCGAACCTTTCGCTGCGTGAAAGACGTGCGGAATATCTTCCTTTTTTCAATTTCAACGCTGCGTATAATTTTTCGCGCAATGACAACACAAAACAGATCAATCCCTTCGGGCCGGTCTATAGCCAGACGCAGGGATTCAACTACGGTTTTTCCGTTACGCTGCCGATCCTTACGGGTTTTAATACCAGGCGCCTCGCGCAGCTTGCAAAGATCGAAATTGACCGTCAGCAACTTCTGTACGATCAGCAGCGGAATACCGTCAATGTTGATTTGCACAATGCCTTTATCAATTATGACAATGCAAAAAGCATTTTGATGATAGAGGAAGAAACAATCGGGTTGGCCAAAGAGAATGTTTATATCGCCCTTGAGTCTTTCAAACGCGGGGTTAATACTTTTATAGAGTTGCGAACCGCCCAACAAAGTCTTGCCGAAGCTTACAACAGATTGATATCTGCACGGTTCAACGCCAAGCTGGCAGAGACGGAACTGCTCCGGTTGAACGGAAGTCTGTTGCAATAGGCGCTTTATTGTTGCCTGGTTCTTAGTATTCCAGGCCCATCCTTTAAATTAGGCGCATGATCGAGCAGATTAAGGCTTCCTGTGAATTTTTGAAAAGAAAAGGTGTTGAAAATCCTGCCATTGCAATTATTCTCGGCACCGGACTTGGTGAAGGTTTTATCAAACAGATCAAGAACCCCCTGGTTATACCTTATAGTGAAATCCCCCATTTTCCTTTGCCCACAGTAACCTTCCACAGGGGAAATTTGATCTTTGGTGAAATTTCAGGTAGAAAAGTCCTGGTCATGCAGGGAAGGTTTCATCACTACGAGGGTTACAGCATGCAGCAAATCACTTTTCCGGTACGGGTCATGAAAATGCTTGGTGCAAGGTACCTTTTGATCTCCAACGCTGGGGGTAACATGAATCTGGATTGGCGGACAGGCGAGTTTATGCTGCTGGAAGACCATATTAACCTGCAGCCTGAGAATCCCTTGCGCGGGCTCAATCATGCCGAGTTGGGCAGCAATCCTTTTCCGGATATGAGTCAACCATATTCCGATTTTTTAAACCACAAACTTTTGCGGATTGCCAAAACCCATAACATTAAACTTCATTTCGGTGTTTACGTCGCCGTTACCGGTCCGAACCTTGAAACGCGGGCGGAGTACCGCTATCTCCGCCGAATGGGTGCCGATGTCGTAGGGATGTCCACCGTTCCTGAAGTGATCGTTGCAAACCACGTCGAGCTTCCCTGCTGCGCGATTTCTGTTTTGACTGACAGTTGCGACCCTGAAAATCTGAAGCCTGTAAACATTCAACAAATAATCGATGTGGCGGCCGAAGCCGAACCGCTTCTTACGCAATTGTTTCTTGGACTTATCGGCGATCTGTAAATTTGTTTAATCTACATTCCTTCGTGTAAAAATTGTCGTCAGCATCTCCGCAAAGAGACGTTGTTTTCATTTTCGTCTCATTCTGGTTGCCTTTGATCATGCACGCGAACGTGAACCTGGTTCCTCGCCATTGTTAACTGTCTGGCACCAATTGCCGAATTGCGGGTGGAGGGGCGGGCCCGTCACGGCTAGCGAAAGTGCCGTACTTTGCAGGGGTACTGTTTCAACTCAATGATCTTTTTGGGAAACTCCTCTCCATTCCACGCTTCATGGATGGCAAGGGCTGCCCCGATGGCCGTGGACTGTGGAATGGAGGAGGCAAAGACTGCCATTTGCGGAAAAAACCCGGCCAGGAAATTCATATAGACAGCGTTGTTGCTGAAGCCTCCATCTACAAAGATCCGCTCCACGGTCGTGTTCTTCACTACCAACTGGGTTGAAACATATTGCTGTGTAACAAGATCGAAGACCAATTGGTAATAGGCTTCTACATCGCTCGCAAAATCAGACAGGTTGCGAGTGGAAAACCGTACATCCTTTAGTATACTTTTGCAGTCTGCCTGTTTCGGGTCAATTGATGTATCTATTTTGTCAAGGATCCCGTTATCGAATTCAAGTTGGAAGTACCGGGTTTTATCCTGGTGAAAATGGGTGGCAATACGCTCGACCTGCGCATCGTGATGGTGGCCGGCAAACAGGCGCGAGGCTTTCACAGGTGTTCCTTTATACTGGAGATAGCAGAGGCAATCACATTCGAGTTCGTCTTTGGTGAGCGGAAACTGATTAAATGGGTTTAGACTGATGGCCCAGGTTCCCGTGGAGATCAGTGCAAAAGGCTCGCGGAATGAAACCAAATAAGGGATCAGCGCCGCGGAACTGTCATGAAGGCCTATGCCCACCGAATAAAAATCTGGCGAGGAAGCCGGATCCACCACCAAATCGGAAGGTGCGAGTGCCGGGAATTTTTCAAGAACGCCTTCCTGTTTGACCCAATAATGATAATCCAGGTTCTGGAAATGCCAGAGATTGGTATGGCACCCGATGCTTGTTATTTCGGAAAAGGGTTTTCCTGAAATCAGGTAGCTTAGATATTGGGGAAGATGCAGGGCATATTTTATGCGGTTAAAGAAATCAGGCTTTTCATATTTTAGCCTGAAAAGCTGCATTCCGGAATTTAGACTTCCCAGCACAGGTGACGCGGTTTGAAAGGAGAACAGCATCTCGCCGCCGTAGGTATCGTAAAACTGCTTCTGCAATTTTGGCGGATAGGGCTTTAGGTAACTGTGCAGCCATCCGATATTCTTTCCCTTTTCGTCGATGTATACAAGGCTCGCCCCAAACGCCGAAAAGTTGACGGCCCTGATTCTGAACTCCTTTAGATTGGATACTGCTTTCAGGCCTTCCAGGATGAAGGCCTTGAGACTGTCGATGTCGTCGCAGGGATCGCCATCTTCATCAACGGTTTCATCAAACTGAGTAGATTTTTCAAAAACGATGTCGTAGGATTGGTTGAACAGAAATAGTTTTTTATTGGTTTTTCCAATGTCGAAAACAGCAATAACAGGTACCGGCATTTCCAATGCAGTTAAAAATTTTACAAGCCGGTGGCGAAACTTTTTGCGCCCCTTTCTTTAACGAGTTGTTCCCTTATTTTCAGATCGCGAAACAAGGCCAATGGTTTTAAGGCGCCGCCCGCACGGAGGCGTGCCTCGGCTACCAATGGGCGCACATCCGTGCGGTAAGCGTGTTGGAGCACTTCCTGAGCGCCTACGACATCGTTTTCCTCCTGTGCCTGGGCCAGCCCTTTTTTGTCGACAATTAATGCCTGCGCGTATGCGATCTTTATAGCTTCGACAGATTGCAAAAGATCTTCGAGTGGATCTTTGACGTTGTGTGAGGCATCGATCATCCAGGCCAGATCAGCAGTGTGGTTCATGGACCGTGTGTCCATTCCTTCGACCAGTTCATTGAAGATGAGAAAAAGCTGATAAGGCCTTATACTTCCCACGGTAAGATCATCGTCGCCATATTTCGAATCGTTGAAATGAAAGCCACCGAGTTTTCCTTCCATAAGCAGCAAGGATACAATCTGTTCAATATTTGCATTTGGCAGGTGGTGCCCGAGGTCGACCAGGGTATAGGCTTTGGGCCCCAGTTTGTTGGCGTACAAAAGAGATTGACCCCAATCTCCTACAGTCATGGAATAAAAATTCGGTTCAAAGGCTTTATACTCCACGAACATTTTCCAGTTGTCGGGAAGGCCAGCATATATTTTCTCCAGGCTGCCGAGGGTTCGTTGAAATGCCTTTCTGAAGTTAAGTTGGCCCGGGAAACTCGATCCATCGGATAGCCATACGGTGATTGATTCCGAACCGAGTTCTTTTCCGTAATGGATCACTTCGAGGTTGTGATCGATGGCTTGTTGGCGGACCTCTTTTCTGACGTGCTGAAGGGAACCAAATTTATAGCTGTAATTCTGATCGTTCTGATCCTGAAACGTGTTGGAATTTACGGCGTCGAAACGGATATTGTATTGCGCGGCAAGAATTTTGATGGCCCTGGCATCCCCGGGGATATCCCATGGAATGTGGAGGGAGATGGCGCCGCTGGATTTATTCAGGGCATGCAGCAGGCCAATATCTTCGATCTTTTCTTCCAGGTTCCGGGGTTCACCACCGCCGGGAAATCTTCCAAAACGTGTTCCGCCTGTGCCCAGCGCCCAACTGGGAATGGCTACCTGAAAGTCCGCTATTTTTTGCAAAATGTCGTTGAGGCCCTTTATATCTTTTGAGAAAAAGGCGAGTTTACTTTTGTGGTCGGTCAGCAGCGCGGCGTTGTGTTCTGCCAAAATATCTTTTTCGGGTAGCATGATCAAGTCAGGTTTAGGGTAGATAGAACACTTCCTTCAACGGTATGCTGACAGGTGAATTGTCAGGATTGGTATCCATAAGGTCGCGCATATAGGCCCACCATTTTTTCATCACTGGGTTCTCGGGCATATCTTCCAGAAGTGAAGGATCTTCTGCCTTCATTACACCGAAAAGAGAGTTGGTTGATTCGTCCAGGAATATGGAGTATTCGCAGATGCCATTTTGTTTCAGTAAAGCTTTTAAGTCAGGCCAAAGCGCGTCATGGCGTTTTTTGTATTCTTCTTCGAAGCCCGTATGCAATTGCATTCTGAAAGCTCTGCGTACCATTCTTTCGCCTGTTTTTCTATCGAGCAAAGGCCATGGCTACACCGCCATCGACGTTCAACATGTTCCCAGTGGATTTTTTTAACAATCCCCCGACAAAAGCAAAACACGCATTGGCAATATCTTCGGGAAGGATAATTTCATTCAGCAGGGTGCGGCGCGCGTAAAAATCCGGAAGTTCTTCCACTTTGACGCCATAGGCTTTTGCTCTTCCTTCGGCCCAACCGCCAGCCCAGATGTTGCTGTCAGCGATCACCGCATCGGGATTGATTACGTTTACCCGGATCTTATCCACCCCGAGTTCTGCCGCGTTCAAGCGACTCAGGTGCAATTGGGCAGCCTTTGCCGATCCATATCCTGCATTATTCGGTCCGGAAACCAGTGCGTTCTTACTGACGATATTGAGAACATCACCACCCAAAGACTGTTTTTGCATTATCGCAACAGCGCCCTGTGTCACCAGGAACTGTCCTTTTACAAGCACATCATACAGAAGATCCCAATCTTTTTCATCGTGATCGCCTAGAGATTTTGATATGGATAAGCCCGCATTGTTAACGACAATGTCGATGCCACCGAAAGCCAGCGCGCAGGTCTTCATGGCGCCTGAAATGTCGCTGTTGCTGGTTACATCGAGTTGCGCGTATGCGTAGGCATCTTTTCCAAACAGGTTTTTGAATTCCGCGTCGGCTTCCGTCAGGCGGCGTGGATCATTATCGCTGATCACGACACAGGCGCCTTCTTCGGCAAACTTTCTGGCGATCGCTTTGCCAATGCCGCCGGCGCTTCCGGTTATCATGGCAATTTTACCGGACAATGCTTTTTGCTTCGGCATGCGTTGAAGTTTCGCCTCCTCAAGCAGCCAGTATTCTATATTAAATGCTTCCTGCCGGGGCAAAGACGTGTATTCAGAAACCGCTTCGGCGCCTTTCATGACATTGATGGCGTTGACATAAAACTCTGCCGCAACCCGGGCGGTTTGTTTGTCTTTGGCAAAGGTAAACATGCCAATCCCGGGATACAGGATGACGACGGGATTCGCATCACGCATAGCCGGGCTGTTAGGATGCTTGCACTTTTCGTAGTAATCTTTGTACATGGCGCGATACACTTCGAATGCCGGTGTCAGCTTCTCCTTCAGCGCTTTCACATCCGACAGCTCCTCATCGGGTTTCAGGGCCAAAACGAGTGGGCTGATCTTGGTGCGCAGAAAATGATCGGGGCAGCTGGTTCCCATAGGAGCCAGTTTTTCCAAATCTTTTGAGTTGATGAATTCCAAAACACGGTCGTCGTCAGTGAAATGTCCGATCATACGGTTTTTACTTGAGCAGAAGCCACGTAAGACCGGGGCCAGATCGGATGCCTTCTGTAGTCTTGCCTCCCTGGCCTGGCTTTTCATTTTCGGGCCTCCGAAAACGGGCCTGTTTTTACCATAATTTTCTTCCAGGTAGGCAGCACATTTCTCCACTACTTCCAGCGTATTGACATAACTTTCGTATGCGGTCTCACCCCATGTGAAGAGGCCGTGTGAGCCGAGCATGATTCCCCTGATTCCAGGGTTTTCTTCGAGACATGCCCGCAACTTTAACCCCAGGTCGAATCCAGGACGTTGCCAGTCAACCCACCCGATGGCGCCATCAAATAACTCGCGGGTGATGCGTTCCCCGTCCCGGGCAGCGGCAATGGCGATGGCCGCGTCGGGGTGAAGATGATCGATATGTTTGAAGGGAAGAAATCCATGGAGGGGCGTGTCGATGGATGGCGCTTTGGAATTAAGATCGTAGATACAATGATTAAACAGGTCAACCATCTCGTCCTCATGTTCAAGACCTCTGTAAACATTTTCAAGGGTGTTGAGGCGGTCCACGTAAAGGGCTGCCAAACCGCTCTTTTTCAACGTTCCAATGTCGCCTCCCGATCCTTTGATCCACATCACTTCTGTTTCCCTGCCGGTAAGTGGGTCTTTTGCCATCACTTTGCAGGAGGTGTTTCCCCCGCCATAGTTCGTTAGCCGAAGATCGGCGCCCAGAAGATTTGACCGGTAAATCAAAAGTCCAACTTCATCTCCTTTTAATTCGGCAGCCTTCTTTTCATCCCACAGGTAGCTGACGTGTTTGAATTTTGTTACAGAAATAGCAGACATAGCGTAAAATTTAGAAAATTGTTTTTCAATAATAAGTGAATTTCCATATTCCACCAGGATTACGGAAGCGAGGATGGTTGTCGTCTGGGAAAATTTTGGTTCCGGGCATGCAGCCAAAAGACCACGCGAAGTTAGGCGTTAATCCACCGTAGCGCAATATCGCCGCATTAACATTATTTTGAAAATGCGGGTTGAATCCCAGAGCCATAGCCGCTTCTTTCAAGAATTTAGAAAATGGCGGGTTAAAAGAACCAAAAGCATCGCAATAACACCATACAACAGCACAGCCCAATGACATCTTCCAGAACCGGAACAGAATATGGCGGCCAATGCCCCACGCCCCACCCATGGCACAAGTCCGGCCAAAAATTGTAAATTCGGCCTCTTTGACGATCTCCGGCGACCCCGGAATGGTTAAAGGCGCTGCGGGCCGGGGAACGATCAGCCACGAAAGCAAACCAACAATTGGGCGCCAGCTTTCCCTTACCCGTTTTTTTACCCACTTGAATGTCACGTAAGACCTTCCGGAAGCAAAGTCACCGAGAAAATAAAAGATTACACCAAGAGCAGCACGCATGATATCGACTTACAGATTTCCAGGTCAACAAGTTAAATACAGAGGAGATTCATCCTATCATGTACTGTCATGGTTAAAAAAGTTATTTTTGAAGTTTTATTTTTAGAGATAAAAAGTTTCAAAGCCGATGGAGAGAAATGATATTTTTAAACTTATTTACCTGGATGACCATTCGGCAACCCCAAAGTATCAGCAATTGGCGAATTCAATCATCAACGCCATAGAGAATGGGCAGATCGGCAAAGATTCCATGATGCCCTCCATAAATGAATTAAGTTTTGAATTTCAAATCTCGAGAGACACGGCGGAAAAGGGATACAGGTACCTGAAAAGTATTGGGATCCTGGGATCGGTTCCGGGAAAAGGATTTTACATAAAGAGTACGGAGGTCAGTCAAAGCGTCAAGATCTTTCTCTTGTTTAACAAGCTGAGCGCCCATAAAAAGATCATCTATGACTCCATCGTAACCGCCCTGGCGGGGATGGCTGCCATCGATTTCTATATCTATAACAATGACTTTGCACTCTTCCGCAACCTGTTGCTTTCCAAACAGGACCAGTAC
>Ga0299914_10002139_pt1 | contig 13488 bp, 10 predicted proteins | sample RVTome_10_FD_201361 | JGI IMG/M metagenome (GOLD analysis project Ga0299914, IMG submission 201361) | Soil microbial communities from uranium-contaminated site in the Upper Colorado River Basin, Wyoming, United States - RVT153D57 (version 2) ...
CACGGCCACGGCCGCGACCGCCGCGGCCACGAATCCTCCCCGCGATTCGCTCGCGGCAAGCCCGATCGTGAGGATCGCTACGGCCGCGACCGCGGCGAACCGCGGCCCGAGACCGGGACTGCCAGCCGCCAGCGCGACCGCGAGCACGATCGCCGGGACGATCCCCGCGGCGAGAAAGTTGGGATCCCCACTCCCCCCGACGACGCGGTCGGAGCCCTCCTGGACCGCACCGCCCAGCAGGCCGATCAGCACCGAAATCACCGCTCCGAAGACGAAGGCTCCCGCAGCCCAGCGAAGATAGCGTCGGTCGACGAGCGTGGTCGAGATCAAGAGGACGATCACTCCGGCGACGAGCCAACCGAAGAACCGATCGCTGCCAATCGGCAAATCCTGGGTCCACGCGATGGAGAGCATCACCCAGAGGACGAGCACCGCGACGCCCGCGAGCAGCCGAATGTGCTCGGCCACCAGGTCGGGGATCCTCGAGCGCTGTGATGCGAACGCGCCGATCCAGCCGGCGACCAGCAGCATCCCGGCGAGATTCGGTCCCGCTGCCAACGCCTCAACGGCGATCAAGGAGACAGTCGGCAGCCAGAGAACGATCGCCAGACGCAGATTGAGCAGCGCGAGCGGGACATACACGAGCGCTGCGGCCATCCCGAGTCCGAACCGGATCCCGAAAGCCATCGCGGCGCCGGTCAAGACCGATCCGGCGAGCGCCGCCCCGGTGACGAGCGACGGGGATACGGGAAGCTGCGCACGAGGCGCCCGGAGCGCGGGTGACGACCCAGTCATGGTGCGAATCGTCCAGACACCCGCATGCCGATCGCGGTGGTCGTGCGCATCGAAGCCGTTTGGGTGGTTGCGTACACCGGCGATCCAAGGGGCCGCGGCCGGATGATCCGCCGACGACAGATGGAAGACTAGCCCCTATGTCCCGTCCGGACGACCACATCGCCGACACGGCACCGGCGAACGGTAGCCCGCCGCCTAATGACCCCGTTTCGGTTCGCTGGCTGCCATCCGCCGCCCGCCACGAGGCGGAGGGCATCTGGGAGCGCCTCGACGAGTCGCTCGGTCGCGAGGAGCTCACGTGCTGCTGGGGGTGGACGTCGACCTGGCTCGAACACTACGGCGATGTCGTCCCGCACCGCTTCGCCGTTGGCGAGGCGGCCGGCCGTCCCTGCGGGATCGCGCTGGTGACGTCCGCGACCGTGATGCGAGGCCCGTTTCGGCTGCGCAGAGTCCATCTAGGCACGGCGGGCGAGCCTCCAGGCGAGAGCGTCTTCGTCGAGTACAACCGGCTCCGAGTCGAGCCGGGCCTTCGTCCCGCCTTCGCTACCTCGCTGATCGGCGACCTCGGCCAGGACGGTCGCTGGCACGAGCTGAGGCTTGATGGATTCGCACCCGAGGACGCGAAGGGGCTGCTGGACGCCGACCCACTCCTCGCGGCGCAGCCGATGGAATCCCCGGTCAACGAGCTCCAGGCTGCGGACTCGGGAGATGCAGGTGTGCTGGGCGCGCTGAAGTCGAGGACCCGTGGCAAGGTCCGGCGCACCCTCGAGGCGATCGGCGATGTCGAGGTTGAATGCGCCGAAGACCCCGCACACGCACTCGACATCCTCAACGAGCTCATCGTCCTCCATCAGCAGCGGTGGAGCGCGGTGGGTGAGCCCGGGGCGTTCGCCAGCCCCCGCCTTGCAGCGTTTCACCGACGACTCATACCCCGCCTGCTCCCGAGCCGCGCGGTGATCCTGTTTCGCGTCCGCGCCCGTACCGGAACCGTGGGATGCCTCTACCACTTCGTCGATCGGGGGCGGGCCCTCTTCTACCAGAGCGGATTCGCGTCATATGACGACCCGCGCCTTACGCCGGGCTTCGTCGCATTCGCCGCCTGCATGCAGGCGTGCAGGGATCGCGGACTGGCGGAATATGACTTCATGGTCGGCGACAGCCGATACAAACGAGACCTGTCCACGACGAGCCGGCAACTGATCTGGGCCACCGGACGCCGTCCGGCGCGCCGGTGGCAACTCATCGACCGCCTCGCCGCGGCGAGGCGGCTCCTGTCGGCGAGGGGCTGAGCGCGGCGCTCGGACAGCGACTGTCGATCGTCGCCAACACGGGGCCCGGCCGCGGCCGTCACGCGAGGCTGGGGGGCGGGGCATGTCCGTTTTCGTTTGTCACTGAGACGACGCCGATTGCCAGGGCTCCCGCTACGGGGAGCGAGGCGATCCAGGTGCCGACACCGGACCTGGTCGTCGACTGCCATCCGCGGGACGTTGTCGAGAGGTTCATTGACAAGCGGCATACGACGAGAGGCCACAACTCGGCGTGCCGATCCCGAGGACGGGGAGTGCACTGCGAAGAAGATCCGCCAGGGACCACCAGGGTCGGCGCCTGCGGAACTCGACAGCCGGCTGGCCAGGCGTAGATCTTAGGCAACGGTTTGAGTCGGGCTAAAGCGACCGGGCGGGGCCGGAATATTTGCGAAGACTGATGGAAAACTCACATATCCACCAAGTCTTGTAGTCTGCCCGCGCCGTGATGCTGCGACCAGCTACGGACCTTGCGGCCACTCGGTGGATGCCGAGTTGAACGAGACGACACGGATGTCGAGCAACTTCAGATCCCTCCTAAGCGGATTCGCCTGCGCGCTCGTGGCGATGCTCGCCGTTGCGATGGACGGTTCCGGCCTGCCGGTCGCGGCGGGCTCGAAGATGCGAACCGCCTCGTTCGAGTCGAACCTGAACGGGGGCGTTGACTTCGGATGGCACATCGACTCGCCCTTCGGTGTCACGCGGACGCGGGAGGTCGGCGCCCCCGCGGGTAGCTATGCCGCCAGGATCGTCACCAACGGCGGCAACTCGGGCTGTTCGTGCGCAAGGATGACCTTCCAGCGGGGGGTCTCCCTCCGCCCGGGCGATCAGGGGCGGATGGGAGGTTCCTGGTATGTCACCGATCGCTCCAAGCTCGTCTGGTCGCGACTCATGAACCTGGGCCACTACAGGTCCTCCGGCGATCGGAGGAATTGGCTGCTCGCCCTCTACGTACGCCCGCCTGGAAGGATGCAGCTCGTAGCCCGCCGCTACCACACCGAGAGGGGGCAATCGGTGCTCATGACTTCGCGTCCGATCCCTGAAGGCCGCTGGTTCACCATCACCGTACGGTTCAGGCTCTCCCCCAAGAACGGCCGTGCGCTGACCCGGGTCTACCGCAACGGGAGGCGGATCGCGATCTCAAGAAAGCGAAACATGCTTTCAAGGGGGGCGCTCAGCTTCTACAACGGCGGGTTGCCCTACTTCTGGCCCGGCAACGGCAATACCGCGGTCTACTTCGACGCCCCGCGGCTGAAGCCCTGACGCGGCGGCCGCTGGGTCGTTCACGGCCCCGGCTCCCGGCTCAGGGCACCTCGTGGCTAGAGCGCGTCACCCCGCGTCGGGGTTCTCGCCCTGGCTGCCTACCCGCCTGATGCCTTCGATGACACCGACCCGCGGAGTCCACCCGAGCAGCTCTCGTGCACGATCGGAGTTGAAGCTCGCCTGGGCGAGCGCCGATCGGAGCCGGTAGCGGCCGATCGGCGACTGCCGTCCCAGCTTTCTCAGCGGGATCTCGCTCAAACCGCCGACAGCCTCGGCCGCGAGCTTCGGTATCCGCACCGGGCGGCGGCCGCCTGGGTCGGCGATCGAGAGGATCTCCCGCTGGGTCAGGCGGGCCTCGTCGATCAGCTGGATCACCTCTCCGGAGCCGCCTCCCCGCTCGACAGCCGCCATGATCGCGTCGACGACGTCGTCTATGTAGACGAGCGGCACGGTGAGGTCTCCGTTGCCGAGAAGCACCCACCGGCCACCCGCGCGGCGCGCGACGCCAGGGCCGATCAACGGGATGCCGCCGCCGAAGATCACCCCGGGGCGCAAGATCACGCACTCGAGCCCGTCCGACGCGGCGGCGGAGACGTCAAGCTCGGCCTGGAGCTTCGCTCGCGTATAGCTGCCCCGCTCCTCCGCGCGTGGCTCGAGTGGTGTCGTCTCGTCGATCGGCCGGCCGGTCCCGGCGCCGGCCCAGTTGATTACCGACAGCGAGCTGATGTGAACGAGCTGGCGCACGCCATGGCGGTTGCAGGCCTCGATCACGTTGCGGGTGCCGACGACGGTCGCGCCATGGTGCTCCTCCCACGGCCCTCGCATCGCCGCGCCGGCGTGGATCACTACCTTGGCGCCGGCGACCGCACGGTCGACGGCCACGGGATCCCCGAGGTTGCCGATCGCGTACTCGACCCCCTCGATCGGGCGCTCCGGCGCGCGGCGCACGAATGCCCGCACCGTGACCGAGTCCTCGGCCAGCCGCCTGAGGACGGCGGAGCCGAGGGATCCCGACGCACCGGTGACGAGGAAGTCGACCTCGTCGCCGAGCGCGAACTCCGAGACCCGCTCGGCGTGTTCGTCCTCCGCAGCCCGTGCGACACGCTCCAGCCAGTCGACGAGCCCGATCGCATCGTCGAGGGACGTCCTCGGCGCCTCGCCCCTGCCGAGGCGCTCGTAGAAGTCCGCTACCAGATTGCGCACCCCCTGGTAGGGCTGGATCCGCCCGCGCAGGAACCGCATCGCGTTCACGGGGACCTCGACGAGGGGCCGCAGGGACTCGGCGTACGCGTTCACCGCGCGTTCGGCAGCCTTCGGTAGCGGCGTCGCGGCTCGGCGCGCACGGTACATCGCGAAGAGATCGACGCGCAGCATCCCCCGCGATCCGTGGATCACGAGCTGGCTCTCGGGCGGTCGAGAGTTCCAGGAGAGCTGGAACTGCCCGAGTCCACGCTCACAGCGGACCAGACCGCGCCACTCGTCGTAGGCAAGGTTGGGGTCCCCACCGAGGCTGAGCCAGCGAGCGTCCATATCCTCGATCTCGCCTAGGAGCTCGCGGATCAGGTAGAGACAATGGATCCCGACGTCTCGCCAGGGGTATCCCGCCTCGCGGAGATGGGGCGGGAGCGGTCCGCCCTCATAGGGTGGATAGTGCTGGCTGCGGAAGACGTCGACGCCGACCACCTCCCCGACCCGTCCGGCTTCGACTTCCTCGAGGGCAGCCATTACCTGGGGGTCATAGAGGAGGGAGTGGCTCACGGTCGCGACACGGCCGCTCGATTCCGCGGCAGCCGCAATCCGGCGCCCGTCCTCGACGCTCGCGGCGAGGGGCTTTTCCACCAGGACGTGGCACCCGAGCTCGAGCGCAGCGACCGCGACGTCGGCGTGCGTCGTCGGAGGCGTCAGGACGTGGATGACGTTGGCACCTGCCTCGACCAACGCCTCGAGCGACGTATGGGCAGGTGTCCCCCACTCGACCGCGCGAGCGTCGGCGCGCTCAGGTACGAGATCGAAGACGCCGACGAGATCGACGTCTGGCAGCGACTCGATCGCCGCGAAGTGATGCTCGCTGATCAGCCCCGCGCCGACGATGCCGGCGCGGAACCGCGTGCCGTCCCCGCTCATTCGAGCGCCTCGCGCTCGTAGGGCGTTCCGTGGCGAAAGAGCCGGGCCATCGCGGCGCCTGACCTCCTCGCGTCGTGGGCCCGCTCGACTGCCGACCGACCTTCCTCGGCTCGCCTGCGCGCGGCGGCGGGATCCTCGAGCACCCCGACGATCGCACGCCCCAGGTCGACCGGATCGGCCGGCTCGGCGAGGAGTCCGGTCTCCCCGTCTCTGATCAGCTCTGGGATCGCCGACACCCGCGTCGCGACGACGGGTACGCCCGCCGCGAGCGCCTCCATCAGCACCACAGGCAACCCTTCCATGTTGCCGCTGGGCGCGATCAAGCTCGGCAGCACGAAAAGCTCCGCCCGCTCGAGCAATTCGGTGACGTTCGGCTCCGGGAGAGCGCCGTGGAACCGCACCCTCTCGACCAGACCGAGGTCTGTCACCAATTTCCCGAGGTGCTCTCGCAGTGGTCCGTCGCCCACCAGGTCGAGCGAGACGCGTCGCAGCTCCGGCGTGGCCTCGCTCGCCAGAGCCCGCAGCAGCACGTCATGTCCCTTGTAGTCCTTCAAGCCGCCGACGCTGAGAGCGCGAACCGCCGCCCCCGCCTCGGGGGCTCGGCCTCGAAACTCGTAGCGGGAGAGGTCGATGCCGCATCTGACGACGTGAACCGGCGTCGGGCGGTCGCCCCCGTAGGCGGCGAGGAAGCCGCGGTTGAAATCGGAGATCGCGACGGCGAATGCGGCCGCCGTCAGCCGCCTGCGCAGGAACGATTGGTCCATGAAGAGATCGTGCGCGTGCGCCGTGAAGCTGTACGGCACGCCGGTCAGGCGATGACAGACCCAGGCGGCGAGGAGCGGGTAGGTCGCGGTGTGGGCGTGCAGGTGGTCGACCGGCTCCCGTGCGATCGAGCGGGCGTGTGCCGAGGCGATCGCCACGGTCGCTAGCGCCCGAGCCAGGAGGGCCGGGTGGCGGGCGTACGCGCCGAGGACCATCGCCATCGACGCCAGGAGACGGCCCGGGGAGCGCAGGAGCCACCAGGCGAGACCCCTTAGCCCGGCCGCAGGCCTCGGGCGCCGAAGCCGCGCCATCCACGGCTCCGCGGAGGGGTGGACGGTCGCGGTCCGCTTCATCGGCGGGAACAGTGAGAGCAACTCGCAGTCGATCTCGGGATCGTCGGCAACGGCATTGAGCTCGCGCAACATCCAGGTCTGGGTGACCTCCGGGAATCGCGAGGTCACGTACGCAACGACCATCGGCGTCATCCCTCCGCGACTGAGGCGCCGCGAGAGGCGTCCCGTGGCTCGCCGAGAATCAGCGCAACGAGCCAGGCGTGGCGACGCGACGGTGGAACGAGCCTGAACAGCGCGTCGTCGAACCGTCCGAGCAGGGCGACGATGTCGTCGAACCGGGACCGGTTGCGCATCGGGACGGCGAGCAGGGTGAAGAGATGGAAGAAGCGGGGGTCCACGTGCCCGAAGTGCCGTGATGCGCGCTCGAGGTCGGCGACGAGGAGCGGATGCTCATCCTCCGTACGGAGGCTCGGCGTCCGTCGACGGTAGAGATTGATCGCCGGATTGTGCCCGAGCGGCTCGACGAAGATTGCGTGTCCGCCGGGGCGAAGGACCCGGGCGATCTCGGGGTAGGCGCGGTCGAGGTCGAGGTGATGAAGGATGCCGGTCCCGCAGACGAGCCCGAAAGAGTCGTTGTCGAACCGCAGCTGCTCTGCATCCATGACCTCGAATCGCAGGCGGTCGTCAAGGCCCCTCGCCACGCTTTCCTCTGTTGCGGTCTCGATCGCCACCGGCGAGATGTCGATGCCGGTCACCCGCGCGCCATGCTCAGCGAGGAAGAAGGCCGCACTGCCAGGGCCGCATCCGTACTCGAGAACCTCCTCGTCCTGGCAGCGGCGCGAGAGCTGGTCGAGGTAGAACTCCTTGCTTTGACGCTCGATCGAGTAGAAGCGGTCGGCGGACCTCCGGGTCCCCTCGCCGAAGGCGCGATCGTGGAACTCACGTTCGCGTTCTTGTCGGGTTGTCATCGCGCCAGCCTCACCGGCAAGGCACCCCTTGCACCGCCACGGTCAAGGGAGCCTAGCGCGCGCTCAACACAGGAGGCTCTGGCTTCGGCCCGTCGATGTAGCTGCGAAACCACAGCTCGAGCTGCAGGAGAGCCCAGATACGCCGCGAGTTGTCGGCCCTGCCCTCGAGGTGATCGGTGATCAGCGCGCTGACCGCCTGCTCCCTGAACAGTCCACGGTCGATCGAGCAGCGATCGAGCAGCACCTCTTTCGGCAATTCGCGCAGGTCGTTCCGGAACCAGGCGGCAAGCGGTACGGAGAACCCCATCTTCCGCCGGTCGAGTATCGCGTCCGGCACCCACGGCCGGAGCGCATCCTTCAGCGCGACCTTGGAGCGCCGGCCGCGCCGCTTCAGTGACGCCGGCAGCTTCGCCGCGAGCTCCACGAACTCGTGATCGAGAAGCGGCGACCGGACCTCGAGCGAATGCGTCATCGTCGCGATGTCCATCTTCACCAGCAGGTCCGACGGGAGATAGGTCTGCACATCGGCATCGAGGAACCGCTCGAGCGGCGTCGGCGCGTCGGAGCTCTCGAGCGCCCGCGGAATCACACGCGGCCCGGAGAGCGGAGCAATGCGATCGAGCTCGGACCGGAAGTCGTCCGTGTATAGCGCGGCCCGCTCGCGCTCGTCGAAGCGGGAGGCCATGAACGTGCCCAGCTCGTCGGCGGACAGGGTCGTAGCGCGGCTGAGCCAGCGGGCGCGGCGCGCGGCTGAGAACCTCGGCGGCTCGCCCCCCACCGCCCTCGAGGCGGCTTCGACGGCACGCGCGGCCGGCTCAGGAATCCAACCGAGCCGACTCGCTACGAGGCCGGCGAAGTAGTGGTCGTAGCCAGCGAAGCTCTCATCCCCCCCGTCGCCGTTGAGCGCGACGGTCACGTGGCGACGCGCCGCCTCAGCGAGATAGAGCGACGGGATCGCCGACTCGTCGGCGAACGGCTCCCCGTACTGCCAGACGAGCGTCGGCAGGACCTCGACCGCTTTGGCCTCGAGTCGGAACTCGCTGTGGTCGGTGCCGAACAGCTCGGCGACCTCCCGAGCATGGACCGTCTCGTCGAAGCGATCGACGTCGAACCCGACCGAGAAAGTCTTGACCGTGCCGCTCGATTGCATCGACATCGCGGCGACGACGGCGGTCGAATCTACCCCGCCCGACAGAAAGGCGCCGAGTGGCACGTCGCTTCGCATCCGCAGGCGCGTGGACTCGAGGAGACATTCGCGAACCGCTTCGTGGGCGTCTTCGGGCGTCCCGTAATCCGCCTTCGGTGTGTACACGAGTCGCCAGTAGCGCCGCACGTCGACCGCCCCGTCCTGCCATAGCATCAGGTGGGCCGGGGGTAGCTTGCGGAGTGCCACGAAGGAGCTGAGCGGATCCGGGACGTATCCGAACTGCATGAAGGCATCGATTGCGTCGAGATCGGCTTCGCGGGGGATCTCGGGGTCCTGGAGAAGCGACTTCGGCTCGGATCCGAACCACAGGACGCCAGGGGCCTGGGCATAGAACAGGGGCTTCTTTCCGAGCCGGTCGCGGGCGAGCAGCAGTTGCCGGCGGCGGCGGTCCCAGACCGCAAACGCGAACATGCCCCGGAGGCGATCGACGCACCGATGGCCTTCCTCCTCATAGAGGTGGACGATGACTTCAGTGTCGGTGCGGGTGCGGAACCGGTGCCCTCGGCGCTCAAGGTCGACCCGGAGCTCGCGGTAGTTGTAGATCTCGCCGTTGAGGATGACGACGACGCTGTCGTCCTCGTTTGCGATCGGCTGGTCGCCGGTATCGAGGTCTATGATGGCCAGCCGCTGGATCCCGAGCCCCGCACCCTCGCCGATGAACGTCCCCCGAGAGTCAGGGCCGCGATGACGGATGGCCTCGCACATGCTGTCGAGCAGCGCCTGCTCGACCTGCCCTTCGACCACCACCTTCCCCGCGATGCCGCACACCGGCGCGAGGGTAGTGGATTGTCCGTCGCGCAACGCCTCTGCCGGCGTGCCGCGGCGAGTCGAGCGCGCGCGGTGGGTGATCATGGCTGAGCTCGCGGCCACCGTGATCGTCCCGGTGCTAAACGAGGAGGCTCACATCGAGGCGAGCCTCGAAGCGATGCTCTCGCAGCGAGTCGCTGGCGGGATCGAGGTGCTGGTCGTCGACGGCGGCTCTGAGGACAGGACGCCCGAGATCATCGAGCGGCTCGCAGCCCGTGACAACCGCATCCGGGTGCTGTCCAATCCGCAGCGACGGATCCCGAACGCGCTCAACATCGGCCTCCGTCACGCGAGGGGTGACTACGTCGTGCGCATGGACGCCCACGCCTACTACCCGCCCGACTACATCGCTGTGGCGATCGAGCGATTCGCGCGCGGCGACGTCGATTGCGTCAGCGGACCGCAGCTCCCGCATGGCGAGGACCGATGGTCACAGCGCGTCGCGCTCGCCCTCGGCACCCGCCTCGGCATGGGCGGCGCCGCGTTTCGCAACGCCACCCGCGAGATCGAGGTCGACACCGCGTTCACCGGCGTCTGGCGACGGTCGCGGCTGGACGCACTCGGTGGATGGGACGAGCGGTGGCCGATCAACGAGGACGCCGAGCTCGCGGCGAGGATCCGCGAGGTGGGAGGGCGCTACGTCTGCGTGCCGGCGATGGCAGCGCGCTACGTCCCGCGCCGGAGCCTCAAGTCCCTGGCCCTCCAGTACTGGCGCTACGGGCAGTACCGGGCAAAGACCGCTCGGCACCATCCGATCGGCCTCAGGAGGTCCCACGTGCTACCGCCGGCCGTGGTGGTGGCCATTCCCGCGGCGGCCGTCGCGCCCCGCGGGCGGAGCCTCGCGCGGGCCGGCTTGCTGGCGTACGCCGCTGCGCTCGTAGCTGGGATGTTCGAGGCGCGGCGCGGCGAGGACGGGGGAAGCGGTCGCGATCTGCTCTGGGTGCCGGTCGTCCTCGCCGTCATGCATGTGAGCTGGGGGGCGGGATTCATCTATGGCAGCCTCCGCTTCGGAGCTCCCGTTGCGGCGCTCGTCCGCCTTCTCGCGCCGGTTCGACGATGATCCCGCGCCCTCCGCCGAGCCCAACCGGCGGTCCCGCTCCGGTACTCCCCTAGGCTCCTGAACCGATGTCCGCCCACGACGTCGCCATCTACGCGCCCGCCGCAGCGTGCCTATATGAGCGCCAGCCGGAGGTGACTGGTGGCGCCGAGCGACAGACCACCCTCCTCGCGAGGGGCCTCGTTCGCTCGGGGCTCCGGGTGGCGCACATCGTGCTCCCGGTGTCCGACCCGGTTGGACTCGACGACCGCCTCCGGCTGGTCGAGCGCCAGCTTGTCGCGACTGGCGCCGGACCGGGCGCTCGTGTCAGCCAGATGCGTCGGATCTGGTCGGCGCTAGCCGAAGCCGACGCGGCTGCCTACGTGTTCAGAAGCGGTATCGCGGCGCTCGGGATCGCGGCCACCTTCTGCCGATTGCGGCGTCGGAGCCTCGTTTTCTCAAGCTCCAACAACCTCGACTTCACGTTCGATTTCTTCGCCGGGCGACGCGCCGAGCTAGCGCTCTACAAGCACGGCGCCAGAAGCTCGGACGCGATCGTCGTCCAGAGCCGCGACCAGCGGGACCTGGCGCAGACGGTGTTTCCGCGGGGCCCGCAGGTGGTCGAGATCCCCAGCTTTGCGGAGCTCGCGCCTGCCTCGACCGCGCCACCCGAGGCGTTCCTGTGGGTCGGCCGGCTGGATCTGTTCAAGCAGCCCCTCCGCTACGTGGAGCTGGCGGCGGCCGTGCCGGAGGCGCGGTTTTGGATGGTCGTCCGCCGGCTCGACCCTCAGCGCTCCGGCGGATCGCCCGGCGGGGGCGAGGATCGTGAGCTCGAGCGCGAGGTCGATGACCGCGCGGCGCGGCTCGACAACCTCGAGATCCTCGAGCAGCGACCGCACCCGGCGGCGATGGAGCTGGTAGACCGATCGGTCGCGATCGTCAACACCGGGGTCGCGGAGGGAATGCCGAACCTCTTCCTGGAGGCCTGGGCGCGGGGAGTGCCGGTGCTCAGCTACGGGTTCGACCCTGATGGACGTGTAGCGCGCAACGGGCTCGGCGTGGGGGCCGACGGCTCTTCGGAGCGTTTCGCGGCGGGGGCCCGGCAGCTCTGGGCCGCACGCAACGACCGCGACCGGATGAGGGGAAGGCTGCGCGACTATGTCGAGCGAACGCATGGCATCGAAGCCGTATCGCGCCGCTGGGTCCGGCTGATCGCAGAGCTCAACGGAGCGTGAACTGTGCGCGTCCTGTTCATCACCGAAGACGACCCGCTCTACGTGATCCACTTCTTCGACGTCTTCCTCGCCGAATACCCCAGGGACGAGCTCGACATCGTCGGGATCACTGTCTGCCGCGCATTCGCCGAGTCGCGAGCGGCGACGGCGCAGCGAGTGCTGCGCTTCTACGGCCCCATCGACTTCGTCAGGCTCGCCGCAAGGGTGACCGCGGCGAAGCTGCGGCGCCGCTCGATCGCCTCGCTCGCGCGGGCAAAGTCGGTGCCACTGCTGAAGGCTGATTCCGTCAACGACCCCGGCTACGTGGCGCGGGTGCGCGCTCTCCACCCCGACGTGATCGTCTCGGTCGCAGCGCCCGAGATCTTCCGGGCCGAACTGCTGGCCTCTGCTCGCCTCGGGTGCGTCAACCTCCACTCGGGCCGGCTGCCGAAGTACCGTGGGATGATGCCCACGTTCTGGCAGATGCTCAACGCGGAGCCGTACCTCACGATCACGGTCCACGAGATGGCCCCCGAGCTCGACGCCGGCGCCGTGCTCGCGACCGAGCGCCAGCCGGTGGCCGCGGGCCACAGCCTCGCACAGCTGATGGCCGCCGGCAAGCGAACCGGCGCCAAGCTGATGATCCGGGCGCTGCGTGAGCTCAAGGCAGGGACCCAGGCACGCCAGCCCCTGGACCTGGCCGACGCCTCCTACTTCTCCTTCCCGGGCCGCGAGGAGGCGCGGGCGCTGCGAAGCCGGGGGCATCCGCTGCTGTGAACGCCGCCACCGCTTACGCCCCCCCAGCCCCCGCCTCCCGCACGCTGGGGCCCGCCGCGATGTCGATCGACGTCGAGGACTGGTTTCACGTCGAGAATCTCAAGCACGCGGTCTCCCGCGCGAGCTGGGAAACCCGCGAGCTGCGCGTCGAGCGCAACACCGAGCTGATGCTCGAGCTGCTCGACCGACACCGAGCGCGGGCGACGTGCTTCATTCTCGGATGGGTGGCGGAGCGTTGTCCGGACTTGGTGCGGCGGATCGCGGCGGAGGGCCACGAGATCGCCTGCCACGGCTACGGCCACGAGCTCGTCACCGAATTGACGCCCGATCAGTTCCGGGACGACGTATCGCGCGCGAAGGAACTGCTCGAGGATCTCACGGGGGCGCCGGTGCGCGGCTATCGAGCACCGAGCTTCTCGATTACCGACTGGTCGATCCCGATCCTTCGAGAGCTGGGGTTCAGCTACGACTCGTCGGTGTTCCCCACGATCGCCCATGACCGCTACGGTCGCCTCGCCGCGGCCGAGGGGCGCGGGCCGCTCGCCGAGGTCGTCCCGGGGTTCCACGAGGTCTCGATCTCATGCTTGATGGTGGGACGACGGGGGCTGCCCTGGGGCGGGGGCGGATACTTCCGCCTCCTTCCGTACGGGGTGTTCCGGCGAGGCATCGCGCACATCCGGCGCGCCGGAGATCCCTATGTCTTCTACATCCATCCCTGGGAGATCGACCCCGGCCAGCCCCGGATCAGCGGCCTTCGCCGCTTCCATCGCTTCCGCCACTACGTCGGCCTGCGCCGAGCCGCGGACCGCTTCAGCACCCTGCTCGAGGACTTCCGCTGGACGACCCTGGGAGAGCTGGTCGCAACGGCGGGACGCGCTGGCGGCTGAGCACGTGGTCGTATACCGCCCGTACGCGTCCCGCCCATGCGCGGGCGCTGA
>Ga0299914_10002140_pt1 | contig 13484 bp, 15 predicted proteins | sample RVTome_10_FD_201361 | JGI IMG/M metagenome (GOLD analysis project Ga0299914, IMG submission 201361) | Soil microbial communities from uranium-contaminated site in the Upper Colorado River Basin, Wyoming, United States - RVT153D57 (version 2) ...
TTGGTGCGCATCTCCCCCGGTCTCGTCTATCTACCGGAACAGGTCGAGGAACTGAAGGCTCACATGGCGAGCCTGGGAGCCGACTTCACCGTCGCCGAGTTCAGGGATGTGGCCCATCTCTCCCGGAAGTACGCGGTTCCCATCCTGGAGTGGAGTGACAAAGAAGGGCTCACCGTCCGCCGCGGTGATCTCCGCCGCTTCAGGTGAGCCCGTCGCTAGGCAAGGGAACCGTCAGCCGACTACGGCGATACTCCTTCGCTCGACCTCGGTGAGCCCGCCCCAAATTCCAAACGGCTCCCGAATGTCGATGGCGTGATTGGAGCAAGGGTCTTGCACCGGACACACCCCGCAGATGGCTTTCGCCTTCATCTCACGTCGCTCCCGTTCTTCCTTCCTCTCGAAGGTCGACGGGGGAAAGAAGAGATAGGCATGGTTCCCACGACAAAGCGCTTGCAGCTGCCATTCGTCTGAGTGGGACAAGCTCATTTCCTCCCGCTTGCTTGCGACAACCTGGCCGAAGCTAACGAATCTCCGGCGAGGGTTCAAGGGAGAATCTGGCAGATTTTCCCGTTATGTTTCGCGGTCTGTCACGCCACGGTCGACTTCCAGATAGAGGCCGTCCACCCCGGTGACCGCGACCTGGTCACCCTCAGTGATTCCGGCTTCACGGTGAGCGGTTGCCCGCCAACGCGCCCCTCTCACCTCGACCAACCCATCAGGGTCGAAGTCGACGATGGCAGAGCCGATCTCACCGACGAGTGAGTCCCGCCCGATGGTCTGGGTAGACAGTCGCGCCCGCTGCACGGTCGGCATGGCGAGGAGGAAGAAGAAGAGGACACTCAGGACCGAGGGAAGGACCAGCCACCACCTCGGGTCGATCTGGCCTCCACCTTCGACCAGAGACATCCCGGCCAACTGGAGGACGATCGCCCCCAGCCCGGTCAACACCAGGATCCCGCCGAGTTGGTGCGCCGCCACCAGCGTGGCGAAGGCAACCAGCAGCATCAGTACCGCCCACCCGTTCACAGGAAGCGTCACCAGGCCCCATCCCCCCAGGATCAGCGAGATCGCCGCCACCCCCGCAGCTGCGCCCGGGCCCAAGGCATAGAACTCGAACACGGCGACGGTCAGTCCCATCGCCAGGAAGAAGAAGGCTGCCTCCGGGGTCACCGCGAGCCGGAAGAAGCGGGTGACCAGGCCCGGTTTGCGGAACGTGATGTCCTTGGTCGTGATCCCGCCCTCGATGGCCCTCAGAGTCGAGACGGTCACCGGGCCGTCCGCGGTCTCGAATGTGGCGCCGTCGAGCTCCTGGAGATACTGACGAATTGTCGGCTGCGGGTCGAGACCGCTATCCGCTGCTTCGATTGTCTCGGTGGTGCGACCGCTGTCCGCACCGAGGATGGCAGGTTCGAAGTGCCCCAACTCCGAGCCGAGCGGTGCGATCGCAGAGTGACTGGCGAGACCGGGGAGTCGGGCCGCCGCCCCGTAGGCAAAGGCCGGCGCCGGGCCCACCCACACCGCAACCGGCAGCGGTGGCGACTCGATCAGGGTGGCGAGCCGGTCGAACGCCTCACCATCCAATACGGCTCTGGAGTTGAGCTGGACCACGGTGAGCTCCTGGCCGACCACGGCGCCCTCTTCGATCGAGTCCGAGATGTAGTCCAGAGCCGAGGAGTCGAGAGGCCCGCTGACATCGATCACGTCGATCCCACCACCTGTGGGCTGGGCACACGCGCTGAGGGCGAATGCCGCGGCCACGGCCAGAAGGATCGATCGACGCACGGCGGGCAGGTTAGGACCACCCGGGGCTCTAGACGTTCCGTGCTGGTGGTCCTGGTCATCCGCCGGAGAACAGTGCAAGACCGGCCACCGCTATCGTCGCGGGCATGCCTACCGCTCTCGTCGTGTCCGATGGCTCGTGGGTGACCAACGAGGTCCGGTCCGCACTCTCCATCGGGTCATGGCAGATAGAGGAGGTCAACGACCCGCACACCGTCACCGCCCACATCGAGGAGTCCAGAGTCGACGCCGTGATAATCGACATGCAAGTGGGGTCCAAGGGGGGCATGGCCGTGATCCGGTCGATCCGACAGGCCACCGATGCTATGAACCGGCCGCGGCTCGTGCTCCTGCTCGATCGTTCGGCCGACGAGTTCCTGGCCCGACGCGCCGGCGCCGACGCCTTCGTGTTGAAGCCATTCGACCCGCCCGCGCTGCGCGCCGCCCTGGCCATGGAGCCCGTCGCCGTCGGAGACGAGGAAGAGTGAGCCTCAGCTGCCCGGGCTCGTCTCGAGCCTGAACCCGAAAGGCAGCTCGAGACGATTCTCCTCCAACAGAGCCCGGTTGAGCAGCAAATCCCTCGTGGAGCCATCGGCGACGACCCTGCCGCCGCGCATGATGACCGCACGAGGGCACAGCTCCAGGGCGAGAGGGAGATCGTGGGTGATGATGATCTGGGTCATGGGGAGAGGGATCAACGTGGCAACCAACTCCCGTCGACCGGCACCGTCGAGGTCTGAGGACGGCTCGTCGAACACGAGCACGTCGGGCTCCATGGCGAGAACCGTGGCGAGAGCGGCCCGGCGCCGCTCCCCGCCACTGAGGTGATGCGAGGGCCTGGCGGCGAGCTCGGAGCCTCCCACCGCGTCGAGAGCATCGGCGACGCGCCTCTCGAGATCGTCCCCGTCGAGACCGAGGTTGGCGGGGCCAAAAGCGACGTCCTCTCCGACGGTGGGCATGAAGAGTTGGTCGTTCGAGTCCTGGAAGACGAGACCGACACGTCGACGGATCTCTCTCAGGTTGGCCTCCTCGACTGACAGCCCCCCGATCGTGACCGAGCCGGAACGGGGCTCATGGATACCGTTGAGATGGAGGGCGAGTGTGGTCTTTCCCGAGCCGTTGGGCCCGAGGATCGCCAGCCTCTCCCCGGGCTCGACCGAGAGATCCACACCTTCGAGGGCAACCCGACCGTCGGGGTATGCGAATTCCAGCCCCGCGACCACGACGGCGGTCACGTCGTCACCATCGCCACCACCAGCACTATGAGACACAACACAATGATGGAGGCGACTGAGAGCCACTCCGCAGGCCGGGCGCGACGCTGTCCGAGCGCGGGCATGGTGCCGGTGAAGCCGCGGGCCAACATCGCAGAGTGCACCCGCTCTCCTCTCTCGTACGAGCGGACGAACAGGGCGCCGGCGGAGCTGGCGATGGGCCGTGCCTGATGGAGCCAACGAGGCTCGAAACCACGGGAGGCCATGGCCACCCTCATGCGACGCAGCTCGTCGACGATCAACTCGAGGTATCGGATCATGAACATCGCTATGGAGGTGAAGAGCGCCGGCACCCGAAGGACGCCCGTGCCGCGCAAGATGTCGGCGATCTCGGTGGTTGCGGTTAGCACGATGCTGACGCTCGCTCCCAGCAGCGCCTTGGCCAGCACGTTCCATGCTCCCCAGAGGCCGTCGACCGACACCGGAACTCCCCAGATCTCGGTCTTCTCACCGCTGGCGATGAATGGGATGAACAGGGCGAACAGCACGAACGGGGCGACCGCCACGAGCCGTAGCAAGAGAAAGCCCGGGGAGACCCTCGAGATGACGACCAGCGCGACGATGAGAGTTGCGTAAACGGCGAACGCCCAGATCGCCTCACGGGGAGTCAGGGCGATGCAGGCCACCGAGACGAGGGCGCCGACGATCTTGGCCTCCGGAGCCATCCTGTGCAGGGGACTGTGCTCGTGCACATAGAGGGCATGACTGTGACCGGCGCCCACGTGTCAGGCACCCATCGCTAGAGCGGCGCCGGGTCGCGGCCGCGTCTCTCCCTCACCGCGATGAAGATCCCGGAAGAGACGGCCAGCGCCACGAAGGTGCCGACCACACCGGCCACGGCCAGGCTGACGGTCTCATTGCCGATTCCGGCGGTGGCGTAGTCGGCGAACACGAGATCACCCCACGCGGCATCACTGCCCGATGCTGCGAAGCCGACGTCCTCGGCCACTCGCTCGAGCCCGTCGGGGTCGTCGACGGCGAACTGGCTGACGACGGCGGCGAAGACCATTGCCACGAGGAGCCCGCCCACGACGAACGGACGGGTCCTCACCTTCGTGTCGGAGAGCTGGGCCCGGTCGAGGTCCCGGGCGCCGTAGACGAGATCCGGGCGGGAGGCGACGACCGAGCCAACCGCGAGAGCGCTGATCACGGTCTCCCCTATGCCGATCAGCGAGTGCACTCCGACCATGGCGACGAAGACGTCGTCGAATGGGACCGGGGCTGTGGCTCCGAACAGCCACTGGATGGAGAACCCAATCGCCGACATCACCACCGACGTCCACGCGGCGATGCCGGTCGCCCCGATGACGCCGCCAGTGCTCAGAGGAAGGACTCTCCGCGCCAGTCTGAAGATGGCATATCCGCCGTAGGCCGGGATCACGGCCATGTTCAAGACGTTGTACCCCAACGCCGTGAGCCCCCCGTCGGCAAAAGCCAGGGCCTGGATAACCACGACGATCGTCACCACTATGACGCCGACCGATGGCCCGAGCAGAATGGCGGCGAGAGCTGCACCGATGAGGTGCCCGGTGGTTCCGGCCGCGACCGGGAAATTGAACATCTGGGCGGCGAAGACGAACGCGGCGGCGATGCCGGCGAGAGGGATGGCCTTGTCCTTCAACTGGCTTCTGGACTGCCGTAACGCGAGACCAACGATGATGACGCTGATGACCCCTGTTGCTAGTGCCGTGCCGGGGCTCAGGAACCCGTCAGGGGCGTGCATGGCGAGGACCATGGGACCACGATAGACCTTGTTGCGAACCGTTCGCAAGAAGTAGACGGCAGCATCGAGCATCGAGAACGGTACGATTCTCCGCGATGGAACGTGCCTCAGAGCTCGGTGTCGTCCTCAGGGACCACGGCTACCGGCTCACCAGCCCCCGTTGGCTCGTGTGGTCCGTGCTCCGCTCGGCCGGGGGCCATCTGACCGCAGACGAAATTGCAGTCGAGGTCAACGGGGCCGACCCGACGGTGAATATCTCATCGATATACCGCGCCCTCACCCTGTTCGAGGATCTCGACCTGGTCCGGGAGTCACACCTCGGTATCGATGACTCGGCCCGCTGGGAGATCGCCCATCCGGACGACCATTTCCACCTGGTGTGCCGCCTCTGCGGATCGGTCGATCATCACGAGGGCGAGTTGGTGGACCAGATCAGGTCGCATCTGGGCGACCACCACTCGTTCCGTGCCGACAACGTCGATCTGGTGGTCACCGGCGTCTGCAGGCACTGCACAACCGGCCGTTGACGGCCCAGTCGGGTATTTCGACCTTCGGGGTCGGGACCTCCGCTCCTACGCCGCCGTCATCCCGTCGCCGACCATGAGATCAGGAGATCAGTCGTGGACCGGCCGAAAGGAGCCGACTCATGAAGGTGGAGATGTTGATGACCAGTGAGCTCATCACGGTTGACCGTGACGCGTCACTGAAAGAGGCGGCGCGTCGCATGATCGAAGCCGGGATCAGCGGTCTCGTCGTCACCGACGCCAATGGGGACCTCGAGGGTGTCATCACGGAGGCCGACTTCGTCAAGGCGGAGTCTGACCGGCGCGCCGTCAAGCGGGCCCGCCTCCTGAGGTGGTTCGGCCAAGCAGAGGCGGGGATACCCGACTCGGAACGCAAGGTCGGCGATGTGATGACCGCAGAGGTCGTCACCTTGGCCGTCGGGTCGGATCATGCCGAAGCGGCGCGTCTCATGCGGAGAGCAGGCGTGAAGCGAATCCCGATCGTCGACGTGAACGACCGGTTGGTGGGCATAGTCAGCCGCTCCGACATAATGCGGGCGTTTGCCCGGCCCGACTCAGAGGTGATCGCCGAAATACTCGGCCACGTGATGGGTGACGTTCTCTGGATCGACCCCAGACTGGTCGAGGTGCGCTGCGTGGATGGCAACGTCGTCCTCACCGGGCGTCTGGAGACGCGGACCGACGCCACCCTCTTGGAGAGCTTGACCCGCCGGGTCGACGGTGTGGTCTCGGTGGCCTCCGAGCTGAATTGGGCCGTCGACAACACCGAGCTCCAGATGGTCCCCCCTCCCCCACAATTCCGCGGGCCCAATTGGCCTTGATCACCGACAACCGGTGATCAGGGGGCGACGAGGGACTCGTAGTCACTCGCCCCGACCGGGTCGTCCGACAGGGCGCCGCTGGCCACAGGTGCATTCGTCGGGAGACCTTCCAAGTGGAGAGCCACGAGGTCGACGCCTTGGATACTGGTGGCGGTCAGGACGATCTGAGCCACCGCGAGGATCTCCTCCTCGCCTCCCACCGACGCGAACTCCCGACTCAGGTCGACGAGCAAAACCCGGCCATCGGCAGTGATGTCGATCACGCTGGTGCCGGGCGGGATCGCGGTGCGCAGGTTCGCTCGTTGCTCGGGCTCGGTGACACCATCGAGCAATGACCCCAGGGCGCCTTCGGGTGACGGAGGGGAAGGCAGGTCCCGGGTGACAGGCACGAGGACCTCATCGCGGATGAGGTACATGGAAACCGAGGAGAGGTCACCGAGGACCGGCCCCCCATTCTCGGGGGAGTCAACTGCCTCCACGTCGATGGTCTCGGGTTGGGCGTCGAGAGGGATTCCGCACGCGGCGATTGACACGGCGGCGAAGGCGACGGCGGCGGCGACTGCAAGCCTCCTCAAGTCGACTCCGCGGGAAGCTCGACCACGAGTCGTGCCCCTCCACCCGGGGCGTCCTCGACCCAAATGTCCCCTCCTTGGAGCAGAGTGTTCTCGGCGGCCAGGGCGAGACCGAGGCCAGACCCCTGGTACTGACCGGAGGGACGGGCATTGGGAACGCGGGCGAATCGCTCGAACACCCTCTCCCTCTCCCCTGAGGCGATTCCGGGGCCATTGTCCTCCACGGCGATGCGAATGACATCGGCGACACGTGACACCGTGACCCTGGTGGCGCCGCCGCCATGGGTATCGGCGTTGTCTATGAGATTGACGAGTATCCGCTCCAGCCGGCCCTCGTCGGCATGAACCAGGGAACGCACGGCCCCCTGGTCGACCACCACGGGGAGGTCGGGACGGCGCAATCGGTTCAGAAGCCTGTTGATCACCGCCGTCGCCGGAAGCGGCTCCACATCCGCGGTGACGACTCCCGCGTCATGCTTTGCGATCTCCACCAGGTCGGTAGCGGTGCGCTCCAATCGACGGACGTCACGTCCCAGGAGGTCCAATGCCTCCCTCCCTTCGCGGGACAGCTCGCCTCTCCTCCGCTCGAGAACCGACAGCGATGTCAAGAGCGTGGTGAGGGGCGTGCGGAGCTCGTGGGCGACGTCCGAGGCGAAACGGGCCTCCCGGGCGATGCGCGTCTGGAGCGTGTCGGCCATCTGGTTGAAGGAGGCCGTGAGAGCGGTGAGATCCTTGTCGATCCCTTCGTCGAGCCTGCTCTCCAGCTCGCCCGAGGCGATCTGGTGGGCGACGGCTGTGACCTCGCGCAGGGGGTGTAGCACCCGGCGAGCGATCAACCCGCCCAGGAGCGCTCCCGAGATCGTGGTGATCGCTCCCGCCAGGGCGAGGACCCGGGAGAGAGTCGACAAGGTGTCGGCCACGTCTGCCAGCGAGAAGACCTCGAAGTAGAAGCCGAGATCCCCGGTGAGCGGGAGCCCGACGATCGATACGGGGCGACCACGTATCGAGATCGTCTGACGTGCCGGGGTGCCGTCGAGCACGGTGTCGGTCAGCGTGGGGGGCAGGTCCTCCGGTCTCACCTGCAACGAAGCGGCGAACCATTCCCCTCGATAGAACAGCAACGGCGTAGACCGGGTGGGTGGGCGGAGTGAGACCAGGACTTCGCTCGGATTGGCCTGCCCTGACCGCAGTGTCGCCGATACCAGGCGGGCGTCGCCGGTGGCCTGCGCCACGGAGCTGACCCGTCTGTCCTCGACGATGAGCTGCCGGACCGAGACGTAGGTGATCACGCCGAGCAACACGGACAGGAACAGGGCGACCGCGGCGAAGCGAACCACGATCTTGGCGCGCAAGCCCAATGCCGGGCCTTGAAGCCCCTCTCCGTCCGAGCTAATCGTCACCGAGCTCCCCCGCCGGCGGCTCGAAGCGATAGCCGAGGCCGCGAACTGTCACCACGTGAGTGGGCTCGGAGGGATTCGGCTCGATCTTCTTGCGGAGACGGCGTACGTGGGCGTCGACCACCCGCCCGTCTCCGAAGTAGCCATAGCCCCACACGTTCTCGAGCAGCACATCGCGGGAGAGGACCCGGTTCGGGCTCCTCGCCAGCTCGCAGAGAAGGAGGAACTCGATGCGCGTCAGGGAGACCTCCGCCCCGGCTCGGGTCACCCGCCCTTCCTCGGGAGAAATGGCCAGGTCGCCGAACTCCATCGTCGGCGGCTCGTCTTCGGGGAAGCGGGTGCGACGGAGCAGAGCCCGGATCCGGGCTGCCAGCTCCTTGATGACGAACGGTTTGGTCACGTAGTCGTCGGCGCCCGCCTCGAGGCCGGCGACGACATCATGGGAGTCGTCGCGGGCAGTGACCACGATGATGGGGACGTTGCTCGACTGACGGATCGAACGGCACAAGTCGAGCCCGTTGGCGCCGGGGAGCATGATGTCGACGAGGACCAGGTCCGGTTGGGTGGTCGCCAGGCGATCCAGGCCCGACTCGGCGTCGGCGACCTCCTCCACGTCGAAACCCTCGTCCTTGAGCGCAAGACGCAGGGCACTGCGCAGCCGATCGTCGTCTTCGACGATCAGTATCAGGCCTCGAGCCTGCTGGGTGGCCGTTATGCCTGGTGCTGGTCCTTCCAGGATCGTGCCTCGTTTCGTCTCGCACTCTCAAACGGGGCCCGGGTCCGAGGGCGCCGGGATGGCGTGGCTCGCACGTTACCCCTCGTCAGAGAGCCGGGCTCCGAATGTCACACAACCGTCACACGACGACAGCCGGATCGTCATATCGGTTTTGGATACTGAGGCCATGGGATCGAGAACAGGACATCCCGCCACCAGGGCTGAGTCGGGTCAAGCCCACGCCACACACCTGACCGAGGCTATGCCCTCCGAGCGAACGGAGCCCAAGGTTGCTCCAGTCAGGATCTGGATGCTGCAATACGGGCCGTGCTGGTGTCGAACCGTCCCGACCGATACCAGCTCGTTCGACTTCGTTCGGCTTCGCAGGACGAAGTCGGATCTGGGCGCCCTCGGCGAGAACCTGCTCGTCGTTTCCGACCGGGTGATCGACGGCTCGGCCCGGGTGTTTCGCCAGGTCTATCAGGAAGTACCCGAGCCGAAGCTCGTCATCTCGGCTGCCGCATGCCCGAGCGCGTCGGGGTTTTGGGACGAGCTCCCCAACGGATGGAGGCCGGTCGAGGACGTCCTGTCCGTCGACATAGAGGTGGGGGAATGCATCAGCGGCCACCCCGAAGAATTGATGGCAGCCGTGTTGAGACATGTCCTGGTGGGCTCGGAGTGGGGACGGCCGCGCCAGCAGCGGAGGATGGAGGAGGCATCGACGGATGCATGAGGACATCCTCATGCTCGCCCTCGTCTTGGCAGCGGCGCTCGTCGGCGGTCGGGTGGCGATGCGAGTCGGCTATCCGGCGATCCTGGGCGAGATCACCGCCGGGATCATCTTCGGGCCGCCCCTCATCGGGCTGCTGAACCGCAACGACGCCATCGATGTCCTGGGAGAGTTCGGGATCCTGCTCATGATGCTCTACATCGGTATGCACCTGGATCTCGGTGACCTCCGGCGGGCATCGATGCCAGGGCTGCTCGCCGCCGTCGGCGGCTTCCTGGTCCCAACCGCGGCTGGGCTCATCCTCATGCTGGCGGTGGGGCGGACCTTCCTCGAGGCTCTGTTCGTCGGGCTCGCCATGGGGGTCACCTCGCTGGCGACGAAGTCCCGGATCCTCGTCGACCTCAAGATCCTGGACACTCGAATAGCCCACGTGCTCGTCGCCGGGGCCCTGCTGTCCGATGTCGCCGTCCTCGTCGTGTTCGCCGCGGTGGTCAGTCCCGACGTCGCATCCCAAGGCATCTCCGTGGGAATCGCTCTGTTCGCCGGAGTGAAGGCTCTCGGGTTCGGCCTCGGCGCATGGCTGGTGGGGTGGTGGGTGCTCCCGGCCGTCAAGCGGCTCTCCGGTGACCGTGAGATAGATCGCGGGGCCTTGTTCCTCGGAGTGATCGTGTTCGGCCTCGGCTTCGCCTATGCCGCGGAGCTGGCGGGTATCCACGCCATCCTGGGGGCGTTCGTCGCCGGGCTCTTCATCGACAGCCGGATCATGGAGCGCAAGGTCTCAAAGGACGTCCAGCAGCGGCTGGCAACGATGTCGGTCGGAGTTCTGGCCCCGTTCTTCTTCGTGTCGGCCGGCTTCGAGGTCTCGTTGTCCGTCTTCAGCACCGATCTCCCGCTCTTGATCGCCGTGATCGTCCTGGCCACCCTGGGCAAGCTCGTGGGAACTGCCCTCTTCTACATACCGAGCGGCAATGGATGGCGGGAAGGCATCGTGGTCGGAGCCGGTATGAACGGGCGGGGAGCTGTGGAGATCATCGTCGCCGAGATCGCCCTCGCCCGGGGCCTGATCGACCGTGACGTCTTCTCCATCCTGGTCTTCATGGCCTTGTTCACCACGGCCACTGTGCCGATCCTGCTCACCTGGGGAGTCCGTTGGTTGCGAGGGCGCGGAGAGTTGGTGAGAGCCGGCGACCGCAACCAGGCCCTCGTCGTCGGGGCGGGAGCCATCGCACGAAGGCTCGCCGCCGCCCTTCAGAAAGGGATGCCAGTCAGCCTGCTCGACACCAACAGGGCCAACCTGGTGGCAGGCGCACGCGAAGGGCTGACAGTTCACGCCGGAAGCGGTCTGGACGAGGTGGCGCTCGAGAGCGCCGGCATCGAGAGGGCCATTCAGGTGGTGGCCGCCACACCCAATGCCGAGGTCAACGTGTTGACCGCCCAACTGGCAGTCGACTTCGGGGTTCCCGACGTATCCGTCCTCCTCCGGGAGTCGGACACCAAGACTTTCGAGGGCCGACTCGCAGACGCCGATATCAAGGTGATCAGGGCGCCCGAGGACTTCGCCGCTTGGGAACACGCGTTGGGCTCCGGACGAGCTGTGGCCGAGACCATCGATGGGGCCGACCTGGAGAGGTTCCGCGATGCCTCCAACCCCCAATGGGTTCGAGCGGGTGAGCCAACGGGTGAGTTCCCCGTGGCCTTGATCAGCAACGGCGAGCGTTCACCGTACACCACCGAGGTGAAGCTCTCCGACGGTGAGCATGTGGTCGTCCTGAGGAGGATCGACGTCGTCGAGTCCCTGCCCTCGGCCAGACCCGACATGTGAGTCGTCAGGTCGCCTGCGTGACCCTGTGGCGCCCGGGATCGGCCAACTTCGCGGCCAGCGGCCCCGATACCGCCATGAGGAGCACATAAGCCGCGGCCAGGGCGGGAAGCTCCTCTGCCCCCGCCACACCGGTGGCGAGACCGGCGATGACGATGGAGAACTCGCCACGAGCCATCAAGGCGAGGCCGGTTCGCAGTCGACCGGCGCGCCCGATGCCGACCTTTCTCGCCGCATACCAGCCGGTGCCGACCTTGGTTAGTGCTGTAACGAGCCCGAGCACCAGGGCGACCACGAGGACACCCGGGATCTCACGCGGATTCGTCGACAGACCAAAGAACACGAAGAACACTGCGGCGAAGAGGTCACGCAACGGGGTGATCAGCGAGTGCGCTCTCTTCACCGCCTCTCCCGAGAGACTGATGCCCACGAGGAACGCACCCACCGCCGCCGATATGTTGGCTCCCTCGGCCAGGCCCGCCACCACCAGGGTGAGCCCGAAGACGGTGAGAAGACTCACTTCGTCCGAGCGATGGATGACGAAGGTCCCCAACCGGTCGCCCTGTCGATAGGCGATGAAAATGGCCCCAGCCATCATCGCCACGGCCACTGTGATGGTGAGCACCGCGCTCATCGTGCTGCCCCCGAGGGCCAGCGCACCGAGAGTGGGGAGGAGGACGGCCATGGCTAGGTCCTCGAACACCAGAATCGACAGAACCACCGGTGTCTCCCGGTTGCCGCTCCATCCCAGGTCGCCCAACAACTTGGCGATCACCCCGGTCGACGAGATGTAGGTGACCCCACCCATGAACAGCGCAGGCACGACACCCCAACCGAGGAGCAGGCCGGCGAGAAAGCCCGGTGTGAAGTTGAGCGCCATGTCGAGAGCTCCTGCCCGGGCGACGGACCGAACTCCCGCCACCAACTCGGTCGCCGAGTACTCGAGCCCCAGCATGAGAAGGAGAAAGATGACACCCAGCTCGGCCCCGACCTCGATGAACCCCTCGGAGGTCACCAAGGGGACCAAACCCCCTTCCCCCAAGGCGAGACCTCCGAGCAGGTAGAACGGTATCGGCGAGACCCCCAGCCTCCCGGCCAGGCGGGCGAGCACGCCGAGCGACAATATGACGGCGCCGAGCTCGATCAGAAGACGAGCGCCTTCCCCCATCGTCTAGCGGACCCTCGTCCTATTCGGGCGAAAGAGCACTACCCGACCGACAGGATCTCGTTGACGGCTTTGATCCCCTCGGAGGTTCCGACGACGACGAGTGTGTCGTCGGCCTCGATGCGAAATTCGGGCCCTGGCGCCGGGAATGCCTCATCGCCCCTGATGACGGCCACGACCGAGACGCCGGTGCGGGTCCTGATGCGGGCGTCTCCGATGGTCTTTCCGGCATATGGGGTTCTCTCTGCGACGGAGAGCCAGTCGATGGCCAGACCCTCGATCTGTTGCTGGAGACCGCTGAGACTCTCGACCACGCTCGACGCACCGAGCGCCTCCGAGAGGGCATGACTGTCGTCGTCGGAGAGGTTGAGGCTCTGGGTCACGGAGTCTGGATCGACCGGCTCACAGATGAACAACTCGCGGCGACCGGTCCGGTGGTGGATGACCCCTATGCGGTGACCATCCTCGGACGTGAATTCGTGGCGGATGCCGACTCCCGGAAGAGCGGTCTCCTCGATCTTCGGCACGGGTGCACTCCTGGCTAGCTCGATCCAATCCTAAGTTCGCGAACGGGGGACGGCCTCAGGTGTCGTCCGATATCGGCGTCAGCTCGACTTCTCTGACCCTTCGCCCGTCGGTGCTCTTCACCTCGAGACGCCACCCCTCCTCTTCGATCACGTCTCCTGGACGGGGTAGTCGCCCGAGACGATCCATGATCAACCCACCCAAGGTCTCGTACTCACCGTCGGGGAGATCAACGCCGTAATCGGATAGCTGAGCCGGCCTCACCAGGGCCGGCGCCAGGATGCGCCCGTCCCGGGTCCTGATAGGTCGACGCTCCCTCCGATCGTGCTCGTCGCGGATGTCGCCCACGAGCTCCTCTGCGATGTCTTCCATCGTGATGATCCCGGCAACGGACCCGTGCTCGTCGACGACCATGGCAAAGTGGATGCGACTCCGCCGCA
>Ga0299914_10002141_pt1 | contig 13483 bp, 13 predicted proteins | sample RVTome_10_FD_201361 | JGI IMG/M metagenome (GOLD analysis project Ga0299914, IMG submission 201361) | Soil microbial communities from uranium-contaminated site in the Upper Colorado River Basin, Wyoming, United States - RVT153D57 (version 2) ...
GCCGCCCGTCTAGATCGAGGGCTCGGATCCCCGGATGGATCCCGTCCCGGCCCTCGGCGAGCACACCACGCGGGTCCTCGCCGAGCTCGGCATCGAGGAGCCGACGATGACGGAGTGGCGCGCGCGGGGCGTGATTTGACTCGAACGGAGCCGCAGATGGCGCTGAAGCAGGGATGGACCGGACGCGTGTACGAGGACTTCGAGGTGGGAGACGTGTACGAGCACCCGCTCGGGCGCACCATCCTGCCGGCGGACAATACGTGGTTCACGCTCCTCACCCAGAACACCAACCCGATCCACTTCGACCATGCCTACGCCGCCGGGACGGCGTTCGGGCGGCCGCTGGTCAACTCATGCCTGACGCTGTCGCTCGCGACGGGGCAGTCGGCCACGGATCTGTCGCAGAACGTGCTGGCGAACCTCGGGTGGGACGAAGTCCGGCTGCCGGCGCCGCTGTTCGAAGGCGACACGCTCTACTCGCGCAGCGAGGTGCTCGAGACGCGTCCGTCGAAGTCCCGTCCCGACGTGGGCATCGTCCGCGTCAGGACGACCGGCTACAAGCAGGACGGTACGGTCGTGATCCACTTCATCCGCACGTTCATGGTTTACAGGCGCGGCCGCGTGCCTGCGGTCGCCGCGCGATCGACGCGGCAGCAAGGAGAGCCCACATGATGCCGGATTCGACGCTCGTCGAAGGTCTGGTCGTGGACGGCCAGCGGACGGCCGCCTCCGACGGCGGAGTCCTCGACGTCTACGACCCCTCGACGGGCGACGTGCTGTCTCGCGTCGCCAAGGGCACGGCGAGCGACATCGACGCCGCCGTTGCCTCGGCGCGGAGCGCCCTCGAGTCCGACGCGTGGGGCGGCATGGCGCCGGCCGCGCGCGGGCGCGTGCTGCAGCGCATCGCACAGGCGATCCGCGAACGCGCCGAGGAACTGGCCCGCCTCGAGAGCCGCGACAACGGGAAGCCGCTCCGCCAGGCGCGCACCGACGTCCAGGTGGCGGCCCGCTACTTCGAGTTCTACGCGGGCGTCGCCGACAAGATCATGGGACACACCATTCCGCTCGGCCCCGGCCTGCTCGACTTCACCGTGCGCGAGCCGATCGGCGTGTCCGCCCACATCGTCCCGTGGAACTATCCCATCCAGATCGGCAGCCGCGGGATCGCCCCCGCCCTGACCGCCGGCTGCGCGGTGGTCGTGAAGCCGTCGAGCGAGGCGCCGATGACGGCGCTCAGGCTCGGCGAGATCGCGCTCCAGTGCGGGCTGCCGCCCGGCGTCCTGAACGTCGTGCCCGGCACCGGCACGGAGGCCGGCACGGCACTGGCGAGCCACCCCGGCGTGAACCAGATCACGTTCACCGGGTCGGTGGACGTCGGGATCGCCGTGGCGAGGATGGCCGCAGCGAACGTCGTGCCCGTCGTCATGGAGCTCGGCGGCAAGTCGCCCAACGTGGTCTTCGCGGACGCCGATCTCGAGCTGGCGGTCGGGTCGGTGGCGAATGCGATCTTCCAGAACGCCGGGCAGACGTGCTCGGCCGGCTCGCGCCTGCTCGTGGAGCGGAAGGTGCACGACGCGCTCGTCGAGCGGCTCGCGAAGCACGCCGCCGGCATGCGCATCGGTCCGGGCATCGACGATCCGGACATGGGCCCGATCATCTCGAAGCGGCAGCTCGAGACCATCGAATCCTACGTGCAGGCCGGCCGCGAGCAGGGGGCCACCGTGGCGGCGGGCGGCGCGCGCCCCGCCGCCGGGCTGCCGCCCGGCTACTACTTCCAGCCGACGCTGCTCGACGGCGTCTCGGCCGACATGCGGGTCGCGCAGGAGGAGATTTTCGGCCCCGTGCTGTCCATCCTCACCTTCGACGACCTCGACGAGGCGGCCGCGATCGCGAACCACAGCGACTACGGCCTGGTGGCGGGAGTCTGGACGCGCGACATCAACAAGGCACTCACGCTGGCGGGACGCATCAGGGCCGGCCAGGTCTACATCAACACCTACGGCGCCGGCGGCGGCGTGGAGCTGCCCTTCGGCGGATACAAGAAGAGCGGGTACGGCCGTGAGAAGGGGCTCGAAGCGCTCGCGAGCTATACACAGGTGAAGAATGTCTGCATCCGCTACGCCTGAGCCGTCGGTTCCAGCCGCGCCGGGCTGGGCACGTGCGGTGTGCGCCGGACTCGAAGCGCGGAGCGCGCGCGTGATGGATCGGTTGCCGCGCAGCGGCGGGCCCGCCGGATTCTCGACAGGACTGACCCGATGATCTCGTCACCTCGCGCGGCCGCGGCATGCGGCGCCTTCGCCGCCGGCGCGCTCGTGCCCGAGGCGGCCCGCCGGGCCGCGCGAACGGCCTGGCTCGACACGATCGGCGTCGCACTGGCCGGTGCCGTGGAGCCGGCTGCCCGGAAGGTGCAGGCGATCTGCGAGGCGGCGGGCGGACATCCGATCTGCCAGGTGCTGGGGAGCACCCAGCGTACGGGGGCGATGCCGGCGGCGCTCGCCAACGGCACGGCCGCGCACGCGCTCGACTTCGACGACATGTGCTTCGTGTCGATGGCGCATCCGAGCGCGCCCCTGGTCGCCGCGTCGCTCGCGGCCGGCGAACTGGCCGGCGCCTCCGGAGCCGCGCTGCTCGACGCCTACGTGATCGGGTTCGAGATCGAAGCCGTACTGGGGCGTGCCGTGAACCCCTCGCACTACACCCGCGGATGGCACTGCACGTCCACGCTCGGATCGGTCGGCGCCACGGCCGCGGCCGCCCGCGTCCTCTCGCTCGACAGCGAGGCGGTCGCCCGGAGCATCTCGATCGGCGCGTCCTTCGCCGCCGGCCTGAAGCAGAACTTCGGCACGATGGTGAAGCCGCTGCACGCGGGCATGGCGGCCCGCAACGGGGTGCTCGCCGCGCTGCTCGCGGCCGAGGGCTTCTCCGCCTCGGACGCGGCGCTCGACGGCCCCCAGGGGTTCGTGGCCGTGACGAGCGAAGAGCCGCTTCGGCTGGCCGGGGCGCTCCAGGCGCTCGGCGCCCGCTGGGAAATCCTGGAAACGGGCGTCGCGATCAAGCTCTATCCCTCGTGCGCCGCCACGCATCCGATTCTCGACGTCCTGCTCGATCTCCGGCGCGAGCACGGGTTCAGCGGGGAGGATGTGGACGCCATCGAGGTCGGCGTCGATCGGGTGACGCCGACCGTGCTGATTCACCCGGATCCGCGGACAGCGATGGAGGCGAAGTTCAGCCTGCAGTATTGCGCGGCCGCGGCCGCCGCGCACGGACGCGTGGATATCGACACATTCGAGGAGCCGCAGCTGCAGGAGGCACCGGTGCGGCGGCTCCTGCCGCGCGTACGCATGGTGGTCGACGATCGCCTGGGGCGGGACGCCTCGCTGACGCAGGCGCGGGTCGCCGTGCGGCTCACGAACGGGCGGGTGCTGGCGGGTGAGGCGAGCGGAGCACGCGGCTACCCGGCCAACCCGCCGTCGCCCCGGGAGCTCGAGGCCAAGTTCCGCGCCTGCGCCCTGCGTGCGCTCGAGCCGAACGCCGTCGAGGCGGCTCTCGACGCGCTGCACGGCATGGAGTCGCTTCCGGATGTGCGGCCGTTCGCCGCACGTCTGGCGGGACGCTCCGCCGAGGCGGCCGTCCGCGCCTGAGCACCGGACGGTCGAGCGGTGCGGGCGCCGAACTCGCTCACGCCGCCAGCTCGCGGCCTTTCGTTTCGGGAATCCAGATCCAGGTCACGGCCGCCAGCAGGAAGGCGACGGCGGCCACCGACAGCGCCACGCCGAATCCGTGCAACCCGGCCAGTGAACCCACGGCGAAGGGCGCGATGGCGCTGGCGACCCGGCCGATGTTGTACGTGAACCCCTGCGCCGTCGCCCGGATGGCCGTCGGATAGATCTCCGCCGTCACCGCGCCGAAGCCGCTGAAGTAGCCCGTTCCGAAGAACGCGACGAAGGGACCCAGCACGAGCAGCGCGAGGGGGTTTCGGGTCGTCCCGTAGAGGAAGACGAGCACCGCCGCCGTGATCAGATAGATCAGATACGTGCGCTTGCGGCCGAGCATGTCGCTGACGAACCCGAACGTCACGTAGCCGAACCACATGCCGACCTGCATCGCGATCACGAGGCCCGACATGACCGACGTGCTCAGGCCGACGCCCCCCTCGGAGACCGGCAGCGAGAGGTAGGCCGGAATCCACAGGTTGAACCCCCACCAGGCGAACATCGTGCAGGCGTTCATCAGCGTCACGAGCAGCGTCAGGGGTCCCATCGAGCCCTTGAAGATGTCCCCGAACCTGGCGGCTGGCGCCGTGCCCGCGACGGTCCGCGACCGCTCCCAGATCTCCGGCTCGCGCACGGATCGCCGGACCCAGATGGTGAAGAACGCCGGCAGCACACCCACGAAGAACACCGCGCGCCAGCCCCACGTGGGCATGACGATCCACGTCACCACCGCGGCCGCCGCATACCCCACGGCCCACGAGCTCTGCATGAACCCGAGCGCCTTGCCGCGGTGTTCGGCGGGCCACGTTTCGGACACGAGCGCCGCGCCGCTCGCCCATTCGCCGCCCATGCCGAGGCCGAGCAGGACCCGGAAGACGGCGAGCTGCCACACGTTCTGCGCGAGGCCGCACGCGGCGGTGAAGATCGAGTAGATGAGGATGCTCGCGATCAGGGCGCGTGTGCGGCCGAACCTGTCGGCGACCACGCCGAAGATCATGCCGCCGGCCGCCGACGCGACCAGCGTGACCGAGCCCAGGAGCCCGGCCACGTCCTTGGCCATGTTCAGGTCCAGCATGAGCGACGCGAGGACGAGCGCGTACAGCATCACGTCGAACGAGTCGAGCATCCAGCCGAGCGAGGCCGCCACGAGCGCCCGGCGCGCTTCCGTGTCGGCCGACCTCCACCACCCGAAGACGCCGCCCGGGGCCGCCGTGACAGGCATGGTCATGAGTGAGGCGTCTCCTCCGGGGGCCCGTAGCCGCCGCCGCCAGGGCTCTCGATCCGCAGCCGATCCCCGGCGTTCAGGTGCAGCCAGGTGTTCCCGGCCACCGGCATTTCCTCCCCGCCACGAATCGGCGTGTTGCGCCCGGCTCCACGCGGCTCTCCGCCGCTGATGCCCGGCTGGCCGTTGCGACCGCCCATCCCGCCGCCCATCGTCTCGCAATGGGCGAAGCGCTGCCCGGTGCGCGGATCGGCGCCGCCGAGCGTGACGTTGTTCATCGTACCCTGACTGTCGGCGGGCACCCGTCCGGGCAGCGCCCTGCCGAGCGCGCCGAGGACATTGCTTCGGCTCTCCGCGTTGAGCGCGCTTCAGCTTCGCAGGATCGCGGAAATAATCTCAATCCCCTGGAACAGGTTCCCCAGCCGCAGGTTCTCGTTCTCCTCGTGCTGGTTGTTGTCGAAGTTCACGATCGGCACGAGGATCGCCGGAAAGCCGAGCGCCTCGACGAACGGCGCGATCGGCACGGTGCCGCCGAGCGTGCGAAGCTGGACGGGCGGCGCGCCGAACGCGCCCTCCAGCGCGACGGCCACCCGCCGTGCCTGCGGATCGAGCGGCGATGTCCGGAACGCATTGGTCGCCGCCGCCGCCTCGAGCGACGCGATCCGCCCATGCGTCGCGCGCGCCTCGTCGTCCGGCTCGCCGCTCACGAGGTGATAGCCCCGATCCCTGACGTGCGCGCGCAGCTTCTCGACGAGATCCGCCGCGCTCGTCTCCTTCACGAGCCGGATGTCCATCGCAGCCACCGCCCGGTCCGGGATGATCGTGCGGGCGCCGGCGCCGACGTGCGCGCTCGCCAGCCCGCGGATGTTCAGCGTCGGCATCTGCAGCGCCGCCTGGAACGACCCGAACGCCGGCTCCGGCGCCGCCACTCCGAACGTCCTCAGCATCCGCGCCGCATCGTCGGGGACGGCATCGAGGATTGCCTGCTCCTCGCTCGAGAGCGGCGCCACCGAATCGTAGAAACCCTTGACCAGCACGCGTCCCGAGTCGTCCTTCATCGACGCGAGGAGCGAGGCGAGCCGCTGCGCGGGGTTCGGGATCCAGTTCCCGTAGTTGCCGCTGTGAACGCCCGCCTTCGGTCCGAACACCGTCAGCGTCAGCGTGACGATGCCGCGCGCGCCGTACGCGATGGTGGGACGGTTGCTGGAGTGAATCGGGCCGTCGAGAATCACCATCAGGTCGGCACGCAGCTTGTCCCGGTACTTCCCAATCGCCGGCACGAGGCCCGGCGATCCCGCCTCCTCCTCGCCGTCCAGAATCACGCGGATGTTGGCCGTGGGCGCCTGGCCGAGCGCCTTCAGCGCATCGAGCGCCGCCAGGAGCCCGACGATGGGCGACTTGTCGTCGGAGGCGGAGCGCGCGTAGAGCCGCCAGTCGTCCTGGTAGGCCGGGCGGTCCCGCCCCCCGGGGACGTCGCGGACGAGTGCGCCTCCCCGATCGAGACGGCCCGTCCGCAGGACGGGCCCGAACGGATCGGGCTGCTCCCAGGCGGACGGCTCCACGGGCTGGCCGTCGTAGTGGCTGTAGAAGAGAATCGTGCGCGTCGCGCCGGGCGCGCGCAGCTCGCCGTAGACGAGCGGGTTGGTCTCGGTCTCGAGGACCTCGGCTTCGAAACCGCGCCGGCCGAGCATCTCCCGGAGCCGCCCGGCGTTGCGCCGGATGTTCTCGCGGTCCGCCGCGACGTTGGGAATCGACAGCAGCTCCATCAGCTCGCCGACGATCTCCGGCTGGTTCTGGACCACCCAGGCCGCGACGCTTGCGCGGAAGTCCCGGTCCGGCTGCGCGCCGGCCGGCACGACTGCCGCCATCAGGACGGACACGACAACGATGAGAACGCGAGATGTCATCCGGATACCTCGGCGCTCGCCCGCCCGCCCTCCGGTCTCAGTCCGCAGGCGGCTGAGAGCGGAGAACCGGGAGCTGAGGGCCCGAACCGAAACTGTAATCGCCATGACGAAACCGTCTGGGCCGAGGGGTCTCGCTCGTAAAAACGGGCCTGAATCGCGCGGTACGCCACTTGCTCCAAAGGGTGGCGCAGGCGGCCTGAATATTTACGGCAGGGAGCCGTGAGTTGCTGGGGAGCCGGGTCGCCCGCAAAAACCGGGGGCATCGTCATGGTGGCGATGCCCCTTTCTTGTTGCCTGCCTAGACTAGACGACCGCGCCTTCGGGATACTGCAGCGCCAACCGCAGTTCCTTCGCAAGGGAATCCACGGTTGTCCCCGACCGCTTCCACGCGCCCTCCGTCTCGAAGCGGAGGTCGCCGATGCGGCGTCCCCAGGGGGCGATCACGCGGCCGATCGCGCGGAAGTCGCTCCGGTCCACGTGCTCCTGATCCAGCCGGCGCACGACGTCCGGCGCGACCCGGATGAAGGCGCGAAGCGCGGTGGCCGTCCGGATGCTGTACTTCCGGCCGCCCCAGGCCGCGGTGAAGACCTGCGCCACCTGCTTCAGGTAGTTGACGAAGAACTTCTTCGAATCCTCCAGGAACTCCTCGCCCTTGCGCCCGGCTCCGAACGCGTCCGACCCGAACAGCTTTTTCAGCTCCTGGGCCAGCGGCGCCTGGGCGACGCGGCCCGTTCCGACGCCGAGCAGCTTGATCTCGCCGTAGAGCGGCGAGTCCTCCCGGTCGTTCAGCGCGCGGACGATGTCGTGGGCCGCCGCGAGGCTCTCGTCGCGATAGAGCTGGCGCCCCGAGAGCGACACGAGGTGCGACGCGTTCAGCCGCGTGTGCTTCGCGTTGATGGTCACGAACATCTGCACGACGTGGTCCTCGGGCAGCCGGTCGAAGATGACGGCGGGGACCGTGAACGTCTCGCCGCCGAACCGATCGATGTCGGCGTGGAGCGCCAGCAGCCGGTGCTGGCCGTCGATGGCGCGGAGGATGCCCTCCCGCTCCGGCACCCTCAGCGTGCCCAGCGCGGAGCCCGGCTCGGCGGACTCGAACTTCAGCGGCTCGTCGCACGAAATGATGACGGCGCCGGGAATTGACGGAAGGTCCCGCGCCTGGCGGCACTGCTCGTAGTACTGGACCAGCTCGTCGATCTTCTTCCGGATGATCTGCCGCTGATAGGCCTTCTCGCTGGCCGCGATGCGCCGCTCGAGGAGGTCCCAGTTCACCTTGCTCTGCACGGCCGGAGGCTTCCGGCGGCCGCCCCGCACCGGCTGACCCTTCTCGCCGTAGCTGAGCACCTCGAACCTGACGAGCTTGTCGATGTCGCTGGCGGTCAGGGAGGCCTGGTAGAACTGCACGCCAAACTGCTGCATCCGTATCGCGGCGACGCTGATCATGGTGATCCAGTCGAAATGGCAAGCCCGATTTTCCGGCCCGGGCTTTGCGCGCCCATCTTATATTGGGAGAGGCGCAGAATGCCAAGGGGCCAGGCCTGGCCGACCAAATCCAGGCAGGACAACGGTTTAACGCCCGAAAGAGGGAGCCATGCCATCAGCGCAGCCTCGCCCCTTCATCGCGATCGCGGCGGCCCTCGCCTTGACGCTTGCGGCCGGGGGAGCGGAAATAGGCGCCCTTTACGTCCGGGTCGAAACACAGAAGGTGCCGGTGGAGCGCCTCGTCCGGAACCTCGAACGGCAGCTCGCGGCCGACCCGCAGAACCCGCGGCTCCACGTCAGCCTCGCCCGGCTGCACGGGATGGCCTGGGCGCTCAAGACCGACACGGTCGAGGCCGCGGCGGGACGGTCCGGCGAACTCGAGCCGTGGTACGGCTACGCGCCGGATTACGTGCCGTACCGCCGGAAGGTCAAGCGAGGTTCCCCCGAGGAACAGCAGGCGGCACGTGCCCACCTCGACAAGGCCCTGGAACACTACGAGGCGGCGCTGAAGGTGGACCCGGACGACCTGCTCGCCAACCTCGGCTACGGCTGGATGCTGGAGCAGGCAGGCGAGACCGCGCGCGCGGTCGAGCGCTACCGGCGCGTGGTCGAACTGGCCTGGCCAGCCGAACAGCAGAAGCGGGTGGCGGGGGTGGGCCGGAAGTTCGTCACGTACGAGGCGGCGGGATACCTGATTCCGCTGTTGAATCGGACGTCGGAGGCCGAGGAGATCGAGAGACTCCGCGAGATGCGGCGCCACGTCGAAGGGCTGCCGCGCGCCATGACGCCGATCGCCGTGCCGCTCGATAGCGGGATCCCGGCGGACGGAATTCTCGACCGATCCGCCCGCGTCCGCTTCGACGCCGACGGCTCGGGCATCCCGCGCGAGTGGACCTGGATCGCCCGCGGCGCCGCGTGGCTCGTCCACGACCCGGACGCCCGCGGCCACATCCCCTCCGCGCTCCAGCTCTTTGGCAACGTGACGTTCTGGCTGTTCTGGGAGAACGGCTATCAGGCGCTGGGGGCGCTGGACGATGACGGAAGCGGCGAGATCGAAGGCGCCGAGCTGCGGAGCCTTGCGCTGTGGCACGACGAGAACGCGGATGGCGTCGCCGATCCGGGAGAGGTCCGGCCCGTCGCGCTCCACGGGATCGCGGCGCTGTCGTACGAGTACGAAGATGGCGATGGAGTGGCGTTCGCGGCGATCTCGCGGCGGGGCGCCAGGTTGCACTCGGGGGAGGTCAGGCCCACCTACGACGTGATCCTCCGGTCGGCGGCGCAACACACCACGGATTGAGAGAAGCCGCTATCCGCTGTCCGCCTGTCGCTCTCCGCTATCCGCTGTCGCTCCCGATATCCGTGGCGCCGGCCTTCACGGGCCTGCCGACCTGGCCCCGCACGCGGTCAGCGTTCCACGCCGAGCGTCAGCGGCGGGTGGCGGTACCGCCGCCAGGCATCCACCACGCGGTCCTTCGCCAGCGACAGGACGAGCATGAAGAGCGCGAAGATCACGAACGCGCCAAGCGCCTGCTCCAATGTCAGCGCGCGATGCAGCGGACGCGAGATCACGCCATAGACCATCTCGACGTGGATCCAGTAGATGAACAGCGATGTCCGGCCGAGCTGCTGGAGGGGGCTCCACTTTCGCGAGCCGCCCGGACGTGATTCCCAGGCGCAGGCTCCCGCAATCGCCGCCGTCATCAGGCCCGTTCTCAGGAAGAAGAACGCCGGCGAGGTCGTCCAGAAGTACGAACGCGGATACGGGCTCGGCAGGTACGAGAGCCCGAGCGCGAGCGCCGCGCCGGCCATGCCCGCCAGCGCGAGGCCGATGTTGACGCGGACCTCCTGCCCGGGCGTGCGCGCGTCGTCGAGCACGACGCCCGCGATCGCGCCGGCGAAGACGAACGCCGCCCACGGGAGCAGGACGAAGTTCGTCAGGCCCGGAATCGGCCGGAAATAGGCTCCGAGCGGCTGCGGCAGCGCGAGGATGAAGGGGGCCTCGCGCAGCAGCGGCGTCAGCAGGGCCACCAGGAGGGTGGCCGCGGCGAGGATCGCGATCCGGCCGCGGCTCGATCGCGCGATGCCCCACACAGCGGCGGCGGCCACGATCGACGGCCCCATGACGTTCAGGATGTCGACCTTCAGGAGCCCGCGCAGCGAACCCCCGCCGAGGTACCAGGCCTGGAGCCGGAAGAGGAACGCGAGGGCGAAGATCTCGAGCCCGCGCCGCACGACGGCGCGGGAAGACGCCGGCGCGTCGCCCGACCGGCGCAGCTTCGAGCCGGCCGACATCGAGACCGCGACGCCCGCGAGGAAGAGAAAGAGCGGCGCCCCCATCCCGCCGGTCACGAGCGCCGTCCCGAACGCCGCGGAGTCGCGTTCGGGAAGCGCCGTCCAGGCATCGAGGAGGTGCGCCTCGATCATGATCAGCACGGCCACGCCGCGCAGCCAGTCGAGATATCCGCGGCGGCGGGCGCGCGCTGAGGCCTCGGTCATGGCGGAAGGGAGGGCGCGTCCGGCGAACGTACGAGCCCAGGCGGCGGCGTCAGGCGCCGCGGGCGATCTCGAAGGTGACGTCGAACTCGATGTCCTGGCGCATCGACTGCCAGACCGAGCAGTACTTGTCCCTGGAGAGCTGGATGGCGCGCGCGACCGGCGGTTCGGGGATGTCCCCGACGACCGTGTACTTCAGCTCGATCCTCGTGAACCGGCGGGGCTCCTCCTGCGCGCGATGCCCGACGAGATCCGCCCGGAGCCCGCGCAGATCGTGGCGGCCCTTCTTCAGCACGTGTATCACGTCCATCGCCATGCAGCCGGCCAGCGCGACGCCCAGCGCCTGCATCGGCGAGGGGCCCTCGACCGAGGCGCTGTCCAGCGTGATCCGCCGGTCACCCGCGCGTCCGGCGAGCACCAGATCGTGCTCCCAGACAAGCTCCACGACCGTCGGCGGCTTCTTCGTCGCTGTGTCTGCCATCCGATGATTGTATTCTTATCCCTGTCATGCTCATCAGAGTCACCCTCGCGATCCTGCTCCTTCTGCCCATGACCATTGTCCAGCAGCCGGACACCGCCCTGATCGAGCGCGCGCAGGCGCTCCACAAGGAGGTCCCGCTCATCGACGGCCACAACGATTATCCGTGGGCCGTCCGGGAGCACGTGGCCGGCGATCTCTCGAAGCTCGACATCTCGCGGCCGCAGCCGTCGATCATGACCGACATCGCCAGGCTGCGCGCGGGCGGCGTCGGCGGCCAGTTCTGGTCCGTCTACGTCCCCGCCGACATGCAGGGACAGGAAGCCGTCACCGCCACGCTCGAACAGATCGACATCGTCCATCGCATGCTGCGCCGGTATCCCGACACCTTCGAGCTGGCGCTGACGGCCGGCGACGTCGAGCGGATCTTCGAGAAGGGGAAGATCGCGTCGCTCATCGGCATGGAAGGGGGGCACTCGATCGACAGCTCGCTCGGCGCGCTCCGCATGTTCCACCGGCTCGGCGCGCGATACATGACGCTCACCCACTCGCGGAACGTGCCCTGGGCCGACTCGGCGACCGACACGCCCGCGTTCGGCGGCCTCAACGAGTTCGGCGAGCATGTGGTCCGCGAGATGAACTGGCTCGGCATGCTCGTCGACCTCTCGCACGTCTCGCCGGACACCATGGCCGACGCCATCCGGGTGAGCGAGGCGCCGGTGATCTTCTCGCACTCGTCGGCGCGCGCGGTCAACGACGTCCCGCGCAACGTGCCGGACGAGGTCCTCCGCATGCTCCCGGAGAACGGCGGCATCGTCATGGTGACGTTCGTGCCCGGGTTCCTGTCGGAGACGGTCACGGCCTGGGACAGGCTCCGGGCCGCCGAGCAGAGCCGGCTCGACCAGCAGTTCCCGAACGACGCCGATGCCGTGAAGACCGGGATCGAGCGGTGGCTGAAGGCCAATCCCGCGCCGCGCGCCACCGTGGCGGACGCGGCCGACCATATCGATCACATCCGGAAGGTCGCGGGCATCGATCACGTCGGCCTCGGCGGCGACTTCGACGGCATCACGAGCGTGCCGGACGGGCTGGAGGACGTGTCGAAATATCCCGCGCTCACCGCGGAACTTCTCCGGCGCGGCTACAAGGACGAGGACGTCCGGAAGATTCTCGGGCTCAACGTCCTGCGCGTGATGCGCGAGACGGAGCGCGTCTCGACCCGGCTGCAGCAGCAGCGCGAGGCCTCCCCCGTCCGATTCACCGGATGACCCGTCGGCATCGGTCGGGGCGGGCGCCGGGCTCCGGCCGTGCTCGCATCGTCGCACTGGGCGACTCGACGACGGCGGGGACGCCGGGCTGGCGATCGCCGATCGAGGCGCCGCCCGCCGGCGAGGGTGACGAGACGAGCCAGTACGCGTGGTGGCTGATGCGGGCGCACCAGGAGTGGGAGGTGCTGAACCGCGGCGTGGACGGCGAACGGAGCGATCAGATCCGCGCGCGCTTCGCCCGTGACGTGCTCGACGCGAAGCCGGCGGCGGTCGTCGTCATCGCCGGCGTGAACGACGTCTACCAGGGACGGGAGCCCTCGCACGTCACCGCCGGGCTCTCGGCGATGTACCGCGAGGCTCGCCTGGCGTCGATAACGGTCGTGGCGGGCAGCATCCTGCCCTACGATACGGCGACGGCCGCGCAGAACGCGCGAATGCACGAGATCAACGCGTGGATTCGCGCGGAAGCGGCGATCACGGCCGGCCTCCATTTCGCCGACACACGCGCGGCGGTGGCGCGCGCGGACGACCTCGACCGGCTCGCCGACACGGACGACGGGCTCCATCCGACGGCAGCCGGCTACCGCCTGATGGCGCGCGCGATTCTCCCCGTGCTCGAGCGCGCGCTGCGGCTCTGAGCTCCCGCCGCGCAACGGCCGCGCTCCGCGGCGGTTCACACCTGCGCCTGACGGCCTCGGCCGTTCGTATCTGGACGGCCCCGCCCATCACCGGGATCCGCGCTCCGGAGGCACGAGACAGCACGCGCGATCACGTCCCCAGGCTGTTCGTCCCGCTCTCGATCCGGCAGGTTGAAGCCGCGCCGCGATCGCGATCCAAATCCATCACGCTGAGGTGCGCGCGCGGCCCGCGGCTGCGCTTGCCGTGCTCTCGATCCCCGCGGCGCGCGCGGCCGAGGCGCG
>Ga0299914_10002142_pt1 | contig 13482 bp, 15 predicted proteins | sample RVTome_10_FD_201361 | JGI IMG/M metagenome (GOLD analysis project Ga0299914, IMG submission 201361) | Soil microbial communities from uranium-contaminated site in the Upper Colorado River Basin, Wyoming, United States - RVT153D57 (version 2) ...
TGTAGATCTTGACCTCCTCGCCGGTGTCGTGGAAGCCGCGGTCGACGAGCAGGGCGCTCGGCGCCGGCAGCGCCAGCAGGCGGGTGAGGAACTCGCGGGGGAACAGCACGTCGGCGTCCATGACCAGCGTGGGCTCCCGCAGGGACTGGCGGGCGGCGTGCAGCGAGATGGCCGACCCGCGCGTGTAGTCGGCATTGTGGACGTAGCGCACGGCCATCCGCCCCACGCGCTCGCCGGCGAGGGCGCGTACCTGGTCGGCGCAGTGGCCCACGACGAGGGTCGTCTGGCGGATGCCGGCGGCCTTCAGCGCCTCCAGCATGCGGGCGAGGATCGGGCGTCCCCCCACGGGCAGCAGGGCCTTGTGGGTGGAGTCGGTCAGCGGCGCCAGGCGGCGGGCGACGCCGGCCATGAGAATGACGGCGTTCACGACGACTGCTCTTCCTGCTTCGTCTTCATCTTCCGGACCAGCTCCTGGTAGGACGAGGTCTGGATGATCTTGTTGAACTGGGTCCGGTAGTTGGCGACGAGGCTCACGCCCTCGATGATGACGTCGTAGACGAGCCAGCGCTCGCCCCGGCGGTGCATGCGGTACTCGATGGGGATCTCGCTGCCGCTCTTGGTCAGCAGCTTGGTCTGCACCGTGGCCTGGTCGCCCTGCGTGCTGTCGCCCAGATACTGGATCTTCTCGCCCCCGTAGAGCTCGACCCGGGAGATGTAGGAGCGCTCCAGGAGATCGCTGAAGAGCCGCACGAACTCGTCGCGTTCGGCCGGCGTGCGCGGCTGCCAGTGCCGTCCCAGCGAGCGGCGGGCCGTCTCGCCGAAGTCGAAGATCTCGTTGGCGATCCGGCGGACGGCGACCCGACGGTCCCGGGCCCGGCCCTCCCGCTTGAGGTCGGGGTCCTCCAGCGTCCTGAGCACCCGGTCGATCTGCGCCTTGAGGTGGTCGCTCGGCACGCCGGCGGCGGCGGGCAGGACCAGGACGAGGCTCAGAACACAACCCAGCGCCAGCGCGACGACGTGGCGGTACGGCGACTTCATCGATTCCTCCTCGCTCGCAAGACCTGCCTAGACCTTGCCGAAAATGTACTTGGACAGGAGCTCCTCGAAGTCCACCGGCGCCTCCACCTCCCGGATCCGTCCGTTGGGGGGAATGATCTTGTCCGACCCCCCGGGGCTGATGCGCACGTACTTCTCGCCGATCAGTCCCTTCGTCTTGATCGATGCGATCGAGTCCTCCTGGAGCTGGACGTTGCGGTTGAGGCGGAGGATCACCCGCGCCTGGTAGTCGGCGAGGCCGATCGACTCGACACGGCCGATCTCGACCCCGGCAATCTCGACCGACGATCCGGCCTTCAAACCCCCGACGGACGGGAACTCGACCGTGACGGGATAGCCGCCGCCACCGAAGAAGGTGACGCGGCCGAGTTTAACGGAAAGGTATCCCAATGCCAAGATTCCGAGCACCAGGAACACCCCTACCGCGACGTTGACGCGTCGATCCATCGTGTCCCTCCTCCCGATAACCCTCAGGCCGGGGGATCGGGTTCGCCCCTGATGAACTGACGGACGACCGGGTTCGCCGATTCCTGGATGGCGGCCGGCGGCCCCTGCTCGACGATACGGCCCTCGTGCAGCATACCGACCCGGTCGGCGATCTCGAAGATCTCCGGGATCTCGTGGCTGACCATCACCGCGGTGAACTTCGAGCGCCGGTGCAGCTCGAGGATGAGGCGATGGATCGTGTTCACGAGCACGGGGTCCAGCCCGGTCGTCGGCTCGTCGAAGAAGACGATCTCGGGCTCGGTGACCAGCGCCCGGGCGATGGCCACCCGCTTGCGCATGCCGCCCGAGACCTCCTCGGGGTACTTGTTGCCGATGCCGGCCAGCCCCACGCGCTCGAGGGCGACGTCGACCCGGGCCCGGACTTTGGCCGCCGACAGCCTGAGCTTCTCCCGGAGGGGGAAGGCCACGTTGTCCCGGCAGGTCATCGAATCGAACAGCGCCCCACCCTGGAATACCACGCCGTAGCGCTTGCGCACCTCGTCCAGCGCCCGGCCCCGCAGGCGGGTGAAATCCACGCCATCCACCTCGATGCGTCCGCTGTCGGGGCGCAGGAGCCCCAGCAGGTGCTTGAGGAAGACCGACTTGCCGCCGCCGCTGCGCCCGATGATGATCGTGATGGACCCGCCCGGCACCTCGAGGTCGATGCCGTTGAGCACGGCCTGGCCGTGGAAGGATTTTCGAAGGCCAGAGACCTTAATCATCCGACAACACGATCATCTAGGGCAGCACGGAGCCGAGAAAGTAGTCCCAGACGAGGATCAGCACGGACGACAGCACGACGGCCTGGGTCGTCGCCCTGGCCACCCCCTCGGCCCCGTGGGCGACGTGGAACCCCTTGTAGGTGCACACCCAGGTCACGATGATCCCGAACGAGATGGACTTCCAGAAGCCCATCATGACATCGCCCATGTCCACGAACGTCTGCATCTCCCCGAAGTACGTCCCCGCGCTGAGGCCCAGCAGCTTCACGCCGACCAGGTAGCCGCCGAAGATCCCGACGACGTCGAACAGCGCGGTCATGAGCGGGAAGGTGATGATCCCGGCCAGGATGGAGGGTGCCACCAGGTAACGCATGGGCGACAGCGCCATGACCGTGAGGGCGTCGATCTGCTCGGTGATGCGCATGATGCCGAGCTCGGCGGTCAGGGCCGAGCCAGCCCGACCCGTCACCATCAGCGCCCCCAGCACGGGACCCAGCTCCCGCACCAGCGTGAGCGCCACCGCGGGCCCGAGAAAGGCCTCGGAGCCGAAGCGCGACAGGGTGAAGAAGATCTGCAGCCCCAGCACCATCCCGGTGAAGGCCCCGGTGAGGAGAATGATGAGCAGCGAGCGGAAGCCGATGTAGTGGATGCGGCCGAGCAGGGCGCCGAGCTTGAAGGGGGGCGTCAGCATCGTGACGACGGCCAGTGCCAGGAAGCTGCCGAAGCGACCGAGCGATTCGACGGCCACGATGACCCACCGGCCGAGGCCCTCGAACGGCCGCAGCGCCGGTGTGAGCTGCCGCTCAGTCATGCATGCGCGCGGCGGAACACGCCCAGGGCCCAGAGCGGGAAGTAGCGGGCGTAGAGGTGGTACTTGAGGTAGAAGACCCGGGGGAAGCCGGTGCCGTTCCAGAAGGCGTCCTCCCAGGAGCCGTCGGGCCGCTGGGTGCGCAGCAGGTAGGCGATCCCGCCTTCGACGGCCGCCCCCGTGGTGTGGCCGGCGGCGAAGAGCGCCAGCAGCGCCCAGGCCGTCTGGCTGGGGATCGACACGCCCCGCCCGGCCAGCTCGGGCCGGGTGTAGCTCTCGCAGCTCTCGCCCCAGCCGCCGTCGGCGTTCTGGCGGCGCACGAGCCACCGGACCGCCCGCTGGACGAACTCGTGGCGAGGATCGACGCCGATGGCGCCCAGGCCGCGCAGCACCGACCAGGTGCCGTAGATGTAGTTCACGCCCCAGCGTCCGTACCAGGGACCGTCGTGCCGCTGGCTGTGCCGGATGAAGTCCAGGGCCCGGTCGGCCGGCTCGAAGTCGAGGCCGTAGCCGAGCGTGCCCAGCAGCTCCAGGCCGCGGCCGGTGAGGTCCTCGGTCGAGGGGTCGAGCAGCGCGCCGTGGTCGGCGAAGGGGATGTTGTTGAGGAAGATGCGGTTGTTGTCGGCATCGAAGGACGCCCAGCCGCCGTCCTGGTTCTGCATGCCCAGGAACCAGCCGAGCCCCTGTTCCCGGGCCAGACGCGTACGGTCGGGATCGACGCCCTTGATCTTCTCGAGCGCCATCAGCACCATCGCGGTGTCGTCCAGGTCGGGGTAGAAGGGATTGTCGTACTGGAACGCCCAGCCGCCCGGCTGCACGTGGGGCCGCTTCACCTGCCAGTCGCCCGGCAGCGCGATTTGCTTGGATAGCATCCAGTCGACCGCGCGGACCAGCGCGGGGTGGTCCGCCGGCAGATCACTCTCGATCAGCGCGTTGGCCGCCAGCGAGGTGTCCCACACGGGCGAGGGGCACGGCTGCAGGTAGAACTCGTCGTCGCGCTCGCCGGCGAGCGCCTCGATCTCCTTGAGCTGCCCGAGGATCAGCGGGTGATCGTCGGGATAGCCGAGCAGGCGCAGGGCCAGCACCGAGTTGGCCATGGCGGGGTAGATGCCGCCCAGCCCGCCCGGGACGGCCAGCCGCTCCTCCAGCCACAGGCGCGCCGCCTCGATCGCCCGCTTGCGCAGGGGGCGGGGCGAGAACCGCTCCCAGATTTTCAACCCGTCGTCCACGGCGATGAAGAAGCTCTTCCAGAAGACGCCCCGCCACGAGAACGGCTCGGGCACGCGTGGAAAGCGCAGGCTGGCCTGCTCGCGCGGAACGGGCCACAGCTCGTCGAGCGCCTGGTGGGGGGGCAGCCACTTGATCGGCTTGCGGTCCATGATGACCAGCAAGGGCACGATCACGCACCGCGACCAGTAGGACACCTCGTAGATGTTGAACAGGAAGAACGGCGGCGGCAGCAGCATGATCTCGGCCGGCATCGTCGGCACGCCGTTCCAGTCGTACTCGCCGAACAGCGCCAGCTGGATCTTGGCGAACACGTTGGCCTTGGCCGGCCCGCCCATGGCGTGGATCCGCTCGCGCGCCGCGGCCATGGCCGGGTCGATGGGGGCCACGCCGGCCATCTTCATGGCGAAGTAGATCTTGATGGTCGCCGACAGGTCGGAGGGGCCGCCCTCGAACAGGCTCCAGCCCCCGTCGGTGTTCTGCCGGCGGCGGAAGTACCGCACGGCCCGCTGCTCGGCGGTGCGGTCCACGCGGTCGATGAGGTGGCACAGCAGCAGGTACTCGGCGGTGAGCGCGCGATCGGCCTCCAGCTCGCCGACCCAGTGCCCGTCGGGCGCCTGCAGGGAGAGGAGGTGTTCCTGTGCGCGCGAAATGGCTTCCTGAACGGCCGTCACGAGCGCTGATGGTAACATGCACACTCGGCCCGAGACCACCCGAGTATAGCCATGGATCCCCTGATCGGCACCTTCGTGCTGCGCCCGTACGTCTTCGGGTTCGTCGCCGCCTTCCTGCTCGCGGCCGGCGTCGACCTCGGCTGGCGTCGGGCGCTGGGATTCGCCGCCTGGGTGGCGCCGCTGGCCTGGGTGTCGGAGTTCACGTCCACGCGGATCGGCATCCCGTTCGGGCTCTACCATTACACGGAGACCACGCGAGAGCAGGAATTGTTCGTCGCCAACGTCCCGATGATGGACTCGCTGTCCTTCACGTTCCTGACCTACGCGGCCTTCTGCCTGGCCCGGGGCGCGCTGGCCGGGCGGCAGGCGCACCCGGCGGTCGTCGCGCTGGCGTCCGGCGTCCTGATGATGCTGCTCGACGTGGTCATCGATCCGGTGGCCGTGCGGGGTGACCGGTGGTTCCTGGGGCACATCTTCGCCTACGCCGAGCCGGGGGTGTACTTCGGCGTCCCGCTCACCAATTTCGCGGGGTGGGTCGTGCTTGGCACAATGAGCGTCGGGGGCTACGTGTACTGGAGCCGCTGGCGCCCGGCGCCGGGCGCCGGCCCCCCGCAGAATCGTACTGGTTGGGGCTCGAGCTCCGCCGACCGCTATGGACAGCGGTACTGGCCTGGAATCGCGTTATACTACGCGGTGCTGGGGTTCAACCTCGTGATCACGGGGTGGATCGGAGAGTGGCTGCTGTTGCTCATCGGCGCGGGCGTGCACGTGATGACGGCCGCGGTCCTGTGGAACATGGGCTTGCGACCCGCCACCCGGCTGGGTCTGGAGAAGCAGCGGGCATGAGTGTCCCGGTATCCCAGATGTGGACGGTGGCCACCTACGTGTTCGGGCAGAAGCTGCGCGGGCGAAAGCGATACCCCCTGGTGCTGATGCTGGAGCCGCTGTTCCGCTGCAATCTCGCGTGCGCCGGCTGTGGCAAGATCCAGTACCCCGCGCACATCCTCAAGAAACACCTCACCGTCGAGCAGTGCCTGGGCGCGGTGGACGAGTGCGGGGCGCCGATGGTGTCCATCCCGGGCGGCGAGCCGCTGATGTACCCGGAGATCGGCCGCCTGGTCGAGGCGCTGGTCGCCCGCCGCAAGTACGTCTACCTGTGCACGAATGCCGTCCTGCTCGAGAAGAAGCTGCACGAGGGCCTCTTCCGGCCGTCCAAGTACCTGACCTTCAGCATCCACATGGACGGCCTGCGGGAGGAGCACGACGAGGCGGTGTGCCGCGAGGGGGTCTTCGACGAGGCGGTGCGGGGCATCCGCGAGGCCGTGCGGCGCGGGTTCCGGGTGACGACCAACACGACCCTGTTCGACGGCGCCGACCCGGTCCGGATGCGCCGGTTCTTCGACGAGATGATGGATCTGGGCGTCGAGGGCATGATGGTCTCGCCGGGATACAGCTACTCCAAGGCCCCCGACCAGGAGCACTTCCTGCGGCGCCAGCGCGCCCACGAGCTGTTCCGCCGGATGCTGGAGAGCCCCAGGCGGCGGTGGAAGTTCAACCAGTCGCCGCTCTTCCTGCAGTTCCTCATGGGCCGGCGCGACTTCGAGTGCACGCCCTGGGGCAACCCCACGTTCAACATGTTCGGCTGGCAGCGGCCCTGCTACCTGCTGCAGGAAGGCTACGCCGCCTCCTTCAAGGAGCTCCTGGAGGCCACGCGCTGGGAGAGCTACGGCCGGCGCAGCGGCAACGACAAGTGCCGTGACTGCATGGTCCACTGCGGGCACGAGCCGTCCGCCGTCGACGCGACCTTCGGGTCCTGGCGCGGCTTGCGCGACACCGTCGTGGCCACGGTCACCGGGCGGCTGTAGCCGTGAGCGACGAGGACAAGAGCCTCGAGGGCTGGGCGCCGGAGATCTCCGACGCCGCCACGCTGGCCGCCGTCGTCGAGCGGGCGTTCGACTACCGCGGCGACGTCACGCTGGACCTCGATGACGGCCGTCGGATCGTGGGCTACCTGTTCAACCGCGACCGCGACGTGGCCGAGCCGTTCGTGCAGGTGTTCGAGCCGGGACAGGCGACGCCGCGCACCATCCCGTACGCGCGGATCCGCGCCCTCCGGTTCACGGGCAAGGACACTGCGGCCGGCAACTCGTACGCCGCGTGGCTCCGGCTGCGGCAAGCGGCCAAGGCAGCATCGGGCGGCTAGCGGACGGGCGTGACCCGCCTGCTGGTCCTCACCGCCGTCGACCTGGAGGCGAGCACCCTGGCCCACCACCTGGGCCTTGCTCGCGCCGGCAGCGCCTGGCCGCACTTCTCCGGCGGCGCGCTCGAGATCATGGCCGTCGGCCTCGGCGCCTGTCATCTCGAGCCGCGGGTCCGCCCGCCGGCCGGCTCCGTGCTCGTCGTGTCCGCCGGGGTTTGCGGCGCCCTGGCGCCGGAGCTGGCCTCGGGCGCCCTGGTCGTCCCGGAGACGGTGCTGGGGCCCGACGGGCGGCGGCGAGCGACTGCGACCGTCGCGGGAGCACGCCGGCAGGGCACGCTGCTGACCGTCGACCGGGTGCTCGAGGACGCCGCGGCCAAGGCTCGCCGCTGGCTGGAGACCGGCGCGCTCGCCGCGGACATGGAGTCGGCGCCGATCCTGGACTGGGCCGCCGCCCGGGGCCTGCCGGCCCTCGTCGTGCGCGGCGTGTCCGATCCGGCGGCGCGCGGCGTTCCGGCCGACCTGGCCCGCGTGGTTCACGATGGCCGCGTCCACCCCATGCGCGCCGTGAGCGCCATGCTGGCCCGGCCCCGCGCCCTCGCCGACGCTGTCGCGCTGAGGACCGCCACCACCGCCGCCCTCAAGACCGTCGCCGCAGCCCTGGGCACACTGTCGAGAAGCTTATGAAGGACACCGAGACAACCCATCGAATCACAAGCCGGAGAGCGGGCTAGACGTCTTCGGTCAATGGACGCCCTCGTCACCGGAGGAACCGGGTTCATCGGCGCCAACGTCGTCCGCGAGCTGATCGCGGCCGGCGCCACGGTGCGCGTGCTCGCGCGCCCGGGCGGTGAGCGCCGGGCCCTGGCCGGCCTCGAGGTGGAGGTCGTCGACGGCGACCTGCTGGACGCGCGCTCCGTGCAGCGCGCGATCCACGGGGTGCGGGCGGTCTACCACGTGGCCGCCGACTACCGGCTGTGGACGGCCGACCCGGCGGCGCTCTATCGCACGAACGTCGACGGCACCAGGGGGGTGCTGCAGGCCGCCGGCGAGGCCGGCGTGAAGCGGGTCGTCCACACCTCCAGCGTCGGCGCCCTCGGCATCCCGGGGGACGGCCGGCCCGGTACCGAGTCCACCCCGGTCACGCTGGCCGACATGGTCGGTGACTACAAGCGCTCCAAGTTCCTCGCCGAGCAGGTGGCGCTGGAGTTCGCCCGGCGCGGCCTGCCGGTGGTCGTCGTCAATCCCTCCGCGCCGGTCGGCCCCTGGGACGTCAAGCCGACGCCCACCGGGCAGATGGTCGTCGATTTCATGCGCGGCCGCATGGTGGCCAGCCTCGACACCGGGCTCAACGTCGTCCACGTGCGCGATGTGGCTCGCGGCCACCTGCTGGCGGCCGAGCGCGGCACGCCGGGTGAGCGCTACATCCTCGGCCATCGCGACCTGGCGCTGGCCGAGATCTTCGGGATGCTGGCCGAGCTCACCGGCCGCCGGCCGCCGCGCTTCCGGGTGCCGTACGCGATGGCGTGGCTCGGGGCGGCCTGCTGCGAGAGCCTGGCGCGGGTGACGGGGCGGCCGCCGGCGGTGCCGCTGACGGCGGTGCGGATGGCCCGCAAGCGCATGTACTTCAGCCCGGCCCGGGCCGTGCGCGAGCTGGGGCTGCCCCAGACCGACGTGCGCGAGGCGCTGGCCGACGCGGTGGCGTGGTTCGAGGCTCATGGCTACGCGCGCGGGCGCGTGGCTGCGCTGGCATGAGCCTCGGCAGCCTGAGCGCGACGCTCACCCGACGCAGCCGCTCCAACTTCTACTATGCGTTCCTCACGCTCCCCCGGGCGCGGCGGGAGGCACTCTATGCCGTTTACGCCTTCTGCCGCACCGTCGACGACATCGCCGACCACGGCACCGACCGCGCCGCCCAGCGCGCCAGCCTGGCCGGCTGGCGCCAGGACGTCGCGCGCTGCTTCGAGGCGGGCCCGCCGCCCGAGCATCCCATCGCCCGTCAGCTCGCGGCCGCCGTGCGCGCGTATCCGATCCCGCGCGCGGCGCTGGAGGCGATCATCGAGGGCTGCGCGATGGACCTCGAGCGGGTGCGGTTCGCCACGGCCGAGGATCTCTACCCGTACTGCTACCGGGTGGCCTCGGCGGTGGGGCTGTGCTGCATCGAGATCTTCGGCTACACCGACCCGCGCGCCCGCGAGTACGCGGTGCACCTGGGCACCGCGCTGCAGCTCACCAACATCATCCGCGACGTCGGGGCCGACGCCCGCGACGGGCGCGTCTACCTGCCCCAGCAGGATCTGGCCACGTTCGGCGTCACCGAGGCGGACCTCGTGGCCGGGCGCCACGGCGAGCCCTTCGTGCGGCTGATGGAGCACCAGGCCGCCCGCGCCCGCCAGTTCTACACGGCGGCGGCCGCCGCCTACCCGGTCGCCGACGCCCGCTCGCTCGTCGCCGCCGAGATCATGGGCGGGATCTACCGCGCGCTGCTGGAGGAGATCCAGGCGCGGCGCTTCCACGTCTTCGGCGCGCGCATCACGCTGCCGGTGCGGCGCAAGGTGGCGATCGCGCTGCGGCGCTGGGCCGCCGGGCGGCTGCGGCGCGAGCGGAGCGCGGCGTGAGGGCGGCGGTGTTCCTGGGTGAGGGCCGCGTCGCCCCCGCCGAGTGGCCACGGCCGGCGTGCGGCCCCGGCGAGCTGGTGCTCCGCGTGCGCGGCTGCGGGCTGTGCGGCTCCGACATCGCCAAGATCGTGGCGCCCGACACCCGGAGCCCGGCGGTCCTCGGCCACGAGGTCGTCGGCGAGGTCGTCGAGGCGGGGGCCGGCGTGGCCGGCTTCGGCGTGGGGGACCGCGTCGTGGCCGCCCACCACGTGCCGTGCGGGGCCTGTCATTACTGCCGGCGCGGCAGCGAGTCGATGTGCCGCGCCTTCAAGGCGTCCAGCCTCGACCCGGGCGGCTTCGCCGAGTACGTGCGGGTGCCGTCCGGCAACGTGCGCCACGCCACGTTCCGGATCCCCGATCACCTCACCGACGAGGAGGCCTCGTTCGTCGAGCCGCTGGCGTGCTGCGTGCGCGCGGTGGACCGCGCGCGCCTGGAGCCCGGCGACACCGCGGTCGTGATCGGGCTCGGCTCGATCGGCTGCCTCCTCGTGCAGCTCGCCCGCCGGGCCGGCGCCGCCGTGATCGGGGTCGACCCGCTGGCGGGGCGGACGGCGCTGGCGCGGGACCTCGGCGCCCAGGTCGCCGGCGACGAGGCGACGGCGGGCACGGCGGCGCGCGAGCTGAGCGAGGGCCGGGGCGCCGACCACGTGATCGTCACGGGCGGGGGCGCCGCGGTGCTGCCCTGGGCGACCGACCTGCTGCGCGAGGGCGGCACGCTGCACTTCTTCGCCGGCGGCGGAGGGGACAGCCTGCCGGTCCCGCTGGCCACCCTCTACCATCGCGAGCTCACGGTGACGTCCACCTATTCCTCGTCGCCGGCGACGCTGGCCCGGGCGTTCTGGCTGCTGGCCGCCGGCAAGGTCGAGGTCGAGCAGCTCGTGACGCACCGGCTGCCGCTGGAGCGACTGGCCGAGGGCGTCGAGCTCATGCGTCGTCGCGAGGCGCTGAAGGTCTACGTGACGCCATGAGCACGATGCGGGCGATGGTCTTCCACGGGCCGGGCGACCTCCGCGACGAGCGGGTGCCGGTGCCCGAGCCGCGCGAGGGCGAGGTGGTCCTGCGCGTCGACGCGGCCCTGACGTGCGGCACCGACGTCAAGACCCTGCGCCGGGGCCACCCGGTCATGATCCCTCGCGTGCCGACGGTGTTCGGTCACGAGTTCGCCGGCCGGGTGGCGGCCGTCGGCGCCGGCGTGCGGGAGGTGCGGGAAGGCGACCACGCGGTCGCCGCCAACTCCGCCCCCTGCCGGCGCTGCCCGCCGTGCCGCGCCGGCCGCCCCAACCTGTGTGAGGACCTGCTGTTCGTCAACGGCGCCTACGGCGAGTACATCGCGCTGCCGGCTCGGCTGGTGGCGGCCAATCTGGTGCGGCTGCGGCCGGCGACGGCGGCGGCGCGGGCGGCCTTCGCCGAGCCGCTGGCCTGTGCGCTGGGCGGGGTGGAGCGTGCCCGCGTGGAGGCGGGCCAGACCGTGGCGGTGTTCGGCCACGGCCCGCTCGGCTGCCTGCTCGCGATGGTGGCAGCTGCCCGCCAGGCGCGGGTGATCCTGGTCGGCAAGCGCGGCTGGCGGCTGGACCGGGTGCGGAGCCTGGGCATCGCCGCCGTCGTCGACGCCACCGCGACGGGGGACGTCGCCGCCGAGCTGCGGGCGGCCACGGCGGGCCGGGGGCCGGAGGTCACCATCGACGCCACCGGCCGGCCGGAGGTCTGGGGGCAGGCCGTGGACGCCGTGGGGCGCGGAGGCTGCGTGGTATTCTTTGGTGGATGCGCCCCCGGCACGACGGTGAGTGTGGACACGCGACGGGCGCACTACGAGGAGCTCGCGCTCCTGGGCGCGTTCCATCACACGCCCGACCTGATCCGGCGCGCGGTGGCGCTGCTGGAAGCCGACACCGTCGAGCCCGAGGCCCTCATCACCCACCGCAGGGACCTCGGCGGAGTCCGTGAGGCGCTGGAGCTGATGGCGACCGGTGACGCGCTGAAGGTGCTGATCGAGCCATGATCCGCGTGCTGTCCGGCGTGCTGGCCACCACGCTGCTGGTGCTGCTGCCGGCCGCCGCCGCGCCGGCCTTCGATCCGGCCGCCACGTTCCGCCAGGGCGCGTTCGTGATCTCGCCCGAGGTGGGCTACGGCCAGCAGTTCGACCTCGAGGACAAGCGGGTCTTCTCGGACGTCGAGCTCGTGAACGCCGGCGTGCGGCTGGGCTGGCTGCCGTTCGCGCCGGCCGGGCCGGGCCCGCTCCACGGCGCGCTCGAGGTCGGGCTGGAGCCGCTCTACCAGCGCTACCTGGAGCCGCACGACGCCTTCTTCGCCGGCCTCGGCGCCACGGCCCGCTATCACTTCCTGTCCCTGGGACGGTTCGTGCCCTACGCGGAGGCGGCGGCGTTCGCGGGCGGCACCGATCTCCGGATCCCCGAGATCGACTCCGACTTCACGTTCCTGCTGTTTGCCGGCGTCGGCGCCTCCGTCTTCGTCACCGATCGGACGGCGCTCTACGCGGGCTACCGCTGGCAGCACGTCTCCAACGGCAACACCGACCAGCCCAACCGGGGCTTCGAGTCGCACACCGGCGTGGTCGGTGTGTCCTTCTTCTTCCAGTGAGGTCCCCATGAAGGCCCCCATCTCCGAGATCCTGCTGGCCGGCCCCCGCGGCTTCTGCGCGGGCGTCGAGCGGGCGATCGACATCGTCGAGGTCGCCCTGTCGGTATGCACGCCGCCGGTCTACGTCCGCCGCGAGATCGTGCACAACCGGCTCGTGGTCGAGACCCTGCGCCAGAAGGGCGCCATCTTCGTCGACGAGCTGGACGAGGTGCCCGACGACGCGACCGTGATCTTCAGCGCCCACGGCATCTCGCCGGCGGTGCGCGAGGAGGCGGAGCGTCGGGGGCTGCGCGTCATCGATGCCACCTGCCCGCTGGTGACCAAGGTGCACCTGGAGGCGATCCGCTACGCCCGCGAGAGCTACTCCATCATCCTGATCGGTCACGAGGACCACGACGAGGTCATCGGCACGCTGGGCGAGGCGCCGGAGCGCATCGTGGTGGTGGACAGCGTGGAGGAGGTGGAGCAGCTGGTGCTGCCCGACCCCGACAAGGTCGCCTATCTCACCCAGACGACGCTGTCCGTGGACGACACCCGCGACGTCATCGAGGCGCTGCGCCGGAAGTTCCCCAAGATCGTGGGACCCTCGCGCGACGACATCTGCTACGCGACGCAGAACCGCCAGACCGCGGTGAAGCGGCTGGTCGACGACGTCGACGTGCTGCTGGTGATCGGCGCGGCCAACAGCTCCAACGCCAAGCGGCTGGTGGAGGTGGCGCAGACCGCCGGGACCCGGGCCTATCTCATCAACGACGTCGGCGACATCCAGCCCGAGTGGCTGCAGGACGCGGATCGGGTCGGCATCACGGCCGGCGCCTCGACGCCGGAGATCCTCGTCTCGCAGGCGGTCGCGACGCTGCGGACCGATGGCGTGAAGGTGCGCGAGGTGCACGCCGTCGAGGAGGACGTACGCTTCGCCCTGCCCCAGGAGCTCACGCACGCGGCCCGCGACCGCGGCCTGACCCTGCCGGAGCGGACGGCGATGCGGAGGTCGATATGAGACTCGGCGGGGGACGTCGCCCCCCTTCCGACGGTCGTCGCGCTCCTGGCGCGCTCC